>WNFR01001275.1_pt1 | contig 26172 bp, 35 predicted proteins | sample 5400221 | NCBI WGS metagenome assembly WNFR01 (sample SAMN13153357, study PRJNA577476) | soil metagenome | isolation source: 40 cm soil under Madrone tree | place: USA:California | collected 2016-06-14
GCCGACCACCCATGAATCAGTCAATTGCTGATTCGCATATCCCTCCCGTAGAATCGCGCCAACTATAGAACGCCGTTCCGCGTTTGATTCTGATCCGTTCTCGTGAAAATGTCGCCTAACTGAGGACAGGCCCTAGTCTAGCCTCGTGAGGGCGCCATGCTGGATCACTTGAAAGCAAACAACCGTGCCTGGGCGGCACGGATGATTGCTCGTGACGCCGGCTTTTTCAGGAGGCTCGAACGCCAGCAGACGCCGGAGTACCTGTGGATCGGATGCTCCGATAGCCGGGTGCCTGCCACTCAGATTGTGGACGTCGATCCCGGTCAGATCTTCGTGCACCGCAACGTCGCCAACCTCGCACCGCCGCAGGACGCCAATTACCTATCTGTGCTCCAATTCGCAGTCGACGTATTGAAGGTGAAGCACATCATGGTGGTCGGACACTATGGGTGTGGCGGAGTGAGTGCGGCGATAGACGGCAAGCGACGCGGCCTCGTGGACCATTGGCTACATCCGATCCGCGAAGTCCGTATTGCGCACCATCACGAGCTTGATGCGATCGCAGATCCAGGTGCCCGCCTCGACCGTCTGTGCGAGCTTAATGTCATCCGGCAGGTGAGAAACGTCGCGTCTGACATCATCGTGCAGGAGGCCTGGGCGCATGCCCAGGACCTCAGTGTCCACGGCTGGATCTATTCTCTGGCCAACGGCTTGGTGACCGACCTTGGCGTGACGGTCAGCGCGCCCAAGGAAATCGAGCAGCGGGGATAACAATGGCGGCCCGACTTTACGAGAGACCGCCTTTAGGCGCCGCTGTTCGCTCTTTTTGGCGCTCGCTGAAATACGCTCTCTTCGATACCTACCGGCCGGAACTGCACTACATGCGCGGTCCCGGGCCCAAGTGGCACGCAAAGCACCGAGGCCGGACGTAGGCCTCTGCCCTGTCGGGCCACGCGGACGCCACCCTCTGATCCGGTCCGGCCAATAGCTCAGGCAGACTAAGCGGTGGCGGCCAAACAATAACCCTTGGCGGCCCAGGGACCTACCTGGACCGCCAGCATCAGGGGACCGCCAGTCACGGCATGGCGTGCCGGCCGTGGCTCGCCGACCGCATGAACCCAATCACCAGTCCGCTCAGTGCACTGCCGGTGAGGATGACGGTGGCGCCCAATACGATCAGAGCCGCCAGCGTCAGGATGTCATGATTGATTCCAAGCACCGCCAGGATACCGAGCACGAGCGAAGCAAGGCCGGCCAGCATCTGAACGCCCGCAGAGCCCGACGCCATCTCGCCGGCGAGCAGCTCTGTGCCTGCGCGCGGAGCGCCTGACCTGTTTGCCGAACTCTGCAGCATGTACAAATGCCTTACCGCATTGCTGGTCAGCATCAACGCGCTGCCATACGCGATCACGGCGATCGCCGTGAGTATTTCAGGCGAGATGCCGAGCAAAGCGAGGATTCCGAGCACGATTCCGGCCACCCCGACGAGAAACAGACTGGACAGGCTGCCAACGCCGAACTGATCCGAAGAAACGCCTGTGGAGCTTGCTGGAAAGGTGATGCCGGCATACTCGGAAAGCATAGTTGCGCCCTGAATCAGGAGCGCAGCGCCAAATACAATCACCGCTATGGGCAATATGATTTCGCGATGCACGCCCGCGAGCGCCAAGATGGCGAGAACGACAGTCGCAATTCCGCCGATCGCATCGGCGAGCCCGCCATAAGCGGCGGCCTCGGCCGGCGCTGACGACGATTCTGTGTATGACGAGCTCATGACTTTCTTCCTTTCTACGATGTCCGTCGGACTCTTCGAATCCTTCAGAGTTATCGTGTTGATTTGCGTTTAACCAACGCACCTCAATGGAGAAATGCGCCATGGGCCGCCGGGTTCCCGCCCTGCGACCTTGTGCACATGACAATGCGCCGCCCCGCTCGACGCCTCTGCGAGGAGCCGGTCACTGGCGATCGCGCCCAAACACCCCGCTGGCGGTCAGGCAGGCCGAAACGGCACGTCGCTTGAGCCAAAGCCGCGGTGGCGATGAGCCGGATTAACGGCCCATCACCACCGTTCGGCTTTACCGCGCCGGGAGATCGGCGTCAGCCGACGTAGGCTGCTCGCGTCTGCTCCTCAACCTCGGCGCTGGTCGCGGGCTGCGCCGGAAGCTGCAGCACGGTCGCAAGCTGTTCCTCAGGGAGGCTTGTCAGCAGGACAGTATGACCATCAGGAAATTCAACCGAGTCGTGATGGGTACCGGGGGATTGTTTGTTAACCTGCCGGAAAATCGCCGTAGCATACCTCACGCTCCGCCGCGGCCAGCCGAAGAAGCCGCGGTGTGTGATAAGCAGTCCGTTGGGAAAAGCGATTTCGGTTCCCGGCAGAAGGCAAACCGCCACTTCCAGACTTTCTGGTGCAGCGAAGCCCCGCGTTCCGGTTCCGAAGTTATGCGTGACAAGCTTGTCACCGACCGCAGCGGGGCGGGATTTTACGTTCTGTAGACTGTAGTCGCACATGGTGCATCTCCTGCGTTTCGCACATTTGCCAAGCCCACATGGACATACGGTGCGCAGGTAGATTGTTCCGAAGTTCGGCTGCCGCGCGGTGCGTCTCTTTCGCACGGAAGGCCGTTACGGGTTTCCGTCGCGCAGGCCTTTGCGCTACGCCACGACAACGAGTCGACGTTAACACTGCAGTGGCCCCAATATGTCGAGCAGGTATTTGGGATCCCAAGCGGCGCACTTGCGGCGCCGCTTGACAGATCGTTTCTCGGTGAGTCGCTGTGGTTCAGCTCTGGCCGCCGCCGCCGGTCGGGCGGCGCATGGAGAAGCGCAACTCCGGCGTCGTGCCGTAATAGTCGTGATAGCCGGCGCGCATGATCGGCCGCATGGAACCGGTGTCGAGCAGGCCGTCGCGAATGAACCGCTCGTCGATATAGACCCCGATCACCTGGCCGAACACCACGTGGCGGTCGGTGGCACGGCCCTCGTAGTCGGCCAGCGACACGGTCTGCACCCATTTGCATTCGAGCGCGCACGGTGATGCCGCGACCCGTGGCGGCTTGACGAGCCGCGACGGCGCCGGCGCGAGCCCGCACTTCTCCATTTCATTGACGCCGCGCGGGAATGGCGCCGAGGTCTGGTTGACCTGCTCGCGCAGTTCCCAGGTGGCGAAATTGCACACGAACTCCTTGGTCTCCTCGATGAAGGCCAGCGAATCCTTGCGCTGTTCACTGGAGAACATCACCATCGGAGGGGCGCTCGATACCCCGTTGAACCACGAATAGGGCGCAAGGTTGATCTCGCCGGCAGCGCTGATGGAGGTGATCCAGCCGATCGGTCGCGGCGCCACGATGGCCTTGAACGGGTCGTGGGGCAGGCCGTGATCGTTCTTCTTGCGGGCGTCGTAGAACATCTGCGCTCTGTTTGACCGCAACTCGTGGCGAGAGGCTACTTCAGCGATTTTGAATTCCGAATCATATGCTGCGTCATTCCGGGGCGCCGCGAAAGCGGCGAGCCCGGAATCCATAACCACGGGCCGAGGGCTATGGATTCCGGGCTCGCCACCTTACGGTGGCGCCCCGGAATGACCGAGTCTGGTTTGTGGACGGCGCCGTACATATGATCAGCTTTATCGGTCTGCTACCCGAAGCGCGTGACGATGTCAGCGAGCGCCGGCCGCGGCCGATCCTCGGGCGCATGGGTCGGGCGCCCGATGTGGACAAATCCTGCGATTTTCTCGTGCGGCGCCAGCCCGAGCGCGTCGAGCACGCTGCGGTCATAGGCGTACCATTCGGTGATCCAGGTGGCGCCAAAGCCAAGCGCATGCGCCGCGATCACGAGGCTCATGGCGGCGGCGCCTGCGGAGAGCACCTGCTCCCATTCGGGGATTTTCACATGCGGCGCGGCCCGGCTCACGACCGCGATCACCAGCGGCGCGCGGGCAAGGCGCCGGCGCTCGAACGCGATCTGGTCCGGTGTTGCATCCGGATATCTGGCAACAAAGGCCGCCGCGACCGCCGCACCGGCCTTGAGCTGCGCTTCGCCCTCGAACACGATGAACCGCCAGGGCGTGAGCTTGCCGTGATCGGGCACCCGCGACGCGATCGTCAGCAGAGTATCGAGATCGGAAGGCGACGGGCCGGGGCCGACAAGCTCGACCGGCTTGAGCGAGCGGCGGGTCTGCAGCAACGTGATGGACGGTGAGGGGGCTTGCATGAGGGGTGACATCGATTGGCTGAAGCTTCGCTAGCACACCGCGTCGGGGGTGACAAAGGTCCGGTTTCTGACCCATGCTGTCTTGCCTGCCTATTGTGCTCCGATGTCATGCCCCCCAATCGCCCCACGCAAGGGCGTCGTCGCCGGGATTGTCCCGGCGATCCCGAGTTGTTAGGCGCCGAGCCCAACAATCGAGGTGCCCGGGACAAACCCGGCCACGACCCGATGACACAAGTGCTTCAACCTGACCGGAATCAGCTCTCGTCGGCTTGAATTTGACGTGATTCAGGTGGAGAATCACAAAATAAAGCTGGTTCGCTGAATTCGTGGGGCTGCGGTTTGGGCGGGATCAGGATTGCGATATATGCCGGGCTGATGGCGGGTTGGTCAGCCGCCGCGTCTGCCCAGCAGATGCTGCCGCCGTCCGGCAGCGGGATCGGGTCACCGCCCCTATTCGGCGTCACGCGGGCATTGCCGCAAGCCCAATCGATGGCACCGGCCTATGCGCCGCAGGCCTCTCCGGCGATGCCGATACCGCCGCTCATCTCGGCACCCGCCGCGATGCCGATCCCGGCGCTTGGCGCAACTGGGTCGCAGCAATTATCGCTCGCTCTGGTCGCCCGTTTCGGGCGCGACGCTGCCACCCAGATCACCAATGGACTGGTGTGGCGCATATTTCCTGCCAAGCCCGACGTCACCGGCACATTCCGCGCCATCAAGGAGGACAAGACTGCCAGTCCGGTGATGGCGTTGCCGCCCGGCGACTATGTGGTGCATGTCAGTTTCGGGCTGGCGAGCGCCGCCAAGGCACTGCGCCTCAAGGAGGCGACACGGGAGGTGCTCGAGGTTCCGGCCGGCGGCGTCAAGCTTGAGGGTCGCGTCGGCGACGTGAGGATTCCTTCCAGCGAGATCACCTTCGATATCTTCAAGGGCAGCCAGTTCGAGCCCGGCTTCAAGACGCCGCTGGCGCAGGGCGTATTGACGGGCGACGTGGTGGTGGTGCCGGAAGGCAACTATCACATCGTTTCGAATTACGGCGACACCAATGCGGTGGTGCGGTCCGACATCCGGGTGCAGACCGGCAAGCTCACGGATGTAACGGTCAGCCATCGTGCCGCGCTTATCACCCTCAAGCTGGTCGGCGAACGCGGCGGCGAGGCGATTGCCAACACCAACTGGTCGATCATCACGCCTGGCGGCGACGTCATCAAGGAATCGACCGGCGTGTTTCCCCGCGTCGTGCTCGCCGAGGGCGACTATCGCGCCATCGCTCGCAACGAAGGACGCACCTATGAGCGCGAGTTCAAGGTGATCGCCGGGGTTGACGGCGAGGTCGAGGTGACGACGCGGTAGTGGCCGCGTGGAAGGACCAGAACGTGGACATCGTGCTCATCAAGAGCCAAACGGATTACCGACGTCTCCTCAAGGAAATCGAAGGATTGATGCGGGCCCAATGCAAGACGCCTGAGGGGGATCGTCTCGACGTGCTCGTTACGCTCGTGGAGGCTTGGGAGCGCAAGCGCTTTCCACTCGACCGCTGAGATGATCGAGTATCATATGGAGCAGAGTGGATTTTTGAGCCCGGGATCTCATTTCCGAGATCGGTAGGTACAATCGTGTGCACAAGGTGCTCAATCAATCGCAATCCCGCTCGCTCTCAAAACGATCCAGCTGCTGCGCGAGGGTTTAGGCGTTCCGGCGGAATCTCTGATCAGCGCCCGGACGCAACCGGGGCCGCGTAACGTGATGTTCGTCTTTGGCGCCTGGGTTATCGCAACGACACAATCGTTCTTGCCGATTACCGATTCGGAAATCTGGCAGCAACAAACCGCCAATGATCCCAAGGACGTTTGCTTTCGTCCCCATAGCGCAACCACTCCAAATCAATCGTTTCCTCTATCGTAATGGCAGCATATTGAATACCCTGGCATTGAATAATTTCATCCAATTGAGATTCAAACCAACCCTGATGTGCATCGGCCACAATTCTCCAATAGGGACGTTTCTCACCAAAGGCTTCGGGTGGAAACACCAGGATAAAGCCGCTGCCATCAACGAAGAATTCTACTCCAATCATGTTGGTTCCCTGGAACTCCGCGAGCAGTGCGGCTGATGTTCCTGCGTAATCTGCGGTTTCTCCTCCAGGATTATCGACGTTGGTAACCACCAGCGATTTCACGGTAGTGTTCGGCGTCGCTTGCGATAAAGCGTTCAATAATAGCCGCACGGGGGCAACAACATCTTTTCGGTCGGTGGCGCCGATGTCCATCACCATCCTCATAGCGACACCAAGTTTCAGGCCAATGCATTACGCGGGCAGTGCCACCGGAGGTGTCAAGAGTAGCCCAACCTAGGGCTACCAATTACGAACTCGCCCTCCCGCGCCTCACATCCGGCGCCACCGCCTCCTCCACCAGCCCAGCCAGTGCCTCGTCGAGCCCCACCACCTTCTGCTCCTGGCTGCCCAGCCGCCGGATCGACACTGCGCGGTTCTCGGCTTCCTTCTTGCCGACCACCAGCAGCACCGGGACCTTGGCGAGCGAGTGCTCGCGCACCTTGTAATTGATCTTCTCGTTGCGCAGGTCGAGTTCGAGCCGCAATCCCGCGCGGCGCGCTGCGGCGGCGACCTCGCCGGCGTAGCTGTCGGCGTCCGAGACGATGGTGCAGATCACCGCCTGGACGGGCGCGAGCCACAGCGGGAAGTGGCCGGCATAGTGCTCGATGAGAATGCCGGTGAAGCGCTCCAGCGAGCCGCAGATCGCGCGATGCACCATCACGGGCTGCTTCTTCTCGCCGTCCGCGTCGATGTAGAACGCGCCGAACCGCTCCGGCAGGTTGAAGTCCACCTGGGTGGTGCCGCATTGCCAGTCGCGGCCGATCGCGTCGCGCAGCACGTATTCGAACTTCGGCCCATAAAATGTGCCTTCGCCCGGATTGATGCCGATCTTGATGCGATTCCCGGAGCGCGCTGCGATCTTGTCCAGAACGGAGCGCAGCACGCCTTCGGCATGATCCCACATCGCGTCGGTGCCGACGCGCTTTTCGGGGCGGGTCGCGAGCTTGATGAGGAGGTCGTTCTCGAAGCCGAAGTCCGCATAGACCGAGAGGATCAGATCATTGATCTTCAGGCACTCCTCGGCAAGCTGGTCTTCGGTGCAGAAAATGTGCGCGTCGTCCTGGGTGAAACCGCGCACGCGCAACAGGCCATGGAGCGCGCCGGACGGTTCATAGCGGTGCACCAGGCCGAATTCGGCGAGGCGGATCGGCAGGTCGCGATAGCTTTTCAGGCCATGCTTGAAGATCTGCACGTGGCCGGGGCAGTTCATCGGCTTGATGGCGAACCAGCGCTTGTCCTCCGCCTCGTCGCCCGCCGACTGCGCGGCGAACATGTTCTCGCGGTACCAGCCCCAGTGGCCCGAAGTCTCCCACAGCGACTTGTCGAGCATCTGCGGTGCGTTCACTTCGTCGTAGTCGCCGGCGAGGCGTCGGCGCATGTAGGCGATGATCGACTGGAACAGCGACCAGCCCTTGGCGTGCCAGAATACGACGCCGGGGCCTTCCTCCTGGAAATGAAACAGGTCGAGCTCCCGGCCGAGCTTGCGATGGTCGCGCTTCTCGGCTTCCTCGATCTGCTTTAAATAGGCATCGAGCTGTTCCGGCTTTGCGAAGGCGGTGCCGTAGATGCGGGTCAGCATCGGATTGCGGGAATCGCCGCGCCAATAGGCGCCGGCTACCTTCATCAATTTGAACGCATTGCCGACCTTGCCGGTCGAAGTCATGTGCGGGCCGCGGCAGAGATCGAACCAGTCGCCTTGCTTGTAGATCTTTATCTCCTGGTCGTCCGGAATCGCGTCGACCAGCTCCACCTTGAACAGCTCGCCCTTGTCGCGAAACACGCGTTTGGCCTGCTCGCGCGGCCACACCTCCTTGGTGAAGGGCTTGTCGCCGGCGATGATCTCGCGCATGCGCTTCTCGATCGCCGGAAAATCCTCCGGGGTGAACGGCTGGTTGCGGAAGAAATCGTAGTAGAAGCCGTTCTCGATCACCGGCCCGATGGTGACCTGGGTGCCGGGCCACAGCGATTGCACGGCTTCGGCCAGCACATGGGCGGCGTCGTGGCGGATCAGCTCCAGCGCGCGCGGGTCGTCACGATTGACGAACTCGATTTTTGCATCGTGCGCGATCGGATCGGCGAGATCGGCCAGCGCCCCGTCGAGCGCCATCGCGACCGTGCGCTTGGCGAGCGACGGCGAGATCGCCTTGGCGACCTCGAAGCCGGTGATGCCTGTGGGGTATTCGCGCCGCGCGCCATCCGGAAAGGTGAGCGCAACCGAGCCGGTAGCGGCCATTTTCAAACTCCTGTTGCTCACTCGCTGCCTACGACTAAGCGGGCGCAAAAATCCGCGAAACACCGCGATTTGTCGCATTATTGCGAGGCTTCTTGTTCTGCACCTGTTCACGGGAAACGTTGGCGAAACGTTGGCGCTTCATCCGGCTGTAGGCGTCGCGCGCCGCGGACAGGTGTTCTGGCCTGTGGTGAGCATAATTCTTTTCCAAGGTTTTGACCGTCATCCCAAGATAGCGTGCAGCTTCCAGCAGGTCGGTGCCGGCCTGCATCTGCCACGTCGCCGCGGTGTGCCGGAAGACGTGCGGCGTCGTGTATTCAAGTCCGGCTTCCTCAGCGACGAGCCTCACAGTCTTATCAACACGGGTCACGGCGTGCCCACCCCATTCGACCACGTACCGGGCGCCATTGCGTTCCCACGCGCGCAGGTGGAGCAACAGACGGTCGGCCAGTGGGATAGGAGGGTTACGCTTTTTCGTGATCTTGGTCCGCTCTGGAGGCCAAAGGAAGCCCCTACGCGTATCGATCCATGGGCGGCCCTGTTCCTTCTTGAAGGACGCTCGGCACACCACGGAAGCGCGCCGGCCGGTGTATAGGGCGATCAGGATGAAGCGGGCAACCTGCTTGCACTTGGGGCGCCGCCATGCCGTCCACAAGAGCACAGCGGCTTCGTCGCGCTCCAGCCATCGCTCGCGCGGCGGCCGGGCCGGCGGCAATACGACGGACACGATGCGGTCGTGGAGCCCTTCTTCCCTGTGATGGTTGATCGCAGCCCGAAGGTCTTCTAGGTCGCGCCGCGCCATCGCATCGGTGGACGATTTCTCGGCGTAGTCGCGGCATAGCTGCCCGTTGATCTCTGCCAGCTTCTTGTGGCCGAAAAAACCAAGTACACGCTTCAAACGGTGCTTGGTGGCCTTCGGGTTTGCGTTGTCCTTCGCAACCTGTGCAGCGTACAAGGCAATCACATCAGCAACCGGTATATCGGCGGTGTCGCGGAGCCCTGTCGCAATGTGACGCTTGTGCTTCTTGGTAATGTGATCCCGGAGAGCCTGCTCGGCGACGCCTAATTCAGCGCTTCCAACGCTGAGTTGGCGGCCTCCATCGAGAACGAAATAGCACTCTGTGTGGGTGACTTGCCCATTCTCGTCCCGGCGGGCGGGACGGAGCCACAGACGGGGTCCTTTGGCACGACGCGGCATAGCTGGCGCATTTCCTCAATGGCGGCAAGAGTCGTGTAGTCCTTACCCGCTGTGCGCTCAATTGCAAGCCGACCGCGCTTCGCCTCGCGCCGTAATCCACCGGCCGACATCGACCCGTCCGGATAGGCCAGGGCCGCCGCCACGGCTAGGCGCAAGGGCGTGGTGGGGTCGATCTCGTTTCGGCTAGGCAGACGGCTCACTGCTGATCAACCCCACGCCGTTGCGGACGCCTATGCAAACTGGCACGGCCTTTCATCGACGCTTCCCCTCGTCTGCGATCTTCTCCCTGGCGCGCATCAAATCGCGCACAATAAATCGGCTGATGTCTTCTGGTAGATGCTCTGGGCCGAAGAATATCTCGGCAACTTCGGAGTGATCCGGGCTTGGACGCACCTCCCCCTTCGGTTGGTAGGCCCTCAGCAGCAAGTCCACACACGCCTTCAGCACCTCGAAGGCGAACGCGTCCTCAACCCATTGGCCGTAATACGTGGCGGTCTCCTCGGCGGCATAGGAGATTGCGTCGACCAACTCTCGCGTCTTGGCGGGAGTTTTTTCGGCCTCGAACGAGGCTTCCAGCCGTCGGCGGATCTCCTCGCCTATGCCGCGCGCGCCACCCGCCCGTCGCAAACGTTCCTGAAGCTCCTGCGGCAGTCTTACTGCAAACGGCGGAGGCGCTCTATCTTCGTTTTTCTGTTTCATTCCAGCCACATGACCATGGAGACGGAGATTGTCAAAGATGACTTGTTCTACGATTTTAGAAGTGCTACTTTCTGTCCTGTATAATTGTACTACGCCGTGTAGCGCGCGTCAATATGGAGAACGAAAGAAAGTGGATACCAACCCAAACGCCATGCCCGAGCGGCGTACCAAATCGATGGGCGAGGCCGCCAAGATCCTCGGCATTTCACGCGGCAGCGCATACCTCGCCGCGAAGCGTGGAGAGCTTCCAGTTCTCAAGATTGGGAAAAGACTGGTTGTGCCCGACGCGGCGCTCGAACGAATGCTCGGCGACAACGCCTGAGCTCGCTGATGACTGCCACCGTATGTAATCGGAAGGTCGTGGCCCCCGTTCCGCGCCGCGCGGATAGCTTTGCGGCATAACCCAGCCGATCAACAACAACAACAACAAAGGAAGCGCTCGGTGAATCCGCTCGGCAAAAATAAGAAGCCCGGCGATTCCATGCTGCTGACAACAGCGTGGGCCGGGCTTCGAAAGCAGGACAATGACCTTACAGAAAATAGCAAATACGGCCGTTCGTGGCCAGTGTCAAGATGATGTAGTCGACCAAATTCTCGGCGAAACACCCTCGCTCGGCAATTTCTTCTCTGCCGCGCCACCATCAAATCCGTCGCCAGGCGACGACGCTCTCGCGATAGCGCGCGCGGATGATTGGCTTTACTCCGAACATTCTCCCGAGGCGGTGGATGACGACTGCTTTCCCACGGCGGTCGCAGTCGCGACGATCTTGCGCGAGCACGGAATTTCCGCGCCCATGGCGAAGGACCGCGTCGAAAGCTGGAATTGTTTTGGATGCACGCCGCGGCTTGAGCAGGCCGACATCGACCTGGCTGTCCGAGAGGCATATTCCCGTCCGCTGCCTGTCTCTGCGGTAAAGCCAGTGCAGCCTGGCGCGCAAGCCGCTCCAACGCCATTACAGCCCGGCGCGCCAACCGCTTCAGCGCCGCCCGAGCCTGGCGCTAGTTCGGTCGTTGAGACGGCCGAGCAAGCCCGTGCTTCAGAGCCCGACAGCGCTCCACCCGCTCAATCCGCTGCCAGTGGAGCTACCAGGGCGCGCCCCATGTCCGGCGCAGAACGGATGGCCAGGCGGCGTGCAGAACTGCGACGGCTTGGGTTGCCGGGGGAGACCAAGGGAAGGCTGAAGGCCCTGAAAGTCACGGCTACAGCCGAAATTGTCACGACTACAGGTGCGCCTACCACGCCTACAGCCGAAATCGTCACGGCAGGAGCCGAAATCGTCACGCCCAACGCGACGGAGGCGATCGATGTCCGATAATTTCGTCGCACACGACACTGCTGAACCCTTGGATCACACACACGTAGTTATCGACGTCCGTAAACGGGGCAGGAAGTGTTTCTCTGAAATTGCACCTATACTTGCGCGCCAAGGAGAGCTGCCTAAAACGGCGCGCGCCACCTGCGGCGAAGACCACCGCGTGATCTATCGATTGCCGCCGGGAACGCCCATCAGTCGGCGAAAGCTTGGCGAGGGAGTCGTCGTCAGAGGTTGCGATGCAGACTCTGTCCTCGCTGGATACACGCTGGCCAATACCCAACCGCAGGCAGACGGGCGCCAATGGCTATGGGATGCTGGTCGGTTTGCCGAGTTGATGGGGCAGAGCTCCGCGCCGGTAACGAGCCTACCTGAATCCGACGTTCCTCCCGAGCCCGACGTCGGCCAGGCGCCGAACAGCACGACGGAGGCGGCTGCACCGTCGCTCGACGCTGTTGCCAGGGGGGATACGGCTTCGCCGCCCGTTCCTGCCCCAGATAGCTACGGCGAGCCGGAGACGAGCTCGCCAAGCGCAATCAACGCAGACAACGAAACAATCGTCCCCGCCCGCGCGGATTGCGCGGCTGACTTGGACGCAGAGGAAACTACCGATATGGCAAACCCGGTGAACGTTAACGCTGAATTGAGAGGCGACGCGCCAGGTGCCTCGACCGGCAAGGTTTTGTCGTTCCCCGATCGGCAGGGCAGTACGAAATCGGCGCCGATCAAACAGCCTTATCCCTCCAAACGGGAGGCAGCGCTTGATTTGGCACGACGGGGTATCCCTGTTTTCCCCCTCAAGCCCAACGAGAAAACGCCAGCGATCATCAATTGGCAAGAGCTCGCCACCACAGATCCTGAACGAATCAAGAAGTGTTGGTCTGAAGACCCCAAAAGAAACATCGGCATCCCGACCGACGGCTACATCGTCATCGACGTGGACCCTAGAAACGGAGGTGGCGATACGTTCTCCGAGCTTATGCTGGTTGAAGAGTTTCCCCCAACCGCTAGGTCGAAGACGCAAGGGGGTGGGGATCACATCATCTACGCCTTACCAAAAGGCACGCGCGTCAAAGGCGGCACGCATCTGCTCGGCCAGGGGTTGATATAAAATCGGCTGGCGGTTTAATCGTTGCGCCAGGTTCGGAGATCGACGGCAAACATTGTCGATGGATCGACGACCGCCAGGTGGCCCCGGCGCCGCAATGGTTGATCGACCGATGTACGGCGGCAAGGCCCGCACGCAAGGAAAACGCTGGCAAGCGGATCGTCGCCGAAGACGAGACCGCGGTGGAGCTCGCGCGCGCTTGGATGAAGCGCCAACCGGGCGCGGAATGGGGCACGATTGACGACACCGAATATAAGCTCGCCGCCAGGTGCTACGATTTCGGCTGCGAGGTCGACACCGTAGAACTGCTGCTGACTGAGTGGTGCGAGCGGAACAATGTGCCAACCTTGCCCGAGCGACTGAGAACGATCGCCGTATCCGCCAGTACAAGTCGAGAGAACACGATCGGCGCGCGTCACCCGTCGGCCAGTGGGTTCGAGCCGATGGAGATTGAGGAGCGGCCGAAGCCAGCGAACCAAAACAATGCGACATCTCCCGAAGGCGCACCAAGTCCGACCACGAAAAAGCAGCCATTCACAATAACGGCCAAGCCGTTCGTTCTGCCGGACAATCCCAAGCTAATCACACCCCGGCGTTGGCTTTACGACAAGCACTACATCCGTAAGTTCTTGAGCACGACCGCGGCGCCAGGTGGCCTCGGAAAATCCTCGTTGACGCTTGTTGAAGCGGTAGCGATGGCCGCGGGTAAAGATTTACTTGGCGTATTGCCAAACCGCGGGAAACAGTTCCGGGTGCTCTATTGGAACGGAGAGGACCCGCTCGACGAGATCGAACGCCGCGTCACCGCGATTTGTCAGCACTATGAAATCACGATGGACGACCTTAGCGACCGTCTCGTTCTGCTCTCTGGGCGCAATACACCGCTCTGTGTTGCCCATGCGGGGCGCAATGGCTTTGAAATCGTTACGCAGGTCGTTGAGGGATTGGAGCAGTTTATTCGGGAAAACCGAATAGACGTTGCAATCTTTGACCCGCTTATTGCGCTCCACAAAGTCCCGGAGAACGACAACACCGCAAACAAAGCAGTTTGCGATCAACTCGCCAGCATTGCCGACAAAGCCAACTGTTCTATCGAGCTTGTGGATCATATGCGGAAGGGTGCGTCCGGAGAACAAGGCGAGCGCACCGCCGATGACACACGAGGAGCAGGCGCAAAAGTCGACGCGTACCGCGTCGTGCGTGTGCTCAACCGCATGACGAAAGAGGAGGCCCTAAAGGCTGGAGTCGAAAATCACCGGCGGTATTTCCGGGCGGATAACGACGCGAAAGGGAACCTCGTACCACCTGCGGAGCGGGCGACCTGGTACCACCTCGCCAGTGTCAACCTTGACAACGGAGACGAGGATAATGACGCCGACGACGTTGGCGTCGTGACACCTTGGGAGTGGCCGGACGCTTCGAAAAACCTGTCACACGACAACATCCGAACAATCCAGAAGGCCATCGCGGCCGGAAAGTGGCGGGGAGATATCCGAGCGACCGAGTGGGCCGGCCATGCTGTGGCCCAAGCTCTCGGCTGGAACAAGGACGACAAGGCGACGAAAGAGAAGGCCAGGGGGGTACTGCAAAAGTTAATCAGGGATGGATTTTTGCGGGTCATGCTAGGGCCGGATGACCGGCGAAAGCCGAAACAATTTGTTGTCGTCGGCAAGCAAACGGAGCAATTTGAAGCTGCACCATATGACCTAAACACAACTTTTGATACTGCTCCACTTCCCTAAAAGTTTGTTTGTTCGCGAAGCAACTGGCGCAAACTCAATGAAATCCGGCGTTTGCGCCAGTTGCATGTCGAGAAGTGCCCTGTTTATCTGTGTTTGCGCCACTTTACGAAAATCGTGCTCATTTTTAGCCAGTGGAGGGCGTGAGAAGTGCCCGATTCTATTGGGTTTGCGCCACTTCGCAGACTGGAGCAGAGCAACTGGAGCAAAGCCGATTTGCGCCAGTGCGCCAGTTGCTCCACACCCTTTAGGGTTGGAGCACACTGGAGCGGAGCAAACATAGAAGATGAGTCTACTGAAACCAGGATGCCCCCTGGCCGGAAATTGAATTTAAGGTGGTCGGCCCGCGCCGGCGCAGCGGCGCCCCGCAATGTTATTGTGTGTCTGAGCCGAGCCGCTCAATTCCCGACCGTGCAAAGGTCCATGGTACAGTCAGGTCACGGTCGAGCCCCCTGGCCGAGGATCGAACGATGATGGGACATCGCGAACGCCTTATCGACGGCGATGAGTTCGACGCGCTTACCCGTGATGGCAGACGCGCGCACCGATTTCGTTCTCGCGCGCCGGACCATGAAGCGGAAAGTTATGCGGCGGGTGAGACGAACTGGGAAGGCGTTTGCACGAGATGGGCTTTGATCGCACACCCGCCACTGGCCTGGCCTAAAAATGCAGAACCCTCGCATCACGGGGAGACATGATGCGAGGGTTTTGGCCGGTCGACTGCCTTCCAACGGGCACGGACGTCGGACGTTACGTCCGCGTGAATACCTGTGTCATGAAGGGGATGACGGCGTCAACGGGTTTCGGGAGCTAGGCCACGTGAAGCGCAAAGCCATGAGACGTGCGCGGCAAGCCGAGAAGGGGACTGGCGCGAGTGCATGCTTGAGGTGCCCGCAGGGCGCCGTTTCCCTTCCGGGCCACCCAAGAGTTAGCCATCCCCCTGGCAAATGCGCCAGCGGACTCGCCAGCGGCCCTGACGGGCATCGTAGCAGGATTGAGCCAGGGCAAGATAGGAATCGCCTCGGGCCGAAACGCAACCACCGCGAAAAAGGTGCGGCGCCTTTAACGCGGTGGCCTAGCTCTCGGATCCAACGAGTGCCGTGAACGCTTAGCTGGTCAGGGCGATGAGCGTCAAGCTGCACCGGGCGCTGTGGGTGATGCCCGGAGGTAGGCCATCAAAACTTCAAGCGCCGTCACAGGGATGCACGCCTCAATCAAGAGCGCCCCGTCGACCACTCTCTCAGAGATCACGTCGATCGAATAGCGAGGCCGTGGGCAATTGATTTGCGCCATTACATGCTTGGGCGGAGTTTTGTGGGAGCTAGGATGCAGGATGATTTCGGCCATGTGCTACATCTCCTCGCCTTCGGGGCGATTAGGCGGTCCAGCGGCCGAAGTCCGGATGTAGTCGGACCTGCGCACCTTTAGATTTCCCTTGGACATTCGCGCGCAGACGCTGGACCTAACTTTGACAGGATAGCCGGCTTCCGGAACGGTGTCGGCTACATCTAGGCTTTCGGGGCCTGATGACACTGTGCGTGCGAGCATGAATCGCGTCAATAGCTTCGTATCCGGCGCCGACAAGCGGTGAAATGCTTTAAATGTCGCGCGGTATTCCACGCTGTGTCCGACAAACCCGTTCAGTTAGTGTTGGCTTGCAACGGGTCGCATTTCTGTGTCGCCTTGTGAGTGTCCTCACAATACGACAAACGCGACAGAAATCGCTGTGCCAGTGGGACAACTTGCCGCAACGACGCATTAAGTCCTGACACCGCCTATTCGGTCAGACAGATTATGAACAATAATTCAGGAGTGGAGTGGCACTTCGAAGCTCCGAATCTCCGTGTTATTCCAAATGATAGGTAAACACTACTGTCCTAAGTACATGATATTGTGATCATGCCGCGAGCCGTGGTATTTTCAGAGCATGGTCAACGACATCATCTCGCCAATCAAGAACCTGAACGCGCGCCAGGCCGAATTTGTGAAGGCTTATGTTGCTTGTGGGGATCCGAATCGAGCGGCCTTGATCGCGGGCTACAGCGAGACGACGGCTCGTGGCGCGGCCACGCACATCCTTGAGACTCCCAATGTTGCGACCGCGATCGCTCGGGAGGCGAAGCTCCGACTCGCCCGTGGCATCCCGGCAGCTATTGAAACAGTCGAATGGTTGATGCTTAACAGCCCCAGCCATAAGGTAAGACTCGACGCTGCAACGAGATATCTAGACCGGGCCGGAATAGTCCCGCCAAAAGCGGCAGATGCGCAGAGCGAGTTCGAGCTGCCTCTGAACGAGCTATCGGCCGCCCAGTTGCAAGCTCTGATCATTAAATTGGAGCATGAGTTTGAGAGTAGGGCCAACCAGGCAAAAGACGTAACGCCGGCTTCGCCGGATCCGGCCGCGGATTTGGTCGACTAAGCCAGAGGAACCAACCCCATGACCGAAAAGACCGAAATCCTCGAGCGTTTCAAAAAGGAATACGACAGTCGCGTCGAACATATTGACGCAAAAACCCTCCAGGACCTTGTCGAGTGCAGCATAGAGTGTCGACGTCTCGATGCAGTCGTCGCCAATAAAGACGAAGCTCCCGAAATCAGGCTGGCCGCCGCGATGCGTGGGCTCGACTTGGCAGGCATAACAGCGCGAGCCGCCAAGCCTTATGAGTGCGACCTGAGCGAGCTTTCCTTGCCAGAACTGTATGTCGCAATGGCTCGCATCGAGGCTGGATTCGCCTAATTCCTCGCAAATTTCCTTCAGGGCTTCGATTCCGCATCACCAATGCATGGGCGCCGATCGAGGCGACTTAGCTGCTAGTGCGACGCCGACCCGCTGTAGAGCTTCCAAGCCGCGCCACGGACTAGATTCCTATCTTATGTAGGTCGCGCTTGACTTCCAATTGCCTAGTTTGTATAAAAATTTCAGGATATTTATACAGATTGGAGCTAAGGCCATGTCACGCAAGGGAAAACAGCAGATTGAAGCCTTAGCCTACCTGCGCACTAGCTCGGCGACCAACGTTGGCAACGACAAGGACAGCGACAAGCGCCAGCGGGGGGCGATCGAGGCGTTCGCGAGAGCGAACGGCTACACCATCGTCGGCGAATTTTACGACGCGGCCGTCAAAGGCGCCGATCCCGTTACCGAGCGCCCTGGCTTTTCTGCCATGTTGGACCGCATCGCCAGCAACGGTGTGCGCGTCATCATCGTTGAGAGTCCGGACCGCTTCGCTCGCGATCTCGCGGTACAGCTGGCCGGTCATGACTTCCTGAAAAAGCTTGGCATCTCCCTTATTCCGGCCACCGCTCCCGAATTTTTCACTGAGGACACGCCGACCGCGGTCCTGGTGCGGCAGGTGCTCGGCGCCATCGCTCAGTTCGAAAAGGCGTCACTGGTGGCGAAGCTCAAGGCGGCACGGGACCGCAAGAAAGCAGCTACCGGCAAGTGTGAGGGCCGCAAGACGTATGCCGAGCGGGATCCCGAACTCGTCAAGGCCGCAAAGGCACTGGCGGCGCAACGGCCGCGGCTGTCGTTGCGCCAGATCGCGGCCAGCCTGGCCGAACAAGGCTTCGCAATCGCACCAGGTCGACCGTATCCGGCGATGAGCGTGCGCAACATGCTGCTCGCCGCGTAGCGGCAGTCCGGTCCGCAACCAACCCGTCACCTCGAACGGCAAGCCTCGCTCACGCGCCACGGCTCGAGCCAGGCGACGGCGAGCCTTCGTAGCTCACGTCGCATGCGCCGACGAGGTGCCGACCCTGGCCCGACCCCATACCCACCAGCCGGACCGCGCGGGGACCGAAGTCAAGATGGGCCTCCGCTAAATCTGTCTCCGTGGAAAATCGAGGTACTGTTTTCGCCACAATTTAGTGCTTATACTATGTCCAACGCCTCGCTAAGAAGGGCAAGAACGTGAAAACCACGCAAGAAACATCGGCACAAAGCCGAGCGAACCGATCTCTCCCCAATTCCCAAGCACTAAACTCGACCAAAAACGCACCCTCGCCCGACGGCAAGGACCTGGCGCAGATAGAGAACGCGCTGGATGTGCTGCTGACAGAATTGCTCGCAGAACGGAAACGACAACGAGAAGCCCCTGGCCAGAAGCCGCCGTTACGCGCCTTCAGCGCCGCGGAGTTGGCCGCAATGCCGATCCTTTCCGACCGGGAGATTCGGTGCAAGCGGATCATCGAAGACCCACTGGCGGGGGCACTGGAACTAGCGATCCGCGAGCTCGGCGAAGCGCTTTTTGCGCAAGGCGGCGTCGAGCTCATGGGCGATGTGCTCGATCGCGTGGCAGGACGGCACCCCAAATCCTTCGGACATCGCGCCAGCCTGGTCGACCACGCGTGGAACGGGGTTGCCGAGCAGTGGTGGTGTTGAACGCAAGAAAATCGGAAGCCATGACGAGGGAAGATTCGAGCATGCGTTGCGGAAATCAGACGCTCTGAAACTGCGCCCTGGCCAAACAATCCGCTACGGCGATTCGATGTGGTCGAGGAACTGCGATCACGCCTGGCGCGAAGGAAAGGTTCTGTTTGTGACTGCACAAGGCGGAATCCGGGTTCAAACAACGTTCGGCGAGCAGTGGGTGCCGTATCACCACGTACTGCGCAAAGAGAAAGACAAGAGCATGGAAAATGCCGAACAAATCGACCTTGAAACCTTTGCAAAAAAACGTCTTCGCTCACGCCCACGGGCATGCCGGCCTAAAGCGTGACGCAAGAAGCGGACGCTGATCAAGCTGAGCCCGCGCCCTCCGAAACCCCAATCAGGCTCGATCCCGCAGGTCGATGGTGTGGAAGCTCCCTGGCTCAGCGGAGGCGACTACTTGGTGCTCAGCAGCGGAGGGCACAGATTTTTCATCGCGTAGACCCATCGGCGAAAGCCCTGTCAACGCCGTAGTAATCGTGAACTTCGACGCCACCGGGCTTTGACTTCCGTCGCCTACGGGCTGCTTCCACAGACAGCGAAAAAATCCAAAACCGCCGGAACAAACGTTCAGTGTCGGAATTCTTGCAAGGCGTTCCGGCCGTTCGCCTTGTGCACGGCGCGACGCATTTTGGCCGACGTCCTCTCCCGTAACTCCCTTACGCGCCGGAGGACCGTGCGGGCGGCCAAACCACCGAGGGGAGGGGATGAGAACGCAATTTGAGATTTGGACTTCTCGCGCTCGGGGACTTTTAGCCGACGCTTTAGAATACTCGCAGGACGTAATGGCGCTCGTGAGCGAGCGAACACATCTCGAAGCTCTCCCGGCGCCCGATGAGCCCCTCCTCTCTTGGAGCGTTTATCTCACCGGTACCCCAGCCAAATGGCTCGGAACGGTTGAGGCGGCTACGCCAGAGGAGGCCTTCGCCGAAGCGGCGGAGAAATTCAAGCAGCCGAAAGACCGGTTGATGGCGGTCCGTCGAGCTTGATCCAGGTCAATGCAGGCGATCGCCGGCCTTACAGTGTGAGCGAGCTTGGTCTGGTGGACGCCAAGCGGACTGACCCCCCTGCCCCGATCGGCTTCCCTACCTCGTGTGACGCCCTTCCGATCGGGGCTTCTTTCCCCTGCGCAACAATCCTACAAAATTCGTATTTGGGGGCTCGACCGCTGCGAAGCGCTATAGTGATTGCACCGACGAAGCCCCGATCGGCCCCCTCCGTTGCTATCCCCACTCCACCGATTGGGCTTCGTATCTTCCACCGTGTTCGGCCCGCAACACTTCCGCGATATTTCATTGAGGCTATTTTCCACCGCCGACATGCAGTGTATCAAGCAATGCCTTAATGAGGGGGCGGAGTGTGGCCCCGATTCCGGATGACTTGGGGGGCACGGAATCGGGGTCATTGCTTGCTCGCACCAGGCAAGCAACGAAGCTGACGCTATCGTTTCTTGAAGGCGAGAATATTGTATCGCCTCCTCAGAATCGGCACGCATGCGACGGTCTTGTGACGCTAGGGCAACGAGGCTTGTCGAGCAGTTCGAACTTGACCTTTACCGAGCGAAGGTTGGGGACGCGGATTGCGCCTGTCATCCAAGCCCGCTTTTCTTGGTTCTGAAGGCGCCGCCATCCCACCTGGTCCAGAGCGGCTGCGGTCCGATCGGGCCCGTATTCGATGGTGATCCGGGCTAGATCGCCACCAATCGTGATGCGGGCTTTCATTGCTCGTCCTCGTCCTTCGCGGGCTTTGACACGGCGGCTACCAGTGGCAGGGGCGACGCAAATACAAAACTGTACCCATCCCCTGGATGTCGATAGTGAGCAGCTATCGCAGCCTGGGCACCATTATCCCGGTTCCCGCGCAACCGACCGAGTGGTGGCAGTGATTGAAGCTCCTTCTCGATCTCGTTCGCTTTCTCCTCGCTCGGTAATTTGCGCGCCGTTACTCTAGCGTTCTTGTCAAAATCTTGGATTGCTCTCATCACGTTGTCGAAGCATCGAACTCCAATCCATCGCTACAATATTGGATTAATTCTTCGTGGAGGAACGGATTTAGGAACACGCGTCCATAGAACTTGGTGACGTGATCACTATCATCGCTCGCAATCCAAAGTCGCCCGACGCCAGTTTTCTTGCAATGGCTGAGTAGTTGCTCCCAGGTGATCTGATCGCCGAGCGGGTCGCGAGCGTATCCGGGAGCGTTACTGCGCTCTCTTCTCGCCCTTGCCGCTGCCATCTCATCATCATCGGCGAGGACAGCGTCCCTAAACAGGGCCGCCAAGCGTATCGAAACCCCGTCCTCTGACCGACTTATCAGCGACAAAGCCTCTGCTTTCAAATTCGCGGATTTCGTTGATTGCTTCCCTTGCCTTCGTAAATATATCCCGAAAGGAAGCCACCTTCTTGGCGTCGATGCCTAGCAGATGATCGGGCACCTCGGCGCTAACTTCTTCGATTTCCTTAATCTTAGCCGAGAAAAAGTCCTTAGCGCAGCTAAGCTTTCTCCGCATCACCTCACCAACAATCTGCACCGAGACAAAAATGTACTCTCGCTGCTCTTCAATGGCTTCGAGCATTTCCTTGCCCCTAACCACACCAAAGAGCTTCAGATACTGATTTGTGTCGATGAAGATGGGTACGCTCATGCCCGCGCCCTCCTCGGCCTTCCTTGGCACAAGTTGGGGCGATTGGCAAAGGGTCTAAAGGGCTACGGCAAGGTTCGACACTCAATCTCCAAATAGCCGAAATCCGGCTCCCCGTGCACAGCACAGCCTTCGATCAGGCTCACCCAGACTGCGTCTCCGTCATCGTTGATGCCTCGCTAAGCGATCTTCGTTCCATCGTCTAACTCGATACACTCACCACTAATCCGAATATTCATTTCCAACCTCCTCTTTTGCTTCGCAGATGGTGATTGGCGCAAAGCGCCGCCAATCACGTTGTTGCGAGAGCAGCCTCCATTATCTCGAATGCACCGCACTCCAATATGAATAGTATGCCGAGAATGCCGATGCGATAGCTACAATTGATGCGACGAAGACCGACCAAAGCAAGTACTTAGAGTTTCGCTCCGCTGCCTGTGCTGCCTTCTCCCGCAGCCTTGGCGCTTATGGTGCTTGCCTCCGCTGCCTTCGCTTCGGCCGTCGCTGCAACCCTTTGGACCTCTATCGCTCTCATCTGCACCAGCATCGCAATTTGCTGCTGTTCCAGTCCCTTCAGCTGCCGGTAATTCAGTTCAGCCTTTGCTTTTTGATACCGCGCCGAGCCCTCAGGAAATCCTAGCTCAATCGCCAGTTCCTTCGTGCTCATCGTATCGAGATCATCTGTCGCCATCTCCACCTCCAGTGGAATTGTCGCCAAGATAATCACTTGCTCTCGATCCGATAACTTCACATCGAGCTTGCTTATCATTGGCGGAACCTCGTCACGCTCAAGCCTTAATTCGTCCTCCGGGAACGATGACAATCTCACGTGTATAATTTTGTAATAGGTATCCATTAGCCCCCTCTTAAACTTGACGTATAGCGCTTTTTGCGCCGCACAATGTCGATTTTCGTACATAGTCTCCGAAGGACCTTTCTCCGGGCCCGGATCGCGCCGATTGTTGCCCTTCTCTCACCCGCCAAGCCCATCGCAAGAGCATTCCGCCGACCTCGCAGAAATGCCGATGGCACAGCCACTTCTAGCCTCGCTGAGAGTCAGGATGTCGCATGCTACGAAATGGCTGCCGCACCCATACTGAAAACGTCGCCAAAACCAAGGTCTAAAACCACAGCAAAACCAACGACCGAACTCGGCTCGTTGACCGATACTGAAATCGGCTGATTATCGAATAGGAGGCGCGATGAAATCAGCCCTATACTCGAGAGTACCGACGAGTGAGCAAACCACCGAGAACCACCGCCGAGAGCTAACGGAAGCCTGCCAAAAGCACGGATGGGACATCGTCCAGGTGTTCGAAGGTGCGGGCGTTAGAGGCACTAAAGGCCGCGATGCAAGGCCCGCGTTCAATGCCCTGTGCAAAGCCGTTGCACGGCGGGAAGTGGACATCGTTGCAGCGTGGAGCGTGGACCGGATCGGACGACCGAAGGGCACTGTGCAGCTTCCAAAGTCGATGGTCGGGAAGTTCAGCGATGTGACCGGCAACTCGCTTCCGGGCATCGCCGCGGCCGTCACTACCGTTGAGCGCGGCCGGAGCAATCCGCTTTATGAGTTCTTCAAAAGTGGCGTTGCATTGTGGGGTCGACAGCATCAACGCGCCGTCGACGCGGCGTGGCGCGAAGCACTGACAAATCCTCATATGGCGCGCACGATGTCGAGCGCCCTCGAGCTGAAGTAGCCGACGCGAATGCAGTTGAGCAAGATGCACGCGTATCTGCTGACCGCGGGACTGCTGCATCCTTCCTCGGAAAATCAATGAGTGCCGACGCGAAAACTCTGTCCGACTGCTTCGTGACCTGTTCGCCAACCATCGCCGACGCGATCAGGCGCAAAACGGAGGGTCAACGGGAATGATGTGCAAAACGAGAAGCGTTAAACGAGAAGCGTTAAGACTTCGTCCTGTTTCAGGGCTCCAATCGACACGAGTTGCGTCTATTGCTGTGCTCAACAAAGCGCTCGGCGGCAGGTGGTCGACAAGCCGAGATAGTCAGGCGGTTCAAGATGGGGCTTGATGCAGGATGTCATGGCCCAATGGGTCATAATCTTCCAGTGTGGCGTCCCCGCTACAGCAAAGTCGGGAAATTTACGTTACCCCTCTGCGTGAACGCCGGGACGCCGGCGCTGGGGATTTATTCCGACTTGGAGGCACGTATGAGGAATGTACTAGGGCTGGTCGCGGCTTCGGCACAGAAGGCCAAGATGATCGCACTCGCGAGTGCAGTCTTAAGTGGACTTGCCTTCACTCCAGTAATTGCCGCGGAGCGCGAACAGGTCCGGGCGGTAATCAACCTCATTGCCGCGGCCAAAATGCCGTTTCCGGAACGGTTCGAGCGTAATGTCGCTCGAACCGAGTACGTACGGCTCGACGGAGGGGGCGAAACAGTTGCATGCCTGCGTATCGATGACAAAGTGAGATGGTGTTACGAGCATATTCCCCCACTGGGAGCGCGGACGGAGATGCTGCGGATCCGCAATGAGCCTGTGGAGGGAATACAGGTCGGCCAGCTGTTTCACTATGTTGTCGATTACGATCTCGACGGTCTTGCGGACGTCGGCAGTACAACGCGGATGGAACTTCCGGCCCACGCCCTGGTAGCAACGGTCATCCAATTTTTTGTTCGCGGCACCGGTCGCGGTGATCAATTCAGGACCGAATACCAGAAACTCTACGACGACGGCATTCAGGTTGCCCTCAAATACCTAGGTGAATAGCTGCCTGATTATGAGCAAGAGAACGCGCACGACGGCATGCCGTCATCCGCGCTTCTGTCTTCATCCTCTAATACCTGGCTCTTAGTGCCCACACCGGTTAGGAAAGGTATTCCCAATGCTCCAGAAACCTGCGTATCTGATGCTGGCAATCCTGCTGTTAGGCACCGCGTGCAATCCCGTTTCCGCCGCCGAGCGCGAAGACGTGCGCAAAGTCATCAATCTGGTGACGTCAGTGAAAATGCCGTATCCGGAAACTCTAACGAGAAACCGGGCGAGGACGGAGCGCGTCTGGCTCGAACGCGGCGGCACGACAACCGGCTGCATAAGGCTTGAGGATCGTCGGTGATGCTATGAATACATTCCGCTGGAGGGCAACCGGGCAGAGATGCTCCGCATCCGCAACGAGCCTTCGCGGGGCGTATATATTGGCGCCTTGTACTACTACATGGTTGACTTCGATCTCGACGGTCTGACCGATGTGGGATCGACGACGCGGATCGACGCGCTCGATCGGCCGCCTCGTACCCCAATCGCGGATGTGATCCAATTCTTCCACCGCAGCACGAAGCGTGGTGAGCAGTCCCAACCCGAATATCAGAAGATGTACGACGATGGCATCCAGATCGCGCTGAAGTATTTCGGACAATAGGCGTCTAACGAGATTGCCTGGCTTCGGTTCAACACCCGACGACAGGCCGGCCCTGGCGAGGGATTCATGAGACACTCTGACAAGCCGGCTATTGACCCGATACGGCTCGAGTCTCATCGAGGAACGCAACCGGCGTGCCCTTGCGAACCCGCTTGGCAAGATCAAGGGCATCCCAATTGGTAAGCCGGACGCAGCCATGCGACCCGGTTTTGCCGACCTCTTCCGGGTGGCTCGTTCCATGAATTCCGTAGGTCGGCTTGTTCAGATCGATCCAGACCAGGCCGACAGGGTTGTTGGGACCGGGCGCGATTGTGAGCTCTCTATCGGTTCGCACGCCTTTGAACTGGAACTTCGGGTCGTAGTGATAGGTGGGGTCCTTGACAACCCGGCCAACGTGGTAAATGCCGCTTGGTGCAGGCTTCTCGCGGCTGCCAACAGATGCCGGATAGAAAGCGACCACTTCGTCATTGCGCCCGAATGCACGAACGGCTTTGGCCGGCTTGTCCACCTCAATCCTGAACACCTGCCCGGCGGGCCGACCGTCGGCAACGTTGGGAACGGCTATAACCGTCCCGGCGCGGTCAACGGTCTTGCCGGGGTTGAGCAGCTTGATCAGCTCCTCGCTGGTGTGGAATTTTTCCGCCAGAAGCTCGGCCGCGCTCCGGTAGCCGAGCTTACTGAGGCGGGCCATGCCTTCAAGATCGCGGGGTATATCGGGTACAAATGGCCCGCGAACATCATCATCTGTAATCGTGTACGCGATCAGGGCCGGCGCGTTCGTGGATTCGCATAGTTTATCCCAGGTCGCCTGATCGAGCTTGCCGCTCGCTGCGAGACCACGTGAGCGCTGGAACGCGACGATCGCCTTTCCCGCATTCTCGCCGGGTTTCCCGTCAATGATACCTGGCGATATATCAAGTCGGTCGAGGAACACTTCGGCCTTGAATGTCGCCGCTCTTCTCATGCGCGGCTGGGTCGCTCCCGAGCACGCGACCTGACCGATTGCCGCCGCCGATAACGGTTGAGATGGCGCGCGTCGGGCGTGAACGGACCCGCCGCTGCTCGCGACCGCCAACGAAAGGGCCGCAACACCAAGAACATGGAGCG
>WNFR01001276.1_pt1 | contig 26167 bp, 15 predicted proteins | sample 5400221 | NCBI WGS metagenome assembly WNFR01 (sample SAMN13153357, study PRJNA577476) | soil metagenome | isolation source: 40 cm soil under Madrone tree | place: USA:California | collected 2016-06-14
CGTTCCCCTGTCAACGCTTCGGCCTTGCCCTTACGGGCACCGCCGCATGACTCGGGGCCGCTATGGTTGGCTAAACCTTTAACGTATGACTCTTTCATTCACTACAACCTGCCGGTTTATCCCGGCGCTCAAGGAGAACAACACCATGTCAAGCTTTAACAAAATCACAGTCGTTGGCTATCTGGGCAGAGCCCCGGAGCTTCGCTACACGCCGGAAGGCACACCCGTTTGCAACTTCTCGGTTGCCACTACCGAAAGACGTAAAGACAAATCGGGCGAGCTTCAAGAAACCACCACATGGTTTCAAGTCGCCCTGTTCGGAAGACGCGCCGAGGTTGCCAATGAGTACCTGTCAAAGGGCAGCCATGTTTGGCTCGAAGGTCCATTGACCCTGAATCAATGGACTGACCGGGAAGGCGCAGCCCGCGTCAACCTGGAAGTCAGAGCCTCTGACATCAAATTCCTGTCTTCCTCAGCCGAGAAAGCCACAGCCGCCGCCGCCGCAGCGGAAGTGACCAGCGAGGATGACGTTGCGTTCTAGCGGCAATCCATGGGCCAGTGTCGGGCACAGTGCTCGGCTCTGGCCTAAATTTTCGCGGGTCCGCTTCTGGCGCACGCGGACCCGCGAGGCTCACGCCGGGCCGAGAACGCGAACTGAGTCAGCGGCGCGCTGAGCCGCGTGTTGCTGAGATAGAGCCGACGAGTAGTGCGGCTGGGAGGAACAATCATGAGCGACATTCTTGTTGACCTAGATCATCGATACGCTGGCCGAAGATCGCAGCCATCTTCGGAAGTGGCCGAGGCCTCAGTAATGCTCGATCTCTTTCAAGGCCTTGGTGTCGAATCGTTCGCTCTAACGTTCACTGACGACACAGGACGCAAGGTGGCTTTTAGGCGGAATAGGTCCGTTGAATCACTGCGCTGTGAATTGCCGCGTTTATTATTCACCTCCTGCGAGAAGCGGTTGAACGTGATTGTGCGGCCGACTGCTGCATACACACTATCGTTCATACAGCTTGATGATCTGAGTGCTTCCCAGCTTGATCGAGTGCGCGCGTTCTCTTTTCTCACACTGGAGACGAGTCCAGAAAACTTTCAAGCGTGGGTAGCGGTCACGGACGCCAGTGTTGAAACGATCCGCAGGGTTAAGAAAGCAGCAGGAGCCGACCTCAACGCGAGCGGGGCGACTAGGCTCGCTGGTTCGTACAACTTCAAATCAAAATACGCGCCCAACTATCCGCGTGTGCGTCTTCACTCCATTGTGCCCCTGCACGCTGTCACCGTCGACGAGCTTGATCGCGCAGGCTTGATCGCACCTGAGGAGCACACGCCCCGCACGCCGCGTCATGCTCCAATTGTTCGCAGGCGTCGCTTGCTGGCATGGCCCAGCTACGCGCGCTGTCTGGCTGACGCGCCTGGCGCAAGAAATCATCAGGGCAAAGATCGCAGCGCCGCAGATTTCAACTTCTGCCTCATCTCTATAGATCGAGGCTGGTGCGTTGAAGCTACAGCAAACCAACTTATGGCTGAAAGCGAGAAAGCGAAATCAACCGGCTACAACTACGCACTGTTTACGGCGAAGAGAGCTGCTTCCGTGGTTAGTAGCAACCGTCGTTGAACGCATCTCGCTCGGTCGAAAATTGAACTTGAAAAACCGGATAGGGGCCATCATGAAGAGCTACAGAGTAACCGCCACGTTCCCAGAGTTGCCGGCCGCTCACGCAGTACAGGAGGCGCGGGGCCAGGCTTCCAATCTATCGGTTGGCATCAAGCGCGCGCTCGACGCAATCCTGCGTGAGCCTCACGTGAAGGGCCGTCGAATCTCAACCGTGAAACTCTTAGTTAGAGTCGAACGGCTAGAAGAGGAGGAGGCCTGGGCGTAAGCTCTCAGGGCAGGAGTATTCCCGAGAGGTGAGGCGGCGGCGACATTGAACCCAAGGCTCGTTTGCGGGATACACTACGCCTTGTTCACCGCAAGGCGAGCCGACCTCCTGCTCACCAAAACCGGTGTTAGGCCAATGGTGCTTGCTGCACGAGCGGTGCGCAACAACCGGAGGCCATCACCTCAGTACGCTTAGAAATGCGTACGAGTTGAATCGCTTTCGCTACGGGCTGTAGAATTCACGCATACATTCGTGTGATGACTGTGGAGATTGTGGAACCTTCGTGCATCCTTTTGAGTGAAGACGAGGCTGCTCATCGGCTCGGTATAACAAAAGAACTCCTGTTCTCTTATACACGTAACGCTCCGAAAGGATATCTTGGGCACAAAAACAAACTTGGCGTCGTCCGCCATGACCGAGAGTGCAGGTTCTCTATTCACGAATTAGATGCTTGGAACAACTACCTAACGCAGCCTTGGTCTCCGGTGGGAGCCGAGCGCCCACCTGTCCCATCTTACGTAGACCAATACCTGAAAGTGGAATGTGGGGGGCGCTGCGCTTTGTGCGGAAAGGGACATAAGCTAGAGAATGCTCATATCGTGAATTACGCACTGTCGGCGTCTCATCATCATCACAACCTCATTCGTATCTGTTCCGATTGTCATTCGAAATATGACGATGGACTAATACCGACAGTGGAGATTCAAAGGGTCAAAGAGGCACTCGTGCAAAAAATCAGAGAGGGTTTGCAAGAGAAGACTCTGCGACTTTCAAGGCGGAACGTATTCCGTGTGCCAGAGCCCAACCACCTCTTTATCGGGCGTCAAACCGAGCTAGCAATCTTAAAAGAACACCTTGATAAGGAGAGGGTTGTAGTTATCGCTGGCATCGGGGGTATCGGTAAAACTCAACTTACGCTGCAAGCTCTCAAGCTGACTAGCGACATAGAGACAATATGGCTAGACGTCGAGAGTTACGGGAATCTAGATGATCTTCAGATTGCTCTCGTGTCGTCTCTTGTTAAAGAGGGTCGCCAAGCAGAAGCGTCAGTGACTCTCTTCGACGAACTAGATGAATGTCCTTTGCGAATTGTGTTAGACGGCCTCGACCGCATTTCATTAGCGGACTGGGATCGGACAATCGACTTTCTCAATGAATTGCTCCAACTAACTCGGCGTCCAGCAATCGTGATTACTACACAGGTGGAGTTGGACGAGCTGCCAACCAGCTTTTACAGGCTCAACATTACCCACCTTTCCTCGCTGGATAGTGAGGAATTGATTCGAATGGGTTGCCTGGACCGAAGTGGGATCTCCATAAGCTAAAAGGACATTGATTGGATAGTCTCATTTTGCGAAGGACATCCATTGTCCCTTAGGCTCGTCTTGGGCTTGCTTGGATATTATAAGGACTCACGTGTGGTAACGCAGCGACTAAGGGAAGCCGGCACTGATGAACTCAAAGATCCAGTGCGCAAGAGGCAGAAGCGGTCGACTTCGCTGGAAGTGTGTTTGATGGCAGCGTACGCTTGCTTCAACACGGACCAATGTAGGCTCCTACAATTTGTATCCAATTTCCCGGCTGGCTGCCTCGAGCTCCGGGCATCAGATTGGCAACAATCTGATGATTTTCACTCGAACCTTGCCGAACTACGGAGATTCTTTTTTATTGAACTACGAACTGATGAATGGGTAAGTGCCAATCGTCTTCATCTCTTGAACCCCGTGAGGGAGTTCATCAGGAAGGTATGGATGCATCGTGCATACAAAGAAGCTGCGTCCATCCAGCTAGAGGCGGCTAATCGCCTTATGGCGGAGGCTGTCGTCTTGGGTTACCAATACCTTGAGACGAGCACCAATGCTGAAGATCTGCAGTACGGCTTGCTCAGAATAGAATCGGAGTTGCCAAATTTCATACAAGCGCTCAGGTATGCCGAATTGGGGGCGCGAAGGCAAAAAGAGTTAAAGACGGATGCGAAACCGTACATCGAGCTAGTCGCCGCGATAAGCTACAGTCTACAGAGGTACTTCTTTATTCGCGGCTTTCTTAAAGAAGGCGCGGAGCTCGCTAACGTCGGAATCAACGCCCTTGAGGAATTGGGACGATTCAGTTCTGTGGCTTCCCAATATGTAATGCTATCGAATCTTCAGATCAGAATGTACGACTATGAAGGGCACAATGAGACCACGAAAAAGCTTGTGTCACTCGCGGATCGCACGGCCAGCCCTGGAATTAGGGCGCTAGCGTCACTTAACCTCGGCCAACAATGCCAATTCAAGGGAGAATTCCTCCAGTCGATAAGACACTTTCAAGAAGCAGCAGAATACTTTAGAGGATTCCTAAAAGCCGCTCCCAACGATTCCGCAGAAGAGGAAGGCATTGGATACTATACGGGAATGCTAGGTCTAGCTCTCAGAAGTATTGGAGAAGTTCACGAGCTCTTGAAAGCTCCCGAAGATGCGTTGAGATTCCACTTGGAAGCGCTCGATTGCGTGATGAAGATCGGCGATCATGCGAACATAGGTGCCATCAACCATCAGATCGGCAATTGCTATGCAGACTTAGGTAAGGGGGCGCACGCGCTTGCAGCGTATGCAAGAGCCCTTGGTTCATTTTGTCAACTCGGTTATCGCCAGTACATTAGCAACTCGTTGGGCGAGATGGGTAATGTGGTAGGAGATGCCGGACTCAGCCTGGATTTGAACGAGTTTCTCTCTGATGATTTGCTCAGAGCAGGTCTAGACGATATTGAGAGCGATATAAGGTTGCTTCTAGCGGTCAGTCGGCGCCGGATGGAGGACGACGCTAAGATGCTGAGGAAACTCTTCGGCATCGTAAAACTGATAAGCTTTACCGATAGCGCGGCGATGCTGAAGCCGTGGGCCGAACGCTTTCTAGATGAAGTTGTCGCACCTCCTTCCCAATCCGATTTCTCCGTCCATCCGGAATCTCGATACGAAATCTTCAGGTGGGGTGTGCGCTTGCTTGTAGATATTGCAGTCAAGATTGCCGAGGTTGGCGAGTCGCGTTCAAAGGATGAGATGGAAACGCGCCGAAAGGTCACCGAGCTCTGTTTTCTGTGTTATCAGATCGGAAAATTGCCAGGAAGCAGGGCTTTTGAATGGTTGGCGGCTATACTCCACCATCGCGGCATGTACACACATATCTCGAGCGACCGACTACGCGATGCTACACTTCGGGTGATTTTGTATGGCGACTACGGCGAGGTTGACTTGTGATTAAGAATATCACTCGAAAGGATTCTGAGAGAATCTGTATGACACTGAGGAGTTCGAATAGGGGAGATCGGTTAGCTCTCCGTCTTTTCTTCGTTGTCAATACGTAGCGGAATTCTCACGGCCGTTTTCCTGGCTGCGTTGTTGTCTGGGCGGGCTCAGTGTCACCTTAGAGTCGGTCATACGGCGACTACGATTCTTGTTGCCTATTGCGACCGTAGACTTTCGGCCTCCCCTTCCCTAACCAGAGTTACGAATTGAGACAGAGCGTCGGCTTCAACAAACGGCACTTGCGCGAAGATAATCTCGGGTTCACCTTCGAGCTTAGCGGCCAAGTGTCCTTTCCCCAACAGACGCTCTGCTCCCTTCTCACCTAACGCAATTTCGGAAGTACCCTCGCCATCGACCCGTAGAACAAGGCGATTCCCCAAGTTCGCCCGGAGCTGCATTGGCATTACGTGCGAATCTGGCCGCTGAGCAGCGAACACCAAGAAGATTCCCGCCGCTCTCGCCTTCACACCCAAGCGACTCACAATATCGGAGACTGTGTCCGCATATTCAGTTGTCATCATCCACTCAGCAAACTCATCGTGTATTACCCAGAGGAAAGGTAATCGTTCGGACGGCTCCGCTTTTGCGTTTAGGTCGAAGATATTTGCGACTTTGTTTTCTTTCAGGACTTTGTACCTGTGGTCCATCTCGATGACTAATTGATTGAGACTTGAAATCGCAGCTTGTTGGTTGTCAATGACTCCCTCTAGTAAGTGTGGTAGCCCCTCAAACGCGAAGTAGTCGACTCCGAGTTTTGGGTCAATCAAAAGAATCCTTGCATGCGCCGGAGTATTTGTGCAGACAATGCTTAAGAGGATGTTTTGCATCAAGACCGACTTGCCGCTACCTGTCGAACCGGCAATCAGTGTGTGTGGCGCGTTCGACCGAGGCGACAGGAAAAGAAGATCGCTGTTTTCCTCCTTTACGGCTATGAGCAACTCGCAATTGCCCATCGAACATTCAGCATCCCACCGTTCCCACACCTCTGGTAGTTGTAGAATGCGCCGGTTAGGTCGGGCGATTGCGATGGCCACCACACCGGGTTCGGCTCGCACTGAGATCACGTTGAGACCATGTGTCGTCAGAAACTCTGAACGCCGCTTCAATACTTGATCGACAGTTAGATTGGCGCTTCCTTGAAACTTGAGTAGTGCCGCATTTGGGGTGAGAGACTTGCTAACTAGTTTTGACTGAAGTTGAAACTGCTGCAAAGCTCCTCTACAACGGCTGTCCACCTGGTTCAGCCAGTCATCATCTGCTGCGCTATCTTGAGTGACTCCACCATAGTCCGCTACGAGCTTCGCTATTGCTGGATATGCCCATCTGTTTGGTGAATCAGCTTTCGCTACTTCAAGCGGGTTTCGCGGTGACTCGGGCGAAGTCGAGACGACACCTAGCGTTGTCGGCTTCGTTTCAAAGGCTTGGCTGGCTAACCGCTCTGCAGCGCCGTCATCTGTCAGTCCGCTGGCATCAGTCTTTGGAGCAACATAATCAGTTTTGCGCCTACGAACCCGTTGCCCGCGCGCAGAAGGCGTGCGGTACTCCCGTTCTTCCCAGATGTTCTCTCCCGCGTTCGCTAGCCGTATTCCTGTCGGATCTTGGTCACGCCAATACTTCAAAATCAAATCGCGCGTCCGCGCACGCGAGAAGGTTTCCTGGTAGCAATGCTCAGCCTCCGCGACCGCCGCGAAGTCTGAGCACTCAGGACCGTCAGAGGGTCCGGACACAAAGATGTGCGAGTAGCCACGAAAGCTTACGTCGCAATCGCCCTCGCGGATGGCACGGCGCCAGCGGCCAATATCAATCCCTGCGTTCGCCGGAAACCGCACGCCGTCTAGGATCAGGTCGGACAGTCGAGCCAACCACAGATCGCGGTCCAGGCGTTCGGGATTGCCGAAAAGCGCATCGCCTATTCGCTTTACGGTATCACGGAGTTGCTTTTGGGACTCGCGTCGCTTTGTCGAAAGATTCATTACATCAATATACTTGGCCTCTGCGACCACTATTACCAAACGTAGCCTCTCACCCACGTTGATCTCCGGGCTTAGCGCCATTAGGTCAGCGATGTGCTCTTCGCGCTGCCCCAGCCACTCGGCGTAATCGTCAAGAAAATACCAGCCGTGATACCCTTCCGACGGCAGTTCCCTGTAAACGAGGAATCGACTCAGGACGACGCCCATCAACTCGCTTGCATTGCGTCCCCGCTTTGACGCTCGTAGCACAATGTCCCCAGAGATATCTTTTGCGTCGTCTATGAACTTATCCGCCAGATGCTGATAGCTAGACTCATCCAAATCAAGATTGAGAGCCTTGAGACGACTTAAAATCATTGACCGCAGCAAGCCTAGAGGAGCTTTTGATGAGACTATGAGATTGCGGCCTTGTGTTTCCGTCTGTTTGTGACGGATCACGCGCACGTTCTGATTCAACAGTTGCCGCCGGTCGAGCAACTCGTCGTAGTTTACAACCCAGTTCCCGAGATTATGCGTTTCCTCAAATATGCGGGCTGTTGCGTTGTCCCTGAAATCCAATTGCCGCGACGGCAATAAGCGTCGCGACTCATCGCCGTCCCAATCGCCCTTGATGAATGATGTGATGGCGGTCAGATATATCCACCCTTCAATACTCTGAACTGGGCAGCACAAATAGACGACGGACTTCATGTCATCGATTGCTGCCGGTCTTCGCCTCGACCAGCGAGCAGGTATCCACTTATCTAGGTCGACCGGTGCGGCGTTCTCGTAATACCACTCAATGCGAGCGTGACGAGCAATTACGTCCTGTGAAAACACAATGTCGGTGGGAAGTCCATCTTTGACTGAGGGCGGTGGAGCCTGGTCAGCCATTATGCCAATACGTAGACGGGCCATGAAGTCGCGCGTGGCCTCGCTAGCGTTGAATGAATCAGCGTCTGCATCGGTCCCCTCAACAATCTTTTCGTAGAGTCCCCTTAGTCGTTTTCCGTCTCGATGTCTCAGAATGACCTGGCATCTTATGTCGTCCTCGTCCGTGTAGATTGCACCGATCTTATCCACGACTGCCTGGGGCAAACGCGCTGAATCACAGTTGTAGAGCACAACTGACAAATTGGCGCCTTCGTGCGGCTGCAAATCAAGATAGCGGCGCACAAGGTCGACGACTATCTTCGCAGCCTCGTTCGGATTCTCGTTTGTATCATCGAGCCCTTGGTTTGTCGCCACAGGTGACTCATGCAGCGTGTAGTCGCCAACAGTGTCGGTCAATGAAAGAAGTACTGGATTATCTCCTTGCCAGCCTAGTACCACTTCAGGATAGAAAGGGTGTACGAGTTCCTGCTTGATGTCATCGAAAAAGAGGCGTGCATCACCGAAGTCAATCTCATTCGCGGTCAGTAGCTGCTTCAACATTTCAGCGCCAATCTGAGCCTTCTTTACCATTGCCGCTATTCGTAGCGGGTGCCATGGCGCCACTATTGTGGTTGGTTGTCCACCGATAACTTCGACTGCGCCGATCTGCAGCAGTGGTCGCAATAACAACTCCCGACTCCGATCACCCTTCGCTAGGCGGCACACAGAATCGAGCAGTTGTGAATAAGCGCGTAGCTGGATTAGCAGATCCAGGTGACCGAGCCCTACTTCGACTAGTCCTGCAATGGCTGACCCGTAAGACTGGACGAACGCGTCAAAACTGTCGCGCAGTTCGCGTGCAACGGGATCGCTAATAAGCTTTTGATGTAGCGCAAGCTTGAGGTTTTCGATCCATAACAGGGCTATGTCGTTCTTGCGACTGTAAACGCCCACAAAAGAACCGCGATCTTTGCCGTACGCGGGCACAAACGTTTTTACATCCGACAGGTCGACGCTCTGAAATTGTCCTTTGCTGCTCAAGGGTTCGCGGTGCGCGGTCGAACGCATAAACGGATGTTCTAGTAACCGAGAAGAATCTGCAGCGAACTCGCTGGCTACAGTATTCGGGTTGAACTTCCACAGCATCTGCGTCGAGTAGCGTTGAGTTGCGCCCGCCTCAAACTCAACTTCGATTTCAAGGACGAACTTGAGCTGCAGCGCCGCCCTTGCTTTCGAATCGTTCAGTCTCTTCCTGGTTTCACGCCAGCTTTCAACCAAATCGCTGAATTCAAAGAGTGGCCCGACATCCCAACTAACGCGCCGCCCGAAGAGCGCCTTTAGACCCCGGTAGCGTTGAGCAAAATAGAGGCCGGCAGCCACGTTAAGCTCTCTCAAATCTTTCTTGGTGGCGCGGTCACATCTGATCTTCAGTTTGCGCCCAATACAAGGGCGATCTTTGCTGAACAATCGCTCACAGCAAAGCACAATACCGGAAAGAAAGTCTTCAGTTTCGAGCGGAGTGCCGAAGACAAACTTATCCCACGCAGATTTCAGTTTGCGATCTTCCTTTAGCTCATTGCGGTGCCTATTGAAGAACTCCATATCCTCTTCAATGTAGGCACCGCTTGCCCTACGCTTGGTCAGCTGCTCGAGATAAGTGCGTTCTTCAGCATTGAGTAGTTCAGGCTCGCGCTCATCGTAGAATTCCAGAGTTGCTTTTCCTATGTTGAATCGCTCTCTCCTGAATCCATCAAACAGAGGAGCGATCCACTCCCACTCGCATTCGGCGAGCGCCGCCGCACCTTGGTTCCAACCGCTCGCACTGTGTATGAAAGTGCGCACGACGTCATGGATGGACTCAGGGATGCTCTCTTTGACTCGTTCGAATGTGGCCTCTAGCTCACTCTCGCTTAGCGCGATTTGCATCGGAGTTAGCTTCTGTAAGTAGCAGGCGAATTTCTTATCCGATGCTTCATAAAGTGTTTTCCAACGGGAAGTGTGGTTACGAGTTTTTTCATTCAGGCTATTAAAGAATAGAGAGTTGCGCGGCATTCGCAGTGCGGGAAGTGCCGCTCCTAGTGCGAAAATTATTGGTTGACCCTCGCTAAGAACATATTCGCGCGTTCGTAGGATGTATTCTGAGAGTCTCTCCAGCGACAGAATGCGTAGGTCGCGCAAGCCGCTGATAGCTCTTGTCCACCACCTACAATGTTCTTCAATTAAAGGCAGCCCTTCGCTCGCAATACTAATCCAGATGTCGGGCCGAGATAGCAGTTCAGGAGCGCCAATGGGCACTAGCTCTTTTAGTGACTGCTGTTCATCGTCGCCAACGTTGGCAATCAGTAGAGCACTCTTTTCGCATGGTGCATTCCGGAAGTATGTCGCTCTGCGGTCAGTTAGCACGGATTGCGGGAGTCCGTATCCTTCAACGAAGTGAGCTGGCAGCTTGATCTCGACCTGCTTAGCCAAGTCTAAGTCGTCGAGCACAGCCCGCGCGCTCGCGGCGGTCTGATCAGCAGACAAGCAGTCAAGTATAAGGCGCGCAGTGCCGTCTCCACCTTCAGCGACACCAGTAACCGTAAGGTGCTGGCGAAGATATTGAGCTGCAACCTTTCCGATCAATTCTGCGCTATTCATCAATCCGAGCCTTAGTTCCCGTAAGGGTTTTCAACGTATGCGCAACCATCTGAAAGCCGGCGCAACATTCCTAAACTACCGAGTCGCTCTTCAAGTCGTTGCGCATTGGCTTGAAATGCTTTCTTATCGAATTCATCGTGGGCGAGTATGCTCTCTGCTTCTCGGTCCCCAAAGACAATTCCGTAGCGCTCATAAAGCAGTTCGAGGAACTCGCTAAGTTCCATGCGCCACTGAACGTTTGTCAGTAGCAGCGTCTTTAGGAGTGCGTCCGTTGGTGCGTACCGCAACCGATTGGTACCGCGCTTTGAAACTAGCCCTATGTCGCGTCCATAGATTCGGTGGACGTTTGCGGTGTGCTGCTTATGACCCCTCAGCGCCGTCTCACGCAGAGCCAGGATAAGTTGATGCGGTTCACTCGCCCCGCCGTAGTCATCTGCATCCGCGCCCCACCTTACCTGTTCTTCTAAGAGCTGCCGACACTTGAGAAATGCGCCATGTTCCGAAAGCGCTTGTTGCCACTCACTCGAGACCTCGATAGCGTTAATGTATGCATCGACTGCCTCTGTGGTGAGGAGACTATTGCTGAGATAACTATTGGCGGATAATGCGCGCACGAGCGTCTTTTTCGGCGCCACGACTTCGCAGATAAAGTGAAGACGCCGCGGATGGTCGCACCACTCGATAGCAATGCTCAGTTGATAAAGAACAATGTGGAGCGCGCAAAGCGTGACAAGGTGTGGAAAGCAGTCGAATCCCGGAAGCTGTAATTTAAAGATGCGCAATATGTCCTCGCCAAGTCGGTCAAACGTTTCGTGTTTCTTGTACGGCAGATAGCTCTTCCCTCGTGTTGACAGATCATCCATTCCGACAGGCTGCATGAGACTCAGCAAAACATTCCACGGATTTTGGCTCTCAAAGATATGAGCAAAGTGCGGCTTGAGTTCTGAAGCGCTGGTGCACCGACAGAGCATCAAGTAGAGTAGCTCGCCAGTGCGACCGAAGTTGATATAGTCACGGCTCGCGGTTCCCGATGCGCTAACAATTAAATCCTCATACAAAGCGTTCGCTCCGAAAGGAAAGACAAAGCGTGATGTCCAGCGCTTGTTACTCCCTGATTCAACATCCGAGCGGCGGAGCATGCTGACAAGCGCCGCGAACTGCTGGAACGAGTGAAAGCGACCTTTGAGGTAGCTGAAGTCGCGCGTGTGAACGCCCTGCGCCTTTTGTGTCATCGAGTTCAACCAGGCGTCCCAGGCTGCTTCGGAATGAGGGTGCTGTTCGGCAAGACGAAGACTCTCATCATTATTAAACAAGATATTGCGCAATGGCATTCGCTTGTATGGCTTGAAAAGTAAAGGATAGAACGTGCCCTGTTCGTTCAAAAGCCTGTCCTCGCGGTGGCAGGCTTCAGCTACCGTTAGGAACTCCAAGAAAAGAAGCCATTGGCTTTGATCCCACAGCCGATGGCCCCAAATCTGTTCATCGAGCCACGGTGATATGTTGTGCTCGTTAGGCGCAGGAGGCGGCACGATTTGAGATTCATCTATCATCGATACAACTCGATAACTTCTTCGGTCGGATTACCGGCATCATCCAATTCGAGAAGTCGAAAGGTAAGCGTCTTGGACAGTTCACTGGCGGCACCGTATTGCCTTTCACGTTGAGCCAGCTTGCTGAGCAGCACGCTCTTGAACGCGAGGATGTCTTCGTGACACTCTTTTGAGAAGCTGTTCGGCAATGCTCCTTCTGCCACGCGACTCAAGAATTCGAATCTGGTCAGATTCAGTTCCAGCGACGTACTTATTTCATTTGACAGGACCACCTTCAAGACTGGTTTGTCATCCTGCCAGCTAATCTCGATCCGCTCGTCTCTGCGTTGTCGCACTGAGACCCTGTCCGCAAGAATCCGGCTGACTTTGGCATGCGAGTAGGAGAGACTCGTAGCGAGAAACAACTCTCGATCGTTGGAAACCAGCATGCCAATAAATATTCGATTGAGGCCTCTAACGAGACGCGCCAGTACCGGCTGCTCAATAATCTGCCCTCTCTTCAGAACTCCCACCACTCGGTTTAGATATTCACCTGCGTACTTAAAGACAGTCAGCTCCCATAAATGAAGCTCGTCCTCCTGTTGCGGTGAGATCTTGAAAAACAGGCCCCGCCGCTGACTAACTAGCAGTTTCAGAAAACTCTTGCTTCCTTCTTCCGACTCGTCTGTACCTTCCACGTATTCACGTTGCGCAGCGTAGAAGGCTGGGACAGCGCCATAGAATGCATCACCGCCCATCAGCTCATCAAAGTAAGGTCGCAGGCTTTCATCTGCCTCGCCGAAGATCAGGATGTTGTCGATGCGGTTTGACGTTTCATGGCCGATGCGAAAGCGGTTAAGATACTCGAAAACCGGAATATTTTCGCAGCGAGTCTCAGAGAGATTTCCTCCGAACAGGTTATTGTAGAGGCTTGCTCGTCCTGTAGTGCCTTCGCGGATGATGTTGGGCACATCGTCAGCGGTCATGAGATGATCCTTAACGTTGGGGTGACCCAATACTGCGTTTGCAAGTAGCAACAAGATGCCGCGGATCGGTACATGCAGCCCGTTGTAATCACAAAGCTCAAACAACGCCCTCAGACGGCTCCTCACTAACTCAGTTTGCAGGAGCTCATAGTTCTTTCGGATAGGACAGAGAGTTCCGAAGAAGTGGGTGTTGTCCGTTGCATCCGTATAGCAGCCTTCCCATCCGTCATGCGCAACAAAGGCGTCCAATGCCCGGTCGAATAGTTGCGCAGAGCTTCCTCGACTCAAGTTATAGAGTCTTAGCCGGACCTCGGGAAGCTCCTGCTGATCCTCGACAAGGAGTGTTTCAAATGCTTGGCGCGCCTTCTGCACATGCGATGTCTGATCTAGCCGTCGCCAAGAACCTATTAGTTGACCGTCATTGGCGGCGATAAGAAACATCTCTTCCGGCATCGGTTCAAACATTGAGCGACAGAAACGCTGCATGAGTTCTTGTCTGTCGGCATCCCACTCAGCTCCCTGCTGGGGCGCCCATTCGCTTAGATCCTTGATGATGTGCAACCGCACTCTGCGTCCGTCGGCGCGCACCACTTCACCGCTGACATAAGGATCATCGAACTGAGAGCCGTCCTCTCCCTTAATACGTTGCCACACCTGTCGACAAAGGTTCGTTTTACCATCGCCTGCGGTTCCCGTCAGAATTACTGATGCCAGTTCACAATTCGCCTCGAAAGAGGAAAGTACTTGAGCCTGGTGCGGATGTTCGAAGATGATAGGACGGACTTTGGCACGACGGGCAGAACGTTGGATCAGCTCGTCGTACATATTGTCATTGCGCGCGATAGGACCGTAGCGCCGCAGAAACTTAATCCAGTTCTTACCCCTTTCTTCCATTGATACAATTCACCGGGGACATTTTATTAGCGACCGCGTGCTCTTTGCTTGGAATTCGTTGTGAGCCAGTGGCAATCGTCTCTCTTACGAGACCATAGCGAAAACTCAATCGCGAGAAAATTAATTGGTCTGTATCCACGTTGCATTATTGAAAGCCGTATAGGTTGCTCCGCGAGCAACTGCGCTCAGAGGTGACAAATCAGGCAAGCTTCAGTTTCCTCTTCCTCTTCTTCCATTCCGCCAAGGATATGAATGAGATTAGGAGAATGTCTCTTCGTACGTTCGCGCGATTCTTCCCACTTGTGCTTGATTTCTTCAATGCGTTCCGGCCTTTCTAATTGTTCAAGAGGTTCGTCTCCATTCCAGTAAAAGGCATTGCCGCTATTGCTGATGTGCTCATAGCGTTTGGCGTCCTCAAATTTCTCCGGGTACTTCTCCTTGAGCCTGACCCATTCGATTTTCTGTTGAAAAAAGCAGAAATAACAACCGGAACGCGTGCGGCCCCACTTAGTGAAGGTGGGCATTCCTAAACCACTTTCCTCAAGGATACGTTTGATATCAGCGAGCACCAGCCCGTCCTCCCGGAAAGGATACACGGGCTTTATGTTTGCCTTGTGGCTGATGTAGCCTTCGCGGTCTTCATCCGCGCGAAGTCCAACATAGTTGATCACCGGATCGTCACCAACAAAGTCTTCGAAAGGCTTGAGCTTCAACTGACGAGTGCACCATCGACGCTGGCTGGAAGGTATCATGCCGCCGTAAACTTCGAGCCATTTGTCAAAGCTGTAATCAGGGCGAGTGGAATGGATCTTCTTGCCGAGCAAAGCGGCGAGTCGATCAAGATACTCGTAAGTCTCGGGAAGTTCCTTCTCAGTATCGTGAAAGACATACTCCATGTCAGGTACGCGGTCCCGCATATAGACTGCGAGGGCAGCGCTGTCTTTGCCACCGGATAGGCTCAAAATATGTCGTACACGTTCCGTCATAAAGCTCCTTTGAGCGAAAGCCCGTTACGCAATGTTGATGACCAAGGTCAACGGCTGTTCAGAACGATAGGTTTCTCCCGCTTTCAAGTCTTTCTTTCGCAACACACGCAACGGGTAAGAGTCGAGTTGCCTTGATTCATTGAGGGTCGGCAACGCGAAGGGAATACGCAGACGGAACAGGCCGTCATAGTCATTCTCAAGTTCCCCCAACTGCGTGATCCACGCACGGTGCTTATTCAATTGGTCCTCACTAGCACTTCTCCTTTTGAGTTCTTCCACACGCTTCGTCAAAAGGTCTTTGGAGGCTCCGATTCTGACCTTCAATTGAGATACGAAGTCCTCACTGAGCACGCACAACTCGTCATCTCTCGTAAAGAACAGTGATGCTCCCAACTCGCTTTCATGAAGTACTTCGGTCTTACCTTGTTCGTTCATACACAGTAACTGCAGCGTAGCTGGCTGGTAGATCGGTGGCGCGACTGGTAGCCCCACTCTCGTCAAATCCGCAGCGAATGCGCGTTGCACTTCGAGGGCGAATGGCAGGCGGAGCCTCGCCTCGCGCTTGTAACCTAATTCCTCCTTCCACTTCTTGAACTCTCCATGCGAGGGTGAAATGATCTTCTTTGTGTTCCAGAGTATTCGATACGTCGCACCTTTATGCTCAAAAAGCTCAGTACGTGGAAGATGCCTCGTGAGATCGTCCACCTTATCAGTCAATAATCGGAGGCGCCCAGAGATCATCAGAATTGAGCGCTCTGGTTTAGCCGGGCGTTGCGCATCCGGCGCAAATGCAAGATCGCATTGCGCGTTAATAATCATCCATACCTCGGTCTCGCCCTCTTTAATAAAGAGATCGCCCAAGTGCAAGTACATCATTTCCGAACCGGTCTCGTCACGTGGGTGACTTTGCACGTCGTCAACACTAGCAAACAATGCGCTTCTGTATATCTCCGACAGCTGAAGGCTCGGTTTCATCTGGCTTGGCGGGAGATCCTGGAATGTCAGTGCATCGATGATCTCCTGCTGCTCGCGGACGGCGGGGGCTTCAAAGAGAACCTTCCCGAAATACGCACTGTAGAGCCATATCATGTAATCACCGAGCGGGTGGCCGTCTTCCTGTAAGCTCAATTTCTGAATATAAGCATAATCGTCAACGCTTAGCTTTTTGATGTCGTTGATGAACTGTTTGGATACCTTTCCTAGTGCTGCTTGCAATGCGTTTACAAAATTTTGAATCTTCTCGCTGTATGGTAACGCCAGTACCCAAGCGCCGATCTTCAGATGTAGCTTGTCCTTGTTTGAAAAGTCGCGTTTATCCACAAAATAAAATGTTCCACCAAGCAATCCCGATTCATCACGAAACGCCCCAATAGCTTCTTCTGAAATCTCCTTTGTTGACATCAGTATGATGAGTGGTTTGGAGGGCTCATGCTCGTACTTACCATATGTTTCACGGGCGATTGCCTTAGCGATTTCGTACGAGTCAGATCCGGACCCCAAATAGTAGTCAATAAAAATAACCTTCGTTGTCAGGTCTGATAGCTCATCGCTCGTGCTGTAAAGGTCAACCTCAAGCCTGAGATCGTACTTCAAGCTGTCGTGGAGGGGCTTCAACTGAGACTGCTTATTATCCATCTGACGGAAAAGCTTAACTGCAGTGTTTCTTCAAGGCGCCGAGATTCTGACGCTCGGCAAGAAGGCGGCTTAATACTAGGTCCGATATGTCGCTTACATCGTTGATTTCAATCCCCATAGTCGCAAGTTCGTCGCGAGCTCCCTGATCGGCTTCCACCTCGGCGAAAAATAATTCGAGCACGTCTTCGCCATCAAAGTCCCCCCTAACCGGAACGTTATAGGCGTCATCGATGATAGCTATGCGCTTTATCCCGTAACTATCTAACCGTTCCGCGATAGTTTGGTAAGGATTGGGCTGTTCTTCTTGCGCTTCAGTCATTTGCTCTTCGACTCCAAAGCGAAAACAAAAGTATTGAGCGACCCTTGGTGAAGAGTGCGTTCGTTGGAGAGGTACAGAGAGGCACCATTGTAATTAGCGATCTCCCTTGAAATATAAAGACCCAACCCTTTACCCTCTCCGGGAGGTTTCGTCGTGACAAAGGGTTGGAAAACCTCATCCCTTCGGGCGGGACTGATTCCAGGCCCATTATCCGTAAAGGTAATCTCCTTAAGCGCTGTATCTATTACGACACTAATCTCGGGTTTGAAGGATCGATCGAGACGACCTTTTTGCTTTAGCCAGTAAACCGAGTTACTTATCAGGTTCTCCAAAATCTGGACGATCATCCCTTTCACGACCCGGATCGTCAGTGAGGTTGCACTCTTTGGCTCGACGCGCAATTCGCATTTAATGTTATGACGCTCGAACTGAGCCTCGTGCGACAAGAGAATATCCCTGACCCAGCCAATGAGGTCGAACCGCTCTTTCACTTGACGTCCCGATGTACTCAACGGGTCGAGCACCCGAATGCGCTTTTCGATGGTCTTCAATTGCTCTTTTAGCGTTTCAAACAGACTCAACACGTCGGGCGGGAGATCAACTCGCTTTGAAGACTCAAGCGTTGCAAGGGTGTGTGAAGTTGCGCGGTTCAACTCGTGGCTTATTATCTCCACCATCAAACCCAGGCCTGCTAAATGCACAAGCTGGGTGCGCCCCTTCTCATATTCGTCGGCGAGCCGGGTCGCCTCTTGCATTAGCTTACGAATATTACCCGCCGCATCCTCGATGGCATCGACTATTTCTTTGTCATTTGCAACGTCCGGGTGCTTCCTAATCAGTGCATGTAGATTATGATCGATTTGCTTTTCTTGTGTTACTAGACGCTCTTCGACTTCATCGAACGACAATATGTCTCGCGCCCTGACCTCTGCGTCGACACTATCCAGAAACGTCCTGAACTCTGCCAGAAGGATGTGCTGCAACAACCTCACTAGCACAACTTTGTCCTCGTTGTCCCGCAATCCCTCACGGTTGGTTTGATCAACAAGTTGTGGGTTTGAACGAGATGAAATGTCCACCTTTCCGATCACTTGACGCCGATTTACCTTGTACCCTTGGGAAGCCAAAGCTCTTCGGTCAAGGCTCAGCCAATCGTCTTCCGGGCTTCCATAAGGATGTACGCGGAAGCCATCACGATAGACCATGAGCCCGCCGGCCCATTGCTCGACAAGGGACCTGACCCGCGGAGAATCGGGCACACCGGCTGATGCCGTCAGTAGACGCCGGTTGAACCAGTAAAGGCTCATCTTGAACGGTCCTAGATGTTTTATTACTAAAGGAGGCGATTTCGTGATGCTTACTAGAGCTACCTCATCGAGTTCGAAAGTTTTTTCCCTACTTCTGTATCTGTAATCAACGGACCCAACAAGATGCGGCTTGTCCCCAACATCAAACCTCAACTCCGCGTTTACTGCGGCGTGAGCATATTGGAATAGTAGTTTGTCGAGTGAGATTATAGGAATGATGTTCGCGTTAAACCTAAGAGTAATTGGATAACGTGAGCGGGGCGTGAATGGGTCAGTAAGCCTACTGAACTCATCGCGCGCGATCTGCTCCAACTTGTCCTGCGACCACCCAGATTCTAGACCGGAGATGTGGATCGTCGTACCGGACAACGTTGGGTCATCCTTTCCTTCGCCGTGATGCGGTATCACGGGGATTTCCTCGATCAACTTATCTGATGCGTGAGAAAACATATTCCAGTCGATATCGAGCACGTTCCACCTGATTTCGCCGCTCCTGCTTGTAATAACTTTAAGGCGATTGCCAAGCCGCATGGTTGACAGGCGTCCCAATCCCTTCTCGCCTAGAATGGGACGGCCCTTTGTTGAAGTCTTATGTTGTTCCCGTTGCTCCAGACGCGAGCGTGTCCCGATCGTCAGATAGACATCAGTTAGATCGCTCAGCGACATGCCCTCACCGGTATCGACAATATCTATGTAATTAGCTTCATTGAGCAGAGCCTCAAAGTCATCGAGCGTCGTGCATTCCCCAATCTCAAGGGCGAGTTGTCGGGCTTTCGGTGCACCAGTGGTGATCTCGGCAATTATCATTTCCCTAATGCTCTCCACCGAACTGGACGCCAATGCTCTCGCGCTGTCTTTCTCTTTCTCAGCCCCGGCGAGCATTTCACGTAAGACCAAGATCGAGTCATGTGGAATGCGACTGACCATGTTGATCTCGACGCGTGGGGAGCCGGCGTCGAAAGCATTCTTGATCAGTTCGTAGAATGCCACCGCGTCGGTGCTAATGAGCTCAGCCCCGAGTTGCAGGATTGTTCTGGCAGTTACACGAAAAGACATTAGCGCTTTTGTTATAGGGTCCATTGCCCGAAATCAAACACCATACTCCATCTTAGCGACCATGACTCTCTGATCGCCCCCCTTTTTGCACTGCAGTCCAGAATGCGCGAGCTGTGCCCGCCAAGCCAATGCGCTTTGTTTGATTCAGCAACTCGGTGACTTGTGCCTCCACCCGCGCTATCTCGCTCTCCTCCTCTTTCGTCATGAATATGACATCAACCACTTCTGTCCCATCTAGATGAGTAATGGCGATGCGGACCGCCATTTGATTTTCAGCACGACGCTGATTCTCGAAAGCGATGCTCTCTACGCGCTTAAACGTGGCGACCAGAACTTCTAACTCCTGAACAAATCTCTCTGCGTCGAGGTCCGTCCATTTTTGCGGCGGCACCGAGCAAACAAGGCTACCGAGGGAATCGAGCCATTCCGCCTCGGCCAATCCTGAATCAGCCAGGCGCAAGCAGAATGGTTTCAAACGCATCTCGGTGATACCAGAGACAATACTCTTCGCCCGGCCAGATAGTGATTTGCGAACTCTGGTAAAAGGACCGGTGAGAGCAAAGAAATCGCCGAGGGCGGTCTTCATTCGTTCATGCAACAGCGAGTACGCTTGACGAAGCTCTTCGATGGCAAGCTGAAGCGTGTCAACGAACCCTTCCACGAGCTCGGACCTGCTATCGGCGGTAATAACCGGAAAGCCGCACGCTACGGGCAGGTCACGGAAAAGGAGCAGCGAGGGCTCCCGCGCACTGAGTAGCGCCGAGCGCACTGCGAGAGCCGTGGCAGACAAACGTTTCGTTTTGTGTGTGTACGCCGGTAGCTGTGCGGCAAATACGCAGAGTGGACGCACAACATCGAGAATGTCTGTCTTCTCGGCTGAGCGCGTATCGCGTCGAGCGGACAGGGTTTCTGGCGCTTGCTGCTCTAAAAGTGATAGCAGCCTTTTGAACAATTCAAAGCGCACTCCAGCCACTTTGCAATATTGAATATCAAATACGTCGGGCACTTTAGTTAGACGCGTGATATCCAAGCCGACCATTGCACGCATGAACACACCGTTGTCGTAGAAGGCGATATGCTGCTCATGCAGTACCGCGAACAATGCAATCAAGATCGGACTCAGCCCGTCTCTAATACCGTAAGGTGGGCGCCGCATTTCAGCGATGAGGTCTGAGAGCTTGACGCGGCTGTCGGCCTTGGCTTCAAGTATCTCTCTGATATGCTGTAGAGCCGGCAGGACATTACAAACGTCCTTGTCCGCCTCCGGCTCACACAGTGCAAATGCATCGCCGACCTTCCGGTGTATGTCTCCTTTTTCCAACAGCGAAAGGTATATCGCCATCTCGGGTGGCTTCTTCGCCGGGTTCATGCCGAGATACGGTTCGCAAGAAGCGCCAAACATACCTTCGAGTAAGCGCGTTCTCGCACCATTGGCAGCCGGGCTAGGCGAACGGCGGTTGACAAGTTCGTTATGAACCCTCGGTGCGAGCCCGTAGACATCGTCGCAGATACTGGAGAGTTGCTCGAGCAGTTCTCGATTGCTATGAATGTCGAGTTTATTTCCCTGACGGAACCACCGCAGGTCGGTCTTGCCGACAAACCGTTGCAGTCCGATCAAGGATTGGATTCGCTTCTCTAGCGTCTGACGGGCGTTAGCTATCTGACGCGATACCTCTCGTCCCGCAAACGAATCATTATTCAGTTGAGGCGTGTTCGCGGCTACCCACTCCCATCGCTGCAGTTGCTGCACCAGTTTGCCAAGCACTCCCAGAGGGCTGGGTACAGCGAGTAGCACTTCAGGCAAACCATCAAGAGCGTCAGAGTGCGCAAAGCGTAGGGCAGCAAGATGCTCTTCTGCGGTTTCGCAAAGCGCCACGATGATGCGTCCATCAGCCGCCTCATAACTAAACCGGATGCTTTCGGCTAGCTTCTCAACAGGCGCGAAGCGTACGTCGAAGTGGCGCAAGTTTCCGGTCTCGATATAGTGTCTCCGGGCGACGACCGGGCGAGTTTCCAGGAACGACTCAATGAGTGGCGACACGCGGTGCGGAGGAGAGATACCTAGCGCATTGGTGGCATCCTCCAACGCTCGCTCCAAATTGACGCTCGTATGGGGCCACAAGCAGAAGCCTCCGGAAGCGCCACGGTAATAGAGTATGCTCTCTCGGCTCAGCCTCCTAATCGCTCTACGTACGCGGGTCGCATTGATTCCTTCACCTTCGCCGGCTACTGCCGCTACTATTGCATCTTCAGTGGCGAGCAGGCTATTGCTGTCGACGAGATTGAGCAAACCGACCGTTTTAAGCACATGCAGTTCAACCGCATCGTCTCTAGAGAAGCTCTCTATCAGAGATTCAATGTGACTCCAATTACTTCGGTAACTCTGCACGCTTAACCGATGGCCAAAGGTTGCGCGCGCATAGTCATATAGGTGATGCAGACGGTAGAAACGCTGAAAGCTGACCGGAGTTTGGGCAAATTCCATCAGACCAAACGGCTCGTTCGACAAAAGGAAACTGAAGAGCGAGCGTTGGTTCTGGCCGAAGCGACTGAAAAGTCGAACAAGTACCGGCAGCACCGAGGAATGTAACGGATACAGTCGAACAGCGTTCGACAGCAGATTCTCTTTGACAGCTGGTGCCCCGTACCACCCAAGGCTTAGTATTGCTTGCATGTCAGCGCGCGCAACCTTCGCGACTGCCTTCGGCAAACCTGCAACCCGAATCCTGAGCGCATCTCCCACAAGCCCAGTTGTCTGCTCCAGCGGTTGGTCGAAGATTAGTTCGTCAAATCGCCCGGCGATCTTCTCCCATTCTCGCTGAGCAGATTCGGAAAGGTGATCGGCGTAGTCGCTGAATCCCTGATGCAACAGGCCAATCACGAAGAGCGGTGTACGTCCACTGCGAGAGGCTGCCTCAGCTAATCGTTGCAATAGGAAAATGTCCTGCTGATCTGGATGCAACGCAGCGTATTCAAGGAATTTACCAAGCTCGTCCAAGATGATTAGCAGGCCTCTCGCTTTACCTGATGCAATAATGTATTTGTTCGCTTCGGTAGTAAGAGCAAGTACCACATCATCGGACACCAAACCCTGTTTTGAAGCTTCTGTTGCGGCTCTGAGTTTTTCGATTAGGGCAGGCGGTCGACCACGACCACAGGCACTAGCTAGGTCGCGGTGGAGTGCGCGCAGGAGAGCTTGCGAGAGGGGTTGGCGTGAGCCGGTTATGAGCACGGGCAGCAGACACGGTCGCGGTGCGCCGACTTGTCTGAAGTTTACCGCCTGCCGCAATGCGGGAGGAAGCTTGGCACTCTTTGCGCTAAACAAGTGCGCTGCAGCCAGAGCGAACGATGACTTGCCAGAACCAAAGTCACCGGTGATGCGCCAGGCACGGCGACCGGAGTCAGGAGTGGTCCCGCTAGCTAGAAGCTCCAGAAAAGTTCTCGATTGTGGCGTTAGCACATACCCTTTTAGGGCTTTAGGATCGCTGAAGTCGTGCTCTAAGTGCGCTGACCGAAGAAATCGGTTTTGTATCTCAAACATGTCGGCGATAACGGCTTCACTCATAGGGTACCCCTTAGTCACAAGAACTAGGCCGATCTTGATCGGTGACCATTAGTCGAACGTTCAAGAACACTATTAGCACATGGGTCTACAGGCTCACCCGCAAAATCGTTCTGGTAAATCGCTGACAGGAGGCGCAGATCCGAAATCCTCTCCCTGGTCGGGCAATTCAATGTTGGGCTTAACGCTGATTCCACATAGCTGAATAATCCATTTGACTCAGCTCGAAGCCGGTCAAGACGATCTCGCACATCCCATTCTGGTAACTTAAACACCTGGCCGATGCTCCCGTGAGCAACAGAAACATCACGGAAAGTTAAGGTAGCTTCATTTGGCTTTCTCTTCGTCCAGTAGTCAAATAACGCGTACATGAAGAGCTCTGGCGTAATGTCCGGCTTCGCTTCCCTACGAAACGCGTAAACCGGTTCTAGACGAGAGGCGCCCTCTGCACCTGGTCGCTCCCCCGTTCTTTCAATTAGCTCGAGTTCAACCAGAGGACAATCGAGGTTGTCCTCAAGTATCTCGCCTTTCCGCCCTCGAGTTTGTGTATAGGTGTGCAGGAATACGTCAAAGTGCTGTTCAAGAGTCACCCGGGAGAGTTTGCGGTCGATGCGATTGGCTTCCTGTTGGAAAACCCTAATCACGTCGGTGCGAGTAATGTCTGGATGTATCCAGCGATTGATTAGGTAGTCCCATGCGAACAAAGGCTCGTCAATCTGAGAAAGTAGCTTCCAGTGTAGCAGCCATAGGGTGCGCCGATCTTCTAGGAAACGGTCGAGCCCTCTCTCTCCCAATAGCAACTCGCCAAACGGTGTGATTCTGTAACCACCGGTGAAGGCCTCTGCTATTCCGGTTACTTGGACCCAAAATCGGATAGCTCTAGCCATGTTCTTTCCGACTCCTAGCTCTGCAATGGCGCGCTCTTCATTCGAGAATATCTCCGGGTCACGCAGAATTGCGCCAACGGCTTTAGGTAACCAAGCGTACCGGCAAGGGAACGTTTCGTGGCCTGAGAATCTATAGTTCGGCATATTAGGTTAATAAAAACGACAGAGGAGTGGCTTCAGTTTCTCAATCATCCAACCGGCCACAGCCTTCTATTTCTAGAAGACTTCGCCACGCTTTGGACGTGAGAACCCTAAGACTCCACATACTACAGCAAATGGTCACTAGGGGGATAGGATCAGGACCCCTAGTGCAATCGAGCCGCAGCGCGACTGGCGACTCAAACCAACCGCTTTAGCCGATGTCCCGAAATGCGCGCACCTCGTGCCTCTAGTGCGCTTGCCCATCCCTCTCGCGTACCGATTAGTTGAGGGCTTTCATATAAGCCCCAGGCTTCCTCTTGCTGCGTAAGCTTGGAGAATTTTGAGCGTAGTCGGTGATCTATCGGGAGGAAAAGCTCTTTCCGATGTAGGATAGGTGGATTCGCAGACTTAGCGTATTCGGTGTATTTGAGGCGACAAGTTTGTAGGTCAACTTTCAGAGAAGCAGCCAAAGCCGGATGCGCATCTTTCTCAAAGCCAGGATATCGGAGGTATGAAACCTGAGGCTTTTCGCGATGCAGCTTAATAATGTTCGCTCCTTCCACAGTCCCGATTAAAGCTCGAGCGCAGCCTTCATAGACAAGGAGAATTGGTGCTAGGTGGGGAAGAGCGGTGTTGTGAACGTAAAGAGCCTCAGGTGTCACCTTGCCGATGCGAGATGTTCGGCAAGCCTCATCAATCAGTTTTCGATCCCCAGCAGAAAAGAGCAGGCTATCAGCCAAGGTACAGGCCTTAGCGTAACTGGAAAAAAAGGCACGGACATCTAACTGTAGTTCCGGCGAGAGTTCGGAGAATCGGGGGCGGCGATCGAACCGAGCTAGCGCGAAATAGACAAGAAGATCTTGTGATCTCTCTTGGCGAATCTGATCCCACTGTTCAGTGCCGGTGACCCTACGAATCAGGGCGAAGGCCCGGCCAAGCCCACCAAGCTCATCATGAATCCCTTGAGCAACCTTTAACTCCGATTCATTAGGCAGCCGACCCCGCGCGGTGATGAAGTCGATCAAGGGCTCTAACAAAGCTCGATGCTGTTCGAAGGCAACTTCGCTGTAGCGGAGACGTGGTGGGAGTATAGGCCTCCTATACCGAGCGGCTGTGAAGGATTGTCGCGCTTCAGAGTCCCGGAATACGTAGAAAACGCCCGGGGCGGCCGCGACACTTGAGACGCCGACAACCTGGTCGATCCAGTCTCCCAGTTCGCGCTGCTCATAGTATTTTTGAAAGGTCTGACGACGCGTCAAGCAGCCGTCTTCGAAAGCGACTTGTCGCTCAGCGGATTCGTGACTCAGCCGTGCCGAAACTATGAGAACTCTTTCTGTAAGTGACCATGCATCACGAAGCGATGCTGCCCTCTCTTCTGGATTTTCTATTACATTTACTACATAGCCAAGGTTGACCACGTCACATCGTATTCGTTCCGCGCTTGGACGGTACACTGGGTCCCAGCCCTGGCAGTTTATGCCCAGCTTTAACAGACGCTGAATATCATCACCGTGCCCGCATCCATAATCGAATACAGAAACGTCGGACGTTATTAGACCGTCGTCGCGGGCAATACGAATAGGGCGAGACAGATCGGTTCGCTTAATCGCGGTACGGTGTCTAGCAACAGTAAGCGCGGTCACGGCTGCAAGAATAGCTCATGCTCCTTTCGGTCAGCCAGAGTGCAAGTGAACTCGCCAGTCGATAATCACGGATACTGCAAAAGACTCCCATACTACCTACCTAGACGAACTGGTTCCAGCAGTCCACGTGCGTTGTCCTCCGACCACCAATTGAACAAATCCCTTGTCTCTAATGGCCTAATCGCACTCGTCGCCGACGCGTTCATAACCGGAACGACTTTTTGCTTGCTTCCCCTCCCTCGGACTTTCCTGCGGCACCCCGTGTGTCAACTCGCGCAAACTACAACGCGAGTCCTCCACTGCGTTCCGGCCCTGCGGGTGACACACGAGGCCCCGCCGCCAGGTTCTGTCCTTTAAGGGGAACAAGCAGTTAAGAAAGCTTTTTTTTAACGGATACCTCCGCCCAAAAACGGAGACCAGTTAAACCAACCCTCGAAAGGAGATTTCATGTCAGTGACTCAATCGCAGATCAAACAACCCTTGTTCGCACTAGGCAGGCTCGTTGCCACACCCGGCGCTTTGGAACTTCTAACACGTTCAGAGCAGACACCCCTTGAGTTTCTAGCTCGACATTCGCGCGGAGATTGGGG
>WNFR01001377.1_pt1 | contig 26132 bp, 26 predicted proteins | sample 5400221 | NCBI WGS metagenome assembly WNFR01 (sample SAMN13153357, study PRJNA577476) | soil metagenome | isolation source: 40 cm soil under Madrone tree | place: USA:California | collected 2016-06-14
CGCCCTTATCCGTTTCTCAAGCGCTTTCCGGATAAACCGGAAGCGGTCAGTGGTTGCGCTCTTGAAGCTTGGGGTCAAATTTACATCTTAATCACTTTTTCGGCCTGAGGTCCCTTGGGTCCCTGTGTAACCTCAAATTCGACTTCCTGGCCTTCCTCCAGGGTTTTGAAGCCATCACCCTGAATCGCGCTGTAGTGAACAAAGATGTCCGAGGAACCTGGCTGTTCAATGAAGCCATAGCCCTTGGAATTGTTGAACCACTTGACCTTACCGGTTATTCTAGACATAGAAAACGAATCCTCCTGATGATTCGGTAAAACGGGGCATGAGAAGCTAAAAAAAGCCTTCAGGCCTTCCTCAGTTTAATGCTTGTGAGCCAGACGCGCTTTTGGAAGGGGCGCTCCTGAGAATCTTCACAACCAACGAAAAAAGCCTGTGCAAGTGACTTACGCAGGGCGCGTAGACACTAAACACAGACCGACGGGGGAAAAACTAAAACTCATTTCAGTAACGCTTGTAACTCTAATCAGAGGGCCGAGTTATACCCCTTGGTGAACGACGGCGCATACTAAGCGAAACTCTATAATCCTGTCAAGCAGAAAGTTTAACATTGTGTTTTCAGAGCAAAATATCGATATTTCGGCGCAGGGGTGCGCGTCCGCGGCTTCATGGATTGGGTTTCTCTTACGTCGCTGGTCAATGCCCGAAGGAATTCAACCAGATTTCGGCTTCGACATGAGAATTGAACCAATCACCAGGGGATGCGTTGATGCCATTCCTGTTTTAACGCGACATATGATCCTCAATCGCGTAAAGGGCATTTGCCAGGAAGTACCTTGCTATCTGCCACCAGGTTTTTCGAAGATCGCATCGTCAATGGAAACGTTGTGCTTCAACTCATTGATTTTAACGGTGAAATCGAAGGATTCGAAGGCGAAACAAACGCTAAACGGGACCCGCACGCCATCAACCTCCCGGTAGTCATCCAGATGCGCCTTGACGAAGACGTACCCCCGGTTCGGGTCCCTACGGCCCATGTCCCAGCGCAGAAGCAGTCCACTTTCCGTGTCGAATAACAATTTCTCCGGTGGGCCTTTGACGGGTGTTCCTTCGACAACATAGACATCACGTCCGCTGAGCCGGGCCTTACTGTCCAGTTTCATACTCTCATAAAGACTCTTGATCCTGGCCGCTCTATAAACGTCGGCGTCGCGCTCGATCTCCGCAATTTCTTTCGGACTCTGATCGCTGAATGTGCCTGCCGGAGTTTGCACCCACCGAGTCTTACCGTCGAACCCCTTCTTCAACGCGCCGATCCGCGGAAACTCAAGCACAGTTAATGTCTTGTTCGGCTCCTTCCCCCACGTCTCGAAGGTACCTTGCACAGGCGAGATAGAGGTCGTGAAGGTACCTTTGGCCTGATAGCTCTTAACCTGCTCGATTGCAGCCTCGCCTCCGACAGCTTCTGTATAGCGCGCAAGTATTTGACCGACAATCGCAGTTTGATCTGGCGAAGGGGAAGGTTTCGCGGCCGATCCGCCCGATCCACTGAGCACGCCACACGCGAGCTGCGGCGCAAGGAAGATTCCCAGGAGAATAGACAAGGAGACGGGCAGTTTCGCTTGCCCCTTCTTTCGAGTCAGGAACGCTCTAATCAAAGTAGCAAAGTCACCATTCGGAGATATCATATGACGAATCTCGTGCCAATGAGTTTGGGGCGCCCGGTTATGCGAGTGTATCCGCATGAACGTCCAGGGACCGTTCGGATCGAACTACCATGGAGACAATTCAATGATGGTGATGATGCGAATGCGTATGCTGTCCCGCAGGGGTTTGAGAGTCCACCAGTAATCGCCGTTCGTTTCGCGGGAGTTTAAGTTGCTCTTCCAGCCACGAGACCACTTCAGCAGCTCCATCGTTGATTTTCAAGTTGGTCATGACAAACGGGCGATCTCCGCGTTGAAGGCGTGCATCACGTTCCATCACCTCGAGTGACGCCCCAACATGCGGCGCTAGATCGATCTTGTTAATCACAAGCAGGTCCGATCGGGTTATGCCGGGGCCGCCTTTGCGGGGAATCTTATCACCACCAGCGACATCAATTACGTAGATTGAGACATCTACGAGTTCAGGGCTGAAGGCAGCCGCAAGATTATCGCCCCCGCTTTCAATAAATACCAGCTCCAATCCCGGCAAGTTATGCTCGAAGTCCGCAATGGCTTCAAGATTCATTGACGCATCCTCGCGGATCGCTGCGTGCGGACAGCCGCCCGTTTCAACGCCGCGTACGCGTTCGAGCGGCAATGTACCCTGCCGGATCAGAAATTCAGCGTCCTCGAGGGTGTAGATATCGTTTGTGACAACCGCAAGATTGTACTTTGGCCATAAACTTCTACTCAGGCAATCGACAAGTGCGGTCTTGCCGCTGCCGACAGGACCCGCTATCCCGACTCGGAATGCGCGTTCGTGCGATTCACTTTGCATGACTCGTTTTCCTCTAGAATAAGAAATACCGCTGCGCCAGTGGTAAAACTTTGGCAGGCTGGCAAGTCAAAAGCTCGCCGTCTGCACGAACCTCGTAGGTCTCAGGGTCTACTTCCAACGTAGGCGTGGCGTTATTGAGCGCCATGTTGGCCTTGCCAATGTTGCGACAATTCTCGACTGCAACTGCCGTCTTGTGTAGGCCCAGGCGCTTTGGCAATTCTGCGTCCAATGCGACCTTTGACGTAAACGTCAGGCTGGTCGACGTCACAGCTTTGCCAAAGGATCCAAACATCGGTCGGTATAAAACGGGTTGTGGTGTCGGAATTGAAGCGTTTGCGTCGCCCATCACGCTCCAGGCGATCAGGCCACCTTTAACAATCATCTCTGGTTTAACTCCAAAGAACGCCGGCTTCCAAAGAACCAGATCAGCCATCTTCTCCGATTCAATGGAACCAACATACTTTGCGATACCGTGCGTAATTGCTGGATTGATCGAGTATTTTGCTACATAGCGTTTAACGCGATAGTTATCATTTCGATCTGAATCTTCAGCCAAAGGGCCGCGCTGAACCTTCATCTTGTGCGCGGTCTGCCAGGTGCGCATCACGACTTCGCCGACACGTCCCATGGCTTGTGAATCGCTGGATATCATGCTGAAGACCCCAAGGTCGTGCAGGATGTCTTCGGCAGCAATAGTTTCGGCCCGAATCCTGCTTTCAGCGAAAGCAACATCTTCCGGTACTTGCGAATTTAAATGATGACAGACCATCAACATGTCTAAATGCTCGGCGATAGTATTAACAGTAAATGGCCGAGTCGGGTTCGTCGAAGATGGGAGAACGTTTGGGTATGAAGCGATTCGTATGATGTCGGGCGCGTGTCCGCCACCTGCTCCTTCTGTGTGATAAGTATGGATGGTTCTGCCCGCTATTGCAGCGATTGTGTCCTCGACAAAGCCTGCTTCGTTGATCGTATCGGTGTGAATGGCCACCTGAACATCGAATTCGTCTGCTACCTTTAAGCAGGCGTCGATTGCCGCCGGCGTGGTACCCCAATCCTCATGAAGTTTCAGGCCACAGGCTCCGCCTACAAGCTGTTCCTCCAGCGACTCGCGACCCGACGCGTTTCCTTTGCCAAGAAAACCGAAATTCATTGGCCAGCTCTCAGACGCTTCCAGCATCCGCGCAAGATTCCATGCTCCCGGAGTACAGGTCGTCGCGTTTGTACCGGTCGCCGGACCGGTACCTCCGCCGAGCATCGAAGTCGTACCATTGGAAAGCGCCTCGTAGATTTGCTGCGGTGAGATGAAATGAATATGACTATCAATTGCCCCGGCTGTAACAATCAGATTTTCGCCGGCAATAACCTCGGTCGACGCACCGACAACCAACTCCGGATCGACACCAGCCATGGTATCCGGGTTGCCGGCCTTACCGACTTTTACAATCCGCCCGTCTCGGACGCCAATGTCTGCCTTGACGATTCCCCAATAATCGACAATCAGTGCATTGGTGATCACCAGGTCCAGCACGCCCGGCGCACTGTCTCTTACAGCGCGACTACTTTGACCCATCCCGTCGCGTATCACCTTACCGCCGCCAAAGGTGATCTCGTCACCATAAGTCGTAAAGTCCTTCTCAATCTCGATGACAAGCTCTGTATCCGCCAGTCTTACACGGTCGCCCGTGGTGGGCCCGTAAAGGTCTGCATAAGTACGGCGTGGAATGTGCAGCGTCATCGCTTTGCCTCCTCATTCCTGATGGCGTTGCTTTGCACGTTGGGATCGTCCAACTGGCCGTTAACCCATCCATTGTGGCCAAACATCAGACGGCTGCCTTTAAACTCGACGAGCGACACTTCCTTCTCTTCTCCAGGCTCGAATCGAACCGCGGTACCTGCGGGGATATTCAATCGCATGCCGAAAGCAAGTGGTCGCTCAAACTGCAATGCACGATTGACCTCGAAGAAATGAAAATGGCTGCCGACCTGAACAGGTCTGTCACCGGAGTTTCGTACGATCACGTCTGATGACTTTCGGCCGACGTTGGCCTCGATATCGCCGGCCGATTCGTTTAAAAAATATTCGCCAGGGTGCATTTTATTACCTCACCGGGTCGTGAACAGTTACGAGTTTTGTGCCGTCCGGAAATGTAGCCTCAATCTGCACTTCGTGGATCATTTCCGGAATTCCGTCCATCAAATCATCGCGTTTCAGGATGGTGGCGCCAAAGGACATCATTTCTTCAACGCTTCGACCGTCACGCGCCGCTTCCAACAGTTCAGCCGAGATAATTGCTATGGCTTCAGGGTAGTTAAGCTTCAACCCTCGAGCCTGACGTTTCCGGGCCAATTCGGCAGCAACAAAGATAAGCAGTTTTTCCTGCTCTCGCGGAGTTAAATGCACCTCAATTTACCTTTCGTGGTGGGATCGCCTCTTCGCCATAAAGTTCCAGCTTCGCAATCCGCCAAAGGATTGTTAGCCCGGGAAGAATATCGCGTCCACGCCGACTCAAGACTCGAACAATTAATCCATGTGCCGGCAACGTACTGACGCCCCAGAGCGTCCCGTCTAAAGTGGAGAATTGTTCGATCTGCCTTCTCAAAATTTCCTCAAGTGTCCGCCAGCGACTGGTTTCCAATCCCACTCTGCAAATATAGAAGCTTGAAAAATAAAGAAAGTGGCTCATCCGCACAGGCGAAGTCATGGGACGAATCGCCGGTTCAAGTTTCATTCGTTCCAGGGCAATCGGCCTTGCCCCAACCATAATCTCCAGATTCAGTTTCAGAGAATCGTAAGCAAACACCTCACCCCGAGCCTCTCTCCCAGGCGCCACGGTTTCCCACCAGAAAAGACCGGCAGTATCTTCTAGAAGAATCACCGTGTCCTGTCGATACCGCGAGCCCGCAAAGGGAATTAGTTGATCCGGAAGATATTCAAGCAGGCCCCCTGAGGCGATAGTGACTTTATTCGATTGCATCGCGTCGGCTGATCCGTTGCGACTTCGATAAAGCCGCGTAGCGCCGGTCGTCGTCAGCTGTGCTCTGGCCATTCGCCCGACATCCACAGTGATTTCAAGTTTATCGCCACCGAGTACGCCGCCGGAAAGATTGTGCAGGTGAACAAGTGTGCTGCCGTCCCTGAGCTCGAAACCCCTGACAACCTTTAGCGGATAGTGCTGTTCAGAGGTTGTAAGAACCGTGCGTCTAAACAGAGGGTCATTTCGAAATGCCAATCGAAGATAACCGTTCGAGACAATAGGCACTTGGTTCGACAATTGAGTCAATGGATACGGTTCCAGCTAAATTCCTCCTGTTCTATCCTGAAGGACGATCGAAAATGTTCAAGCCAGGCGTCTCAACTTATAAACAGCCTCGTTCTTAGAGCCGGGTGGCGCATTGCGCCCATTTCAATTGATGGTGTAAACGAAACGGGGTCGCCAGGCAACGAGGCTTCGCTCACACACGATATGGAAACTCTGCAAATCTCCGGCTTGAGGTTCCAGAGTATCCTGCTTGCCAAAACCTGCCCGAGTGGAAGCAAACGCTGACAGCTGGAAATCATCGATGTCAACGATTGATGCAAAAACGCGCAAACCGTGATCTTTTCATCGATCCCAAGAATCCCGCCGACCAAACCGAACGCAGCGCTGTGATGAATGTCCATTCCGATGGTACCCGCCCTGGTAACAACATCACGGAACTCCGTATAACCCGTCATCTCTGCCACCAGAGACAGAAATCGCCGCCCGAGTGTCGCGCTTGCCGTTCGGCTTTCTCTTGCAGGTCTATACGCCCCGAGCCGGTTGTTTAGTGAATTCCATTCATCTTCAAAGGTCGCTTTTCTCGGGGACACTAATCTATGTGCCGCGGCACAAAAGGTCCCTTCCATCACTCCTGATTCCTGCAGATAGTCAGTCAGAAACAGTTGAAGCCGTCCGACATCAAGTAGGCCGGATTCCACCATTGTCTCAAGGCCGAAAGAGTGCGCAGCAGAACCGATCGGCAGCGCGCTATCTGAAAGATGTAACAGCCACAATTCGTTAAAGTTGTGATGGTCCAGGTCCGTGCCTGCGTTCCGGAAATCTGTCCCATTCCACTCATTCATCAAAGATGCCTGGAAATATCAGGTCAAACTAAGCCACGGTGACAGAAGTCTCGTCTGCCTTAGGATTATCCACGACCACCGAAGCGCGGCGCCAGCCGGAATACACGGCTATACCGGCGACAAGCAGATTCGCTGCGATTACAGGTTTCGCGCCAATCGCAAAGCCATAGCCGACCCAAAGCATCGCAGCAGTAGCTTGCACAAATCGTAAATGTGACGCCCGCTTGAAAAAGTAAGAGGAAGCGAAAAGCGCCGTCGCTATCCATCCAAGAAGTTCAAGCATGATCATCCTCTTCGAAATCCAGTTCGTCGGTAATGTCCGGCGAAGGCTCTTCGCGTACCGTAAGCCAATCGGTTCTGACTTTGTCCCACTCCTCGATCATTAGTCCATGCGCCTCGAAAAGTGATCGAATCGCGGTGGGATCATTCCAGCCGGCCACATCCTCAAGGATTGGTACAACGACACTAAAAGCATCGTCACTCATGACTGTCCGCTGCGCGACCTGCACGACGTATTTGGCCTCGGAGACCGCGATTGTATAACCATTTCGCCTATTGATATGCAACATCACATGCACATCCGAACTGCCATCGCCAACATATACGACTCGCTCGTACGGGATTCCAAGTTTTGACTGTAGACTGTCCAACACGGCGACCTTTCCATAACCGGCAGGAACGCGCAGGATCGACTGAATCTCACCCGTAGCTTCGTCATACTGAAAAACTGTTCCGAAGATATGATCTTCGGGAACGATGCCTTCCAAAGCTGCCCGGATAACTTCCTCGGGCGCAGCGGAAATCACGTAAAAGCAAAATTCGTAACCGTCGATACCACTTTGCAGGAAATCTGAAAGCAGTGAAATGTTATGCTTTAAACGAACACGCCTTCCGACTTCATGAAGGTGCTCCTTCCGCACACACCTGTATTCAGGATCGTGCAACAGAAGATACGCAAGCTCACCGCCCTGCTGAACAAGGTTAATGCGGGCGAGTCCCGCAACCTTTTCCTTAAAGCCTTTGGCGCCGAGTAGCTCGCTCAACACAAGACCCGAATCATTAAAACTCAGCGTTTGGTCAAAGTCGCTTGCAAACAAATAGCGTTTCTTTATTTCAGTACTGTTCCTCATCTTCTGATCAGCCGCCTTTACATCTAACTGGCTAACGTTCAGATCTGAAGTTGAAACATTGTTAACTAAATCGAAAACAGGGTTCCAATCCAAATATTTCACGTTCCTGGGCAATGTACCTCTCTATTGCTGCTGCTGCTGCTGCTGCTGCTGCGTAAGCGCATCCGGCAATGGATGACTGACAGGTTCGATGTCCTCTACGTCAGTAACAGGTGCGGCGCATTGTTTTACTTCAACTGCCACTGTCATCTCGCTTTCGGCGCTGCCTTTCATGATGCCTCTTGTGGGCGGCACGTCCTGGTAATCGCGGCCGATTGCGGCACGTATATGTCTCTGTCCTGCGATCAGGTTATTTGTCGGGTCAAAGCCAACCCAGCCAAGCTCCGGCAGTAACACTTCGACCCACGCATGTGTGGCGTCGGCCGCCGACCGATCGTTTTGTTCCGAGACGTGAAACAAATAACCACTTACATACCGGCATGGAATTTTCAGGTATTCGCGGACGATCGCAAGCATTATGTGAGCAAAATCCTGACAGACCCCTTTTCTGAGTTGAAGCGCAACATCAATCGGCGAATCGACGTCTGTGCTTCTGGGCGAGTAATCGAAATATCCATGAATTGATGTATTCAACTCCCGCAAAAGACGAAGCGGATCCCCACGCCGTTGCTCCATGTTCAGCTCTCGCGCCAGTTGCCGCAGGAGTTCAGTCGCTTGAGTAAATTGGCTCGGGGTCAGCTCAAAGTAGTATTCACCGGACTTTGTCATCTCATCGATGTCGACCCAGTAACAGGGTCCTAACGATTCGGGAATATCGGGCGGCTCCAGCATTTCTACAGTCGACCTTGACATAATCGAAAGCTGAGAGTGTGACCGAGGGATGTCGAAATGATGAACAATATTTCCATTAAAGTCGCGGTATTGGTGAACTTGCGCGCGAGGGGTAACCCTTAAACTAAAGTTCAGGCACCGCTGAATCGCGTCGCTTCCAGGGTGCATTCGTACTTCTGTAATACTCTCGCTAACCACTTCGTTGTAGCGAAAATGTGTTGTGTGTTTAATCGAGTAGTACATCTTGTCCCCGGTCCCCGGCTGGTTTCACTTTACGATGCCAAAGCAATATCAATAGGATATGAAATATAGGTCTGCAAAATCCCGTTGTGCACCTGTGTGCATAATTGCTGTGTGTCTTCGAGAAATTCGTGCAGGCTATCAGCGATAATTTCATCAACCTGTCCAAATTCCAGGGTTGCCCGCAACCGGCCGGCGATTCTTTCAGCTCGGCTGCTTTTATTTATGCCTGTCTGCTTTGCAATTGCTTTCAGCGCAACCTGTACGACCTCGACGGCAAAACGAACGGACCGTGGGCATTCGGCGCTTAGTAATAAGAATTCAGCAATGTAACTCGGTTGCATGTACGCAGTGTAAAATTGGCAATAAGCTTCAAAGGCCGTACAGGACTTTAGAAGGGCCACCATTTCCACAAAGTCGAGCTGAGCCCCTTCGCTGCGCTGTCTTTCGACGAGCGAGGTCAAATGAACGTCCAACAGTTTGGCAGTGGCCTGGGCGCGTTCGATATATCTGCCGAGCTGAATAAAGTGCCATCCTTCGCCACGGCTCATTGTTGCTTCCGTGATCCCCTGAAAAAGGTGCGAACCATCTTTCACGGCCTGAAAGAATTCATGGGGTTCGGACTGCCACAACTCTTCCATACCGGTTCTCTTGATCTGTAGCGATAGCCGGTTCAGCTGTTCCCACATTTCCGAACTGATTTGTTCGCGAATCTGCCGGGCATTCTCCCTCGCACGTGTAATACAGCAGAGGATCGAGGCGTCCTGTGTTTGATCAAACGTCAGGGCGCGAGTGATTTCAAAGGCTTCGAGAGACGGGGCCTCGTCCTTGAACTTCACCGAGAGGCATTGCAACAATCGGTCCCATCGGGTTTCGACCGATATGGGCGACTGGTCGAGCATCTGATGCAGGTTAAGGTCGAGTAGTCGAGCGGTATGTTCAGCCCGCTCAAGATAGCGACTCATCCAATATAAGCTTTCCGCCACGCGCGAGAGCATTGTTTCTTCCCTTCAATCAACAAAGTGACAGGTGACAAGAAGTTGCGTGCTGCTGGCCGCTAAGCTGTCACCTTTGTTCAATTTTGCAGTACCCATGTGTCTTTGCTGCCGCCGCCCTGCGACGAATTAACAACCAGTGATCCTCGCTGCAACGCGACACGCGTCAATCCGCCCGGCACGATGTTTATTTTTTCGCCAAACAGGATGTACGGCCTCAAATCTACGTGGCGCGCCTCCACGCGGCCGTCGACAAAACAGGGAGCGCGGGAAAGCGATAACGTGGGTTGGGCAATGTAATTTCGTGGGTTCGCGATGATGCGTTCTCTAAATGCCTGTCGCTGTTCCGCTGTGCTGTGCGGGCCGATCAACATATCGTAGCCGCCCGATTCTCCGACCGCCTTAACCACCAGCTCGTCTAACCGGCCAATCACGTGCTGAAGTTGTGCCTTATCTTCCAAAAGATAGGTTTCAACATTGGGAAGAATCGGGTCCTGACCCAGATAATAGCGAATGATCGCGGGAACATAGGCGTAAAGCGCCTTGTCGTCGGCCAAGCCGGTGCCAACCGAGTTTGCAATGCCGACATTACCGGCGCGGTAAGCATTGATCAGTCCGGGAACGCCCAGCGTCGAATTAGACTGAAAAACCAGCGGATCGATATAGTCATCGTCCACCCGCCGGTAGATGACATCCACGCGTCGCAAGCCCCCCGTGGTACGCATATACACAATGTTGTCGTGGGTTAGAAGATCGCGACCTTCAACGAGTTCGATTCCCATTTGCCGGGCGAGGAACGAATGCTCGAAATACGCGGAATTGTAAACACCCGGAGTTAGAAGAACGATGGTGGGATCGGAGCACTCGGGAGGGGCCAGGGCTCTCAGTGTCGCTAACAGCACCTGGCCGTAATGATCGATCGGACGAACACCGTAACTGCTGAAGAGATGAGGGAAAATGCGCTTCATCACTTGCCGGTTGGCAAGCATATACGAGACTCCGCTCGGTACACGCAGATTGTCCTCGAGCACTGCGAAACTGCCGTCTTCCAACCGGACCAGATCCGTGCCAACAACGGAAACATATATATCTCGCGGCACCTGTACGCCCTGCATTTCACGACGGAAGTGCCGGCAGCTATATACCAGGCTTCGTGGCACCACACCGTCGTTAAGGATGAGGGCGTCGTTATAAACGTCCTTTAAGAACAGGTTGAGCGCGGTGATGCGCTGTGCCAAACCGCTTTCAATTTGTGCCCATTCGGCCGCGGTTACGATTCTGGGAAGAAGATCATATGGAAAGATTCGTTCGGTTCCCTCGTCATCGCCGTAAACGGTGAACGTAATACCCTGATTCATAAAGGCGATGTCAGCAGCGCGCTGACGGCCACTCATCACTTCCGACGAAAGTGTTACCAGCCGTTCGTATAGAGTTCGGTATTGAGCACGGGGCACGGCATCCTCGTCAAACATCTCGTCGAAGCTTTGACCGAGTTCATAGCCGGCAAAAAGCTGCCGAAAAGCGAAGGGGGACACGATTCTCTTTTCGGGGGGTGATTGCTTCATAGACCATTCAACCCAGACAGCAGGCTTGCTGTCAAGCTTTTCATTTAGTTATTTGTCACAACAAATTTGACAAAAAAGTCGAATGCTACAAGTGATTGGAGATCGATTATATCTGAGTACCATTTGAATTTTCTGCGATAGACAAAACGGGCCTTACACTCTATTCACTCGGAGTGTAGTTCCTGAAAATCCTATTGTGCTTTAGTGTGCTTCCTGGTCTCGTTGCGGGCCGACAAGACCAGGATATGATCGTTGCGGCCCGCTCAGAGTTCGGTGATGAAGGCGAGGTTAGAGTTCCAACAACGGCATTCGTAGACTGAGGTTAATTCGTTGCAGCTCTCGCGATATTCTTAGGCATGTTCTTGAGGTCCAATTCTTTCAACAGATACCCAGCGCCCCCGAATTTATCGGCAACAAACAGAACATAGCGAATATCGACAGAGATCGTTCTGTTGGTTGAATCGTTGAAGAAGAAGTCGTTACCAAGACCCTCATAATTGCCATCGAAAACAATTCCGACCTGTTCTCCGCGGCCATTCATTATCGGGCTCCCCGAGTTTCCGCCGATGATGTCGGTTGTCGCCAGAAAATCCACCGGTACGTCTGAACCACCAGCTAGTCCATAGTTTCCAAAGTCCTTCGCACGAAAGAGATCCTTGAGTTTCTGCGGGACGTTGAATGGTTCGCGACCCGTGTCTTTCTCGATTACGCCTGCCAATGTAGTAAACGGCTGCGCAATCAGCGCCTGGCGGGGAAGGTAGCCTTTTACTTCGCCGTAGGTAAACCGCAACGTACGATTAGCGTCCGGATAGGGATTCGATTTGGTCATCTCGCTCATTCCCTGAAGTAGAATTGGGCGAAGTCGAGCAACAGAGGCGTTAAACTGCTGTGTAAATGCCTGACCCTTAAGCAACTCAGCCGTAAGATCCGATGCAAACTCGATCAGGGGTTCTTTGAGGGCCAACTGCTCAGCAGGTGTCATATCAAACAGCTTGCCGAACTCTTCGGGACTGGAAAACCGCTGGCTCTCGGTCACCGCTCGGGCAAATTCTTCTTCAGCTCTGCGGCGTGCATCACCCTCCAAATTTCCAAAACGCTTTTCAACCGCCTGCACTTTTTGGCCAGCGGGCAGTCCGGCGGCTCTCCTAAGCAGAAATAAAAGAAGCTGGCGATCAACCGATGGCACTCGTTCCGCATACACCTGAGCTACGGTAGTGCGAAAGCGCTGTATCGCTGCCTGATTAAAGGTGCGCTGAGCCTCCGGCTTCGATTTTTCTTCAGCAACCTGCACAGCGATGGCTGCGAGTTGAATCAGATCGGATGCAGATTCCATTTGTTGGACCGTCAGGTCATGTGGGGCCGTTGCATTCAATTGATCGTATAATTTACCCAAAGTCGGGAGAACCTCGGCGTACTTTGCCTTGCGAGCCGGATCCTGTTCGGTAAATTTTAAGAAGGCTGCCTCCTGCTCCCGTTTTGTTTGCACGATATTGGCTCTGTGCATCGCTAATACCGAGCCCTCGAAATCCTTTACCGTGTTACTTAGTCCAAAAATGTCGCTTTGCAATCGTATCCGGAGGTCTTCATTCTCTTTACCCGCTGTCCTAAGCAGATCGATCCTGGTATTTAATACGTCGATTTGGAACGGCAAATAGACGTCCTGGTTGTATGCAACGGAGTAACTCTCACGGTACCTTCGCGTGGAGCCCGGGTAGCCAAGGACCATCATGAAGTCGCCTTCCTTGACTCCACCCATCGAAATCGAGAGAAATTTCTTTGGCTTATAGGGGACGTTGCTCGTGGAATATTTGGCCGGCTTCCCGTCCGCGCCGACATATGCGCGCATGAAGGTGAAATCGCCACACTCACGTGGCCATTCAAAGTTGTCGTCGTCACCTCCAAAGAATCCTATGCTCTTTGGAGGTGCGTAAACAATGCGAACATCCTGAAGCACGAAATAGGTGAACTGATACCACGACAACCCTTCCTTCATTGAAACCACCTGGACGCGTATACCCTGTTCTTCATTACTGGCTGACTGGAGCTTCTTTGTTGCTGCCTGGATGGCGGCAGTGCGTTCAGTGGCCGACATTTTATCGTTGACCTCTTTCATCACATCTGAAGTTACGTCCTTAAGATCCTGTGTGATGGTCACCGTATATCCCTTGGCGGGAAGTTCTTCTGCTCGAGAATTCGCACGATAACCTGTCCCTGCATAATCGTTTGCCGCTGTCGAAGAAGTGACCAGGCCGTCAAACGCCACGTGATGGTTGGTCAACAGCAAGCCATCAGGAGAAACGAATTCCCCAGTGCCGCCGTCAACGATGACTACCGCATCTTTCAAACTGATTCCCGATGGGTTGTAAATGTCGACGGGTTTTAGTTTGAGGCCTCGTTTGCTCAATTTATCAAGCGGAAGCGAAGAGATGGCATCCGGAAGAAACATTCCCTCATCGGCAAGTACAAAAAGTGGAAACGAAGACAAAAGTAGCAACGCCGACAGCGTCACTGCTATATATGCGGATTTTTGTCGCATTATCGGGCCTTTCATGGTTGGTTTCACAACGCGAATAACGGATGTTAGCAGGATTCAAACGCAATTTGTATCCTGCTAACCGAAAATTCGGAAATGGCACGGCACACCTGTTGATTCCGGCAAGCAATCCTATCAGGCCCGATTTCACGCTCGGAATCATTCTGGCACCCGGCAAACGTCATGTGGCAATTAAAAGCGAGGCGGTTGTTAAGTCTGCTCAAATCAAAAAGGTCGCGTCGAACTGCTGTTCGTCGCGACCCGCTTTCCATCTGAATAATCGTTTACTGCGTCAATCCTGGCAAATAGCGCTTTGGGTCGACGGCTTCGTCGTTAAGTCTGACCTCGTAATGAAGATGAGGGCCTGTCGATCGGCCAGTCGATCCAACATTACCAATGTTCTGTCCCTTGTTGATTTGTTGGCCGACTGTCACCCCGATTTCGGAAAGATGTCCGTAACGGGTCGTTAAGCCATCACCATGGTCAATGATAATCACCTGGCCATAGCCGTTTTGCCATCCGGAAAACGTTACGACCCCATTGGCGGTCGCCTGTACAGCGGTGCCATAGGCCGTTGCAATATCCTGCCCGGCATGAAATTCCGAGCCCGACCCGCCGAATGGATTCCTTCGTCCGCCGAAATTATCCGTCATCTCGCCGACGACCGGCCAAATTGAAGGCGTTACCGCACGTTCTCTTAAAACCGACTCGAAGGCCTGAAGTTTCTCCTCAAGTCTCTCTGCCTTCGAGGCCACGGTTGAAGCATCGGGCAACAGAAGGGCAGGGCCGCCCTTTCCTTTCGGGCTGCCACCCTCCGGTATATTGACGCCCGACATCTCGGCAATTCGCCTCGATTTGTCTTCAACAGCATCCACGCGTTGATTCAGTTGGTTCAACTGTTCCTGCTGTTTCTGATTTTCTGCACGAAGGCGTTGATTTTCGTTATCGATTCGGTTATGAACCGCTTGCTGGGTCAAACCATAAAGACCGTATGCAGCCGAACAAACAATTCCGACGGAGGCAATTATACAAATCTGCAACCAGCGCTTATGAAGGGAAATACGACGAATTCGAGAACGCGAGCGAGAAGTGCTCGCGACGATAAATGCATAGAAACGGTCGTCTGTGGTCATTCCGATGTGCTCCCGGGGCCAAATGCAACACAATCACGGGGGGAGTGCCTGCATTGGCGAAAAAGCACAGTCTGCCGGACAAAGGCAACTGGCGATTTAAAATCTTAGGTCGTGCGTTGGGACCTGCTTGATATAAAACGGCATCGGGGCGACGTCTTAAAATGAATTAGGGCCGCTAATTAAGTCAGACGCCATGATGGATCGGGAAACGAAAATTATCATACAAGTAATACGAATGCAACCGTAGGGAAATCTCGAAACGGTGGATTTCGCGAAAAAGGGCCCGCGTCCGTGGCGCGAACTAGCCTCGGTACGCGAGCCCTTTTTCGTTTATACAAAGAGTTTGAGACAGTACTACAAATCTTCTGATTCCCGCCGCCGCTGCGAGCGTCCTCGAAGAATTGCAAGGACTATCAAGAGGAACAACCCGATAAAAGCAAGCAGGATAGCGACCTTTATCGCAAACATCAAAAACCCAACGAAAGCTATAAGCTGTTTCAAGAGGGCGATCATAAGAATAATGATAGTCACGATGCCGCCCCAGCGGCCGGATGTTGCTAAAAAGGAAGCCATATCGATAAACCTCGGAAAAGGATTACTATTGCCTTGAACGAAAGCCAAAAGGTTCAACTTGACGAACCGAAGTCTGAGTTAACTCGCCCGTTCGAAAAGTCGTTGAGTCAACTGCATTGACAACTGACCGTGGCGGAAAGTTAATGTCATAAGTTTTCGTTTCCCGTTCACGATCGGCGCGCCGCCGGAAATAATCAACCAGCATATAAGCGCCAAGAACAACCAGCAGGACCGGGAGCATTTCCTTCACTGGTAGTCTAATCCCGAAGAGTGTATGGAGCAAGAAGACCACACCGAGAACGAGTAATGTAACGCTCCATGCGACCGGATTGCCATAAAGCCGACGCGCAATTACGTCCTCTTCTGCTCCAGGCGCCAGTCCTGACCTAATCAACTGCGCAGATCGACACGCATCAACCGCAGCGAACAACCATGTGGCGACCACACCCAAAATGAAAAAGGGCATTGCATCCGTCAGCGTCGCCATTTGGAAAAAGCTGGCATATATTGCAAAGTGAACTATCGCTTTTGAAGTTTGTCCGTTATAAGCCGCGCCAAGGCCCGGCACAATCATCGATAACAGGGTTGCGACAAAAGGCGAACTCCTCCGAGTGGCCTGATAGCCGCCGTTGGTTCGCGTCTGCTGACGTAACGATTCAACGCCGGCGACAATGCAATCCTGGCAAAAAGGGAACCCTTTGATCCGATGATCACAAGCAGGGCAAAGGGGGCGCAGGCATCGATTGCACTGGATAACCGCCGCATTTGTTTGATGATAAGCGCAATTCATGATTTAGACGACGCCTTCCGATGCGCCCAGACAATTCCGTTAGGCATACTACTTATTTTCCTGGCCGGACGAAGCAGGAGACTCACTCTGCGTGGCCCCTTTTTCCTTTTTATCCTTCGAGCCTGTGTTCTGATTCCCCATAAACGTTGTGATTCCGTCGGCAATTTTCTTCACATCCTCGGTGATGTTTACACTTTTTCCCGCGGTCGCCGAACTACCGGTGTACGTTTGCTCGGCAAGTTTCAAACTGGCGCGATACATACCACCAATCGAACCGTCCGCAGAAACTGTACTGGTCAGAATCATTACTGAAACGAGAAGCATCGTCGCCACAGTTGCAAACTGTGGCGTGACTATCGGATCCAGCCAGAGACGCAATACAGCGGCAACTCGGCCAAAAAACGGTGGACGAACGCGTTCCGCATTCACCGTTCCCAGTGTCGCATGTAGAATCTTCTCGTGAAGGCCTTCGGGGACGTCGAGTTCTTCGCTTATATAGGTGTAACAAGCGCCGATTGACCGCACCACTTGTCCGGGCAATTCAGTACAGACTCCGCAGATTGCCGCGTGTCGTTCCCAACGATGATAGAGTGCGGCAGGCAAAAACCCATCAAGATAGTCGGTAAGGTATCCTTCAAACTCTTCGCACGACATTTCGCATTCAGGAGCAGTCGCCATCATGATCCGAGCTTCAAGCCCGGCACTTGGCGCAGGGGGCCCAACAGTTACGCATGCCTGTATGCAACTCTTAACTTCGCTTAATATATCGTGGCAAACAGGGCACCGCAGTGCATGCTCGGCAAACGCACGGTTCGTCTCGGCATCAAGCGCACCGTCAATGTAATCTGTCAGCTTTTCCTCAAACTCAGTGCAAAACATCGTGTTACTCGTCCATTCCCCTCGACCTCTTAATATAGCTAAAACCCGGCCCCACTCTGGAATTCTATCTCCTATGGCTTGGGCGCCCGCACGTTAGACGAACGCGAAAGAATAATTTGTCGAAAATCAGCTCATAGCCACAACTCGCATGCGCTTTAGTATTTTGGCCAGCTCGATACGCCCGCGATTAATTCGCGATTTCACGGTTCCTTCAGGAATCTTGAGCAAATCAACAATCTCCTGATAGCTAAGCTCCTCTATATCTCGAAGGATTACGCATGTACGCAAGTCCGGCGACAGTTTGTCAATCCCACCTTGTACCTGTTTCCCAAGTTCCCGTCTTTCGATATCGCGCTGAACCGAGCCCCCGGTCGAATGAAGATGAAAAGTGTGATCTTCCAAATCGTCCGCGTACGAATCCTGCGGTGCACGTTGACGACGCCGGTAGTCGTCAATAATCAAGTTACGCGCCAGCCTCATCAGCCAGTTTTGAAGGTCACCCTGTTTCGGGTCATACTGGTCGAGGGACTTGTAAACCCGAATAAAGACCTCCTGTGTCAAATCCTCTGCCGTATCGGCCCGTGAAGTAAAACGGTAAGCCAGATTGTAAATACGTCGGGAGTAAGTGGAAACAATCTCCTCCCATGCCGCGCCATCCCCGGCACGACACCGTCTGACTAACTCCGCTCCTTCGTTGACAGCCAAACTGTTTGCAGCCCCCACCTTTTGCCTCTCCAACTCAGATTGCGGCCTAAAAACCCGCGACCAAGGTGGTAAGCCCCGTCGCAAATTGTTTACGACCAGCAACGGTTGAAAGTTCCTTTGGAAATATTAGACATTGGAATATACAATTATCGCCCAATCTATCACGTAGTTCCGTGCCTGCTTCTTCCAAACGGGCGCCTTGCGCGCCATAACCGGAATATTGTAGCCTTGTCCAGCACAATATATTGTGGTTTACCTTTCATTTGAGTCAAGTTCACACGTGAGTCAAGTTCACACGTTTCCATTTTTCCGCCGAGGTATTATTTGCGCAAACATTTTAAGTTTATCGTTCTGGTTTTATTAGCGATAGCTATTCTTTGGTTCTTCGGCAGGAATCTTGACTGGGTTAAGGTGCGCGCCTACGTTGCAGAAGCCGATGCGCGCCTGCTCGCGATCGCAACTGTCATTGTCTGCTCTACTTATCTGATACGGGCGTTCCGCTGGAGGACGCTTCTACGACCGCTTGCCAAAGCGAGCATAAGACCTCTATTCGTTGCAACAACTGTTGGATTTGGGTCTGTTTTTGTGTTTGGCCGAGCCGGCGAGGTGGTTCGCCCCGTCGTCCTATCTCTTAAAGACAGGAAAGTTCGTCCTGCTGCATCGTTTGTATCAATAATGATCGAGCGGCTGTGTGACACAGTCGTAGTCGTGATTTTTTTTGCAGTTAGTCTAATGTGGGTTAGCGCCCCTGCCGGGAACGAGGCGGAATTTGCAAAAGTCAGATATATAGGCTTAGGTTTGCTCGGGGCCGCGCTTGCAGGCGTTGTTGCCCTTGGATGGTTCAGGCGCCGGTCTGCTGACGCGATTTCGGGACTGGACAAGTGGTTGAATAAACTGGGTTTTATCCCAAAACGAATTATTCATGGAATAACCGCGACGCTCGAGCAGCTTTCCACTGCGCTGGGGATTCTCGCCGACATTCGGGAACTGATAAGGGTGGCGCTGTGGAGTCTTTTGTTATGGGGCGTAATCCTGATTTCTTACTGGCTGATTCTAAAGGCCTTTGGCTTGCCGTTTGGTCCGGCCGAAGCTGTCTTTGTCATGGGGTTCGCGATGATCGGCTCGCTGGTTCCCACGCCAGGCGGAGCCGCGGGCGCTTTTGAGGCTGCGACAGCAGCCGGCCTCATGCTGTTAAAAATAGAAAAAGACCAGTCGGCGGCAGTCGCACTAATTACACACCTGATACTTTTTTGTCCAAGTCTCGGGTTCGGACTCTATTATCTGGTGCGAGGGGAAATAAGTATTTCGCGATTGCGCGAGTTGACTACGTCCGAAGCTGTCGAACATGCAGTAGAGGCCGAAAAGATTGAACTAGACGAAGACCCTGAGGGGGCCAGCGAAACGCCGATCCGGTCTGTCCGAACCCAAGCCCTTTAAAGGCCTAATTTCGGATGTTGATGCAGCATATTATCCGATATTCCGTGCTGCGGATGGCTTTGAAATAATGAATTAAAAAGCGTTTGAATCGAACTCATTGCGGTTCATCGAGCAGATTGAACGTTAGAGTTGCAATTTAGAGATCGCACTTTCCAGCGGTGAAAGTTGCGGTAAACACGAACTCGAACAGGCGAGAGTTCATTTTTAGTTGTTTTGACATTCGACCTCTGGAGTGTATATGCGATGTCCCTTTTGCGGTTTTCTTGAGGACAAGGTAGTGGATTCGCGCGAGTCACGGGAGGGCGACGCCATTCGACGCCGGCGCGAATGCCTGAAGTGTGAAAGACGATTCACTTCCTACGAGCGAATTGATGAAATCCCTTACATGGTTGTGAAGAAGGACGGACGACGCGAAGCGTTCGATCGCAACAAAGTAATGGCCGGGCTATTGCGGGCATGCGAAAAACGTCCCGTGCCTTCCTCGAAATTGGAGAGTATAGTTAATCAGGTAGAAAAGTACGTCCAGGAATCGCCCGAAAGGGAAAGGCCGACCAGCAAGGTTGGCGAAACGATTATGCGGCGTTTGAAAGAGTTGGATAAGGTAGCATACGTCAGATTCGCCTCGGTTTACCTTGAATTCGAAGATGTATCAGAATTTATGAACGAACTGAAACATCTGGTACAACGTCGAAACAGTGCACCCCGAAAGGGTTGACCGGGTTAATAGTTAAAAGAACAGTTATCAAAAATGGCAATCAATAGTGAATCAGAAATAACCGAAGGGTTGGTCGCCGCGGAAAGCGTTGAACAGCAACTCCAGATACCCAGCGACCTGCCGGTATTGCCGTTGCGCGATATCGTAATCTATCCGTTCATGATAGTTCCGCTCTTTGTTTCAAGGGAGAAATCCATACGTGCAGTGGACGAGGCATTAGGCGAAAATCGCATGATTCTGCTTGCTTCACAGCGCGATTTGGACAAGGAGGAACCGGGTGGCGACGATCTATACAGTATCGGGACAGTAGCTGTCATCATGAGAATGTTGAAACTGCCCGATGGCAGGATTCGCATACTCGTTCAGGGACTTGCTCGTGCAACGCTCGAAGCAGTCGACTCAACCGGAGAGTATCTTAGGTCCCGATTGACCGTCGTCTCGGAGGCAGCGGCGCCAGAACGTTCGCTGGAAGTCGAAGCCCTGATCCGAAATGTTCGTGCTTCGATGGAAAAAGCCGCTAATCTCGGGAAAAACATCTCGCCCGAAGTAATGGCGATTATTGCAAATCTTGACGATGCAGGGCGCCTGGCGGATCTTGCCGCCTCGAATCTGGAACTAAAGGTCGAAGATGCGCAGAGTGTTCTGGATATTGCGGATACGACGGCACGCCTTAGGCGGGTGAACGATTTACTGAACAAAGAGATCGAAGTTTTAACGGTTCAGCAGGAGATAAACACGCAGGCACGTGCGGACATCGACCGCTCGCAACGCGAGTTCTATCTGCGTCAGCAGATGAAGGCGATCCAGTCGGAATTGGGCGAAGGAAACGAACTGGCTGAAGAGATCGCACAGTTTCGAGAAAAAATCGAAAGCTCGAACATGCCAAAGCCGGCCGAGGACGAGTCGCTTCGCCAGTTGAAAAAGCTGGAACGGATGCACCCGGACGCCGCCGAAACGGCAACGCTTCGCAACTGGCTCGAGATCATGACTGACTTGCCGTGGTCGAAGGCGTCCGAAGACAACCTGGACCTGTTAAAGGCCGAACAGATTTTAAACGAGGACCATTACGGTTTGGAGAAGGTCAAGGACCGGATTATCGAATCGCTTGCGGTCCGAAAGCTCCGCGATAAACCAAAGGGTCAAATCCTGTGTCTTGTGGGCCCTCCGGGAGTTGGCAAAACTTCTCTTGGGCGGTCGATCGCACGTGCTCTTGGGCGCAAGTTTGTCAGGCTCAGTCTTGGCGGTGTTCACGATGAGGCGGAAGTGCGAGGACACCGAAGAACCTACGTCGGAGCTATGCCGGGTCGTATTGTTCAGGCGATCCAGCAGGCCGCGACGAACAACCCGTTGATCATGCTGGACGAGATCGACAAGGTTGGGGCGGATTTTCGCGGTGATCCGTCGTCCGCATTACTTGAAGTGCTGGACCCGGAGCAAAATAACTCGTTTCGAGATAACTATCTCGGTGTCACATTTGATTTGTCGAATGTGATGTTTATGACGACGGCAAACGTGCTCGACACCATACAACCTGCTCTTCGCGACCGCATGGAAGTTATAAGGCTTGCGGGTTATACCGAGGAAGAGAAGCGAGAGATTGGCCGCCGCCATCTGATGTCGAAACAGATGGATGAGAACGGAATCACTCCGCGCGATCTGAATATTTCCAAAACGGCACTCGGGGCGATCATTCAACAGTACACACACGAGGCAGGCCTCAGACAGTTGGAACGCGAGATTGGGACGATTTGCCGCAAGGTTGCGCGGAAAATTGCCGAGGGGCACAAAGGCACTGTGCGCGTTTCACTTAAGAACCTGCACGAATTCCTCGGGGCACCCAAGATTCTGCCTGACGAGATATTGAAAAAGGATCAGATCGGTGTCGCAACCGGGCTGGCCTGGACCGCGGTTGGCGGGGATGTTTTGTTTATCGAAGCGCTTCGCATGCGTGGCAAGGGTAACCTGGTTTTGACCGGCCAGCTCGGGGAAGTAATGCGCGAATCAGCCCAGGCTGCGTACTCATGGGCGAAGTCCCGGGCGCGCGAATTTGAAATTCCTGAGGAGGATTTCGAAAAGTACGACATCCACATTCATATCCCCGAAGGCGCGATTCCAAAGGACGGACCTTCAGCAGGTATCACACTGGCAACTGCGATGGTATCAGTTTTGGCGCAAAGGCCGATTCGCAAGGACGTGGCGATGACGGGCGAAATCACACTGCGAGGTAACGTCTTACCCGTCGGTGGTGTGAAAGAGAAGATTCTTGCGGCACGCCGGGCGCAGGTATCAACAATCATCCTGCCACAACAAAATCGCAGGGACCTGGATGAAGTGCCAAAGGAACCGTTCAAGAACATAAAGTTTGTCTTTGTAGACAATGTGCGTCAGGTGTTAAGAGAGGCATTAAAGGAGAGAGTGGTGCCTCCTGTGACAAGTGGTACCAGGCCTTCGCGCATGCCTCAAGCCGCGGCGTCGGCGTGAGACCCTATAATAATTAATCAGTCACGTCCGATTGGCCGATAATGCTATGGAAGGACGTTCGGACGGCGTTTCTGGCGAATTGTCGAGCCGTCCGAAAGAAAACCTCCGAGGTGGACGCAACCCTCCCGCCCGCTGCGTGCATCAATATAACTTCGCTGTAAAACCACGTAATTTGTGGAATAATTCACCTTTTCGGCGATTGTTTAACCTTAGATTGATTGACGGGTTTGGAAAGCTCGTGATAAACTCCGGACCGTCGCGGCCTTTCTGTTCTTAGTAACAGGTTCGTCGGAAAGGTCAAAATTAGCACAGTTCACCTCGCAGTTTAATTAATGGATACCGCTCGTGTGACTCGTCCTGGGAAAGAGTCGCCTCGTGGGTTCGCCGTAACCCTGGTAAAGGAGAATGACGATTGAATAGAACGAGCTTCCCCAATTTGGTCGCCAGTGCTGCTTTCTTTGCTGCGCTTACCCTTCCTTCTGTAAATGCTTTTTCACAGGGGACCCCCGGCTCTTCGGCAAGATATATTCCTAATGAGATCGAGAAGCAGGATGCCCGTGTCTTTCAGATCATTAAAAAAGCGGAAGATCATTTCAAGAATGGTAAGCTGAACCTCGACGACAACAAGCGTGAGCAGGCAAGAGACGAGTTTGATAAAGCAGTTGATGTGGTGCTGGAATCGGGAATGGATGTTCGCGCGAACCAGCGTTTGCAAACATTTTATCTGGAGTTGGTCGAGCGAATTTATCGCGAAGAAGTGCCCGCGCAGGGCTCGAACAATGCATTGGTAGCGCAAAGTACGGTGCAATCGGGAGGGCAGGATGCAAAGCCCGCCGCTCCGGTAGTTGGATTTCGCGATCAAAAATTCGAACCATCACCGCTGGATGATTTAGCTAAACTTGTTCTTACCGAAAAAGAACAGGAAGTTAATGCCAATGATTTGAATGCCCTCGAGGCCGCAAAAAATTCCGTCAACTTCGGATTTACGGTCAACCCCCTCATTCAGCAATATATAAATTACTATCAGGGACGTGGCCGCCGGACGATGGAGGTTGGCATAAGCCGATCCGGCCGGTATATGAGTCTTGCCAGGAAGATTTTCAAACAGGAAGGTGTGCCTGAGGATATAACCTGGCTTGCCCAGGTCGAATCGTCATGGATCCCAAGGGCGTATTCGTCTGCTGCAGCTTCCGGTCTTTGGCAGTTTGTCCCAAGCACCGGTGCTCGCTTTGGTCTTCGCCAAACGGCATGGGTCGATGAACGCAACAGTTTCGAAGCCGCGACACGGGCGTCTGCAAAGTACCTCCGATGGTTATCAGATCGCTACAACGGGAACTGGGAACTTGCAATGGCCGCGTATAACACCGGCGAAGGCAACGTTGATCGCGCAGTTGCTCGTGCCGGACAGGCAAACTTCTGGGCCATTTATCCTTACATTGCACAGGAAACACGTAACTACGTTCCGAACATCCTGGCAACGATCCTGATTGCAAAAGAGCCTGCCAAATTCGGGTTCGCCGGTATCAAACCAGAGCCTCCTGCCGCTTATGACATTGTGCAGGTTCCAACAGCGACCAGTCTGCAGTTGATTGCTGATGCAGTTGATACAAACGTTGATTACCTTCGCAGCTTGAATCCGGAACTTCGTCGCGATATTACTCCGCGTGGCGAGGCCTATCAGGTCCGCCTGCCGGCCGGCAAAGCGCGCCAGTTCGTTGCTGTTCTTAAGCGGATCCCCGGCGACCGCCGAGAGAGCGCAAGGGTAATTTCGGTTGCGCCGGGCGAAGGATTGCAGGAAATCGCAAATCGTACGGGTGTCAGCCTTGCCGTGTTACAGCAGATGAACAACGGCGTAGACGCCAAGACACTTGGCGGTAAGGTCGTCGTTCCGAAATTAACGCAGATGACTTCATATGTCAGGGCAAAGTCCCCTGGGGCCGCTGCGGAAGCAGGCAATGGTGGACTCGGCCGGGTGACCGCAAGGCGTGGCGACACGATTGCGACGATCGCGCAGCGGGCGAATGTTTCGGTTGACGACGTGGCCAGATTAAACGGCATGTCCCCGAACGCAGAATTGAACCCGGGCCAGGAAGTCAAGATTCCATCCGCGGCACCGGCTCCTTCGCGGAGGCATGGAAGGTAAGTTAAAAACAGTTTGCCGAACGGCGAGCATTAAGTAGTTTTCAACGAGCGCGCTTTCGAATAAAAATCCGAAAGCGCGCTTATTTTTGTTCCAACCTGCGGCGTTGTTCACACGTTGCCGCTCTATCTTACTTGAGACTTCCTCCATGCTTTTTCGTACTCTTTCAGCCGCTGTTTATGGGATCGATGCAGATCTTGTCGAAATCGAAGTAGACATTACACCGGCTCGGGGTGAAAGCGACCAGACGCCCCCGGTAATCATTGTCGGTTTGCCGGATGCAGCGGTCCGCGAATCGCGCGAAAGAATTCGCGCGGCGGTCACTAACTGTGGCTATTTCTTTCCGTTCCAGAAAACCACGATAAACCTTGCACCTGCCGATGTCCGGAAAGAAGGTGCTAGTTTTGACCTACCGATCGCACTTGGGATCCTTGGCGCGATTGGCGACCTGCCGCCAGGCGCCGATAACCTGGACGATATCCTGACCGTTGGCGAGCTTTCTCTTGACGGCCGAATCCGATCTATTCGTGGCGCTCTTCCGATTGCAATCAAGGCCCGCGGCGCCTCAATAAAACATCTTCTGTTGCCGGAAGAGAATGCACTGGAAGCCGCGGTCGTTTCACTGTCAGCAACCTACGTGCAGCGGTCGAATTGATCGCTGCACTGCGGTCGGATAATCCGCCACAGCCCTTATCAGTCGACCGAGAGGAACTACTAACAACAGACGAGCGATATGCGGTCGATTTTCGTGAAGTGCGTGGACAGATGGCGACAAAGCGGGCGCTTGAGGTGGCCAGCGCCGGCTCTCACAATATCCTACTGATCGGCCCTCCCGGGTCCGGCAAGACGATGCTGGCAAAGCGCCTTCCGACGATTTTGCCGCCGCTTGAATTTGAGGCCGCACTTGAACTTACCAAGATTCATTCCGTTGCAGGACTGACGGGGAAGTCAGGCCTCGTCACCGAACGCCCGTTTCGATCTCCACATCACACGATCAGCGACGCGGGTCTGATCGGCGGCGGTGCGATCCCACGGCCGGGTGAAGTGTCGCTTTCGCATCACGGTGTGCTGTTCCTTGACGAACTGCCGGAGTTTGACAGGAGCGTCCTCGAGGTACTTCGTCAACCTCTCGAAGATCAGAAGGTCACAATCAGTCGTGCCGCAATGTCGTTAACCTTCCCAGCGTCATTCATGCTTGCGACCGCCATGAACCCCTGTCCATGCGGATTCTGGAACGACCCGACGCGCGAGTGCCGGTGTACTCCGCTTCAGATTCAGCGATACGTCGGTCGCATCTCTGGCCCGCTCCTCGATCGCATAGACATTCATGTTGACGTCCCCGCGGTTCGCTTTAAGGACCTCTCCGGCGAAACGCCGCCGGATTCCGAATCCTCGG
>WNFR01001280.1_pt1 | contig 26113 bp, 28 predicted proteins | sample 5400221 | NCBI WGS metagenome assembly WNFR01 (sample SAMN13153357, study PRJNA577476) | soil metagenome | isolation source: 40 cm soil under Madrone tree | place: USA:California | collected 2016-06-14
AATTACGCCCAGAATTGCCATTAGACTGCCGGCGACCCAAATACTGGCTTCGACGTTCACGGCGCCCGCTTTGATCCACCCGGCCTGATTCTGCCGGCGCAATAGCTGGTGGCTTCGAATGGAGCGAGCGTCGCGACCGTACCGAACGTCTACTTTGTTGTCTTTCCTTCCAGACGACGGCAAGGGGCTCTGGTTCTACTAAACCAAGATTTCGAAATTCAGGGTGCTATGTGATCTCTCAAGGACGAGTGCGAGAACGATCCAGAAGCATGGCATTCATTCAGGCTCGGACTTAGGGTAGGATGATAAAAACCATGCTCGTCATGGTCCCAATCAGCTGCAGATTTTTGTGACTGAAATTGTGTAATTTTGTCAGTTGATTGATGGACTGTTTTCATAGCCGGCGGGTTAGCACGGCTGACCAGCGGGGCCAGCAGTAATGCCAGCGCGGCAACGGCCGCGGAAGTTGTCAGCTTTGCGATCTGGTTAATCATTTCGCTAAATATCTGCTATTGATGCGAAAAGTTCCATAGAACTGACGAGTGAAAAGTAACGACCTAATATTAGCTACCGTATACCTGCCCAAACGAGCGAAAGTTGGTCTCGCACACCGATTAAGCTGAGCCCTTTTGTAAAATCGATGAACGTTTGCTTGGGCATGGTCGAAAGCGCCAGCAGGCCGAAATAATTCCCATCTAAGAAGAACCCGCGGTCGGCGCCTCCAAAGGGCGCATGTTTACATTCATAACATATTGTCTTTCAGCTATTTATAAAGTCGAGATTTTTTGTTGCTGCATTTGTTGCTGTTCCGCGTTGCCTTTTTCCCTCAACAATGAGTCTTGCTGTACCCGCAAACGGCTTTGGGAGAAAGCACTTTCTCCCTCCATCGCAGTCTCTCGTACCTTGTCTCTTAAGCAAAGCTACCTCCGCTTAAAATCACTGGTGACGCGATTGCCTTGATACGCGTCTCGCTCAAGGAGCAAACTTGCAGGACCCGGCGATCCGAGGTCTTTGCGGAGTTGTGTTCTCTTCGCTTCTACGAACTGCTTATCCAAGGAAGGATCGAGGTCAGGCCGCGCAGTAAACATGCAATGATTGAACGGAGGTGAAGTCCAGATCTCAGTCAGCGCGCCCTCAGGCACCAAATGCTGAGTCTGAACCGTTTTCCAGAATGGACTCCCGATGGCGCCGGCGTCGGCCCGGCCATCGAGGACGGCCCGAATGACTTCGACCTCGCTAGTCCCGGTGTCGCCATGTTTACCGACATCGCTGTTAAAGCGTATAGTCCGGTAGTCCTTTCCTTCGAAAAGCCCTTCGCGCTCCAGAAAATGAACCGGTAGAATCGCGGCATGGCCACTGTCACGACTGCCAAGCGCCAAAGTGCGATTTGTGAGGTAGGTAATCTCAGTGACTGGCCCGCCGGTGACCGCGACGATCTTGGTTGTCCAGCTGATATCGGTGTCGCGCATGGCGATCGGCCGGCAACGTTCGTTGCTCCACGACTCCGCTTGCAGGTATGCAAGGTTGGTATTCCAGGCGATGTCAATGCGAGGCGTCGGATCGCCCGGCTGTGCGAGAAGCGCTGCCACCTGCATTTCATAACTCTGAAACAGAACCACCTCGACTGGCAGGTGCGCTTCTTCGTGAAAGTATCGCCGCATTCCCTCCCATATACTGACCACTTTGGGATCGTATGCCACGGCGCCTATCCAGATTGTTCGGCTCATAATTGGTTTTAAAACAGCGGTATGCCCAAAACAGCTTTTCCGATAAATTCGCGGAGGACATCTCCCGTCGGCGCCATCACTGCGCCGGCATGAGCATCGCGGAATAATCGTTCAATGTTCAGGTGCTTCGAAAACGCCGATCCCCCACACACCCGCATCGCGGTTGACGTAACGTTGATGGCGATGTCGCCCGCGGCAGCTTTGGTCTCAAGTACTCGTAGCACGGTCGTATCCCGCGGTTGCTCGAGGTGATCGGCGAGATCATCGACGCGCGCGGCCAGGCCGTCGGTCTCGATTTGCATGGTGGCGAGTTGTGCGCGCAACGTTGGCAAGCTTTCGCCGAGGGTCTGGCCGAGATGTTCGAATTTAGCGGTCTTCAGATGGGAAGCTGTGGCAGTAACGGCGGCACGGCACAGGCCGAGTGATACCGCTGCCGATCCGAGGTTAAACGGTGGAAGCACGACTTCGAGCATGACACCGAAACCTTTACCGTCGTCGGTCAGCTGAAGATCGAATGGTACTTCACAGTCGTCGAGCAGCATGGGAGCTGAGGCGTTTGCTCGTAACCCGAGGCCATCCCAGGCGCCTTGTACGGAAAGCCCCCGCGCGCCTGCTAGAACGAGGTAGAGCGTCGAATCGGTCGGACCTTTCCCTTCGGGTGCGAGCGCCGAAACCACATAACTCTGCGCGCAACCCGCGCTTGTGACCCACGACTTCTTTGCCGTGATTGTTACCGAAGCGCCGTTCCGGCGAGCACGGGAAACGGGCGCCCAGAAATGACTGCGCGAGCCGGACTCACTAAAGGCGAGTGTGGATAGATGCCCGCCAGCGGCGATCTCCGTCAGGACCTGTGTAACCGCTGGCCCGGGCTTCGCCTTGGCGATGGTTGTAGTCGCAGACAGATGCATCAGGTAAACCATGGCGACCGATGCGTCTGCCTCAGCCAGTGTCGCGATAACTCCTACGACTGTCCGTGGTCCGAGACCCGCACCGCCGAACTCGGCCGGCACGGTAATTCCGAGAAGCCCGGCTTGCCCAAGCGCATGAACGGCTTCGGCGGAGAACCGCCCATCTTTGTCGTTTTGCCTGGCGGCCGGAGCGAGTACACGGTCCGCTATCTCTTTTGCTCGGGAAAGCGCTGTCTCATGATTCATGATGCCTCCGTCGAAGCAACTCGATGGTGGGTTCTTTCATTCCACGAGAAACAAGTCGTGACGACTCCAGCGAACCTGGCACAAGTAGCCTCGATCGCGCCATTGTATGGAAAGAATCTCGCTCGGCCACACCAAAATTAGAGCAATCTTGCCGCGTTTGTATTCCATCAGGGTTTGTCGATGGACTTGGGAATTGCTCGGCCAGCGAAAATGGAGTTCGTTTCGGATTGAGGCGATTATTTGATGAAGCAGTTTTCCCAATCCCTGACCGTGATTAGTCAGCATCGCCACAATTCGTATAGCGGCGATTGATCTTCGTTTCGCCGTTGACTTGCTCGAACACTTTCTCTTTCCAGCGGGGTGTCACCACGCCTTCGATTGCCACTTGTTCTGAAAAATGCTCCTAGTGTGTCGTAAGATTGCGCTGAATGGCAGCGAGCGCCTCGATTACCGGCTGAAAGCGATTGTCGCTGCGGAAACGCACGCTTCCAATAGGGCGGGCAACATGCGCCTGTAATGGCGCGCAAACTTGCGCTGCATGACCGTCTGGCGCAGAAGCCGCAGCTCCGATCCGCTCGCGCGAAATTCTGTTACGAGATTGTGGAACGTTTCCTCCTTGACCTGTGAGAAGATGACCTCCCGGACGATACCGTCCGGCTGCTCGACTACCGCTTCGGCGACGCGCGACAGAATCTGCATCTTCCCGTCGACGCGTTTGAGATCGGCGAGAAACTCACGATGGATCTGCTTTTCCGAGCGGGTGTCCAAGCGATGGATGAGATCAATCGCCATGCGCGTGATGTCGTCCGTCACCTCCATAGCGCGCACATAGAGATGGGCGCCATCAGTGCGTAACGAATGACATTGGAATGGTCCCGCATCTCGCTCGCGGTCTCCTTCGACGCACGCCGTTTCAGCATTTGAAGCACTTTCCACGGCACGTTAGCGAACGTCTCGGTGCCAACCCAAATCGCGCGAATCCTCGTTAACTTTTCGATTTCGGCTTGAAAATTATCGACGCCGGCTTTGCCTGGATCTGCCTTCAATCCCTCAAAGCCTGAAACGGCCGCCGACTCGGGCACGACGAGTAAGGCATCGATACCAGCGCGGACATCGGATGCGAGTTCGTCGGAGACCGCCGGTGAATGTCTTGAAAGAAGCCGTTCAAGGCGGCGTTGACGACACGCTCGAGTTCGCCTTCCGCCGGCAATTCCACCCGCAGGCTCCGCAATCGCTCGCACGCGGAATCAAACAGGGCGTCGGCCGTGTGCGCGTCTTTCGCACCCTGGTTGCGAAGCCAGTTTTCTAGCTCCTCCTTATCTTGCGCCGTCGGAAAACGCCAGCCGCTGTGCTGACGAATTTGCGCCAGATGATAGTCAAGCGTGCTGCCGTGCCAAGAATAGGACTCGGAGGAATTCCAGAGCAGGCCGAGTTGAGCGGCAACGAATGCGCGAACCTCCTCTGGTATCTGGGGCATTGGGTCGGGCAACATAGCCTAGATGAGAGATCGTTTTCAGAAGCAACGCCATGCCACAACGGTTCGCGTCGCCTCGGCACGTGAGCGCCAGTTGCAATTCGGCCGGAGTCAATAGGAAATGCTCGACGGAGCGGTGGGCAGCTCCTGCTCGCGCAGTTAATGGCAAAATGAATACGAGGCTCCGTAAATTTTGGAATGAGAAGCTTCCTCTCTAGCGCATAGAGGCTCGTCTTCTTCCCGGCAACGGTGATGTTGTTCTGGGTAAAAAAACCGTAGAAGGGCGCAACATCACGCACGCTTCTGATCGGATAACGATCCAAAACGCCGGCGAGTACTAAAGCGTTATAAGCATTGATATAATAGGCCAACTGCGCTTCGCGCTTTTGCGACGACGGGCCGGTGGCACCAATCTGACTTATGATGTCCTTTAAGGCTTGAACATCAGCGCTGTTCTCTTTCCAAACTGCGTACCCGACTCCCGAGGTTTTCACATACTTCTGCAGCAATCGCGTGTGGTCAGTTTCCCACGCTTCCATGCCAAACGTCGAGGAGTAGAGCAAAAGCCAGACAATGGCTGCGAGTAAACGTTTCATCCCTTCAGAATGTCAGATGTCGCGTGGCAGAAGATATTCCCCATGCCTGATGCATCTATTAAGATTAGCCAAAGAATTCACTTTACTTCCGGTATCGGCGATGGCTTCGCGGAAGTGGCTGGCTCCATTTCAGGAAATTCAATTCCGCCGTAGGCATCCCTAATTGGGTTCCTGCTTAAAAACTTAGTCAGGGTCCAAACATCTTTTGACATTTGATCGCTATGAACCTGTGACACACCGGAAGCGGCGTCCTCTTGAATTACCTTAACTAGCTCTCCTCGTACAATGTAGTAGGTTCGCAGTTCTTCAACGAATTGGAGTTCCAACTTATCGGTGCGGTTTCCGGCAATCTTCTGGAGATCGTCTCTAGAAGGGCAACCGTATGGACCGTCGACCGTCACCCAGCGGTATCCCTTGGCAGCTAAGTCATCAGGGTTAGCGGCAAAGGCGGATGATATTAGTCCATAGGCGATGACCGTTACCAATAGCGCTGCTGTCGGTTTCATAAGGTCTCTTTCACTTCCCCTTCAACAACCAGGCCTAAATAGTCCTTTTTTCATTGCAATAGCAGGGTTTGTCTCTTGATGCATTTGTCGCAGCGCCACCGTTTTCCTTACAAAATGTTTTTTCGGAAAGCGAAACCTGCCCTGGAAAGCAGCTTCAGCTTTGCAGGAATATCGGCAAGCGCACTCGTCTCCAGCGTATAGCCCGATACGAAAATGATCGAAAGCTTGTCAGGCGGAGGCAAGGAGGCAGGGCGGAATAGACAGACGAAGCCGGTGTTACCTCAGACTGGCGTGCGAGGAAGAAGTGTTCACCTACGCGAACCGCCTGGTGCGGATACTTCCATTTTGCGCTATTTCGATAACAAACCGATATTCAGCATAGTGATGGTTCACGAGGATGGACTCAGCGCTAGACGGGCACGGCATTTCTACAACGGCTTGGTACAGGACCCGGTGGACGCCTGCAATTTCAGATTGAACCGTTGGAGCTTCCGCGCTATCGCAATTCCATAAATCGGAGATTTAGCTCTACAATTAGCCGGCCATGCGGACTTCGTCATTCTTTCAATGCGTGGCAAAGTTAGGCTTCCTACTCGGGTCAGAGATTGGATTGATCGATGGTGTTTGCTAACGACCGATAGTAGACCCACGTTGGTCGTACTGTTCGATCAACCTAACCGGCGCCGGGGAACTGTGGCTTCCACACTTCAATATCTGAGTACTGTCGCCAACCGGTAAAACATTAAGTTTTTCTCTCACACTAAGTTTCGTATGTATTGCGAATAGCAGTCCGTTGAGATGCTCTGGATGGGCAGGAGTCATCACCCCCGTGACTTAGTCGGAGGAATGAGACTTACTTCTGGAGCGCGTCCGAAGTAGTTGCGGCGGTTTTTGCTGCGGCCAGCACGTCCGCACCCTTCATCCGCACTTTGTAATCCGGATCGGCATGAACAAAGACGATTTTGCCCACACGGTCGAGAATGAACACTGCCGGAACGGGCAGAATGTGGTGGGTTTGGCCGGAGGAGCGCTCCAAATCCACATTATACTTCTGTTTGTAACTCGTGACGGTGGTGTCGCCGACCTGGTACGCGACGCCAAACTTCTTCATCGCTTCGGCCTGCGGATCGGAGAAGAGGCGATAATTCAGGTGATCCGCCGTCGTCATCCGGTTGAGTTCCTCCGGCCGATCCGGGCTGATCGCAACGATCCGATATCCAAGCGAGCGCAGCTCCTCTTCAACGGTGACGAGGTCAGACAAATGTGCGTTGCAGTAAGGACACCAGGAACCTCGATAGAAGATCAGCACAGTCGGCTTTCCCGCTATGATCTAGTGCGCTTATGCGATGGACGGCCACTTCGACGCGCTTTAACCTTCGGGTGCGCTTCGCGCTTGCCTAACTCAGGAGATCACTATGCGCCCCACCAGTTCCCGTCTCGTCCTGCTATTGTTCACCGGCATCCTGTTCACCTCCTGTCAGAAAGAGGTCGAATCGCCCGTCGATGCTGCGCTGGCGCAAAGCATGACCGCAATGCATTCGGCGATGGATGCAGTCTCTTTCGTCGGTAAACCGGATGCGGATTTTGCACTCATGATGATCCCTCACCATCAAGGGGCGATCGAGATGGCGAAGGTCGAGCTTCAGTTCGGCACTGATCCTAATCTAAGACGGTTGGCGCAAGAGATCATCGTCACTCAGCAATCCGAGATTGATGTGATGAAGTTGGCTCTAAAAAACTCCCCTGTCCTCTCTCAGAAGCAAAATAAGAAAAGCTGGTGCTCCCGATGAAAATCCTAACTAGATCTCTCGCCATCTCCGGGGTTGTCCTGCTGGTGGCGAACCCGCAACTAAAGGCCGGCCAGGCGCCGGGCTCCGCAGATGTCCCAGACATTCCGATCAGCTCACATGATCGAGTCTATACCTGTGACCAAACTTCGAACACGGTCTCAGTGTACGATCCTTCTACCAATCGTTTACTCGGTGTGATCCGCCTGGGTGATCCCGCGCCGCAGAACCTAAGCCCGCTCTATCGAGGCCAGCTGCTGGTCCATGGGCTCGGATTTTCCTTCGACCACAAAACGTTGGCTGTCGTTTCCATCGGCTCTAATTCAGTGACTTTCATCGACACCGCGACGAACGAGATCAAGCACATCACCTACGTAGGACGCTCCCCACACGAGGCATTCTTTACCCCGGACGACGCTGAGATCTGGGTGACCGTTCGCGGAGAGGACTACGTGTCAGTGATTGACAGTAAAACGTACGAGGAAAAGTTACGAATCCCGGTGGGCAACGGCCCTGGCATGACGATTTTCCGGCCGGACGGAAAATATGGTTTTGTCTGCTCGAGTTTCATCCCGGAGACAAAGGTAGTCGACGTCAAAACTCACCAGATCGTCGCCACTGTCAAACAGCTGTCCCCTTTTTCACCGAACATCGCAGCATCGCCGGACGGCAAAGAAGTCTGGTTCACACTGAAGGACACCGGCAAGACGCAGGTTATTAGGGCTGAGCCGCCGTTTGATACCTTGGCAACGCTGGAGACTGGCCCAATCACCAATCATGTGAACATCGTCCGCAACAAGAACGGTCAGTTGGCTTACATCACGGCGGGCGGAGAAAACGTGGTGAAGGTTTACACTACCGGAGCTAAGCCGGAGTTAGTCGCGACGATCCCGACAGGTGAATTACCCCACGGCATTTGGCCATCGGGTGACGGTACCCGCGTTTACGTCGCTCTGGAGAACGGTACCGGTGTTAACGCGATTGATACGTTGACGAATAAGGTGATCGCGCGGATTTCTGGAGGCCAATCTCCTCAAGCGCTCGGTTATGTGCCGGGAGCGGTTCAGGAAGGCGACGGACTAACAAACCTGGTGCCGATCGGCGATGCCGGATTGGCAGCCCAGCTGACCATGGGACCTCCAGACGCCAAACCCGCGAACCCCCCGACGACGGTGACGGTCAACAATCAAGGTTTATTGGATCTTCTACAGGCAGCGGTCACGGGGCTGAAACCGAAGACCGATTATGAACTGGCCCTGGCTGAGCACCGCACAAGTCCCTACGGGAAACTAGAGCCATTGGTCAAATTCAGTACAAATCCCGCCGGTGCCGCGATTGTGGACACTCTCGGTCCGCTCCGTCACTTCGTTGCGGGTCCAGCAGAACAAAGCGATCGCCGTTATTTGGTGATCATCCCGGTAGGGACGGGTGGGGACATCGAGCCGGTGCAGGTTCAGTTGGAATAAGCTGGGCGGTTAGCGGTTCACAGTTAGCGGTTGGCGGTTGACAGCTCACAGTTCACGGTTCGTGGTTGGTCGGTTCGTTCGTCCATGATCGGCGCGGGCCATGCCCGCACACCGCTAACTCTCAACTGCTAACGGCCAACCGCAAACTGCTAACCGCTAACCAAATGCCTCTCCATTACCTCCCAGGTAATCGACTGTCGTTGCCGGCCTCGTAGGCTGCCGCATGCAATATATTTTTCACTCGGGCGGACCACTGTTCATCCAAACTCTCGATCACACCCGGCTGCTCTTCAAGGAATGGGGCGCGGGTGAAACCGATTCTCTTTGTTCACTGCTGGGCCATGAATGCAGATCTGTGGCAGTACCAGATGATCCATCTTTCCAATCGTGGCTATCGCTGCATCGCCAACGACCATCGCGGGCATGGCCGCTCCGGGGATCCCGGAAGCGGCTACGACTATGATACCCTGAGCGATGATCTGGCTATGGTGATGGAGCAGCTTGATCTTCGCAACGTAACCCTGGTCGGTCACTCAATGGGTTGCGGCGTGATCGCCCGATATCTGACCCGGCACGGCGCAGACCGCACTCGTCGCGTAGCCCTTGGTGCCGTAGAATTTTGCGACCTCCCGCCGCACGAAATCCAGTTCCAGCGTCCTCTTAATTCGCCGTAGCGGATGATCACTGCGCACCCGCTTATCCAAGTTCACCTGATAGCTCCACAGCTGCTTCTGTGGATCGCGCTCCCCCATCATGGGGACATAATGTTAGCAACTAACTACCTTTTTTGTCGATGTTATTCCGAGCCATTTGGGCAACACGCCGTCGTGAGCGGACCCCCTTTAGCTCCTTGGGCGTATGGCTACTGCGTGTTGGCATAGAACTCTGGCACGGCCGACCTTATCACCCCCAAACCCAAGGCAAAGAAGAACGTTTTCACCGCACCCTCCAAGCCGAAGTGCTCGATCGCTGTACCGCCTGGCTCGATCATGAGCACTGCCGCAGCCAGTTTGAAGCTTTTCGTACGCGTTACAACCTGCATCGGCCTCATGAAGCTTTGGCTCTGGCAGTCCCAGCCAGTCGTGATCAACCCAGCTCTCGAGCTTGGCCCAAAACCATCGGCTTGCCTCAATATCTTGAGGGCGATGAGGTTCGCTTAGTGCGCTCCAAAGGGGAGATCAAATTCAAAAGTAAACTCTACTATGTTGGCCAAGCTTTCGGCGGCTTAGAGGTCGCCTTGCGCCCCACAGAAATAGACGGCTATTTTGAACTGTTCTTTGGTTGGAAAAAAATCGGTGCTCTGGACCTCAACGATCCATCCCTAGCCCAACAATACCGACCCCCTTTGTGTTCCCTCCTCAACCCCGATTAAGCTCAACCCTTGGCCAAAAACATCTCTTCCCACACCCTTCAAAACTGTTAACGATGTATCCGAACACTCGTTAACGATCTTTCCGGTCCAAACACGAGTTTGTCGCCCTACCGGGATGGGCGTGGCATGCGTGACGCGTGGATTGTTTGGCGCGGCGCCAATTTGCTATTGGCTATCGGCTATTCCTTAGTTTGGTTCCGCTAGACTTCGTTAGAGAGATCTGATGGCGTAGTCTGCTCCGTGGTGAAATTCTTTCGATCGGCCTGGCCAATTTTAACCGTGACTCTGGCCGGGGCGGCTTATGTGCTGGCCGCGTTTTGCCTAGCGGTGCTGACTTGGGATGGCGCCGGGTACGTGTTTAACAGCATCCAGCGGGGCCATCCGGCGATCCCAGATTGTCGCTACAGCGATTACCCTTTTCTCGCCGTGGTTTCGTTTCTCAGCTTCGTTATTAAAGATCCGTGCTGGTTAGCGAGCATTTACGGGTTGGCATTAGCGGTATTACCGGTCGGATCTCTCTGCTTGAGTTTTCATTTCCTGGGGCGCTCTCCGCAACTGAGGGCGCTTCGGATCTGGCCGGTGCTCGGTATTCTCTTAAGTGTGTTGCCCGGCCAAATCTTTTTGGTCGCGGAAGCTGTGCCCCTGGTACAAGTCTCTTGGGCCATATGGTCGATCGTAGCCGGAGAGATTTCGGGCACCGGCATGATTTGCCTCGGCATACTGAATCTTTTCCTCTGCTTTCTTCATCCCACAGCTGCTCTGGTGTATGCCGTGACCGGCGGATTATTTCTGGGGAAGGCTTGGGTGACCCCCGGCCAACGCACTTCCAATACATGGCTCGGCGTGGTTTTCCTGGGATTGGCTGCGATCCGGTTATGGTATGCGTTGGCTAACGCCAACAGCTACGAAAGAGAAGAAGAGACATTCTCCGAAAACTACTTGGCGTTTCTCGATGCCCTGCCGAGTCTGCGGATGCTTCCCTTAGTTTATTTCTTGGGGCTAACAACCCTGGGAGGGGTGGTTGGATGGATATCCAAGAAATACATGATTTGGTTGGGTGCAGTCAGTCTGATTTTGCTGGTTATCTACGGAGCTGCCTGGGCGATTGATCCCAGGATATGGGGTAGCGCATTTAGCTATCGCCGGTTTGTGTTAGTCGGCACCCTACCCTTAGTCGTTTTCGGCGCCGTACATTGGCGGTATGAAAACGCATCGATCATTGACAATGCCCGGAGGCGAGCAATTGATTCAGCCTCTGCACTGATCGCGTTTGGCAGTGCGGCAACCTTCTTCGTAGTGTTCGGGATTCAAGCCGTTACCTGGCGCCAGGAACTGACTCGTTTCCAAGCGGATCTGAGCCGTTGTAATAAGCCGGTGGCTACGATTGACGATTTACCTTGGATCTCCACATCCCCGCTTCATCATTGGGCGTCAACCCAGTTGAGCTGTGTCATTCAAGGAAAGAAGGTAAAGACCCTCTTTGCGCTACATCCAGAGGATGTCCACGGGAACAGGATTCTCCTTTTCCCGGGGACTTGGTTCCGGCGAAAGAATCGTTGGTTTGAGTTCGAGTAAGACGGAAAAATCACCACAGAGACTCTTTTAATTTCGGGACCTTTGAGACCTTGTTGTGCAAATCATTCTTTTGTCTCCCACCGAGCCGCTCAAAACCGGCGCGCTTTTCTACTCCGCGTTTATCCAGTTGTCTGATCCCGTCAGTTTTACGGCTACACCCGTAAAGTTGAGTGTTAGCGGTGCGCCGTCCGCCGTTCCTTTGTGCTCGGTTGAGACGAGGAGCGGCCCAGCCTTCTTGTACCCTGCCCAACTCACGATCACGAGACTCGGTTTTTTGGGCCCGCCCCGGTGGTAGTCCATTTCCTGAACCCGATGGTCGGCATCGACGTAGAGTTCCCAGGTATCACCTGGCGTATAGCCATCGTTCCCGGAATATTTCACCGCTATCCGATCAGCGGAACCATCCCCCAGCGACATTTTCTGCATGCCATCATCGGCGACTTTCGCGCTGGTGTCCCAGACAGCATGCAGTGGGATGAGCAACCAATATTGATCGTTGAAGAAAGCCGGATCGACTACGTTCTTCACCATATCCGATTGGCTGCTGAGCTGTGACCGCAGGTAGGTTACATGCACCGGGTTGCCGTCTTTATCTTTGCTGTCATAGGTAACCTGGCCTGTCTTAGGTTCCCATTCCCAGCTGCGAACAACGTTCATTCCGGGAAATTCGACGTTGAAGGTGTCGCGGACTGCTTCTATTTGGCCAAAGGAATCACGTCCATAAGTCTTGGCCATCTGTTCAGCAGCCGGCGGAATCTCCCCGGCCGCAGAGGTCGCTGCAAGGACCAGTGATGACACCGTAAGTGCCAAAAGGTGGATAATTTGGGTACGACTCGAATTTGGCATAATGCGAACCCTTTGAACACAGCGCGGCAAGCCGCAACCAAAGTGATTGGTGAGAAGTGAGAGGGTGACTGGAGACTCACGCACGCCGATTTGTCCGACCGAGGGAGAATCCTCGCAAAAAGACAAGATTCTGACTCTCTGTAGTACAAAGCGTGCCAGCGCAAGTTATCACACTTAAGCTATTCTGTCACTGGCACTTGCGACGAAGTACGGCAATTAGTTTCCTCCGTACGAATCTTCGACTTTGCCGAGTTTCGTACGGGAATGTGCCAATAGAATAACCGCAGCGACTGTAGCCACGGATCCATATTCCAGCAGCGTAACCCAGCCAGGAATCGACCAGGGATGTCCAAGGGTACGCAAATACCAAACGACATAGGTAGGGATAATGCTCACCGTCCAGAAGATGATGGGCACCGTGGAGGTCGACCGAAGAAACGGGAGCATCCATAGTAGGTACCACGGATAGACAACGGGTGCGCACAGAAGCGATCCCGCCATCGGCCAAGCAAATGCGTCCGGAGACAAGGTCTGAGATCCGCTTCTGAGCCGGATGGCGACTAGAAAACCGACCAGCACCCCTAGTGCAGCTACCAGCTGCGGAGCGGCCACTCGCTCAAGGGTTGCGAACACCGGATCATTGAAACGGAAGTTCTGCACATAAGTGCCGAGTGACCCGATCGGAAACCATCCGCCCCTTAGAAATGGAACGTAGAGGAGTCCGACCACGATTGCCGCCAGGATGGTGTCGCGGATACGGACCCGCTTCCAGTAAAGCGGGAGCAATACGATCGGTAGCAATTTCACTGCAACCGCCAGTCCAAATGCAACGGCGGCAACTGCACGCCAATGACGGCCCAGCGCGGCGAAAGACACCAACAGGAGCAGAACGCCAACAATATCGATGTGACCACTACCGGCCACTTCGGTCGCCAATAAGGGATGCCAGGCATAAGCCAAAACCCAGTGCATTCCTTGCCGGCTGCGACGCAAGATGTCGAGCAACACCAGGACAATTGCGAAATCGCAAAACACAAAGGCTACCTTCAGAGCAAAGGTGGACTCATGAATCGCGGTTACAGCGCGGAAGAAAAGCTCGGCTCCCGCGGGATATGGGGTCGGCACATCCGGATTGTTGAGTGTGCGAGTCTCTGAGGTGTGCAGGCCGCTGAACGCAGGATCGCTGGGAACAACCAGGTAAGGGTCATAGCCGAGCCGTTGCAGACGGCCATCCCAAACATACCGATGAATGTCATCATCTGAGCCAGGCGGCATCTGTAGGAATTGAAGATGCCACAGAGAGGCTAGCGCGAGGCCGAAGACGATAACGTGCGGCGGGAATCTTGGCGTGGAGAAAAACTCCCGAATGGCGAGGAGGTAGGTAATGCTCGCGACCGCCAGCGGAACCAGGAAGGACGGATCTCCCATCCTGCTGAAATTGTGGGCACAGATTAAAAGCGATACGAGCAGAATAGCGCCGAGCCCGTAAATCCTGTGGAATGGAGCCAGCTTCACCGGTCTCCTGTGCATGTCCGCAGCTGGGTCACTTCATCTCCCATTGTTTGAGCCAGACCGCGGTCCGCGGCGCCCGCGCCGGAGCCTGTTCCAAGTCCGCAGCTAGCCGAATCAGGTCGTCAGCTACGTCAATGTCGTAGAAAGGATCTCCCAAGCCTACGGAAAGCTTAAGAACCCGCGTGCGGGATAAGAGTCTCTCCAGCGCGCTGCTGGTGCCTATTCCGTCGCTCAGGAAAAGCGTAGGGTGGGAGGCCTTCGCACCTACGAGATAGTAGCCTCCGTCGTAGGTCGGCCCAACAACGACGTCATGAGCAGCCAGGGTCTCGAACGCTTCTTCAAGCACCGAACGCGGGAGATGCGGGCTGTCGCTATTAAAGGCAATAATGCGGCGTTGCGGGTCCTCCGCGAAGTGAGCAAATACTGACGTGAGACCTGCTGCCAGGCCCTCACCCTTCTGCGTAACTACGCGCGCTCCAGGACCAGCCAAACGAGCTAGTTCGTTGACGTCGGAGACCGGGCACATGATGGCGATCTCTACACCCGCCAATGACCGCGCCAATGCCAGCGTGTCGCCCAGAAGACAGCGATAAAACGCAGTAACGGCTTGAAGCGGAAGGCTAGGAGTCAATCGGGTCTTCACTGAACCTGGCCTCGGTGCTTTCGCCATGATTACCAGCACGCGGTCGCTGTTCCGGGCAGGCGCCACGGTCTTGCTTGAGGACTCCATAGGATATCAAGACTCAGTTGCGCGGACTCCTGGGATTCCCGTCTTCCGCTGCCGAAAATAGTATCGCACCGTTAGGCTAAGAATGAACCAGGCAGCTCCGACCGTGCCTTTCAGCGTACCGCTGATCTTGGATTTTCCGATTCTTGGGTAGTACGTCACAGGTACTTCAACCACGCGAAATCCGCTGAGAGCACCTTTCAAGATCATCTCAACCGCCCAGCCATAGGTGGTCTCTTCCAGCGCAAGTGCGCGAAGCACGCTCACGCGTCCGGCGCGAAAGGGGCCGAGATCAGTGATCCTTAGTCCGTAGAGCAGCCGGATCAAGCTGGCTGCAAGACGGTTTCCAAACGCTTGATGCCAAGGCAATGCCGCCCGAATACGCTGTTTGCCGAGGCGAGAACCGAGCGTGATATCCGCGTGTCCTTGGATGATCGGGTCCAGAAGAATGGGCAGCTCAGAAGGGCGGTCACTGTAGTCGCCATCGAGGAACACGACGATATCGGGAGAATTTGCTTTGGCCAGCCCCGTAAGACACGCCCGCCCATATCCGCGGCGTGGTTCCCGAATGACACGCGCCCCCAGGCTTGCGGCAAGTTCTGGCGTTCCGTCATTCGAGTTGCTGTCGACTACGATGACCTCCGAGATGAGATCGGACGGAAGATCTGCAAGCACGCGGGCGATGGCCTGCGCTTCATTGTGGGTAGGAATGATGACCGAGACGCACATGTGCCGCCGCACTAGATCACCACCACAACGAGGACGGCCACCGCTGTGCGAGCCACGCGTCAACCCGCCATTTTCGACCTGCGCCTCCGATCGCGAGCCCAAGGCATGCGAGCACCGGAACCAGCAGTTCCCATATCCATGATGTGCCCAACTCCGAAATCCAAAGGCCGCTAAGAAATAGAAAAGCCACCAATGCGGCCGGACGGATAAGCAAACCGATGATGAGTAGGATGCCGAGAGAAATCTCGCTCACCGCCTGTATGGGAGCCGCGATCGCGGCGTTGCTTACCGTCAGGCCCATGACCGCCTTCCAGACAGCCGGCGAGTGACTCTCCTTGATGTAGTAATTAATCACTCCTGCGTAGCCCGCCAGCGCGTAGGTCCCTTTTCCCAGATTCTCGAAAAAGACCCACACAAACATCGCGCCAATCGTCATGCGCACCAATGCAAGCCCGGTTGCCGCATCGAACAGGTTGTCCGGCCTTGTCGCCTCGGTTTGCGCTGAATCTACAGTGATCTTCATGCTAGTCTCCTTACCTGGGCTTTGGCGTTGTATAATACCTTTTCGAGTTTTGTCATCGCGGTTCCCTTACGTTTTGTATTTTAGTGACGGTCGTGGTTTTCTGAAGGACTTTCCGTACTGCGCATTTTGAGTCACGGTAGCAATTCCACCAAAATGCCAAGGCGTCGATTAGATCAAGGTATCGGTTTACGAGGCGAGCGCTACTTGAGTCTTGGCCGGGATGCCGTTTTTTATGAACGCCAACAGCGCCGCGAGTGCCCGACGACGGACCACCTCCATTCGGAGGGGCGCTGCAATCGGCGTTCGTAGGGCATGGCGTTGACTAGATCAGAACAGGTGCAGGAACCCAGCGTGCGAGTCAGCCGTACGGCGCTCACCCGCCGAACGCCGTCACGGCCGTGCACAAAGTCACCGGCTATTCGGCTGGAGACTCATCCGAGGCGCGATGATGGCGAAGCGTTTCTGCAGAAACACGAGCAAATTGAAAACCCACATGCGCCAGCGGACTTCGGGCAAGGGTTTCTCGCTGCCGGCGAGTAAAGAATTCACCGCGGAGATGACCTGCAGAAACTCTTGCGGATTGAAAAATACCTCGGCGAATTCTTGGGTATACCATGAGTTAACCAGGTTCAGATAGAGATTCATAACCCGGCCCAAATGGCGTTCGTATCACCTGAACTCTAGCGCCCGATGTTCAGGGCGGCGTAGAACCCGGTCGAGCATGTCAGCTGCTTTTTCGGCGGAAAGCACGGCAATAAATACTCCGCTGCTCCAAACTGGCCCAGTAAAAACATTCGTGTCACCAGGGGCAAAGTAGCGCTGCACGTACGCTTCGGGTAAGGCAGACACCGAAATAGCGAATCTCTCGCGCACGTCCACTGGTGCGGTCCGATGGGTAAGGCCAAAACAAAAGATGCTCATCTTAGACCCTCTAGGTTGCCGTCAATGGAACCGATGCATTCGCAGGTTTCGCCGGAACATTTGCCGCCCGGGCCCGGATCCCTCGCCAATAACGTTGCGGAATCAATCCCAGTCCCATAACGACCAGTTGGCTGGCGATAAAAGCCATTAACGTACCGAACGCCTGATCCATAAAGCCATAGGAATGCAGGCCAACGCCAAGCATATTAACTCCAGACCAGGACAAACTAACCACGATGTTGCCGAAAACGCTCATTACGGCCAGACCGCGCTCTCGAATCAAGCCACCCCAGCGGGCGTGAAGAATTGTGGCGTTCCACAATACAATTAGCAGCGCTCCATTCTCTTTCGGGTCCCATCCCCAGAATCGACCCCAAGACTGATCCGCCCAGATTCCTCCGAGGATCGTTCCGACGAAGCTAAATAGCGTAGCGAAGCAAATAACGCCATACATCATTCGACTGAGCGAAGCGGCCGTGGTTTCGCTAAACGAAGTGGTCAAAAGTCCGCGTAAGATGTAGATGATGCCGAGAAAACCCGCCAACCCCACAGATGAGTAACCGAGTGTTACTATTACCACGTGAGTCGCTAACCATACATTGGTGTCTAGTACCGCTCGAAGCATTTCGAGTGAATCACCATCCAATTGCAAATTGTGGGCAATCAATAGCGTGACAAAACCGATGGTCGAAGCGCATACACTTCCAATCCCGTTTTTATAAAAGCGTTCAAGAAACAGGCAGAGAAGAACTGAACCCCAGCCGACAAAGAGCGCTGAACTATACAGATTGGTAACCGGAGGTCGTCCTTGCAAATACATGCGGATCAAGAGCCCGAGCGTGTGCAGGAGAAACGCGAATCCGAGCAGAATAATCGCGGTTGTTCCGAGTGTTCTCGGCCATTTTAACCACGAGATTAAGGAAACCAGCAGAACAAAAACGTATAGAACCATGGCCTGAAGGAACGGTTGAGCCTGGTTGAACCAATATTCGATCTTCACCCGGGACAATTGCTCTGGGATTGTCCCCTGGAGGTATCGATTATACTCGTGGATGATTTGGTTGAATCCCGTCACATTATCGCTCCGATATGCGAAGATCAGACCCCCATACAGGATCGCTGGGTATGCCACTTTGCCCGTCGCAACAGCACGAAGTAGTGCATCGGAAATATGTAACCAACGGTCGCTATCAGTCTTCCCATCCGGGTTCGGAAGAGCATAGACATATCTCGCTTTGCTAAGGGTTTGATAGCGTTGGGTAAACCAGGCGACTTGGAACAGGTCCTGTTTGTTAAAAGGACGGTTCGCCTCTCTATCCCGAATGGCCCGTATACCTGGTTGAAGCACCTCTTCGAAAACCTGCAATTCTCTTCCGAAATCGAGTGAGTTCTCTGCCTGAATACTGTTCTTCAACAGAAGATAAATTCGCAACCCGTCCCGGAGCTTGAGGATCCCGCGCTGAAATGCGTTCCGGCTTTGAGCTTCGGTTTGCGTTGCCAGTTTGGCTTGTTTAACAATCTCGCCGAGAAACGGGACGCACTCTTCATAAGAATAAGAAACAGGTTTCGCGCTGACATCCTGCCGTCCAAAGAGGGCAAAGATATCGGGGTTGGTCACCTCAAAGACCTTTGCGACATCCGCACGCTGGGGCATCATAAATACATCTAACAACCACCGCGTTGCGGGCTGCACTTTGCCATCAACAGTGAAGGTGCCGTGATGATTCATTTCTGAAAGTGAGATGCGGGCCAATGTATCCATTGGCATAACCCGACCACTAACCAGCACTGGAAGTTGCCCAAAGTCGGCGATATCGAATCCGGCAGCCGCTTTCTGGGGAAGCATCCTCGAGATGACCCAGGTCAGAAGCACCAGACTGATCAGCCACGGAATGGACTTTTTCATGAAATAACGCGCCGTTTTATAAAGCTTATTAGATGCATCTCAAATTGAAGAAGCATCCCAAACGCAATTAACGCGCAAGAGATATATGGAATCAGCCAACTGGGATTCTGCACCACGTGGAGGATCGTCGTCCTGTCATTGTTATCAAACCCCGATTGGTAGAAGGTCAGACCTTGGTAACGCAAAGGATGATTCATGTAGATCAGCGTTTCTCGGTCTTCGTGGCGGGAAGGATCCAACAGTCGAACACGACTCGAGAAATTCCTGGGGATATCAGTTCCTGCGTAACGGTCGTGACTGAACTGAACGAGCTGAATTGCAAAAGATTTATAGAAGCGTTTCGGTCGCAGGAGTATTTGATAACTCTTTCCGCCGACTTGGAAACTTGTCGGCCGGGGAAAACCGGCTGCGAGATTCCACGAGCCAACCTTTCCCGCGCTTTGCCAGACCGACACCGTAGCGGCTGGCATATTGCGCTCGCCCTCTTTGTACGTCCGGTCTTGCCGGATCGATACAGCCATCGGTCCGATCTGTAGATGTGGATAATTCGAAACCGGCAGCTGATCTGGCGGCAACAGTGCGGAGTTGGCATAGTATTCGTCGATGTCAACCTCTAGCGAGTCCACAGGCAATGCGATCTTGCTGCCTTTGTGCAGTTGTGAATCCGGGATCGAGATGACTTGATCGAAGTCGGGAGCGATAGTGTCAATCAGAGCTAGTTCGTCATGATAGTAGCTAACCGAATAGTTTTTCGTCTCTTCTGCATTGAGCCGGATTTGACTTTCCACTTGGAACAAACTTGTAGACAATTCGCCGAGCAATAGGCAGGATCACTCCGGAGTGAAGGACGAGAATGCCTGCCTTCTTCCAGCTGAATCTGAATCGCGCCAGATGCGCCGCGACCAAGTTCAGGAGAAGCAGGCCGCCAACCAGATAGCCGCCGGGAAACCAAGGAACTTTTAGGGTACTTCCGGGTGGCGTGAAGTAAAGAAAGAAGCTCTTGAAGTATCGGTTTTCCGCTTCAGCGTCGAATTGCCCAAGGCCCTCATTACTGCTGAGCTGCGGTTGACACCAGCGTTAGTGCTTTTTTCAACATGGGGGGTGGCCGTTTACCGATTAATGTGCTGTAGCCGGAAGGTCTGGCTTTGTCGAGCTAACTCGTTTGCGGCTTCGATAGACCAGATAGACCGCCGAAGGCACAATAAACACGGTCAAACTAACCGACGCCAGCAGTCCCCCAATAATTGCGCGTGCGAGTGGAGCATAAGACTCGCTGCCTGCCTCTAAGGCCAACGCCATCGGTATCATTCCGATTACAGTTGCGAGAGAGGTCATCAGGATCGGGCGCAGCCGGACACGAACTGCATGTTGTACCGCCTCCTTTAGAGGCATCCCATCATTCACCAAATGATGAGTAAATTCGACGATCAGGATGCTGTTGGAAACGACGATGCCAACCATCATCACGAGTCCCATCAGCGACATGATATTTAACGTAGTGCCCGTGGTCGTCAGGATCACCAAGACACCGGCAATCCCAGGCGGAACAGCTAACAGAATCAGAAACGGATCGGTGAAAGACCTGAATTGAGCCACCAGGACCAGGTAAACTAATACCAGAGCCAGAATCAGTCCCAAACCGAAAGATTGCATTGCCGAATTCATTGCGCCCACGATTCCCCGGACGGAAATGACCACGTTTTGCGGTGTTTTGGTGTGATCAACAATCTCGTGCACTGCGGTTGCTACTCGGCTCAGTTCCTCACCCTTGGTCGAGATATAGACGTCGATGACTCGGCGCAATTTGTAGTGATCGACTTCAGTTGGCGACTCAATCAATTTGACTTTGGTGATGTTTCCGAGAACCGTTGTGTTCTGCTGGCTGGATGATCGGATCGGCAGGTTCTTGAGGTCTTCCAGGGACCGCACGGTATTATCCCGGAATTGGACCGTGAGCATATAGAGGTTACCGCTTTTTGGGTCCACCCAATAATTGGGAGAGATCACACCGTCGGAACTGAGCGAGGTAATGATATTGTTGACGACTTCGTGTTCACTCAGCCCCATCTCTTGCGCATAATAGCGATTAATAGAGAGTTGCAGGGAAGGTGCATCGATATCTTCGGGAATATAGGCGTCCGCTACGCCAGGTAATCGGCTGGCCTGGTCTCGAATGCTAGCTGCAATTTTATAAGCTTCGCTGAGATCATTGCTGCTGACTTGAACATCTAGGGGAGCCGGCAATCCTTGGTCTAGAGTAGCGTCTACCAGGCCGCCGGTTTGGAAAAAGGTAGATAACTCTGGCAGTTCCTTCTGCATAGCCGCTCGTACCCGGTCGATATACTCGTAACTACCGATCGTATGATCGTCGTTCAAGCTAACCTGAATGTACGCAGTGTGTGTTGAGGAGTTAGCCGTGTAAATCGCGGATAGATCCGGTGTGACACCGATGTTAGATACGATGAGCCGCAGATCATGCGGAGAAACCACTTTTCTAATGAGATCTTCTGTTTTTGCCACTTCCTGCTCAGTGATCTCCACCCGAGTTCCGGTTGCGGCTTTCACATTAATGACAAACTGTCCTGGATCCGTCCTGGGGAAATAAGCAAAACCAAGCGCCGGTAGAAGCGCAAAACTCAAACAGACAATCCCCAGGATTCCGGTTACCGTGGCTGCAGGCCGGGCCAGCGCGAGCCCTTGGACGCGATCGAAGCGATCCAGAAAAGCGTGAAATCGATTATTAAACCACCAATTGAATTTGGCCCACCATCCCTTGGGTGGCTCGCGATCCGCTTCAGGCGAGGCCGCGTGTACCTGATGCGCTTTAATCAATTTGGCGCAGAACAACGGTACGACAGTCATGGCGACGAAATAAGAGGCAAATAGGGAAAGAACAACCGACGATGCCAGGGCAGTGAAGAGGAACAGACTAACACCCGAAAGGAAGGTGACCGGGAAGAATACAATGGCCGTGGTCAGCGTCGCAGCCAACACAGCGAGGGTCACTTCTCTTCCGCCCTTCTCCGCGGCTACTTCCGGAGGCTCACCCTGTTCCATGTGTCGGAAGATATTCTCAAGAACAATGACTGAGTTGTCGATCAATCGGGAAAACGCCAAAGCCAGACCGCCTAGGATCATGGCGTTTATGGAACTACCTCCAAAATAAAGCGCTATGAAGGCGGCTAATGCCGACAGCGGGATGGATAGAAAAACCGCCAGAGTAGCTCTGGCGTTCCCGAGAAAGATCAGAATCATCAGGCCGGTCAGTACCAAGCCGATCAATCCCTCTCGGACCAGGTTTTCTATAGCACTCTTAACGAAAACGGACTGATCGAAGACGACACTCGTTTGGAGTTGCTTTGGGATATCCAGAAGGTGCGATACCGCGCTTTTGATCCCATCAACCACCGCAATGGTGTTGGCGTCAGCGCCAGACTTGAGAACTGGTATATAGACAGATCGTTGGCCGTTTACCCGCACGATATTCGTCTGGATCGCAGCGTCGTCGACAGCTCTCCCTACATCCGCCACCAGTACCGGGTGGCCATCCACCACCTTGAGCGGTACCTGGTTAATTCTTTGAACATTGCTGATCTGACTGTTCGTATAAAGGTTGTAGTCAAATGGCCCGATCTTAACGTCACCGGCGGGCAAGATGAGGTTGGCGTTATTAATCTTCTGCACCACGTCCGTCGGACTGAGCTGATAGGCTTGCAGCTTCAACGGGTCGACATAGACCTGGATCTGGCGAACCTTACCGCCAAAAGGCTGCGGTACCGAAGCACCCGGTGTGCTCGCTACCTGATTGCGGACATTATATTGGGCGAGATCGTGCAGGGTCGCTTGATTCAGACCTTGCCCGCGGAGCGTGATCAGACAGACTGGCAAGCTCGAAGCATCGAACTTGAGGACAACCGGAGGAAGTGTTCCTGGCGGCAAACGGCGAAGATTCGCCAGCGCCAGGTTTGAAATCGATGTAACGTCAGTATCCGCGTTCGTGCCCGGATGAAAGTAAACTTTGATCAGGCTGACACCCGGTAACGAACGGGACTGAATGTGGTCGATCCCGCCCGCTAGAGTGAAGAACCGTTCATAGGTACCAGTAATATCATTCTCGATCTGTTCCGGCGGCATGCCGGAATAAAAAGTCGCGACCACTACCACCGGAATGTTGATAGGTGGAAAAAGATCCACCGGCATTCGCAGAAGGCTACTCACACCGATCACGCCGATGGTCAGGCAGAGGACGATGATGAGATAAGAGTAACGAATAGCAAATCTAGACATCAGCCTTCCTCTGAGATCGTGGGTAAGGCTACCAGCTTCGGTTCCGCCTTCTCGCCGGCGAGTAACCCTGATCGGTTACCAACTACAACTAAATCTCCTTCAGATAGCCCGTCCGTCACTTCCGCTTCCGTGGCGGTTCTAAGTCCTGTCTTTACGAAGCGCTCTTCAAGCTTTCCGTCCTTACTGAGCACAAAGACCGAAGGCTTGTCGCCTAACGATAATGCTTGCAGTGGAACAACGAGAACATTCTTCGCTTGGCTCAGAGGCAGCTTCACCGCAGCGTACATCCCGGCTTTTATGCGACCGTGGGGATTCTTCACATCGACCTCCGTGGTCATTGTTCGAGTGGATCGGCTGATAGCCCAAGCAAAGCGCACGATTTTTCCGACGAAAGTCTCATTGAGAGCCGGAACCGTTACTCGGACCTGCAGCCCGTTTTCAATGAGGGGAGTTTCTGCTTCAGGAACCGGGAACCTGATCCGCAACAGGTCGTCCTGGGCCAGTTCAACCAATGGTAACGCCTGAGTGTCGGACGAGGTTCCAGCCTGGATCAGCGAACCCAAATCCGCGAATCTCTTCGTGATAATTCCGTCAAATGGGGCTGTGATCTTCTCGTATTCAGCGAGCGTATTGAGGCGTTCCAGCTCAGCCCGGGCCTGTTGTCGATGCTGTTCCGCCGCCCCAAGCGCACCGAGAGCAGCCACTTCCTTAGAGTTGGCAGTATCGAGATCCTGCTGGGCAACCAAATTAGGGTGTGCCTTGGCCACGTCTTCCAGGCGCTGGTAAATTTGATGCTGGTTATCGTAGTCCGCTTGAGCGCTGGCAACCTCCTGCTCCATGGCAGATAAGCCGGCCTTCGCCTTGTTGATGTTGTCCTGGAGCTCCGGTACCTCCAGGGTCGCCAGAAGCTCGCCCTGTTTTACCCGGTCTCCGATATCTACCCGGATCATGCTGACGTATCCGGAGACTTTGGCGTGAACCAGAATGTCTTGATACGGATCAAACTCGGCTTGGAGGGTGCTGTCTGTTTCCAGCGTTTTACCAACCGCTTTGACTACCGCGACGGTTTTCGGTCCGGTTAGATTTGGCGGTTGAGCCGGGCCACGCTCACTTAGCAGCCGTCGAGAGCCGATCCCAATCACGAGCAGGACGATGACCAGGATCGTAATTTTTGAGAATCGCGGTAAGCGTCTGCGCTTGCGTGCCAAAGTAGCGGCTGGCGCTGCTTCTGGCTCTTGCTCTTTCATAACGGTTTTGTTTCGATAGATTCCCCGAGCCGCGGCAACAATTCGGCTGAACTAGACGACGCTTCCATAACCCTTACAGATAATCCTTACCGACACGCGCAGGCGAATGTTCCTCGATCACCACCAGAACGAGGATGACCACCGTTGCGCCAGCCACGCGTCAACCCCCCATCTCCGGCCGGCGCGTCCAACCGCGAGCCCAAGGGATGCAAGCACCGGTACCAGCAGCTCCCATATCCACGATGTGCCCCACTCCGAAATCCAAAGGCTGCCGAGAAACAGAAAAGCCACGAATGCGGCCGGCCGGGTAAACAGACCGATGACGAGCAGGATGCCGAGAGAAATCTCGGTCATCGCCTGCATGGGAGCTGCTATCGCGGCGTGGGTTGCCATCAGGCCCATGACCGCCTTCCAGACAGCCGGCGAATGGCTCGACTTGATGTAATAGCTAATCAGTCCGGCATAGCCCCCGGGTGAGTAGAGACCTTTTCCCAAATTTTCGAAAAAGACCCACACAAACATCGAGCCGATCGTCACCCGTACCAATGCAAGCGCGTTTGCCGCATCGAGCAGGTGGGCCGATCTTGTCGCCTCGTTTTGCGCTGAACTTACTTTGGTCTTCATCAGAAGACCTCTTGCCTGTTCTGCCTTTTCAAGTTTTGTCATCGTAGGTTCCTCACTTTTTGTATTTCAGTGGGCGGTGTGTTCGATCACGTCGAGACCAAAGGACAGGTGGTATCAATTGTCCGAATAAGCCGCCCTTTTCGATTGTCACTAGGGATTGCTTGCCAGGTTCGTCGTTACGTTGATCCAGCTGTCTGATCCCGTTACCTTGACCGACACATCCGTAAAGAAAATGTGTACCGGCCCGCCATCCGCCGTCCCGCGGCGATCCGTTGAGATAAAGAGAGGCCCAGCCTTTTTGTAGCCCGCCCATGTCGCGATGATAAGGCCGGGCTTCTTGGCTCCGCCCCGCTGGAAGATAAATTCCTCAACGCGATGGTCGGTGCCGACGTAGAGTTCCCAGGTGTCGCCGGGCAAGTAGCCACCCGCCGAGGGATATTTCACCACTATCTTTTCGGCGGAACCCTCCCCCACCGGCAGTTTCTGCATGCCCTCATCAGTGACTTTGGCGCTGGTGTCCCAGGCAACGTGCAGCGGGAAGAGCAACCAATATTGATCGTTAAAGAAATTCGGATCGACTTGGTTCTTTACGACATCGCTTTGGCTGCTGAGCTGCGAGCGCTGATAGGTAACCTTCAAAGGTTGGCCGTTGTTATCTTTCCCCTCGTAAGAGACCGTGCCGGTCGTCGGGTCCCATTCCCACGTGCGGGAAACTTTGATAGTTCCAGACCCTCCATCGAAAGGCTTCACGGACCCAGGAAATTCTGCGTTCCAGGTGTAGCGGATTCCCTCGATTTGCCCCCACGAATCGAGGCCGTAGGCCTTGGCCATCTCTTCGGCAGCCGGTGGGAGCTGCTCCGCCTTGGAGGTTGGCACAAAGACCAGTGCCAACACCGTGAAAGCCAAAAAACGGATTATATTGGAGCGACTTGAATTTGCCATAAAGGTGCTCCTCCAGCTGAATGGCCTCAGTGAGCCTTCAGCGAAGGTAGCTACATGAGCGTCTAAGTAATTCATAACGGTGCAAATGGATTGTTAGTTGTCTGATTTATCGGCTCCGCCAGAGCGCCAACCTGAACAGAACAAGTTACATACCAGTCTGTGCTAAGCGCTGTCTCCTACTCATTTTCCTGG
>WNFR01001282.1_pt1 | contig 26109 bp, 22 predicted proteins | sample 5400221 | NCBI WGS metagenome assembly WNFR01 (sample SAMN13153357, study PRJNA577476) | soil metagenome | isolation source: 40 cm soil under Madrone tree | place: USA:California | collected 2016-06-14
AACCCAAAGTCGGCCGGAATCCATGCGACGATCACAATAATTATAAAAACTAGCGTGAACTCGACCAGCGCCTGGCCTATATTGTCGCAACAGACAAGCATAGTAGATGGTACGGGACGCAAGCGGGGATGAACCGCACTCGTTAAGATTCTTTGTTCCCCCATTTGTCCTTATGCCCTTTCACGAATTGTGCCGGGCGCTATGAAACGTATTTGTCTTGGCCTGCGCTGGTTTGTCTTGATCTGACTGCTATCTGGCTCAGGCACACTTCCTCCAAAAGACGCCCCCGGATTCAATCTGGGCAATAGTGCCAGCTTCAGACTGTTTAGAAATCAAACGAGCAGTCGATTGTCAACAGTAATAGCGACGTTCGAGGCCGGTATTTTCAACCAATCTGGCTCAGTCGCGTGTCCCTTAAATCGTCGATGGCCGACGTTTCCGCGAGGGAAATCTCGAATTGATCGCCGATCTCCGAGCGCGATTTCCTGATCGTGCCGTTGGGCAGTTCGAGCACGCTGTAGCCAGAAAGGTGAACCGCGCTTATTCGGTTCGGCACGAGGCCGGACACCAGCCCTACGACCCTAGAGCCCTTGTTTAGAAAAACCACGTCGATGGGAAACTTCATCCCGATCGTATGAATTCCCTTGCTCGGCATCAGCCACAGTGCCTCTTCAGGACCAAGATTCTTTCTTTTTAACAGGCCGACCAACCGCGTTAGAAAATTGTCGGCTTTGCGGACTTTTGTAGCAAGCCAGGTCTCTTTCGTTAAATTAATGACCGGCACGTTGAAAATTCCTCTGGCTCCTACTTTAACGGATCCGAAAGCATCTCAATGATTCCCAGCCCCGGAGGTCCGAGCAAAATGATGAAGATGGCCGGTAAAATGAAAAACACCAGTGGAAAAATCAATTTGATAACGGTCTTGCGCGCCGCTTCTTCGGCCGCCTGACTCCGCTTGTCCCGCATCGTCTCGGCATAAACTCGCAAAGAACGAGCGATGCTGCCGCCCATTTCTTCTGTCTGCGTGAGAAATGTCACAAGGCCTCGGAATTCTTCGATGCCCACTCTCTCTGCCAGCCGAATGAGGGCCTCTTTTCGTACCGCTCCGGCTTGCATCTCTTGAGTCGTGAGCATGAGCTCTTCACCGAGAGCGAGATTTTGAGAATTCTGTTCTCGGCCGACCCGCGTCAACGCAGCATCGACACCCATACCGGCTTCCACGCAAACAACTATCAAGTCAAGAGTGTCGGGGAGAGTCTCGCGCATTTCCAGCACCCGGGCGCGAGATTTACGAAACACCGTGAGGAACGGCAACATATAGCCTACTACCGCGCCCGCCCCGCTGAGCAACAGGAAATCGGACATCGATGCTCCTGAACTCAGCGCTACGAACATCCCGCCGAACGCGAATGCAACGCACAGAAAGATTCTGAGACCCCAGAAAATACGTACTGCTCGATTGCCGCGATAACCCGCCTGGTGCAAGCGCCGGCTGACCATGTTGAACCGTTCCGGCAATTCCTTGTCGCCGAAAAAGAAATTGGCAATCCGTTCCCAAATCGTTGTTTCGTCGGTGTCGTGGAGCCGTATCTGTGCTCGCGAATCGGCCCGTAGTCCAATATTTTCAAGGCGCCGTTGAATGGCGTCGTCAGCGACTGGCTCCTTGGACGCAAAGATCAAGTAGACAAGGGCGGTTACCAAACCAAAAAAGCCGACGGCGATCAGGAGTTCCATAAAATTACCCTTAGATATGAATTTTGATAATCTTGCGAAACACTAGGATTCCGCATATTTCCAACACCAACGCCGCCGCCAACATGCCGCGACCCGCAGGAGCCTGCATCATTTTGTTCATCATCTCCGGCTCGCGGGTAAACATAAAAAGGGCTAGGAACGGCGGCACGGAGCATACCGTCCACGCGCTGACTCGGTTCTGAGCGGTCAGGCTTTTGATCAATCGCTCGATGCGGAACCGATCGCGGATGATATCAGCCAATTTCGTCAGCAATTCAGCCAGGCTGCCACCGACTTCCCGCTGCACCATTAAAGAGGTATTAAACAACCGCACCTCGGGTAGATTCATGCGCTCTTCAAATTTCCGTAACGCGTCAGCTAGGGGCAGTCCTAGGTTCACCTCCTCGATAAACACGGAGAATTCGGTTCCCATCGGATCCGGTACCTCCTTCGCGACGTAAACCATGGCTTGGGTCAACCCCATACCAGCTTGAAGGCTCTGGCTGATCATGTCGAGGCCATCGGGCATTTGCTCGAGAAATTTTCTCAGCCGCTTCCATATTATAAATTGCAAATAGAAGAACGGGCAGAGCATCGCGGTCAAAGCAAAAACGAGGCTTAGCAGCGTCGATTGTCCCAATATCGACGCCAGCAAAAAAGCCACGCCGCCAGCGCCGAAGGAACAGAGCAGAAAGACGCCGGGCGTCATGTCCACATTCGCCCGCTCCAACCTGAGGTCGATATTGTGGACGATCTTTATTCGTGACAAAAGGTCATTGACCCAGGGGATTTCGCTATAAATCGAGGTCTTGAGAATGCTCTGCACGTCGGCGCGGGAAACTTGACCCAGCCTGCCGATTGTTGTGAGCCGCCGCTTGATTCGCGCTTGCGGCGTATCCTGCACCGCCATCGGCAACAGAAATAGAATAACGATCAGCGAGACAGCGGCAAGAAACGAAAATAGACTTATAAGAAGCAGGCTCATAGTGCCCTTCTTTTCGCCCCCATGGAGACGGGCAAGAAATGACTATTCGGTATCCTAAAACCGTAACGTTCCAATCGGTCCATGAAGGATGGCATAACGCCGGTCGCGACGAACTCGCCGACAACTTTGCCGTTTTCCACGCCTCGCTGTTCAAACTTAAAGATGGTCTGAGTCGTGATCGTGTTCCCTTCCATGCCGGTAACTTCGGTAAACTCGACCACCTTTCTGCTTCCGTCACTTAACCGGGTCAGCTGCACGATTATGTCGATCGCGGAAGCGGCCTGTTCACGCAACGCCCTCTCCGGCAAGTTGATTCCTGCCATCAGCATCATGGTTTCCAAGCGAGACAGGGCATCGCGCGCGCTGTTCGCGTGGATTGTGCTAATCGAACCATCGTGACCGGTATTCATCGCCTGCATCATATCGAGCGCCTCGCCGCCGCGGACTTCGCCGATAACGATACGGTCGGGTCTCATTCGCAGCGCGTTTCGTACCAGGTCTCTGGCCGTCACCCCGCCCTGACCCTCGATATTAGGCGGGCGCGTCTCGAGTCGCACGACGTGCTCCTGCTGTAGCTTCAATTCTGCGGAGTCTTCAATGGTGACAATGCGTTCATTCTCTGGAATGTAATTCGACAAGCAGTTAAGCAACGTCGTTTTACCGGCGCCTGTACCTCCAGAGACGATCATATTGAGCCTCGATTTGACGCACGCCGCCGCCACTTCCGCGATTTGTGGCGGGATCGAGTTAAACTGAATCAAGTCGTTGACCGTGAGCCGTTCCGCGCCGAAGCGGCGGATTGAAAGAACCGGACCATCCAAGGCCAGAGGGGGGATAATTGCATTCACGCGCGAGCCGTCAGCCAGACGGGCATCCACCATCGGCGAGCTCTCATCCACACGACGTCCGACGCGAGTAACGATTCTCTCGATGATCTGCATCAGGTGGGCATCGTCGCGGAACCGCACATCCGTTTTTTCAAGCTTGCCGTAACGCTCAACGTAGATTTGACTGGACGAATTCACCAAAATATCGGAAATCTCCGGGTCCTTCATCAACGTTTCCAACGGGCCTAGGCCGAAGACCTCGTGCTGAACTTCCATCACAAGTCGGTCGCGATCGGCGCGACTGAGCGGAATGGCCTCAGCCATAACCATATCTTCGAGGATCCGGCGAATTTCCACGCGAACCCGTTCCATCTCCAGGTTAGATAACTTGGAAAGATCTAGGGTATCGATGAGTTTTCGATGGATTCGGAGTCTCAAGTCTTGCAGAATCACGTCCGGGCTGGTTGTTTGAAGGGATCTGAACGGCGCTCGCCCGCCATCGCCACCAGGTCGATCACCATCCCAACGGTCCTTCTCGGAATCAAATGACGGGTTCTTCATAAAATTCGCCCCTTACTTTATTAATCCACGCACCGGCGGCAATAACCGACCGAGCAAGCCTGATCTCTTGTCGTCTTCGATCTCGGATCGAGACGCCCCTGAAAACGCAAATGTATTGAGCACCGCATCGGTTAGGCCTGAATAGCTTTTAGCGATATCGGACCGAGCGTCGCACTCCTGAATCGATAAACCTTGATTGACTGCCGCAATGGCGACGGGATAATTATTGGGCAGGGTCCAAAACACTTTCACCCCAAGCGCTTTTTCCACAGACTCCAAAGTCATCAATTTACTTTTGACATAGCGGTTGAGAATCAAGCGAATCTTCTTGTCGTAAATGCCCATGCGCTCGAAAAGCTCCAATGCGCGGTGAGCGCTCTTAAGCGAGGGAACATCCATCTCCGTTATGAATAAAATCAAATTCGCTTTATCTAAGACCAGCGCGAGCATGTCGTCGAATTCCTTAGGAGTGTCGACTACAACATAATCAAAGGACTGGGCTAATACGTCCAAGATTTCGTCGATATCCGCCGGTGTAATGCGTCGCGCGTCCTCGGCGTAAAAAGGCTCCGCTAGCACTCTGATTCCCGATACGTGTTTGACCAGCGAACCATCGAGAAAAAGCGGATCGATTCGCTTTAGGTTCTTAACCAAATCGAGGATCGTATAGGACGCATCGATATTGAGGAAACTCGTAACAGAGCCGAATTGCAGCACGAGATCAACCAGGCAAACTGATTTCTTTTGCGCGACAAAACATGCCGCCAAATTCGTCGCTGCGGTGGTCGAACCCACGCCTCCTTTGTTTGACGAAATCGCAATGATGTGCCCGCGCTCGCCGCTTTTTGACGTATGAACGTCAACTTTTTTTCGAATCGTATCTAACGACTTTAGGACCTCGGCCCAGTTAAAAGGCTGGGTGATAAATTCTTCAGCACCCGAGCGCATGGCCCGGAGGATCGCGTCTGGCGCACCGGTCGGTGAGGTCATCACTAGACGGATGTTAGGCAATCGCAGCTTAATTTGCTCGGCTACATTGAAAGCCCGTTCCGGATCTAGATTAATATCAACCACCGCAACGAGTGGACCACTTCGAGTTTTTAACGCGTCAAAAGCCTCGCCGTAACTATAAATGCGCGACTCGAGTGACACCGATACTTCTTTTTCGAGCTGCTGCTTCAGCGAAGCCAGAGCGATGCTATCCTCGCCGATCAGACAAATTGGTAACTTCATCGCCAGTTCTATCTATCTAGTTGCCGTGTCATCTTATTTCGGTTACACGTGCGAGACGCGCGCTCACTTACCTCAAGGAATTGAGGCACCGCGGGATGGCGCTTTCTTTTCTTCCGAACCACCCGGCAGCGGCACCTGACGAATATCTGGATCATCGTATTTCTCAAGAGACGGGAGTAGCGGCTTTTCCCCGGGTTTCATCGTGCGCACAATCCTTGGAGTGATGACAAAAACGAGTTCAGAATCTTTGTTGCTAAACTTTGTACTTCTAAACAGCGCGCCCAAAATTGGCACATCGCCCAAAAATGGAAATTTTGTCAGATCCTTGGTAACTCTTTGATCTAACAAGCCTCCGATAATTAGACTCTCACCGTCTCTCAATTCAACTCGGCTCACGGTACGACGCACGATAAAACTGGGGACGCTTGCACTCGAACCGGCGGCAATATCACTGACCTCGGGAAACACCCGAAGATCGATTCGGTCCGATAAGGTAATTGTAGGAATAAAATCGAGCCGCACGCCGAAGGGTTTAAAGATTACACCGAATGTATTTGCCGTGACCGTAATAATCGGAACCTCGCCGCCAGACAAGAATCCGCCGCTTTTACCATTCTTCACCACGAGCCTAGGTTGCGCGAGTATCGTCGCAATGTCTTTGTTTTGCAGTGCTCGATACAAAGTAAGTAACTGATATGCGCCATTAACATACGAAAAAGAACCAGTCAGGGGAGGAACGTTGAGTGTTGGGGTGGTTGTTCCAGTGGTATTTGTAGCGAGAAGACCAAAGGCATTGCTACCAATGAAGTTATTGGCGCTCACATGGGAAGTGCGCTGAAAAATATCCAAGCCGATGTCTCGCAATTTGGTGACGGAAACGTCGGCCACCACAACATCCAGCTCAATTTGACGCATTTCCCTAATAACAAGCAGATCGATTATTCCGTCAATTTTTTTCTTGTCGTTCCAGCGATACGTATCGGTGATGGACGTCTCCTCATTAAAGGCAAGTGACCCACCGCCGGCAAACCCGGTCCCTGAACTTGCAATAGTTGCAATCGGACTTGATCCCACGGTAATAGACTGGCTCGTTGCAGGGGTAACGGTCGCTGGAGGCTTAGGCGGAAGGTAGGTCGCCACGACCTCCAAAACCCTGTCGTAAACAACTTCGTTCGATACCTCTCCTCGTAGGACTAAAGAGGGTCCGGAAGTCGAGATCTCGATCTTTTCATTCGGAAAAATTGATCTAAGTTGTCCGCGTAATGCAGAGATATCTGGGCCGACTATTAGGTCGTAGTTCGATACTTCCCCCTTCTCATCAAAGATGATGAGAGACGTGGTGCCGACATTCTTACCATTGATCAAGAGTTGGCTTGGAGCAACGACGAGTACGTCCGCCACTTCCGGCTGGGAAACCGACACGCGCTTAGCCCTTTCGGCAAGCCGAAAGACCATCGACTTGTTGACGGTAACAGTGATCGTCGGCGTCGTCTGTGATTGCGCGCCGGCCGCATGCGGCACCACCGCCAGCAAGAAAGCCGCCATCAGAGTAATTCTATTTAGCCGCCCCCGGACTAAACAACAGTATTTCATGAACTCTCCCCTTCCCATTAGAATTCCACCACATTTCGATTGCTACCGTGAATAACCTCCACTCGATATTTATCAGGCGGCGGAGCAACAACAGTGCCACCAGCAGTTTTGCGTGGCGCGGCCGCGAGCGCCAACAAATCTCGCTTGTTGCTACCGATGGTCATCGTAGTCGCATCGTCGCCAAGACCGCGTAGCGCCAAAACAATTTGGCCCTCTTGCGACGCTAACGACAGCTTCTCCGCTTCTTCAGGCGTAACTTCCAGCGTGATTGAACGTGCAAGTTGCGGCTTTCCGTCCTTTTGTTCCGTACTCTGCGCGACCGACAAAACCCGCTTGTTCTGCAAAACGATTTTGGAGATCTTTGTATCGGCATTACCGCCAGCCGGTGTCGTGGTTAAAATGATATCAACCCGATCATCCGGAACAATAAATCCACTAACACCGACAATCTCGTCAACCCGAAGCGCCAGGGCCCGTTTGCCGGCCTCAAGGCGAACCGTAAGCCCAGCACCTTCACCAGCAAGCCGTGACTCCAATATTGGCTCGTTCGCTAAGACTTTCACTCGATTTACTTTGCCAACGATTTGTTGTTGCGATGAAAATGCGCCAACTGGTATCGAAGTTTTAGGCCATGGGGTAGTCTTAATAAGCCCCTTTTTCATCGTTTCCTCATTGAACGTTGTGCCGGCGGGAATATCCTGGGCGGCGACGACGATATCTTGGTTCGCCGCCTTTAGGGCATCCTCCGTTTTTTGTCGCTCACTCAGAAAATTATAAATTCCATAGGCAGCGATGAGACCGAAAAATACCGCAACCACTAGCGCAATCTTCAACCTATTCTGCATATCAGCTCCTCATCAACGGTCATTGATTTTTCAAGAAATTTGTAATCCACGCTCGAACTCTTTTGGACAATCGTGGCTAACTACATTCAGAAACCTGCCCAACGACCGCTCGGGTCAACGTAATAGGCTATTAACGTTCCAGCCGCAAATGCGACTCCCCAAGGTACCGATTTGCTACGCACGCCCATCTTTGTGCGCACGACGGGGTCAGGCAGAACGTTCCCCATGCTCAAGACCGCAACCTTAAAGTCTAACCAAAATACTTTGAAACGAGAGACGTTGGCTAGACCGATCGATAAATATCCGAAAGCAATCAGTCCAGCGACAAAAGCAGAATAGAAAAACACGCGCGGCAGCCATGAGACCCCCAAAAGTGCGCCAACCACGCCGAAGTATTTTACATCGCCAGCACCTATCCATCCAAGCGCAAACGGAAGGATCAGCATTGCGATTCCAACTACAATACCCAGTAAGCTCTGAATCAAATAGTGAGATCCTTGGAAAGCATTCAAGATAACACCGCAAATTAGGCCGATAGCTATCAGCCAATTCGGGATTCTTCGCACTTTTAAATCGAAGAACGCCGACAGGCAACTCACAAGAAATATGACCGCATCAGCAAGATTCAAAACTTTAAAACGTAATTATTAGCTGACAAAGGGTACACTTCATACCAAAGCTTGTCAATTAAATTTGGCCAGCCGCTCCTGGAAGCCAATGGCTCGGCTCGATAATGGAACCGTGTCCCACATCAAGCCGAGCCATTGGGAACATAACACCGGGTCTTACGAGGACGTTGTGCACCCCTGAGGATCACCGACGCAAGCCGTAACCTTGCTCCAACCACTAGCCAACTGACTGCCGATGTTCGTATTCTTAATGGCAACCCAGAAGACCAGCGCAACTAGCACGACGATCAAAGTGTACTCAACCAAACCTTGACCATCCTCTTCGACTACCAAACGCTTTAGAAGCTCCATGAATCGTTCACCCCCTTTCACAATATGAGCTAGTGTCTTTTTTATTTAAAATTCAGTCAATCAATATAACGCATCGGGAATAAAGCAGAATACGTGCCAAAACGCAGATTGGTAGAATTTCAGCTAATTATAACTCTGGTCATCTAAATTTGGGCGGTTTGCCTTGACAAAATTGACACCAGGTTTGAAGTTAGTGACACAAAACGGGCGATAGTTAGTCCGTCGGTTTGAACGTTGACTCGGGTGCCCCCAAGCCGTAAACATTAAAATTCACGGAGAATTGCACGGATTTTATTGGGCCCCTCGCAAAAGCACAGTTTCTTGCTTTATGGCGACAACCTCGACCAGAAGTATTCTATCGAAGGAAGCCAGTAGCAAAGGGTATGCATTTTGCTAATCAAACCCGGGGAGTTTAGAAATCTTTCTCAATTCGCCACAAACATGCCATAACATAGGATAGCCCGCAAAGAGAGAAAACCAGAAGAAACCGAAGGACAATAAAAAATGAACACCGTCCAAAAAGAGAACGTTCCACTCACGGTCTTGGTCATCGAAGACCACCCGGATCAACGAGACCTACTCGCAATCGTGCTTCAACGCGAAGGCTATCGGGTCATCACTGCCGCGAATGGGCTGGAAGCGCTGGAAAGGCTGGAGACAGAAAAGGTCCAAATTGCTCTTTCAGACATCATGATGCCGAAAATGGACGGATTTGAACTCATCAAACGGATCCGCAGCAATCCGACGTTGAAAAATATTTATCTTATATTGATCACCGCTCGAATCCAAGAAGGCGACCGAGTGCGAGGCCTTGATCTGGGAGCCGACGACTACATTACGAAGCCGTTTTCGTTTTCCGAATTGCTCGCTCGGATCCGCGTGGGATCGAGAGTCGTCCAATATCAGCAGCACCTCGAGTATCAAACTCAGGTTGATTCACTTACTGGACTTTTCAATCGTCGGGCGTTCGAGAAAAAAATTCAGGAAGAGTTTGAGCGCTCCAAACGATATCGTAACCCGTTATCTCTGCTCATTTTGGATATCGACAATTTCAAGATGATCAACGACACCTATGGTCATCATGGCGGCGACGCCGCCCTCGTGAAAATTTCCGAAACTTTTCGCGAAAAAACACGGCAAAGCGATTTCCCATCTAGATACGGTGGAGAAGAGTTCGTTCTCGTTTTACCGGAAACAGACCAAGATAGCGCGTTGCAAGTAGCAGGGAAGATCCATGAGGCGATTCGGTCCTGCGCTTTCGGCACAACTGCCCGTCCGTTTACGCTGACGGTGAGCATTGGTGTCAGTTCTACTTCAGCAAGATTCTACACAGATTGGCGGGAATTGTTGGACGACGCGGACCGCGCGTTATACCTTGCAAAAAACTCCGGTAAAGACCGCATTGAGATTTGGGAGCCTGAAAAAAGGACTGGCCAGATTCAAACTTCCGTCCATCCCTGAGCCAAATGCCGCCGCGATGCGTTATCAGCATAACTATCGTTTTCATAGCGATAGCAGGCGCCACTCTGTCAGCGGCCGATATTTACAGCAGCCCGAAGTCCTCATTGGAATTTGCACAATCCCGCGAATCCGTTACTCATCCGCGCCAGGGGTTAAAACCTTCGCGAAGAGACGAAGTGATTACGAGCCGGTTTGGATCATTGAGAGAACTACTGGGAACCAATAAAGAACTGGTTGTTTATGGCGCAATTGCTTTTTTTGGAATACTGATGATGGGTTTGGCAATTGGTAGCGCGTCGTCAAATTCAAAAAACAAGACGGCCGCACAATTGGCACTTCTGAAGCAAGAAAAGGAAAAGGCAGAAAATCTCGCCAAACTAAAATCAGAGTTTCTAAATCAAGTCTCGCACGAGTTGCGCACGCCTTTAGCTGTTATCATTGGTTATATCGAATGTATCACAGACGGGCTCTATGGGGAGATCGAACCGAAACATCATGAAATTCTTCAAGTCGTCGCTAAGCAATCCACGCACCTAAAGAATATGATCGACCAGATATTGATTTTCTCGCGGTTAGAGGCCGGCAAGCAACCGATTCGAATAGAAGAGATACAACTGACTAAGGTCATCAATGACCTCAAGGACACTTTCGAGTTTCTTTGCCGCCAAAAGGGAATCGAATTGTGCTGGGAGCTTACGAGGGATCCCCTACCCATCCACAGCGACGCGACTCGTTTAAAGGAAGTCATCAGCAATCTCTTGCAGAATGCCGTGAAATATACCGATCGCGGCTCAATCACGGTGCGATCGAAGAAAATGCCAACCCAGGATTCCGTATCGGTCGAAGTTCAAGATACGGGGATGGGTATTTCCGAACAACATTTAACGAACATATTCGAACCTTTCATGCAGGTTCATAAGACGTCCACCGAAAATTCGCGGGGCGGTATAGGATTGGGGTTAAGTATTGTAAAAAAACATTTAGAGCAAATGGGGGGAACGATAAGTGTTGAAAGTGAGCTAGGTAAGGGGTCCATCTTCCGAATTATTCTCCCACGAAAGCACGACAAGCAGAAATCACGGACGAGCCGCCTCATAGACTTCGTTAAGCGTCGCTCTTTGAGTCCTAACCGCGAGCATCCTGCCATAACTCCACAAACAGAAACACGGGAGCGAAAGGTAGCCAATACCGGCCATATGATGGGTTAGTCTTGAATCCCGCCAACAAGCCCCCCTTTGACCGACACGCACGGAGTTTTATCGTTGAGATTCGTGATGGCTAGAGACATCCACATCGCGCCAATTGCCGCTATCATAGTCCCATCGATCAGTAATATTGTTTTCGTTTCGGTGCTCTTTGTTTTGATTCTTGGTTCGGGAAGTGGTCTACTCGGCGATGGCGACACTGGTTATCACATCCGAACAGGCGAATCGATCCTGCAAACCTGGCGCGTCCCAAGTCGGGACCCGTACTCATTCCACTATCCGCCACTCAATTGGACGGCTCACGAATGGTTGTCTGAACTCGTCATGGCGGCGTTTTTCAAAATGTACGGCCTTACGGGGGTCGTGATTTTTTTTGCGTTGTTGCTCGCAGTCACGCATTGGCTACTTTATAAAGTGCTTACGAGCCGTTCCGATGACGTCTTGTTGTGTATCGTCATCACCCTGCTCGCGACCGCCACATCCGCTACTCATTGGTTTGCACGCCCCCATGCTTTTTCCCTCCTGCTGACTGTTCTTTGGTGTCATGTTTTGGATCGATTTCAATTCGGCGATCAACGTTCCCTAGTTTATCTTCCCTTCCTTATGTTGCTTTGGGTCAATCTCCACGGCGGCTATATCATTGGGCTTATTCTCATTCTGATTTATTTGGCTGGCGCTATTTTCTATTTCTTCACCAAACCGCCGGAAGCATCACAGCAGTTCCTGCATAACGCTCAGCTCCTTTTTTATATTTTGATAGCGTGCGTTACGGTTTGCCTAGTCAATCCGGAAGGATTCGAGATCTTATGGTTCCCCATTCGGGTCACCTCTGATCGTTTTCTTATGGATCGAGTCTCAGAATTCCTCTCACCCAATTTTCACGAAGCGCTGCCATTTAAGTATATGTTATTAGCCCTCATAGGCGCCCTCGCACTATCGCGATCATCGCTTAACGTCATCGATCTTATGCTCGTCATCTTGTTGTCCTACATGTCCCTATATTCCGCACGACATGTTTCGCTTTTTGCGATCATTCTGGCTCCAGTGCTACTCAAGGCATGCGCCGGCACTATCCGTAGAGCCCCGGACGCTTTTGGGAGATTTTACCGCAAGCGTAACTTGAACTTGAGATCGATCGAGATCGGTGTACATGGATATGCTTGGCCCATGGCCAGTGTAGTTCTGATCGTTACTTTCGCTGCGGCAGGAAGCCTAAGCTATCGGTTTAACGACAAGATATTTCCCGTGGCCGCAGTAGAGTTTTTGCAACGAGAATCCATAGCCGGCAACATGTTCAACAACGACGAATTCGGCGACTACATGATCTTCACAGCTTGGCCACAGTACCGAGTCTTTATGGACGGCCGTTCCGATATGTACGGAGAAAAATACGGGGGCGATTACCTCAAGGTGGCCAATCTTCAACCAGGATGGAGGGAAATTCTTAAAAAATACAATATCAGCTGGGTCATTTTTGACACGGCATCAGCCCTCACGGCTGCTCTGCAGGACCAAAATGACTGGCAACCGATTTACTCTGACGCGGTAGCGACCATCTTTGTAAAAAAGGACATTGCGCATGCTTCGCTGTTGGCTAAGTATCCTTCGGTCAAACTAGCAAACAAGGAATGAAACTTCGTTTTTTGCCCCCTTCTACTATAAGTGCACAGACATCCCGAGATATTCCGGTTCGTTCAATAACGTACACACGCATTAACACAGACCGATCAGTGGGGCTGGAGGAGTCCATTTCTTATTCTTAGGCGCTCTCTGAGGAGAATGGGATCCGTTCTGGGTCGTAGTCTATTTGAGACAAATCTGGCGACATGATTACCGCAAAAAAATTTTGTCATGACAAATCTGTCGACTCTAATGTCACCCAGCGGAGACTGCCTAGACCGCACATTTGACCAAGGGGTTCTTAACTGCCTGCAATCTCAAATATGTTCGCTGGCACAACCATTGCTGCCGCATAATTCCGATCATCCAAGAGTCATGAAATTTCAATAATGCACTTCGGTGAACCTCAGCTGAGATCCGCTCGTTCGGATGACAAAAGGGCGGGATGGTTGTAATAAATGAGTGAGATAATGGATAACAGCTCCGCCTCCGCAAGCGGTAACGCCGAATTCGAATTGCGCGTTCGTCAAGCCTTGCTTTCGGCGAAGCACAGCATTCCCCAGCTCGCCGTTTTACTCTTTGCGTTTAAACAATCTTTCAACTGCAATAATTCCAGGCAAACGGCCCTAAATAATTCAGTCTTGATCCGATTAAGAGGTGGCTTGCGCGATTCTGATACGGTTTCATTGCTGAGCAATGGGCACATCGGAATACTCTTACAATCGGTACAAGGCCCTCGGGATCTCGATTTGGTCATAAGCCGTTTGTTGACCCGATTAGCCGAACCCTTACTCATCGATGGTCGCGAGGTGGTGCTCGAGCCACGGATAGGAACCGCGCTATTTCCCGAACACGGGGATAACGTAAGAAGTCTGGTCGAGCATGCGGAAAACGAACTCAACCAGGCGAAAAACAATACAAAACCCTACACAGCGTATTCATCGAATCCGCGGAGCCTATTTACTTCTCGACAATGGATGAGTGAGCTTCGCCAAGCAATTGTTACGGATCAGTTATTTCTCACGTTTCAACCGAAAGTGAGTTTCTCGGAAGAACGAGTAACAGGCGTGGAGGTACTGCTTCGTTGGCAACATCCTGAGCACGGAGTCATCGTTCCGGATCAGTTTATACCGGTCGCCGAGCGTACTGGATTAATCATTCCTTTAACCCTATGGGTTCTGCAGCAATCGCTTCTCCAGTGTCGCCAATGGAATGACATGGGCCTGGATATCAGCATAGCTGTCAACCTAACAATGTGGAACCTCGAGGCACAAGAACTTCCAGAACAAATTGAAGCGCTGCTGCGCGATACAGGAGTGCCGCCAAAAAACTTGGAACTTGAAATCACGGAGACGAGCATCATGAGTGATCCCCAAAGGGTGATCCATACTCTAAACCAGATTCGTCAACTCGGCGCACGCTTCGCGATCGACGACTTTGGTACCGGATATTCTTCGTTCGCTTATCTTACCAAGCTGCCGGTCTCATGTATCAAAATTGACAAATCCTTTGTGCAGAGCATCGCAGCCGATCGAGATAATTCGGTAATAGTCAAATCTATCATCGACCTCGGGCATAATCTTGGTTTGAAAGTTGTCGCTGAAGGCGTAGAAACAGTTCATGCAAAAAAACTCCTCCGGGTATTTCAATGCGACGAGGGTCAAGGGTTTTATTATTGCCGCCCGATTCCGGCCGATGCAATGACTAAGTTCTTGTTACAGCCGCCCCTTGCTGTCAAGGAGCGGCTGTTCGCTGCGGAATCACCAGAGACAGAGGCAGTGAAACTCGCCGAGGACTACAATCCCAAGGTGCCAAATTTAGTGCTCACCACCAGCGAAAAACCCAACTCCATGGCTTGACAAGCTGACTGTTCCCAAGCAAACTATGCCTGCTTCTCTCATGCGAGCCCAAAAGACGAAAGGGATCAAGATTATGAAAAGACATGTAGCCTCAGGACTATCCGTGGTAATTCTGGCCATTGTCATTTCGATACCCGGCCAGGTGCGGGCACAACAAGCTGACGTACAAGAGGACAACGGCATTTTTGTATTGGGGAGTGTTCTATTCTCAATATTGCACGTCCCTCTCAAGCTTGCGACCTGCGTCGGGACGCAAGCTACTGCGGCAGTTGCCTACACGGCAACCTTTGGCGTTCCTGGACACTACGATGGTGGTACAAATGGCAAAGACATTGGTGAAACGGCGCGCCGTAGTTGCACCGGATCGTGGTTTATCACGCCGTCGCAAATCAAAAGTGACTACGGGAGTTAGTTCGCGTCTAGAACTCGAAACGAATATGAATCTTGTGCGGAATGTGCCTCTGCGAGAGAACTTGACGGCTTAATCGGCACCATCTAACAGAAAGCGACAGCGCAAGCAAACGTGATGTTTCGAATTTAAGATCCTATGGTTGTCGTCATCGCTTCCACCGTTTTTTTCAATCCCTGCTCCACCCCTACGTTCGGCTCATAGCCAAGGATGCTTCGAGCCAAATGAATATCCGCCAACGAATGGCGTACATCGCCATTCCTGGTAGGCTCAAATTTAACTTTGGCTTTAACCCCAATTATCCTTTCGAGCGTCCCAATCAAGGTATTAAGGCTAATTCTTTCGCCATAGGCGATATTGAAGACACGACCTACCGCGCCCTCAGCGTGTAGTGCGGCGATATTGGCTTGAACGACGTTTTCCACGTACGTAAAATCGCGGGACTGTTCACCATCACCGAATACAATCAATGGCTGAAAGGCGAGGAGCCCCTTGATAAACTTGGGAATGACAGCGGAATATTCGGAATTAGGATCTTGACCCGGTCCGAATACATTGAAATAGCGAAGCGAGACTGTCTCCAAACCGTACAAATCGTGGTACAACCCACAATAACGTTCGCCGACAAATTTCTGCAGCGCATAAGGCGATAGCGGATTCGGTGGCATATCTTCCCGTTTGGGCAAAACCGCCGTGTCGCCATAGGCCGACGACGAAGCTGCATAGACGAGTCTTCGTACACCTTGATTCCGGCAGCTTTCAAGCAGATTTAGTGTGGCCGTGATATTAGCGCAATTGCTCGTGATAGGGTCCCTAATCGAGCGTTGAACCGACGGAATCGCGGCTTGGTGAACTACGTACTCGATGCCGTCGACAACACGGTCGCAAACCAAGGGATCGGCAAGATCAGCCTCGGTAAATTCGATCGTCGAGATGACATCGGTTAGACGCTGGAGATTGCCGGTGGAAAGATTATCAACGACGCGGACTCGATGGCCCTCTTTGACTAAACGCTGAACTATATGTGCCCCTATAAAACCAGCTCCGCCGGTTACTAAAATATGATCAGACATAGATCAGGCAGGAACACTCATGCGAGATCATCTCGGTATGCTCAAAATACCAACAACTCTTTTGGATCAAATTTGGCATCCCAACGTTTCACAATTTAATTATCAATAATGAGGGAAGTGTGGCAAGAATGCAAACAGCTACCGGACTCAAAATAGCAAGACACAGCAGCGGCCGCAATCCTGATTTGATTTTCAATTTGACGGTAAACGTAGTTTCCCTGGTAACAGCAAACCAAGAGAGTCCTCCGCACCACCAAAGAGGTTATTCCAGGGCTAACCATTCTTCCGATCGCGCCCAGCCGAGCAAGACTAAAGTGGCACGATCTAGCGGTTGAGCTTCAAAGAATCGCTGAACCCGTCCAGTGAGGTCACGTAGTCACCACTACTTAATTCTTGGCGGGTTGGTATTCTTTAACGAAATAAAGCGGCCGCTGTTTGGTTTCGTCGAACATCCTGCCTAAATATTCGCCTAAAACACCAATGGTCATCAGTTGGATGCCCCCGAGAAACAAGATCACTACCATCAGCGACGGATAACCGGCGACCGGGTCACCATGCGCTAAAGTCTTGTAGATCACCCATACCGCGTATACGAAGGCCGCAAACGCCGTCGTAATTCCCAAGTACGTAGCAACTTTCAATGGGGCAATCGTAAACGACGTGAACCCTTCTAGCGCAAAGTTCCACAGTCTCCAATAATTCCACTTGCTCCGTCCCGCTTGGCGCGGGTCGCGCCGATAGGGTACCGCCTTTTGCGGAAAACCGATCCAGGCATAAAGTCCTTTCATGAATCGGTGTTGCTCACGCAACTTTTTAATTGCGTCCATAGCACGCCGACTCAGCAAACGAAAGTCCCCGGTGTCGACCGGTATCTTGATGTGCGTCGCGCCCTGTATCAACCGATAAAACAAAAAGGCAGTCGCCTTTTTGAGCGCTCTTTCTCCGGCTCGGCTGACCCGCTGGGCGTAAACAACGTCAAAACCTTCACGGTAGTGTTTGACGAACTCGGGAATCAGTTCAGGCGGATCTTGTAAGTCGGCGTCGATCACGACGACCGCGTCACCATCCGCATAGTCGAACCCGGCTGTCATGGCAATTTCCTTGCCGAAGTTTCGACTAAGGTCGACGATGGCAATCCGAGTATCACCTCGGCGAAGGTTGTTTATGACCCCGATCGTACGATCCGTACTGCCATCGTTGACGTAAATAATTTTCGTGTCACAGTCGAGCTTGTCGAGCACCCTGCTCAAACGAGAGTGAAAGTCCGGCAAAACCTCTTCTTCGTTATAAGTGGGGACGATAATTGAAAGAAGCATGCTTATCTCGCCTACGGGCGCTCAGGAATAAGTCGATAATATGTCGCTTCTACACCCTACTGGAGTAATTTTTTGATGTCCGCCTCGTTTTAAATGATCAAGCAATAGTGCCAATGAATGATCTCCGGATACTATCGATAGAAACAATTTGTCCGCAAGTAACCCATCAAAGGATATTATATTGACGATCTGTCTCCTGAAAACATTAGGCTATAGAACAATTTGACAGCATCAGCTCCTCCTGACCCGAACACAATATCCGCAACAACGCGGATCCTCGGAAATGAAATGAAAACTTGCGCGAATATTACACCAAATGAAAACTTTCTTACCTCTTCTTTCCTCATCCACATCAAAGCCGAATATGTCCCTTTTTCTCTAAGTAATGTTTCAGCGCTTGTTGCCAAGTCCGAGGCGCTTGATCAAATAACTCCGGACTCCTCTGGCTGATTAACGCTGAATTCGCCGGACGGCGCGCTTTGACGGGATATTCGTTACTGAGAACAGGCTCCAATCTCACATCAATATCGGTGAACTTGAGAATCTGGCGCGCGAATTCACACCAAGTGCAAGAGCCCCCGTTCGAGGCGTGGACTACACCGGTTACCTCTTTTTTAAGTAACTGGCGCACCACTTTGGCCGCGTCCTGTGTGTAGGTCGGCGATATTCGGATATCATCGACGACCTTAAGCGGATCTCCTTTTTTTGCCCTGGCCAGAATCGTTTCGATAAAGTTTCCGCCTTTGCCACGCGCGCCGGTCGTGCCAAACAGGCTCGCGACCCTAACGATCAACCAGCGTGGCACGGTCTGCCGTACCAAGTGTTCACCGGCCAGTTTCGATGCTCCGTAGACATTGATGGGATTTGTTTGATCCGATTCGACATAAGCATCTTCCTTCATTCCATCGAACACGTAATCGGTACCAATATATACGCAGCGGGCATCAATCGCCGCGCACGCGCGTGCGACATTGAATGCGCCGATTGCATTGACCTCAAACGCAAGGTTTGCCTGATCTTCGCAATCATCGACGCGAACAAAGGCGGCACAGTTGATGACAGTGTGTGGACGTAATCTGAGGACGACGCGACTTACCACAGCCGCTTTCGTACAATCGGCGTCTCCATGGCTCAGCGCCACGACGTCGAACTCGGGCTCTTGCCGTAGAACTTTGACTAAGTCCGTTCCGAGCTGTCCGGTGCTACCAAACACCGCGATTGTATGCTTGCTCGTCAGTGCCAAAACTCCGTCTCGTCCTCTATGTTTTAGCTCACATGGCATCGCGCGCTATGCGCTTCGCCTTCGGCTCTCTAACCGCGTGCCCAATTCCGCGAATAGACAGAATCATAGTACTTTCGATACTCACCTGAAGTTACATGAGCTATCCAGTCCGCGTGATCCAGATACCAGTCCACGGTTTGATTCATCGCAACTGAAAAAACCGTGGTTGGTTTCCAGCCAGTCTCAGCGCGAATTCTAGACGTGTTGATGGCGTAACGACGATCATGCCCCGGGCGATCGGTGATGAAGCGGATGCGCTGCTTAAGCCTATTCAGGTCCATGCTCTTTCGATCAGCAATAGCAATACAAATGGATTCGACGACGTCACAATTGGTGCGTTCTTCGGCCGTCCCAATGTTGTAAATTGAACCCACTCGCCCTTTTTCAAGCACCCTGAGAATAGCCCGACAATTATCTTCGACATAAAGCCAGTCGCGAACCTGTTTCCCGTCACCGTATACCGGAAATTCCAAGCCATTGAGACCGTTGCGTATCAGTAATGGGATCAGCTTTTCTGGAAATTGATACGGTCCGTAGTTATTGGAGCTGCGGGTCACTAGGACCGGTAAATCGTATGTGCGGCGATATGAAAAACAGAGCAGATCGGCCGCCGCCTTGGTCGCCGCGTAAGGACTACTTGGACGTAACGGTGAATCTTCTGTCGCCGGCTCCTTTTCCTCTTTGTCCCCATAAACCTCGTCGGTGGAAATTTGAAGAAAACGCTCCACCGGATGCGTCCGAATCGCGTCGAGAAGCGACTGCACCCCGCCAATATTGGTTTGTACAAAAGGAGACGCGTCGAGAATACTTCTATCTACGTGCGACTCGGCGGCGAAATTGACGATCGCCCACGGTTTTTCCTTTTGGAGAATCTCTTCGACCAGTGTCCGGTCAATGATGTCTCCGTGCACGAAGTGATTACGTCCGACGTCAACACCCGCGACGTTTTCCAAGTTTCCCGCGTAGGTCAGCTTATCAAGATTGATGATTCGCCAGTCCCTTTCCGCGTTCAGGAGCCTGACAAAGTTACTCCCGATGAATCCACAACCACCCGTCACTAACACGGTTTTCATCTAAGAATTACCTCATCAGAAGCTTTTCAAAGCCCTCGGCGATCGCGCTTGGGATTTAAATAGTGTCGAAAACTGGCTGACACCGAAAATAAGCTCGCCCCTGCACCTCATCTCGTCGATGCTCTCCAACTAACGGGGGTCACCCGCTTGCCTAGGAGTGCTAGACGCCCACAGTGTTTCCTTTGGAACATGCAGATACTCCTGAAGGGGCACTCTTCCTCCTGAATTGCGTCCTTTGTCCTACTGCATGAGTCGTCCGAACTCCTGATCGAGCAAATAAAATGCCCCACCTGTTCCCTGCTGTGAGCAATCGCCTCAACGCGTGCTCTATCAGCAGCCGTCACGTCATGCCCCTTACTCGACCGCCATCGCCCTGTTAGCAGGATTGTGTGATCCTACGCCAATCAGTCTGCGTGAAACTTCCGTTTGGCTACTCTTTAAGCCTGTAGATCCCCATTCACCCACCACAGAATTTATTTCATTCCACGCATAGGGGCCATGTCCGAATTTTAAGGAGCGCTTGAGTTGTAACTGTCTCACTTTGGATTTTATGTGGGGCAAAATTTAGGATGCGATCTTTGATTTCGGTACATATATGCCCTGTGTCTCTCCAAAGGTCTTCGAATTTCGAAATTGTGACACAGTCTCGAGGCCCGCTCCTTTCAAACTTGCCCACACATCGACATTAAGCTACGGCGTTGTAACGGAAATTATTTTCTGCCCATTTAAGGGGCGGCCATGCATGGTCCCGCGATGATAGCTGTGGCTCTGCCAGCGGCCAGTCGATCGCTAATTCGGCATCATTCCAGAACACTCCTGCTTCATATTCCGGTGCGTACTCTTCCGTCGCCATGTACAAGATCTCCGCTTCTTCACTGGTCACGCAAAATCCATGTGCGAAACCGGTGGGTATGTACAGCATTTTCCTGTTCTCCCCTGAAAGCTCTACCGCAATCCATTTCCCGTAAGTTGGCCCGCCTTGCCGCAAATCAACGACCACATCATAGATCTCACCCGAAACCGCCCGGACGAGCTTACATTGGGCTTTAGGATGCTTCTGATAGTGTAGTCCGCGAAGGATCCCTTTTGAGGATTTCGAATGATTGCACTGCACGAACGTCCCCGTGATTCCATGCGCTGCAAATTCGGAACACTTGTAAGTCTCCATGAAAAAACCGCGTTGATCTGGAAATACCCGAGGATCAATCACCATAACTTCAGGGATCGCGGTGGGACTAAAGCCAAACGACATTACAGTAAGACCTCTGAATCGTCGCCGATCATGAGCCGATAGGCTTGATGAATTTCGTGGTTTCTGAGCACGACGGAATTTTTCCCGATCAGACTGTCTTCCAGGCGATCGACATGCTCAATTCGCGCACTTTCCAGTAATACGCAATGCTCCAGGACGGACGAAACGATTCGGCAACCGTTTCCAATCGATGTGAATGGTCCTACAAAGGAATTTTCCACGAGCACGTTTTCGCCGATCACGGCGGGACCGCGCACCGTGCTATTAACGACGCGGCTACCGTACCCCAGCTGCACGCGGCCGGTGACTTGACTTTGTGCGTCGACTTCTCCGTCAATGCGACGCTTCACCCATTCGTCCAGCACCACAGTGTTGGCGGTAAGCAAATCGTCTTTCTTCCCTGTATCCAGCCACCAGGCATCAATGCGGTCGCTCAAGACTTTACCACCGGCGTCAAGCAGTGCTTGAATCGCATCCGTGATTTCGAGCTCGCCACGCCATGAGGGTGAGATGATGTTAATCGCCTTATGAATCTGGCCGGTGAAAAAATAGATACCGACCAATGCTAAGTTGGATTTCGGCTGTTTAGGTTTTTCAACCAAACGAATGACCCTTTGATCATGATCAATCTCCGCAATTCCGAAACTCGAAGGATTGTCGACTTCCTTTAGCAAGATCGATGCGTCAGCTCCTAATAATTCGAATTTCTCGCGATACTTTCCGATGCCAGACCCTATTAGATTGTCGCCGAGATACATGACAAAGGAATCAGATTCCAGGTACGGCTGGGCAATCTTGACCGCGTGAGCGAGCCCCAGGGGGTCGTTTTGGAGTATATATTCAACCTTCATTCCCCAGAGCTGTCCTAGACCCACAGCTTCCCGCACAGCGTTGCCAGTCTCCGGCGAGATCACGATTCCCACTTGCTCGATACCGGCATCTTTGAGATTGTCCAATACGTGAAATAGAATGGGACGATTGCCAACTGGCACGAGTTGCTTCGCGGCGGTGTGGGTAAGGGGTCGCAGTCTTGTGCCTCGGCCTCCGCTTAAGACCAGTCCTTTCATTCTGATGACGCCCATAAATCCATGATCAGTAGAACGTGGCGAACGTCGTTCCTAAAGAGCGTTCGATTGGAGACCGATGGTGTGAAGGATGTCTCACAGGTCCAGGGCAGTGATATCAGTGCCGCTTGCCGACGAAATTTAAGGGCATGATATTCGTACTCGAATTTCGCAATAGTTATCACCAATGGATCAGGCTTTGCCTTTGCGTCAAAGGTTGAACAGCATCACGACGAGCACCGTGCTAGGAACGATCTGGAGACCTCCGGACCTGTCAGGTCAGCACCACCCGTCAACTCACGAGAATTTTTGACCTGACATCGAGTCGCTCTCAACCGCCGAATGCCAATACACTACACTTCGGCAATCCCAGACAACTGAGACCGCGCTCGACCGCTGCTCTTGAATTGGCACGTATTAGCCGTCACCCAATCGTGCCACTTTCGCCTTAAACACCCGTATCGAAGCATGGTCGTTTCGGTCACTCACATTTGATGGATGAACGAGGTTTTCTGTGACCCCGGCACTATAAGGAGAGCAAAACAAACACCAGAGCAAGAGACGGGTCAACTATCCCAAATCTTTAAAGGATTCCTTGTGGAGTCCATGCCTCCTCATCTTTCTGTAGAGCGTTTTGTTATCAACCTTTGCCTCAACGGCCGTCAAGGAAATAGCGCCTTTATGTTTGATTAAGAGACTTCTGAGATATTCTTTTTCGCTGCGCTGTAGCCACTGCTTAAGTGATAAGTCACCGTCGCCATTACTGACATAGAGACGATCAAGAATCCTTTGCGGTGGCGCTGGCAGATCAACGTCTTCAATAATTTCGCCTTGGCATTTGACGATAGCGCGCTCGAGAATATTCTCAAGCTCTCTGATATTACCAGGCCACCGATACGCGAGCATATGATCAAGAACTTGAGGGCCAACTTGTTTAATTTTTTTCTCCTGCGCGACAGCATGTTTACTCAAAATATGATTTATCAGCACGGGAAGATCTTCCAATCGTTCCCGCAACGGCGGCAGCTCCAGCGGGATGACGTTAATTCGATAATAAAAATCTTCGCGCAGCGTTCCGCGAGCTAAACAGATCTTTAAATCCACGTTAGTCGCAGCAACTACTCTCATGTCGACTTTTACCTTACGATTCCCACCCAAACGCTCAACCTCTCGTTCCTGCAGCACTCTCAAAAGTTTAACTTGCATCGGCGGCGCCATGGTCTCAATCTCGTCGAGAAAAAGAGTTCCCCCGTCGGCAATTTCAATTTTCCCGGCGCGGCTCTGGACGGCTCCCGTGAACGCGCCCTTTTCGTAGCCAAACAACTCGCTCTCGAGCAATGTGTCTGGAAACGCTCCGCAGTTGATCGCAACAAATTGTTTTGACCGGCGTCGACTCAAATTATGGATGGCGCGGGCCACCAATTCCTTCCCCGTTCCAGTCTCACCCGTAATCATCACTCCGGAATCGGTTTCAGCTAACGATCTGATGAGATCGAACACTTTCAGCATCTTCGGACTTTTGCTGAGAATGTTTTCCAAATGATGTTCCTCGTGAACCTTTTGACGAAGCTCGCGAACTTCGTCCAGTAAGCGTCGTTTTTCGATCAGCTTCTCGCTTACCAGACGAATCGCCTCAGGTTGGAACGGCTTAGTGATATAATCACTCGCTCCAAGCTTCATCGCTTCCACCGCTTGCTTAATGTTTCCAAAAGCAGTGACTAGGATAACGTCAGTATCGGGGCACTTTTCGCGAACGTGACGCGCCAATTGAAACCCATCCATTCCTGGCATTTTAACGTCGGAAACAACGATAGCAAATTTTTCCCCGGACAGTATCTTTACGCCTTCCTCGCCACAAGACGCAGTGGTAACACGGAAACCTTCCTGCTCGTAAAACTGACCCAGCTGCTCCCTCAACCGATCATGGTCTTCAACAATTAATACATTATACATAACAGACGTGTACACCTCGAAATTCTTCTATCGATGGGACCATTCAGCCGATTCACTCACGGGAAGCGTTATTTCCACCCGTGTCCCGGAACTCTCATTGCTCGAAATATTCAAGAGTCCCCCGTGCATTTCCAAGATACGAATTGCCATGCTAAGTCCCAGTCCGCTCCTTTCCCGCTTGGAGCTGAAAAAAGGCACTGAGGCTTTTGCTAGTATTTCTTTTTCCATCCCGATTCCGCTGTCCGCAATCCAGACTCGGGCAACCGATCGTGAAGTCAAAGGAAAGGTTTCCTTCCGGGCATCGATGACCACTTGATCGGCGCTTTTTGTCGCTTCGAGGGCATTTTGGATGATCGAACTCAATGCAAGTTCGAGGAGAAAAGGATCTCCGCAAATTTGAGATCCCGTTAGCGAATCATCAACGATGGCTTTAAACGAAACTTTTTTTTCTTCGAATAGAGGGCTCGCGGATTCGATCACTGAACGAAGTATCTCACCTAATTCCACAGCCGATAAGTAAACTGGAGTTTGAGTATAGTGCGAAAATGAACGCGTGAACTCGACGGCTTGGTCAACCGTGTCTTGCAGCGATTGTATTTCATGGTTCGACGTTCCATTACGTTTCAGGGAGCCAATCAGAAGGTTAATCAACTGAAAATGATTTCCAATTTTGTGAATGAATTGGGAAATAACCGCGCTATCGAGAGAGCGGACCCGAACGTCGCGCATAAGCGGGGTGATAGAACCATGGATGCGAATACTGTCGTCCTTTCCCACCTTTCGAAAACTATGAGATACCCGCACCGGGAGTCCTTGATCGTCAAGCAGTCCGTGATCCTCACATGCTATTTCAGCTTCTTGGAGCTGGTCCAGTCGCGCAAAGAGCCGCTGTCGATCTTCTTGATTCAGCCTGTCCTCCCAAAGCGAGCGATTACCTTGCAAAGATTCCGCCTGAATACCAATGAGGTCGAAAGCGTTTGGAGAGATGACTCTAATCGTGAAGTCCGAGGTAGTCTCGTAGACAACGCACGGAAGGGAGGCCAAGAAGTCGCTCATCTTGTAATTAGTGCGACGAAGGGGTGACCGCATTGGTTGCTTCCTTTGGGTCGTCGCACCCCAAGCAATGGCCTCTTCGGCCGGAGCACTCAAGAGGACTTCGGTCAATCCGATCAACCATTGCAATAAAGCCTACCATTCCATTCGATCCTAAACTACCTGGCATTTTTGCCATATTATGGGGTTCAATTCAAGAAATTTGTTACCCCGCTTTGCACTTTCAAAGGTCAAGTCGGTACCGATTGTTATCGCGATAAGTAGTCAAATTAACTAATTTTTTTATTAAACGCTCCCAAGAACTTCCTTGGCGCTTCGAGGATTTCCTGTAAACACTTTTGACACCTATTTTTTCGGATTGAGGCTCGCCAAATGTCCCATTCATTGGCCAGCACACAGTCTCCATCAAATTTTCTATGGGGATCTACGTGCCACCATTCAACGGTGGAGGGGATAAACTAGTCGTTCCATTCCACTATGTTGCCCGTGGCGTTCAAACTAGTCGGGCGCTAATGTCTTTGAGATCGCAATTTGCGTAATTGAATCCCCTCTCGCTACAAGCGCTTCGAGACGCGTTGTTATGGTGTTCGGCAATTTAGAAATCTGTCATTTGTGCCTGACAAAACGTCGTCCAGAGAGTTTAGTTTCATGCCAATGATATCTTCACCTATAGAGCTAAGGAGGCAGTTGTTTGGAATATTGTCAACCAGCTCAACTCCACAATTAATAAA
>WNFR01001285.1_pt1 | contig 26096 bp, 23 predicted proteins | sample 5400221 | NCBI WGS metagenome assembly WNFR01 (sample SAMN13153357, study PRJNA577476) | soil metagenome | isolation source: 40 cm soil under Madrone tree | place: USA:California | collected 2016-06-14
GGGCACGATCGAGCCGAGCATGCGCGGATGCCGGAAGAAGTTGCGCGCGAACAGGAGGACGTTTCCGTTCCGTGTCCGAGCTGGTGTCTGAGGGTATTTATGCACTTTATTCCCCGCGCGGGTCCTTTTCACTGCCACTTCTATCTATAGCAATAATTGCCGGCGGATACCACTGTGCGCACCGGGCAGCCCCGCTCACCGTTAGCCGCCGGATCGCCTCGCCGGGTAGCCGAGCTTGCACAGCTCGGCTACCAGGCGGTCACGATGCTCGCCCTGGATCTCGATGACGCCCTCCCTGACGGCACCGCCCGCGCCGCACAGCTTCTTCAGCCGCGTCGCGAGCTCGGCGAGTTGCGCTTCGTCGAGGGGCAGTCCGCTGATCACCGATACACCCTTGCCGCTGCGGCCGGCAACTTCCCGACCGACGCGCACGCGCGCCTGGTGCGGGGCGGTGCGCGCCACGGTCTTAGGGGTGTGTCGGGGCTTCATGCGTAGTGTTACCCGTGTGAGGCGACTACAATCCTGCCGAACTCATACTCGGCACTGCAACCCCTCGCGCAAGGCTTCAGAGGCACCCCATGACCCCACGGTCGCGCTTGCATGTTCCCGCCCCGTCGGCTCGGCCGGGGCAGGAGCCGGATTTCAGCTACGTGCAGATATCCCCGGCAGGCGCGGTGAACCGCCCGGACGTCACCGCCTCGGTGCGCGACATCGAGAATCTCTCCCTGGAGATGGTGCGCGTACTGGATGATGACCACCGGGCGGTCGGGTCCTGGAATCCGCACCTGGAAGCGCCGGAGCTGCAGGTGGCCTTGCGCCACATGCTGCTCACACGTCTGTTTGACGACCGCATGCAGAAGATCCAGCGGCAGGGGCGCATCTCCTTTTATATCAAGTCCACCGGCGAAGAGGCGGTCGCGGTGGCGCAGGGCATGGCGCTGCAGCCGGGGGACATGTTGTTTCCCTCGTATCGCCAGCAGGGCCTGCACGTGGTGCGCGGCCGTAACCTCGTCGAGCTCATGTGTCAGTGCCTGTCGAACACTCACGACATGTGCAAGGGCCGGCAGATGCCCATCATGTACCACTGGGGCAGCGGCAACATCTTCACGATCTCCGGCAACCTGGCTACGCAGTTTCCCCAGGCAGTCGGCTGGGCGATGGCCGCAGCCATCAAGGGCGAGGACCGGATTGCGGCCAGCTGGATCGGTGAGGGCTCGAGCGCCGAAGCCGACTTCCACTACGCGATGACTTTCGCTGCCGTATACCAGGCGCCGGTGATTCTCAACCTGGTCAACAACCAGTGGGCGATCTCCACCTTCCAGGGTTTCGCAGGGGGTGAGCACCAGACCTTCGCGCAGCGCGGTCCCGGTTACGGCATGCCGGGGATTCGCGTCGACGGCAACGACTTCCTGGCGGTGTACGCGGTGACCCAGTGGGCCGCGCAGCGCGCGCGCCAGAGCGGCGGACCCACCCTGATCGAGCACGTGACGTACCGGGCGGCGGCGCACTCCACCAGCGACGATCCCTCGCGCTACCGTCCCAAGGAGGAGTGGCGCGCCTGGCCGCTCGGGGATCCGGTCACGCGTCTGAAGCAGCACCTGATGGCGCTCGGGGAGTGGTCCGAGGAGCGCCATGGCCGGCTGGAGAAGGAGCTCGAGGCGCACGTCACCGCGTGCTGGAAGGAAGCGGAGTCGTACGGAACGCTCACCGGCGGACCGTCGCTCGACCCGCTGACGATGTTCGAAGACGTGTTCAAGGAGATGCCGCCGAATCTCGTGCGCCAGCGCGAGGAGTTGCGGGCGCTGCGCAGCGCGGCGGCGGCCGAGCGTCAGCCGGCCGCGCCGCCCGTGGCGAAGAAGGGCTGAAGCATGGCGCGCATGAACATGGTCCAGGCGCTTAACTCGGCGATGGACGTGATGCTGGAGCGCGATCCGCGCGTGGTCATTCTGGGCGAAGACATCGGTTATTTCGGCGGCGTGTTCCGTGTCACCGAAGGACTGCAGAGGAAGTACGGCGAGCATCGCGTACTCGACACCCCCATCGCGGAAGGCGGCATCATCGCCGCGGCCATCGGCATGGGGGTTAACGGCCTCAAGCCGGTCGCGGAAATCCAGTTTGCCGATTACATCTATCCCGGCTTCGATCAGGTGGTGAGCGAGCTCGCCCGGCTGCGCTACCGCTCGGCGGGAGAGTTCTCCGCACCCGTCACCATCCGCACCCCGTGCGGCGGCGGTATCCGCGGCGGGCAGACCCACTCACAGAGCCCGGAGAGCATTTTCACGCACGTGTGCGGCATCAAGGTCGTCATGCCTTCCAACCCCTACGACGCCAAGGGCCTGCTGATCAGCTCGATCGAGGACGAGGATCCGGTGGTGTTCTTCGAGCCCAAGCGTATCTACAACGGGCCGTTCGACGGCGATCCCCACAAGCCCGCGGTGCCGTGGAGCGCGCACCCGCGCGGCGAGGTTCCCGACGGTCACTACCGCGTGCCGATCGGCCGCGCCGAACTCGTGCGCGAGGGTAAGGAAGTCACCGTGCTGACGTACGGCACCATGGTGCACGTCGCCGAGGCCGCGGTGCGGCTTGCGGGCGTCGACGCGGAGATCGTCGACGTGCGCACCATGGCGCCGCTGGACGTGGACACGCTGTGCACGTCGGTCTGCAAGACCGGCCGCTGCGTGGTGGTGCACGAAGCGACGCGCTTCAGCGGCTATGGTGCGGAGCTCGTGGCCACGGTGCAGGAACAGTGCTTCTGGAATCTCGAAGCGCCGGTGCTGCGCGTTACCGGCTGGGACACTCCTTATCCGCACGCGTTCGAATGGGAGTATTTCCCGGGACCGGCCCGCATTGCCGCGGCGCTCAAGCGGGTCATGGAGGCGGGGTGAGCCGGTACGTCTTCAAACTGCCCGATCTGGGCGAAGGCACGGTCGAGGCGGAAATCGTCAACTGGCGCGTGAAGCCCGGCGACACGGTCGCCGAGGATGACGTGCTGGTCGAGGTGATGACCGAGAAGGCCGCCGTGGAAGTACCGGCGCCGGTGAGTGGCCGCGTGCTGTCCACGACCGGCGCGCCCGGCGACAGGGTGCCGGTGGGTGCGGAGCTGATCGTGTTGGAAACGCAGCCTGACGCTGCGGCGCAAGCCCCGCCCGCGCCGGCGGGGAAGTCCGCGCCGCTCGCAGCGGCGGGCTGCGCGACGCCTGCGATGACGTCCGCGGGCGGTAACGGCGCGGCTCCGGCCGCCGCCCGCACCGATCGCGTCGCGACCTCCCCGGCCATTCGCCGTCGCGCGCACGAGGCCGGGATCGACCTGCGGCAGATTGCCGGCTCCGGACCCAACGGGCGGATCGTGCCGAAGGACCTGGAAGCCTACGTGGCGCGCCGCGCGCCGCAGCCGACGCCGCTGCGTGCGGCGCCCAAGGCAGTGCCCGCCGCCAGGGCTGCCGAGCCGCGCGTCGCGCCGAGCGGCGCCACGGAAGAGATCAAGGTGATCGGTCTGCGCCGCCTCATTGCCCAGCGCATGAGCGAGGCGAAGCGCAACATCCCGCACTTCGCCTACGTGGAGGAACTCGACGTCACCGAGCTCGAGTCGCTCCGCCGCCACCTGAACGGCAGGCTTGCCCCGGGTGCGCCGGCGCTGACCTATCTGCCGTTCCTGGCGCTGGCGCTGGTGCGCGTGCTGCGGGATTTTCCACAATGCAATGCGCACTACGACGCCGAGCGGGGCGTGATCGTGCGTCACAGGTCGGTGCACCTCGGTGTCGCCACCCAGACGGCCGATGGCCTCAAGGTGCCGGTGGTGCACGACGCACAGGCACTCACGCTGTGGGATCTGGCGGCCGAGATGCGCCGGGTGAGCGAGGCGGCGCGCAGCAACAAGGCGAAGCGCGAAGAGCTGACCGGTTCGACCATCACCCTCACCAGTCTCGGCAAGCTGGGCGGCATCGCCAGCACGCCGATCATCAACGCCCCGGAAGTGGCCATCATCGGCGTGAACCGCGCCCTCGAGCGCCCGGTGGTCGTGGACGGCGCCATCGCGATCCGGCGCACCATGAATCTCTCCTCGTCCTTCGACCACCGCTTCGTGGACGGTTACGACGCGGCCGCGATGATCCAGGCGCTCAAGGAGTGCCTGGAGCATCCCGCCACGATTTTCATCGCCGTTTGAGCCGACGCGCTGGCGGGACATGCGTGCAGCGCGCGTTGGCAGCCTCCTCATGCTCGTCACGGCGTGCGGGGGCGGTGGAGGCGGCAGCAGGATGCCACCGCCAGGCGGGCCACCGCCGTTCACCGCCGTCAGCCAGGTGCGCGTTTCGCCACCCTCCACGTTCAGCGCCGGCTGCGATGGCGTGGCGGCGACGGGAACGCTGTACACCAACACGGCGGCCGAGCCGTATCTGGCGGTCAATCCGACCAGTCCCATGAACCTGATCAGCGCCTGGCAGCAGAACCGCTGGTCGGATGGCGGGGCGCAGGGCCTGAATCTCGCCGCGTCCTTCGATGGCGGTATGAGCTGGACGCTGTCGAACGCGGCGTTCTCGCGCTGCACCGGCGGCAACTCCGGCAACGCCGGCAACTATGCCCGCGCCACCGACGTGTGGCTCACGGTCTCGCCCACCGGTGTGGTGTACGCCCTGGCGCTGTCCTTCAGCGGTGGCACGCTGCTGCCCGGTTCTTCAAGCGGCATGCTGGTCGCGCAATCGCAGGACGGTGGCCTCATCTGGAGCGCGCCGCTCGCGCTCATCCAGGACGGCGCGACATTCTTTAATGACAAGGGTTCCATCACTGCCGATCCGACCGACGCGAATTACGTGTACGCGGTGTGGGACCGGCTCAGCGGGCAGACGGCCGGGCCGAGCTACTTTGCCGTGACCGCCGACGGGGGTGCGACCTGGCAGGCCGCCCGCAGCATCTACGACCCGGGAGCGCAGAATCAGACCCTCGGCAACCAGATCGTGGTGCTGCCGGGCGATGTGGTGGTCAACATTTTCACCGAACTCGGGGCGACCTCGGCACGGGTGCGGGCGATGCAGTCCACCGATCACGGCACCACCTGGTCCGCTCCGCTCACGGTCTCCGATCTGCAGGCCGTCGGCACCACCGATCCGAACACCCACGCGGTGGTGCGTGACGGCTCGGGTCTGGTGTCCGTGAGTGTCGGCCCCGGGGGCATCCTCTACCTCGCCTGGCAGGACTCGCGCTTTTCCGGCGGGCAGCACGATGGCATCGCGATGACGCACTCCTCGGACGGCGGGCTGACCTGGTCGGTGCCCGTGCAGGTCAACGCCGACCCCAACGTGCCGGCATTCACCCCGACCATCCACGTGCGCGCCGATGGTGTCATCGGCGTGACCTACTACGACCTGCGCAACGACACCTCCTCGCCCGCCTCGCTTCTGACGGACTGCTGGCTGGTCACCTCCCGCGACGGTGTGACTTTCAAGGAGTCACACCTGTCCGGACCTTTCGACCTGGACCTCGCGCCGATTTCACAAGGGCTGTTTCTCGGCGACTACGAATCACTCGCGAGCACCGCGAGCGGCTTCCTGCCCTTTTACGTGCAAACCGACGCCGGTACCCAGGTCCGCAGCGATGCGTTCATCGCCTTTCCTGCGGCGACGGCGGCCGAGCGGGCACTGGCGGGCGCGGCGGTCACCTTCCAGGCGCTGGCGGCGCCGGCGGGTATGACCCCGACGCCCGCCGCGCGCCAGCGCGTCATGGAGCGCATCAGGCTCACTCGCGCGCAGCGCCGGCAGCAGCCGGGCTAGGCTGCCACAGCTCCACAGGATTTCCTTCCGGATCATGCAGACGGGCGAAGCGCCCGTTGGGGTAGTGCTGCGGATCAATCTCGACGGCAATGCCCGCCGCGCGCAGTTGCGTCACCATGGCCTCGAGGCTCCGCACCCTGAAATTGACCATCCACTGCTTCTCGCCGGGGCCAAAGTAGCTGGTCGACTCCTCGAACGGTGCGAACGCGGTGGGGCCGGCCTGCTGTTGCCAGACCGGGTCGTCGTAGTTCGCGGGAACCACCGCGATCCCGAGGTGCTCGCGGTACCACGCGGCGAGGCTTTGCGGGTTACGCGCGCGGAAGAACAGGCCGCCAATCCCTGACACGACTTCCATCTAGCGATGCTCAGGCCCGCCGGCGTACTTCTTCTCGCCCGCATCGACCCTGAGCTGCAGGCGGTTCTGTGGCGGTGGCAGCGGGCAGGTCGCGAAGTCATTGAGCGCGCACGGCGGGTTGAAGGCCTTGTTGAAATCCACCCGCGCCGTTTGCCCCTGGGGCAGCGGAATGTACAGGAACCGTCCGGCGCCGTAGGTCTCATGTCCGCTGGTGGTGTCCGCGAACATGATGAACAGCTCTGGGTCGCCCGGCGTTTCGAGCACGGTATCGAGCCGCCACTCGCGGCCATTTTTCCTGAAGACCACCGCGCCCGGCGACTGTGCCTCCTCTTCCATGCCAAGGATGTTCACGATCTTCAGGTGGTGCGCCGGCTCGTAAGGCTCGAAGCGGGCGTTGCACAGCCACTCGGTGCTGACCGGGAAGTAGGTGAGCCCGCTGAAGTTGCGGCGGTGGGGATTGTCGAGATCACGCACCCGCACGCCCAGATTGCCGGCGCGCTCGATGACGAAGAAGCGCAGCGAGCCGCTGGCGAGCACCGTGGGTTCACCCTGGGCATCGGAGGCGAGATCCAGCGATGTGACCGCCCGTCCGTCGTGGGTCACGCCGGCACCGGGACGGGCGATGAAACGTACCTGGTGGCCGCTCAGCACGAATGAGCCGGCGGTGCCGGCGAGCGAGGCGTTGTCGAGGACCAGCGCGTTCGAGGCGGCACGGCCGAAACTGTTGTCACCCTCCTTGAGCCACAGGAGTCCGGCGAGTGTCAGCCAGCCGCTGTCGCTGGTGAGTCGGCCGACGCGCTCGGCGCGCCACGCATCGATGCTGAGGCGTTCGGCCTGCAGATCGGCGGCGGCCCCGGCGGTGGCGGCGCCCGAGTGCGCGCCGGGCGCGAGCAGCATCGTTCCCAGCACAATCACCGCCGCGGCGCTAGCGCGCGCGCCCTGATCCCGGTGCATGGTGCATCCTCCTCAGGCTGTGTGGTGGCCGCATTTTATGCCATCACGCCTCGCGCCCGAGGATCTCCTCGCGCACGTCCGAGATCTCCCGGGCACGCGAGGGCCGCGCCCCCTCACAGCGCTCGGGGCGCGGGCAGCGGTCGCTGCGCGGACAGATGATGCGCGCGGGCTTCGCGAGCGCGTCCCCGATCCAGGCGATGTTCAGTACCTGGGCGACCGCGTCGAGCACCTGGGCAGCCGGCTTCGGAACCCGCGCTTCGCCGCGCCGGTGCAGGCACTCCCGCAGGATCGAATCGATCACCGGCTCGCTCGGCACGCCGTTCGAGGCGAGCGCCGGCGCCAGGTCCACGCCGACTGACAGCACGTGCGGATTGCCTGCCATGTCATGAACCCGGCGCGAGTGACAGCAATACAGGAGCGAGCGCTCGCCATCGCGCAGCACCGAGATCTGCGATCCGCACACGCCGCGATCGCCGTCGATCATGCGAAACACCGCCCAGTTGGGGCACGGGTCGCTCACCTGCGCGAGGTTTCCCCAAGGCAGGGGAATGCCGTTGCCGCGGTACACCGCGCGCAGATACCCGGGCGGGTAGGCGTCGAAGAAATGCCAATACGGATAGGCAGACACCTTGGTCATCCGCCGCATCACCACGGCGGGGGTGAGCTCGAGCTTCGCGCCCGCTTCCACCCGGTGGCGCTCGCGGGCGAGGAAGCGCCGGAACGGGACCCGCGGCGCGAGCAGCGCGCCGGCAAAGAAGCTGCACTCGAAGTCGCGCCACGCGTGCAGCACGTCCTGGGCGTTCATGCCCACCGCGCTCGAGCCGCCCTCGGGACTGCCGCCCATCTCCCCGCCCGTGGCGTGCGCGGACTTCAGCCCATCCCCGCCGTGCAGCACCTTGTGGGCGATGTGCGCCGCGAGATCGAACTTGAGCCGGGCGGGGTCCGCCTGCAGGGCGCGATTTGCATACACCACGCGCGGCGCCTCGAAGAACGAGCGCACCATGCTGCGCACCTCGCGGTCCTTGTCGCGCGCCAGCACCGGCTTGCGGTCGAACCAGCGGATCTCCAGCCCGTGGCGCCGGCACAAGCGCATCAGATCCTCGACCGACAGCGGGAAGCGCCGCTCGCCCACGTTGTCGGCAGCGCGTTCCAGGTCGGGGAAATCGTTGCGCGACATCTCCTGGTGTGAGCGGATGAGAAGGTGCGCGAACTGCCGCCCGCTGGTGCCGGTCTGGGCGAGCAGCTCCGGTATCGCCGCCTGCAGCAGGCTCTTGGAGAACAGGAACGCCGGCTCGAGCGGGATGCGTGCGGCGGCGCCTCCGGGGGCGGGCGCGGGCAGCTCGAAATCCGCGCTCTCGTCCAGAAACCACGCGGGCGCACGCTGAAATACCGCGGCCAGCAGCTCGAGCAGCCCCGCCGAGGGGGTGCGCTTGCCGCTCTCGATCATGCTCAGGTAGGAGACCGAGGGTGCGATGCCGGAATTGCGCTGGATGCAGCGCACCGACAGTTCCTCCAGTGTCAGTCCGTTGCGCTTGCGTACCGAGCGCAGTTTGGCGCCGAGAAAATGGCCCCTGCGTAACAGCTCCGGCACAGCTTGACCCGTCCGCACAGTGGGAATGACTATGTGAAATTAACAGTGTGAAGTTTCCACGGTCAAATTCCCGCGCAATCCGGGTATGCTCGCCTCATGAACGCCGAGACCCAAGCGCGACTGTATTCGCGGGAGCCGACGGGGCCTAAGCTCGAGGTCCTGGGACCGAAGATCGAGCGCGCCGAGGAGGTGCTGACGCCTCTGGCGCTGCAGCTGCTGGCGAGCCTGCACCGGCGGTTCAACCCGCGGCGCCTCGAGCTGCTCAACGCGCGCGCACGGCGCCAGGCGCTGCTCGATGACGGGGCGCTGCCGGAGTTTCTGGCGGACACCGCCGCGGTGCGCGCGGGCGACTGGCGCGTCTCCCCGGTGCCGGCGGACCTCGCCGACCGGCGCGTGGAGATCACCGGTCCGGTCGATCGCAAGATGGTCATCAACGCCCTGAACGCGCCGGTGCGCGCGTTCATGGCGGACTTCGAGGACTCCTGCTCGCCGACCTGGGAAAACCTGATCCGCGGCCAGGTGAATCTCAACGACGCCGTGCGCCGCACCATCAGTTACGAGGACCCCGCCACCGGCAAGGTCTACCGGCTCGCCGAGCACACCGCCACTCTCATCGTGCGGCCGCGAGGCTGGCACCTGCCGGAGAAGCACCTGCGCATCAACGGCGAGACCGTGTCCGGCGCGCTGTGCGACTTCGCGCTGTTTATCGCCAACAACCACGAGGCGCTCGCGCGACGCGGCACCGGGCCGTATTTCTACCTGCCCAAGATCGAGAGCCACCTGGAGGCGCGGCTGTGGAACGAGGTGTTCCTCGCAGCGCAGGAGGCGCTCGGTATGGCGCGCGGCACGATCAAGGCGACGGTGCTCATCGAGACCGTGCTCGCGGCGTTTGAAATGGACGAGATTCTCTACGAGCTGCGCGAGCACTCGGCCGGGCTCAACTGCGGCCGCTGGGACTACATCTTCAGCTTCATCAAGAAATTCCGTAACCGCCGCGAGTTCCTGCTGCCGGATCGCGCCAGCGTCACCATGGACCGTCACTTCCTCAAGTCCTATGTGGATCTGCTCATCAAGACCTGTCACCGCCGCGGTGCGCACGCCATGGGCGGCATGGCGGCGCAGATCCCGATCCGCGACGACCCGCAGGCGAATGCGGCCGCGATGGCGCGCGTGCGGGCCGACAAGCTGCGCGAGGCGCACGCCGGGCACGACGGCACCTGGATCGCGCATCCGGGGCTGGCGACGATCGCCCGCGAGGCGTTTGACGCGGTGATGACCGGGCCCAACCAGCTCGGCGTGCTGCGCGCGGAAGTGAACGTGACGCCGCAGGATCTGCTCACCGTGCCCGAGGGCGAGATCACGGAAGCCGGCCTGCGCGCCTGCATCCGCGTCGGCGTGCAGTACCTCGAGGCCTGGTTGCGCGGCAACGGCTGCGTGCCGCTGTATCACCTCATGGAGGATGCGGCGACCGCGGAGATCTGCCGCGCGCAGCTGTGGCAATGGCTGCGCCACGGCGCGCGCACCAGCGACGGACAGCCGGTGACCGTGGAGCGCTTCGATCGGCTGCTGAGCGCGGAACTCGACCGCATCCACGATGAGGTCGGCGCGGCGCGGCTGATCCACGGCGTGTTTCCGACGGCAGCGCGGTTGTTCGAGCAAATGACCAAGCGCGAGACCTTTGACGAATTCCTGACGCTCCCCGCCTATGAGCTGTTGAGCTGACCGTCCGACCATGAACGCTGCTAACCCGATGCCCACGGCCGATGACCTGCGGCGCCAGTGGCGCGAGGCGCCGCGCTGGCGCGGCGTGCGGCGCGCCTATGACGCCCAGGACGTGGTTCGCCTGCGCGGCACCATTGCCGTCGAGCACTCGATCGCGCGGCTCACCGCGGAGAAGCTGTGGCAGTACCTGAGCGAGCGGCCGTTCGTGAACGCACTCGGCGCGCTGACGGGAAATCAGGCGATGCAGCAGGTGAAGGCGGGACTCGATGCCATCTACCTGTCCGGCTGGCAGGTGGCGGGCGATGCCAACCTCGCGGGCGAGATGTACCCCGATCAGTCGCTGTATCCGGCGGATTCGGTGCCGGCGGTCGTGCGGCGCATCAACAACACCCTGCGCCGCGCGGATGAAATCCACCATGCCGAAGGGGACGACTCCATCGACTGGCTGAAGCCGATCGTGGCCGATGCGGAAGCCGGCTTTGGCGGCGTGCTCAACGCCTTCGAGCTCATGAAGCAGATGATCGATGCGGGCGCTGCCGGGGTTCACTTCGAGGATCAGCTGTCGTCCGCCAAGAAATGCGGTCACATGGGCGGCAAGGTTCTCGTGCCCACCCAGGAGGCGATCAACAAGCTGATCGCCGCGCGCCTGGCGGCGGACGTGTGCAACGTGCCGACGGTGCTGATCGCCCGCACCGATGCCGAAGCGGCCAACCTCCTGACCTCGGATGTCGACGAGCGTGACCGGCCGTTCATCGACACCGCCAAGGGCCGCACCGCGGAAGGATTCTTTGCCGTCAAGGCGGGACTCAGGCAGGCGATCGCGCGCGCTCGCGCCTATGCGCCGTATGTGGACCTCGTTTGGTGCGAGACCGCCGAGCCGGACCTGCAGCAGGCCAGGGAATTCGCCGCAGCCCTCCACGCGCAGTTCCCGGGCAAGCTGCTGGCGTACAACTGCTCGCCGTCCTTCAACTGGAAGCGCAAGCTCGATGATGCGCAGATCGCCGGATTCCAGCGCGAGCTCGCCGCCCTGGGCTATCGCTTCCAGTTCATCACGCTCGCCGGCTTCCACGCGCTGAACTTCTCGATGTTCGAGCTGGCGCGCGCTTACAAGGCGCAGCAGATGACCGCGTACGTGGCACTGCAGCAGGCGGAGTTCGCGGCCGAGACCTCCGGCTACACCGCCACCAAGCACCAGCGCGAGGTCGGTGCCGGCTATTTCGATGCGGTCGCCCAGGCCGTGAGCGCCGGCACCTCCTCGATCACCGCACTCACCGGCAGTACCGAAGAGCAGCAGTTCGAGAAGGTCTCCTGACGCGGCGCGAGCGGACAGGCGCGCCGCCGACGCGGTAGGCTAGCGCCCGGCAGCTTTCGGTCAGGGGAGCCGCGCTATGCGCCGTGCCGGAGTCTGGCGGACACTGTACTTCCAGGTGCTCGTCGCCATTGCGGCGGGTGTGCTGCTCGGTATCTTCTGGCCGCACCTGGCGCAGAGCCTGAAGCCTCTCGGGGATGGCTTCATAAAACTCATCCGGCTGCTCATCGCGCCGATCATCTTCTGCACCGTGGTCACCGGCATCGCCGGGATGGCGAAGCTGCGGGACGTGGGCAAGGCGGGTGGCCTGGCGCTCGTGTACTTCGAGCTCGTGACCACGTTCGCGCTGCTCATCGGGCTGCTGGTGGTGAACGTGCTCAAGCCCGGCGTGGGAGTCAACGCCGATCCGGCCACGCTCGACACCCACGCCATTGCCCAGTACGCCACGCCGGGCGGGATCGGCACCGTGACTGAATTCCTCCTCAACATTATTCCCGCAACCTTCTTCGGGGCCTTCGCCAGCGGGGACATCCTGCAGACCCTGCTGCTGGCGATCCTGTTCGGCTTCGCATTGCATGTGGTGGGCGGGCGCAGCAACCCGGTGTTCCAGCTGATCGACAAGACCGGGCAGGTGCTGTTCACCCTGGTCAGCTTCGTGATGCGGCTGGCACCCCTCGGCGCGCTCGGCGCCATGGCCTTCACGGTCGGCCGCTATGGGCCGCAATCGCTGCTCGCGCTCGCCCGCCTCATGGGCTGTTTCTACCTCACCTGCGTGCTGTTCATCCTGGTGGTGCTGGGTGCGATCGCCAGGCTCCATGGGTTCTCGGTGCTCGCCGTCATGCGCTACATTCGCGAGGAGCTGTTCATCGTGCTGGGGACCTCGTCCTCCGAGACGGTGCTGCCGCGCATGCTCGCGAAGCTGGAGGATCTGGGCGTGCGCAAGTCCATCGTCGGGCTGGTGATCCCCGCCGGCTATTCCTTCAACCTCGACGGCACCTCGATCTATCTGACCATGGCGGCGCTCTACATCGCGCAGGCGACCAATACGCCGCTCGATCTGTGGCACCAGGGGACGCTGCTCGCGGTACTGCTGCTCACCTCCAAAGGCGCCGCCGGGGTGACCGGCAGCGGCTTCATCGTGCTGGCCGCATCGCTCTCGGCGGTCGGGCAGGTGCCGGTCGCGGGATTGGCGCTGATTCTGGGCGTCGACCGCTTCATGTCGGAGGCGCGGGCGCTGACCAATCTCATCGGCAACGCCGTGGCGACCATCGTGGTCGCGAAATGGTGCGGCGGGGTGGACGATGCGGCGCTGCGCTCGGGCCTCAGCGCACCGCCGGCCGTCAGTGCCGGGCAGCCCGGCTCATCGCACGCTTAGCGCGTTCGCGGTTCTGGCGCCGCGCTACTTCGCGGTCGGCATGGCGAATTCCGCACCCTTGGGCGTGCTCTCCGGCCAGCGCTGCATGATGGATTTCTGCCGTGTGTAGAAGCGCACGCCTTCCTCGCCGTAGGCGTGGGTGTCGCCCAACAGGCTGCTCTTCCAGCCGCCGAATCCGTGCCACGCCATCGGCACCGGAATCGGGATGTTGATGCCCACCATGCCCACCTGGATGCGCCGGCCGAACTCGCGCGCCACATTGCCGTCACGCGTGTAGCAGGCCACGCCGTTGGCGAGCGGGTGCGCGTTCACCAGCTCCACGGCGGCGGCGAAGTCGGGGACGCGTACGCACGCCAGCACCGGGCCGAAAATCTCCTCCTGGTAGATGCGCATCTGCGCCGTCACGCGGTCGAACAGGGTCGCGCCGAGCCAGAAGCCGTGCTCGTGACCGGGAACCGTGTGCCGACGGCCGTCTACCAGCAGCTGCGCGCCGCTCGCGACACCCTCATCGATATAACCGCGAATGCGCTCCAGCGCCTGGCGGTTGATCAGCGGGCCCATCTCTGCGTCCGGCTGCATGCCGTTGCCGATGCGCAGCTGACGCGCGCGCTCGGCCAGCTTCGGCATGAGCGCTTCCGCGCTGTCGCCCACCAGTACCGCCACCGAAATGGCCATGCAGCGCTCGCCGGCCGAGCCGTACGCCGCGCCAATCAGCGCATCGACCGCCTGCTCGAGGTCCGCGTCGGGCATCACGACCATGTGATTCTTGGCGCCGCCGAGCGCCTGTACGCGCTTGCCCGCCTCGGCGCCGCGCCGGTAGATGTAATGCGCGACCGCCGTCGAGCCCACGAAGCTCACCGCGCGCACCTGCGGGTGAGCCAGCAGCGCGTCCACGGCCACCTTGTCGCCCTGCACGACGTTGAACACGCCGGCCGGCAGGCCGGCCTGCGCCAGCAGGCGCGCCATGAACAGCGATGCGGACGGGTCGCGTTCGCTCGGTTTCAGCACGAAACTGTTGCCGCAGGCGATGGCGAGCGGAAACATCCAGCACGGCACCATGCACGGGAAGTTGAACGGCGTGATGCCGGCGACCACGCCCAGCGGCTGCCGCAGGGTCCAGTTGTCGATGCCGGTGGACACCTGATCGGTGAAGTCGCCCTTCAGCAGTTGCGGGATCCCGCACGCGAACTCCACGATTTCGATGCCGCGCGTCACCTCACCCTGCGCGTCGCTGAACACTTTGCCGTGCTCGCTGGTGATGAGCGCCGCCAACGCGTCCCGCTGCTCGTTCAGCAACGCCAGGAAGCGCGCCAGCACCCGCGCGCGGCGCACCGGCGGTGTCTCCGCCCACGAGCGCCACGCGGTCTGCGCGCTCGCGACCGCGGCGCGCACATCATCCTCGCTCCCCATCACCACCTGGCGCGCCACCGCGCCGGTGGCGGGATTGAACACCGGCAGGCGCGCGCCGGCGCCGCTCGCCGGCCGGCCGCCGATCCAGTGCTGCACGAGCTCGGCCGGCGCGGACACCGCTGCAGCGGCGGGAGTGAGCGGAGGGAGCGTGGAAACTGCCATGCAGAGGACCCGTCGTCGTCAGGTGGACGTAAGGAATGCTCCCGATCATAGACCACTTTGGTGCAGCCGACGCATACTGGCGCGCATCGCATGAGCACGCAGGTCCTGTTTCCGACACTGGTGTACCAGGCGCGGCTGCCCCTGCGAGGCTGGCGGCGGCTGAACGCGCGCCTGTTGCGCGAATGCCGCCAGCTCAGGGCGGACGATGCGGCCGGGCGGCGCTGGTCCGCGCGCAACTACCCCGGCGGCTACAGCTCTTACAACTCGGCGCACCGCATGCACCGGCTATCGCCGACGTTCGCGTCGCTGGCACGCGAGCTCGATCGGCATGTCGCGAGGTTCGCGCGCCGGCTGCAGCTGGATCTCACCGCTCGCGCGCTCACCATGACGGACTGCTGGGTAAACCTCATGGGCCGCGGTGCCGTGCACGGCCTGCACCTGCATCCCCTGTCCACGATCAGCGGCACCTACTACGTCGCGGTGCCCGAGGGGTCGCCGGGGCTGAAGTTCGAGGACCCGCGGCTCGAGCGCTTCATGGCGTCGCCGCCGCGCCTGAGCGGCGCACGGCGTGCGAACCGGCCGTGGGTTATCCTGAGCGCGCGGGCCGGTCAGGTGGTGCTGTTTGAGAGTTGGTTGCGCCACGAAGTGAGCCCCAATACGCAAGCCGCCGAACGCGTCAGTATCAGCTTCAACTACAGTTGGTTCTGATGGGCAGCATTCGTTTCCGGTTGGTGTGGGGTGTCGGCTGCCTGGTGTGCGCATGTTCGCCGTTCCACGAGCGCGAGACTCCCGGGGTCTTTTACGATGTGCAGCTGGCTGCACCGGCCGCGAGTACCCTGTGTCTGGAATTTGCACGTGATGTGGCTGCACACACAGGTCTTGAGCTGAGATGGCAGGGCCCGCTGCAACGCCCGGATCAATGCGCTGCCCTTCTCAACGACCGGGCCGACGGCGCCAAGCGCGAAATCTGGATCACAATGGATGCAGAGCAGAGCCTTTTATTCGTGGATCTGAGAGAGTTCGGTCCTTCCGGACCCGAGAAACCGTCACGGGAGGCGAAAGAACTGGCAAGGAAACTCGCAGCTTTGATCCACGAGAGATTCCCCGCTGCCAAGGTAACGCAAGGAAAGAGGCTCTCTGGCCTGCTGGCTCCCTGACGTCAACGGCCGCACCGAGCGCGCGTTGCGATAGAGTGAGGCGGCGCGGCGTGCCGATGTCGGGCGGGGGCGACAATTGCAGATTCAGCCGCGGTTCAGTAGTCGTGGTTCAAGGTCCAAGGTAAGGAGTCCATCGCATGCGCAACCTGATCCGCGCTCTCATTGCGGCCCTGTCGCTCGCGACGCTTCCGGTGGTGTCGGATGCAGGAGTGTTTGTCGGCGTGTCGGTCAACATCGCGCCGCCCGAACTCCCGGTCTATGTTCAGCCGCCGTGCCCGGCGGCCGGCTACATCTGGATCCCCGGCTACTGGGCGTGGGCTGACGAGGACTACTACTGGGTACCCGGAACCTGGGCGCTGGCGCCCGCCGTGGGCCTGTTGTGGACGCCCGGATACTGGGGCTGGGAGAGCGGCGTCTATATGTGGCGCGGCGGCTACTGGGGCCCGCACGTTGGCTTCTACGGCGGCGTCAACTACGGCTTCGGCTATGGCGGCGAGGGCTATGAGGGCGGCCGCTGGCGCGGCGACCAGTTCTACTACAACCGCTCGGTCACCAACGTCAGCACTACCAACATCACCAACGTGTACAACCGCACGGTCGTCAACAACGTCACCGTCAATCGGGTCAGCTTCAACGGTGGCAGCGGTGGCGTGGCGGCGCGCCCCAATGCAGCACAGCTCGCGGCGGAACGCGAACACCACGTCGGGTTCACTCCCGGGCAGCGGCTGCAGGAACAGAAGGCGCGGGGCGACAAGTCGCTGCGCGCATCCGTGAACGGCGGCCGGCCGCCGATCGCCGCCACCCAAAAGCCGGCGGTGTTTTCCGGACACGGCGTGGTCGCCGCGCGCGACGCGAGCGCCGCGGGGCGCGAGCCGCGTGCGCCGGCACCCGCGACGAACCGCAGCGATCGGCCGTCACAGGCACAGCGCCCGGCGATGGCTAACCGTGCCGCCGGCCCGCAGGCGGATCGGCCGCCGCAGGCACAGCGCCCGGTGATGGGCAACCGTGCCGGCCCGCAGGCGGACCGGCCGCCGCAGACGCAGCGCGCGGTGATGGATAACCGCGCCGGCCCGCAGGCGGATCGGCCGCCGCAGGCACAGCGCCCGGTGATGGGTAACCGCGCCGGCCCGCAGGCGGACCGGCCCATGATGAATCAACAGCCCCCGCGCGCTCCGAATCCGGGTGCCGGGCGCGCCGGACCCGAGGGTGGCCCGCGTGCAGCGCCCGGCTATCCGCCGGCCCGCGCGCCCGCGCAGCCGGGCGCCGCGCAGCCGGGCGGCGCGCCCGCGCATCAGGCGCCAGCCCGCGAGCGCCAGGCAGCTCCGCGTCCGGGAAGTGAACGCCCGGAGGACCGCGGCCGCGGCCAGTAGCGCGCACAGCGCGTCCCAGCGCCGCAAGGTCGGAGGTATCGAGGCCGCCTGCACAGGCGGCCTCGCCGTATCCGGCGCCCGTAAGCGCGGATTTTCCGGAATCAGTCGACAGAATTCGGCAGCCGATCCTGCCATTCTCATTTGCAAGGATCGGGAAGCTGCGATCGGTTTGTGGGAGGTTGGTCTATGCGTATTGTCCTGTTTTCCCTGGTGCTGCTTGTTGGCGGGTGCGTGATCCAGGCGCCGCCGCGTGAAGTGATCCAGCCGGCCCCGATGGCTGAAGAAGCCGCGCCGCCCCCTCCCGTCGTCAGCGTGTACGAGGAGCCCCCGTTGTCGGAGCCCGCGCCGATTGCCGTGGGCTGGGCGCCGCCCCCGATGCTGGTGGAGGTCCCGCCGCCGACGCCGTTCCCCTACGCGGTCTGGGTGGGTGGCTATTGGGTGTGGCAGGGCAACTGGGTGTGGGCGCACGGCCATTGGATGGCGCCACCGCGCGCGCAGTATGTCTGGGTGCATCCGTACTACGAACACCGCGGCGATGAAGTGATCTTCATCAACGGGCACTGGTCCGCACCCGATGTCGCCTTCGTGCCGCCGGCGCCCGGTCTGGTCCTGGTGGTCGAGCCGGCCGCGGCCGGGGTGATGCCCGGCCCGCGCGCGATGGGTCCGGAGGGCTGCTTCGTGCCGGCTCCGCCCGGGTCGCGTCGCGGCATCATCGTTCCCGCCCCCGTGGGCACCGCTCCCGCGGTCGTCACCAGTGCGCCGCCGGTGGTAGCAGTGGGTATGCGCGTGACCAACAACATCACCAACGTCCGCAATACCAACATCACCAACGTGACGAACGTGACGAACGTCACCAACGTGACGCACGTGACCATCGTGGCGCCGCCCGCCGCCACGGCGAACGGCCGGGGCTTCAGCTCCTCGGTTCCCGCCGCGCCGCATCTGGCTGCGGCGCGTCCGGCCCTGGTGCAGGCGCGGGCGCCGGTACCCGTGTCCACGCGACCCGTTGCACCGTACGTGTCCGCGCATGCGGCGCCTCCACCCCCGCCCCCTAAGCCCCACGGGACCGTGGCCGACGCACACCTGCGGCCGGTCGTTGCGCGCGAGTCGCAGCCGGTGCACGCCGGTTCCGCCCGCAGTGCCCAGCCGCAGCACACGGCACGACGCGAAGAGCATGCGCCCGCGAAGGCCGCGGCCGCCGGGACAGCGGTGGCCAGGAAACCAGCGGCCACGCCGGCTGCCGCGAAGACCGCGGCGGCCAAGACAGCGCCTGCACACCCTGACAACGGCAAAGCGCACAAGCCGGACGCAAAGAAGGATGCGCAGCCGGAAGCGCACCCTTGAGCTAGCGGCTCTATGAGCGTGCGCCGCGGTCAGAGCACGCGACGTAACCACGCGGCGATGTCGGCGACCTCCTCGGGGCAGACGGAGTGGGGCATGCTGTACGCATGCCATTCCAGCGCATAACCGGCCGCTTCCAGCTGGCGGCGTGCCTCCTCCCCGAGAGCCGGGACAACCACCGGATCCTGCGTGCCGTGCGCGAGGAACACCGGCGTTGCCTGATTGGCCGCCCCGCGCTCGGCCGCCAGGCGCGCAGCGCGCAGCAGGTAGCACGACAGTCCCATGATGCCGGCGAGCTTGTCCGGATAGCGCACTCCGGCGAACAGCGCCAGGGCGCCGCCCTGGGAGAATCCCGCCAGTACGATACGCTCGCTCCTGATGCCGCGGGCGTTCTCACGGCGGATCAGCGCTTCCACCGTTGCCTGTGAGCTGCGAATCCCCGTTTCGTCCTCGGGCCCGTGGCGATCGAGCGCGACGATGTCATACCAGGCGCGCATGGCAAATCCGCCGTTGAGCGTCACCGGCCGGATCGGCGCGTGCGGAAACACGAAGCGCAGCGCCCGTTCTCCCGGGCGCACCAGCTCCGGCACGAGGGGCTCAAAATCATGGCCGTCCGCCCCCAGGCCATGGAGCCAGATCACGGCGCCCGCGGGATCGCGGCCGGTTTGGACTTCCACTGCATCACGCGACACGTGCGACCCCCGCTCTTTTCCCCGTGCGGCACATGTTAGTGCACGGCTGGCCGCTCGTGCACCGAGGGCTTAGGTGATGGCGCGGCGGTCGCGGCGCCTGCGGCTCTGGCCGGCACCGGCGGTGCGGCGGCGCTGGCGGCGGCGCTGGCGGCGGGCGCCGCCGGCCGTGCGCGTCTCGATCGGCGTGCTGCTGGTTGCAATGCTGGCGCTCGGGGTGAACGGCATCTACCAGGTCGTCCGCAAGCCCACGGAGTTGTTCTTTCCGGTGAGCGGCACGCTGTACAAGACCCCGCCGGAAACCTGGCGTGAGTACGCACCCCTTTTCCGCCGCTACGCAACCCCCACCATCACGCCGGAGCTGCTGGCCGCGCTCGCGCAGGTGGAGGGGTCGGGCAATCCGCTGGTGCGCACCTACTGGCGCTGGTCATGGGCTTCGAAGCCGTTCGAGCTGTACCGGCCGGCATCCAGCGCCGTGGGGATGTACCAGATCACCGACGGCACGTTTGCCGAGGCGCGGCATTATTGCATCCACGGTCACGGGCTGGTGCGCGAGGGTGCCTGGAATGACTGGCGCGCGTGCTGGTTCAACGCGCTGTACTGGCGTGTGGTGCCAAGCGATGCGGTGGAGCTCACCTCGGCGTATCTCGATCTGAAGGTCGCCGCTATCCTCGGGCGCTTCGCAGTCACCCGCGCCACGCCCGCACAGCAGCACCAGCTGGCGGCGGCCGTGCATCTGTGCGGCGCGGGTGCCGGCGCGACCTACGTGCGCCAGGGATTTCGCTTCACCGACACGCAGCGCTGCGGCGCTCAGGATCCGCGCGCGTACCTCAGGCGAGTCGACGCCATGCAGGTCGTGTTCGCGCGCCTGGCAGCCGATCACTGATGGTGGCCGCCGCGGCCGTGCACATGCCCGTGCGAGAGCTCTGCGTCGCTGGCGGCGCGCACCTCGGCAACCTCGACCTGGAAATGGAGGTTCTTGCCGGCGAGCGGATGATTGCCATCGAGGGTCACCATGTCGCCGGCGATCCGGGTGACGGTCACCGCACGCGCGCCTTGCCCGGTTTGCGCCTGCAGCCGCAGGCCCACCCTGAGGTTCGCGAGGCCCTTGAGGGTGCGGCGCGGCACGCGCTGCACGAGAGCTTGGTCATACTCGCCGTAGCCATCGGCCGCTGAGACCGTCACCTGCAGCTTGTCCCCGGCGCGCTTGCCCGCCAGTTCACGCTCGAGACCGGGTACGAGGTTGCCATGGCCGTGCAGGTAGACGAGCGGCTCCCCGTCAGGGGAGCTGTCGATGATCTCGCCCGCGTCATCCTTGAGCGTGTAGTGGATGCTGACGACCTGGTCCTGAGTGATGCTCATAAGGGAAAAGCGCGCGCAGACGGACGCGCATCGAAGGGGCGCGAAGGATACCATTGCGCCCTGCCTGCGGCCTAACGATGGAGACTTCCGCGGGCTCAAGACTCAAGGGCATCACCATGAGACTCGTGTACTTAGGCGTGTTCGCCGCTACTTTCCCAGTCGCCGTCCTCGCCGCCGGCGATGGGTCCGGACAAAAGACTGCAAGGACTTCCGCAATGGCCGACAACCCGTTCATGCAGCCGAGCACGCTCCCTTTCGAGCTGCCACCCTTTGACCGCATCCGCGACAGCGATTACCTGCCCGCCTTCCAGGCCGGCATGCGCGAGCAGCTCAGCGAGGTGGCCCGCATCGCTCACAACCCGCAGCCCGCCACCTTCGACAACACCATCGTCGCGCTCGAGCGCGCCGGGCAGCTGCTGACGCGCGTCGACATCGCCTTCGGGCGGCTCAATGCGTCCAACACCAACCCGCGGATGCAGGAGATCGACACCGAGATGGCCCCCAAGCTCACCGCGCAGCAGGACGCGATTCATCTGGATCCGGCGTTGTGGGCGCGCGTCGAAGCGCTGTACGACCAGCGCGCGAGCCTGCACCTTGATCCGGAGTCGCTGCAGCTGCTTACGCGCTACCACACCGAGTTCGTCCGTGCCGGTGCCCGTCTGACGGCGGCCGAGCAGACGCGCCTGCGCGCGCTCAACACCGAGATCTCCTCCCTCACGACGCGCTTCAAGCACAACGTGCTCAAAGCCACCACCGATGGCGCGGTGGCGGTCGAGGACCTCAAGGACCTCGATGGCCTGTCGGAGGGGCAGATCGGCGCCGCGGCGCAGGCAGCGGCGGCACGCGGTCTCACCGGCAAATGGCTGATCACGCTGCAGAACACCACCAACCAGCCGGTGCTGGCGCAGCTCACGAACCGCGCGCTGCGCGAACGCATTTACAACGCCTCGATCGGCAGGGCACAGGGTGGGGCGACGGACAACACCGCGGTGATCGCGCAGTTGGTCAAGCTGCGCGCCGAGCGTGCGGCGTTGCTGGGCTATGCGAACCACGCCGCTTATCAGCTCGAGGACGAGTCGGCCGGCAACCCGGAAGCGGTGCGCGACATGATCAGCCAGGTGGCCCCGGCGGCGCTCGCGCGCGCGCGCGCGGAAGCCGCCGACATCCAGAAGCTGATCGACGCGCAGGCACGGGTGAGCGGCACGCCGTCTTTCACCCTGCAGCCCTGGGACTGGTCGTTCTATGCGCAGCAGGTGCGCAAGGCTCGCTACGATTTCGATCAGGCGCGCGTCGCGCCGTACTTCGAGCTCGACCACGTGCTGCTGGACGGTGTGTTCTACGCAGCGCACGAGCTCTATGGCCTGAGTTTCAAGGAGCGCCGCGACCTGCCCGTCTACCAGCCGGATGTGCGGGTGTTCGAGGTATTCGACGCCGACGGCCAGCCGCTCGCGCTGTTCCTCGCCGACTACTTCGCACGCGACAACAAACAGGGCGGGGCGTGGATGGCCGCCTACGTCACGCAGTCGAAGCTGCTGCATCACAAGCCGGTGGTGGCCAATCACCTGAACATCCCCAAGCCCCAGACCGGCCAGCCGGTGCTGCTCACTTTCGATGAAGTCACGGCGATGTACCACGAATTCGGCCACGCGCTGCACGGCATGCTGTCGAGCGTGCGTTACCCGACGCTCGCCGGCACGGCGGTGCCGCGCGACTTCGTCGAGTACCCTTCGCAGTACAACGAGATGTGGGCGCGCGAGCCGAGCGTGGTCGCGCATTACGCCCGTCACTACCAGAGCGGCGAGCCGATGCCGCCCGAGCTGCTCGACAAGGTGCTGGCGGCGCAGAAGTTCAACCAGGGCTATGCCACCACCGAATACCTCGCTGCGGCACTGCTCGATCAGGCCTGGCACCAGATCAGCGCCGCCCAGGCGCCCAGCGCCGCCGCGGTGCCCGCGTTCGAGCAGGTCGCGCTCAAGGACAGCGGCCTCGACTACGCCGCGGTGCCGCCGCGCTATCACTCGACGTACTTCTCGCACATTTTCGAGAGCGGTTATTCGGCCGGCTACTACGCCTACCTGTGGAGCGAGGTGTTGGCGCGTGACACCGGGCAGTGGTTTCACACCCACGGGGGACTTACGCGCGCGAACGGGGACTACCTGCGCACGCAGGTGCTGTCGCGCGGCCGCAGCGAGGACCCGAAAGTGCTGTTTCGCAACTTCTACGGGCGTGCGCCCGAGATCGCCCCGTTGCTCGAGTATCGCGGGCTCGCGGGGGGATCCTAGACCGCTGCCGCGGGTAGCGCGTCGCGCCGCACGCGGTCAAGGCCGGCGATGAGCCGCGCAAAAGCTTCGATCAGGGGCAGGGTCAGCCCGAGCTCGCGGGCCTTGGCGCTTGCGTAGCCGAGGGTTTCGTTGACTTCGAGCGGCCGGCCCGCCTCCAGGTCCTGGAGCGAGGACAGGCGGTGGCTCGGCGCATTCGCCCGATATTCGCGCCCGGCCTTCATGATGGCCGCTACCGCCTGCGCCTCGGGGCCGGCGCACAGGCTCGCAGTCGGCAGGATCGAGCGGTCACTCAAGCCGATGCCGAGTGCGTGCGCCAGCACGCCCATCTCGCGCACCAGGCGCGCGAGCACCAGGGCGCAGTCCGGGTCCAGCAGATACTTCCAGGTGACCGCACGCGTGGTCACCGCCAGCGCCATGAGTCCTGCCCAGACGCAGAATTTCGACCACTCGAGTGTCAGGATCTCGGGGGTGGCGGCAGCGCGCACGCCTGAAGTATCGAGCGTGTGGGCCAGGCGTTGTGCGCGGGGACTGTCGCCGCCGCTCAGCTCGCCCACCAGCAGGTTCACGTTGCGCGTGAACAGCACCGCTCCATCGGGCAGCAGCTCCCCGCTGGTGTCGGCGAGCGCGCCCAGCACCCGCTCCTTGCCGAACGCCTGCGCGAGCAACTCGTTCTTCAGCGGCCCGTTCTGAATCGACAGCGTGACCCCGAAGTCCGCGTGCCGCAGCGCCGCGAGCGCCGCGGCGGTACCGGGCGTTTTCATGGCGACGATCAGCGCGCCGGCACTCCTGAGGGCCGTGGGCTCGCGCAGCGTGGTCACCGGGGTGGTAAAGGCCACCAGCCCCTTGATCGTGAGCCCTTGCCGCTCGAGCTGCTGCGCGCGCGCACCGCGCGCCAGCATCACGACCGAGTGACCGGCGCGCGCCAGGTGGCCCCCGACGATCGAGCCCATGGCACCGGCGCCGAGAATGGCGAAGTCGAAGTCGGGCATGGGGGACCGCTACAGCGCCTCGGCGATGTCCTGCAGGAGACCGCTGTCCTGGGGTTTGGTTTCCGGTGGGTAGCGCCGCAGCACCCGGCCATCGCGGCCGATGAGGAACTTCTCAAAGTTCCAGCTGATGTCGCCGGCGATGCCACTGTCCTCGGAGATGAGGAAGCGGTAGACCGGATGGCGGTTGGCGCCGTTCACCTCGAGCTTCGCGCTCAGCGGGAAGCTCACGTCGTAGTTGCTGCGGCAGAAGGCGGCGATTTCCGCTTCGCTCCCGGGTTCCTGCGCCGCGAACTGGTTGCAGGGGAAACCCACCACGGTGAAGTTCTCCTCCCGCAGCTCGCGCTGCAGCTGCTCGAGCCCGGCATACTGGGGCGTCAGGCCGCAGCGGCTGGCGACATTCACCGCGAGCGTTACCTTGCCCCGCAGCGTTCCCAACAGGTCCCCGGTGCCGTCGATCTTAGCGACCGCAATATCGTAAAAGCCGCTCATGATGTGCGCTCCCGACCGATCCGCTTGGGACATGTACGATACACCACCGCATGGCTTAACATCGGCGGCCACGCCTGCTGCGGAGATCCTCATGGCCTCTGAACTCAGCACCGCTGAAAGCACCAAGGTGGTCGCAACCCTCAACCGCATTCTCGAGCTCGAGCTCGCCGGACTGGTGCGCTATCTGCACTACAGTTTCATGATCTTCGGCCACAACCGCATCCCGATCGTCGCGTGGCTGCGCGCTCAGGCCGATGAGTCCCAGGCTCACGCGGTTCAGGCCGGCGAACACATCACCAATCTCGCGGGTCACCCGTCCCTGAAGATCGGCCCGCTGCTGGAAACGCACAAGCACAACGTCGATGAGATTCTGCGCGAGGCGCTCACGCACGAGCAGGAAGGACTCGCCGAGTACCGCAAGCTCCTGGAGGCGGTGGCCGAGCGCAGCGTCATGCTCGAGGAATACGCGCGCGCGCAGATTGCCGCCGAGGAGGCCCACGTCGCCGACATCGGCAAGATGCTGCGCAAACCCGGTTCCATCAGCTGACTTGCCGACCGGCCTCTCCCGAAGGGGTGAGGCATGAGTGTCCACAAGGAGCCGGAGTCTGTTGAAAAGTGAGTGACGCGTCACTATTGAGTGCGCTCGTTCGCTTATGCGACAACGGGTGCGTAGACTGCGCAGCCCGACAGACTCGAAAGGCCTTGCATTCATGGAATTGATCGTGTCATCGATGCTCGCCGCAGCCCTGCTGCTGGTGGGCCACCTCGGCGTACTGGTACACAACCGGCTCGTGCGAGACCGGTAATCCCGCGCCGCGGCCCATCCATTTGACCGGCGGCCGCCCGGTCAACTACGTGATTTCCCGTACGCCCCGGCGTCGTTGAGTGGCGACAGCGTTGCAGCGTGCGCGCTGTTAGGTTACATCTCCCGGGCGGCGGCTTCAGGGAGCATTGCGGTAATGCTGTTTGCCACACCCCGCCGCCGAGCCGCGGCGGTCGTCCTGATTGTGACGGGCAGCGCCGCGGCGCTCCTGTGGGGCTGCTCGGGCGGCAGCGGCAACTCCCCGCGCACGGACCCGCTACCCACGCCGCTGTCGATCACGACAACTTCCCTGTCCAATGGCCAGGTCAGCCGGGCCTACAGCAGCGCACTCGCCGCCACCGGCGGCACGCTGCCGCTCTCGTGGACGCTCACCGTGGGAACCCTGCCGGCGGGGCTCGCTCTCAATGCATCGACGGGCGTGATCTCCGGCATCCCGATGGCAACGGCGGTGCGCACGCCGTTGACGTTCACGGTGACTGACTCCGGCAGCACCGTGCAGACGAAAAACGTCACTCTCACGATGGCCATCAGCCCGGCCGTCATCACGGTCGCCGTCTCCCCCGGGCGCGCCGGCCTGACGGTCACGCAAGCGCTCTCTGTCAGTGCGACCACCGACGACAACGCCGGGGTCACCTGGAGCGTCAGTCCCGCCGGCGGTGCCTTCAATCCCGGCGCCAGCTTCAATGGCGCCCCGGTCGCGTTCACCGCCGCCCCGGCCGCGGGTGTCTACACGCTCACGGCCACGAGCGTCACCGACGCGACTCACAGCGCATCCCTCAGCGTCGGAGTCACCGACTTGCCGGGCGTGTACACCTACCACAACGACCTGGAGCGCGATGGCGCCAACACGCGCGAATACGCGCTCACCCCCGCGAACGTGAACACCAGCAGTTTCGGCAAGCTCTTTTCCTGTACCGTCGATGGCGCGGTGTACGCGCAGCCGCTGTGGGT
>WNFR01001665.1_pt1 | contig 26084 bp, 20 predicted proteins | sample 5400221 | NCBI WGS metagenome assembly WNFR01 (sample SAMN13153357, study PRJNA577476) | soil metagenome | isolation source: 40 cm soil under Madrone tree | place: USA:California | collected 2016-06-14
AGCTGCTTGCCGGCGGAACCTGCACTACAAAAGAGGCGCGTCCCGCTTCTACTGTGAGAGCGGAAGCGACGTTTAGAGAAACAGAAAAAACGCCCGGACCATTTAATATCGTAGCGTGCGTTGGTCCTTCCTGTAGTAATGGAAGAGGACTGCCCGACTGTTTTGCTTCAAGAATCGTTAGGCCTGTCGTTAAAGGAACCTTCACCGACCCCTTTTGCAGTAAAGCACCATCGATGTCCACTGTTCCAAGCAACGACTGGTCTGTAACGCGCAGCCTGAAGGCAGCGCGCGACAAGGCGAAAGGCAGGGGCGCCGCGTCCGTTGCCTTCGGCTTGCGAGCCGCGAGTTCGACGAGTCGGTTATACTCCGCGAGCGAGAGCGTGACGGTGCCTGCGGAGCTTGGTGGTGGCAGCACGGTGTCGAGTCTCGCATTCCTCTGCTGGCCATAAGTTGTTGTCGCTAAGATTAGTAGTAAAATTATTAATCGTTTCATCGCTCACCTCTTTTTCTGTCACGTTGGAAATCAAGCTCCACAACCGGCGTCTGGTTTTCACTCGTCAACTCAGAGATCAGAAATAATGAAGGACCGAAATGTGGAAATGACACGCGCAGGGGAAGATTGCGCGCCGGAGTGGACGCGCGTTTCGTATCACGGAGGTGCGAGACTAGTTGCTTCGTCGCATCCGTGCTCGCATCTTGTTGCCCTGCACCATCAAAGCTTCGTGTTTCGGTTGGCGCCGGACGATTGCCAAACTGTCGAAGTGCTTCCGATTCCGGCGCCTCGTAAGTGGCGACACGGAAGGTTGCGGACTTCCCTGGTGGCGGTGTCAAACGAAACAACGGAGGGTGATGGACCAACAGGTGGGATTTCGAAATAGGTAAATCCACGGTCAGCAACGAAAGTCGCACACGCCCTTTGTCGCTCCACGTCGGGAAGCGATCGAGGTATGACTCCAGAGGACTGCGGTTGAAGGTAGGTTAAGCTTCAAGAAGTTGCGCTGATTGTTGCGCACTGCATAACGCGATTGCACAAGCATCTTGCCGTCAGCGGTAATCAGGACGCTGTAGTCAGCCTCTTCGACATTTGCCGTGAGCACAGCCTGAGGCGTGTAGCGCGCCACACTGAGGGAAAGGGATCTCTCGGACTTTCCCTCAGCTGGTTGGAGCCGAAAAGCAATGAGCGATGGCGACTGCCTGCTGGCTATCAATTGTCCAAGCTCAGCGGCTTCGGCTTCTTCCAGTCCGCTTGTTTGCCGCTCTTTGATCTCACCCGCACCAAGCACGTCGACAGCGACACCTCCTGTCTCGCGCTCCGCTGCTGGAATCCGAATCAGGGGAACATCAAGTTTCCCGGTGCGCGGCAGCCGCAATTCTCCAATCACGGTAAATCGGGCCGTGTCCTGTACAGGCTCAATAAAGCTAACTGTGAGCTCTCGTTGTGTCGCGTCCCAATCAGCAACCATCGCTCCGGACACTTGATTGACTGTGAACGGCTCGGGCAATTTCACCTTAATTTCCTGTGCGAGCCCCTGCAACACTTCGATTTGAATCTCAGCATTCACCTGGGTCGAGTCTTCTCCGAGTCCGACCAATTCGGTGACCGCCCCGCGCAGCCTGAGCGGCTGGGTTGAACGCTGATCATCAACTCGACGGCGCCACGCAAAGATCAGCGGTTCGGCACCTCGTCCGTTCGCGACCCAACGACTTCCGGATGCCGACTCTGCGTGCTCCAGAAGCAGCCCACCGGTGATGTGGACGTCGATACCCTGGCGCGTCAACTCGAGAGTCGCGTGCGAGACGGCAGAATTGCTGACCGGAAGCTGAAGGATGTCTGTCCCCGCTACAGTTGAGACTTGAGCAACGATCTTCAGGGTCAACACGGAGCGCCCGGTTCTTGATAACAACAGATCGACACCGCCGGGCCCTTTCTCCTTTGGTCGTGCGACGAGAGTGACTGGACGGCCGTCGAGATTTGCCTCTCGGACCATCAGACCATCCGGCATCGCCAAACGCACCCAGCCGTCCTTGATGACATCGACCGTGAGCCGCGCCTCACCAGTTGCGAGATCACCGTCGACCTTAAGATCGTAGTCGATGCGACTCAGGGTCGCTTCAATCGGCGGAGGTAGAGGCTCGGCGTCGGCCGGAAAGGCCGCACGCCTCAGGGTGGTATATTCACCCACTGGAAGCACTACCCAACCGTCTGTCGTGGAACCGGTATTCTGGGCCTGGCCCGCGACGGCCGCGAAAACAACGAGTAGCGTTAGACAAAGAAATCTGGTTACGATCGCTGGAAATTTTTGAATCGCAATCGGTTCCGTCGACTGCGTCGACAACGCCGCAAGCACATTAGATCGCAGCGCGCGTAAAGAGAATATGTCGACTGGTTTCATGGTTTTCCTCCTAAAGAGATTACGCACTAAACTCCGGAAGGCTTTCAAGAGTTGGTTCTTTGCAACTCATCCGAGGCTAAGCACACTTCCAGAAGACACGGCTACTTCGAGATAGTTGCCGCAGCGAGCTAATGCGTACTTTGTTTCTGATCGAGACCGATGTGGGTCTCACGTTGTAAAGCAACTTGGCCTGCGGGGGAGACCGCGCGAGGAATGCACCTTGTCGGAGGCTATGATGCCGAGAGTTGAAGTAAAGGTAGCCTCAGCGGAAGAATATGAGTTGTGAGTAGGAATCGTATTAACAGGCGTTGAGTGCTGGCGGAAGAGCGCGGAAAGAGGGTACGTGTTAAACCTCCTACCGTGGATGAAACTGATCCGTAGACACAGTTTGTCGACTCCCAAAATAGGTCATTCGATAACGAGGAATCAGTTTCCAGGGATCTACGGGCACATCAGCTGGAGGAAAGACTTAGGTCTCCCACACACCGACTCTGGAAGCACGCCGGATCCGGGCAATTGCGGTGCAATGAGAGTTCGAGCCATCCTGGTAACACGCGACGCGGCACGCGAGGTCGGTCACTATCGAATACAGGACTCGCCAAAAGAAGAGAACGGCTACTACGTTTGCTCCTACTCGTTCACTGATCGAAGTAATCCAAATGATCAGTTCAATCTGCCGCGCAAACAGCACATCCTCGTTTGAATGGCGTCAAGTTTGGCGCGCGCGCGTCCACTGAACGGTAGTTTCACAATTTGGCGAGAGTGAACTACCTAAGAATAACACTCAACCGCAGAACAGGAAGCGGCAGCGACCTGGCCGTTTCGGTACCACTCAACTAAAGCTTGTGTGTTGCGAAACGGCCAGGTCGCTACCGCTTCCTGTTCTGCGGTTGAGTTTCATTCTCCCATGACTGAAGCTGGCGCGCAAAGCAATCTGTTCCAGGCCCAGATACTGCCGCCCTCGGACTTCTTTACCTGAGAGGTTACTGAGATTGAGTGTTTCAGTTTGATGTTGATCTGATCTTGCCGAACTAAGCCAGGGGCACTCAGCTTTGACGCCTCTAGCATCCAGTTAATATAGTTACTCTTTCCGGCAAGTAGATTGTTAGTGAACTGCTTTGCGTTTCCTCGGGTGCATCTGGGGGCTTGAGCAGTTTTGGAGACGGAGTTTGCTGGCTAATATCACTTCCAAGAGCTTTGATGTGATGAATGCGCTGGTTTTATGGCAGGACAATAAGAACGTTTTCCACCGTGTTTGGGATTACGTAAATCGGCCATTCGAATTCGGAAAGATGCACGGATCAATTACAACCGTCCTTCAGGGCGCTCTTGTCCTGGTCGTAGCGGTCTTTCTGGCTCGATCTTTTAGTGTTTTGCTCCAGCGTCGGATTGGTAATCGGACCCACATCGATCCCGGTCTTCGCTACACTATTGCTCGCCTGGCGAGGTACCTGATACTGACCCTCGGTACACTGACGGCATTAAACATCGCAGTTGGACTCGACCTCACTTCCATTGCGGTGGTCTTTACCGCGCTATCAGTCGGAATTGGTTTCGGTCTGCAGTACATAGCTGCGGATATTGCATCAGGGTTCATACTTCTTTTCGAGCGCCCGATCCGCGTCGGCGATCGGATTACGATTGGTGAAGATGAAGGCGACGTCCAAAGCATCAATCTTCGGACCACCATCGTTTCCACAAACGACCGTATCGCCATCATCGTTCCTAACTCAAAACTGGTGAGCCAGCGGGTAGTAAACTGGTCCTACGGAGATCCGCGGGCAAGGATTGCAATACCGGTGGGAGTGGCAAACGATTCCGATATCAAACTTGTCACGGATACCCTTCTTGAAGCGGCTACGGATGTCGAGCATGTGCTAAAGGATCCACCACCGCGCGTACAATTTCTAAAGTTTGGCGATTACTCGCTGGATTTCCGCTTGCTTGTCTGGAGTAACCAGCCGCGCCGGCATGCACAGATCAAAAGCGACATCAACTACCGCATCGAACGATTATTTCGCGAGCGTGGCATCAAGCTTCCCCATCCCACACAGGAGTTCGTGCTTAGGGGTTTGGAATCGTTGTCTCGAGATCCAGACTTGCTGGCGAACGATAAAACCTTAGCGAAGGATTTGGACCACAGCAATCCGAATCCTTACCATCCCGATGAGTGAATAATCGACCACCTTCTGAGACTGTATTCAAATGCGAATGAGCTACGATAGGGTTACTGCGTGCCTACGCAAAGTCAGAACCGGGAGCGGTAGCGACCAGGTCGATACACAGGCGCAATCGTTCGTCTTCTCCAATAAGACTAGAATTTGTTGTAACTGGCGGAGTTGAGCGTCTCGGAAAGGACCCGGTCGCTACCGCTCGCGGTTCTGACGTTGTGTCTATTTAAAGTCTAGGCTACCTTACTGAGTGATGGCTCATTCATTAACATTGCCGATTTCCGATTTGCGATTGCCGATTGTCCGCCGGTTGCCGGACGGCGCAGTTCCAGTTAATCGGCTATCGCAAGTCGGAAATCGGCAATGAAATCAGCTCGATCCCTGAATTCCCAACGCCCTGCAGGTGGTGACAAGCGCACCGCGATCATCCGGGCGGCCATCAGCGTTTTTGCCCATAACGGTTATTTCAATTCCAAGGTAGCTGACATCGCTCGCGAAGCTGGCGTTGCCGACGGCACGGTCTATCTCTATTTCAAGAGCAAAGAGGAAATACTTCATTCGATTTTCGACCGTACCGTCGATGAGGCAGTTGCAGATGCACGGAAACAGCTGGACGATATTTCGGATCCTCGTGAAAAGTTGCGACAGATTGCCCGGCTCCACCTCGAGAGACTCGGAGCCGATCGGGACTTAGCCGTTGTCTTTCAAGTCGAATTGCGCGGTTCCACCAAATTCATGGAAGAGTTTTCCGCTGCCGGTTTTGCCGGGTATCTGGCGCTTATTCGCTCGACTTTCGAGGAGGGACAGCGAGCGGGTGTTTTCCGTCCGGACCTCAATGCCAAGATCGTCGCCAAGATTCTCTTCGGCGCTCTCGACGAGATGGCTACCAATTGGATCCTTTCGCCGCGCCGCTATAAGTTGGCGCCGATGGCCGACCAGGTGCTGGATATTTTTCTTAACGGAGTTAGCGCCAGTGAATAGCGCCGCCCCGGAAATCAACGAGTCGGTGGAACCAACGCAAGGCGCTTCGGCACACAAAGACAAACCTGCCACCCTTGTGGATGCCTTCAAAATCATCGCTCGCAAACACAAGAGATCGGACACACTAAACTACAAACACGGCGCGACATGGCTTTCAATATCGTCTGACGAAATGTTAGCCCGGGCGCGACGAATAGCAGCTGGCCTCTATTCACTCGGGGTGCGCAAAGGCGATCGGATAGCTCTACTTTCTGAAAGCCGTCCGGAATGGACGTTAACCGATGCAGGATGCATCTTTGCCGGCGTGATCGACGTTCCCATCTATCCAACTCTCACAACGGCTCAGGTGCGTTATATTCTGAAAGATTGCGGAGCTTGCGCGCTAATACTCGCAAATCGCAGAAAGTTTCTCGAGTTGAAAGAGATTCTCAAAGAATGCCCCGAGGTTAAGAACCTGATCTTCTTTGAAGAGGAGGGCGTAAAGGAGTATGAAGGACTGACGCTCTCGCAACTCGAAGCTATGGGCGAACGACTGGAACAAGCGCAAGAGGATCTGGTGGATCAGTTAGGACGCCAAACCACTCCTGAAGATCTCGCCACTATCATTTACACGTCAGGCACCACCGGCGAACCTAAAGGTGTGATGCTCACTCATTCGAATCTGGTGTCAAACCTGATCGATTCTTCCGGTCACCTTTCATTCGGTGACCAGGACACCGCACTTTCTGTTTTGCCGTTGTCACATGTATTTGAGCGCCAGGCTATGTACATGTACTTGTACCAGGGAATGGCCGTTTACTATGCCGAGTCGCTGGAAACCATTGGTCCTAATCTACGCGAGGTCAAGCCGACAATCCTTGTGGGTGTGCCGAGGATTTTTGAAAAGATTTACGCTCGCATTAGGGAACGAGCTGCTGAAAGCGGCAGGTTGACGTTAGCCCTGCTTTTGTGGGCAGTCTCCGTGGCACGAGAATATGCACGGCTTTTAGTATCTCACCGTCCGATTCCAGTGGGCCTGAAACTCAAACACGCAATTGCCTCGCGCTTGGTTTTTGCTCGCTGGCGCAGCGCCTTTGGCGGTCGCATACGTCTCCTGGTATCCGGTGGCGCGGCATTGCCGGAAGATCTTGGTTACATCTACGTCGGCGCCGGTATTCCTATCATTCAGGGCTATGGTCTGACTGAGACTTCACCCGTGATCACTGCCGGTAGAATTGAAGACAATCGAATTGGGACGGTGGGAAGACCGATACCGAACGTTGAGGTCCGCATTGCAGCCGATGGCGAAATCGAAACGCATGGACCCAATGTGATGCGCGGTTATTACAATAAACCTGAAGAAACACGGGCCGTGTTTACCGAAGATGGATGGTTCAAAACAGGTGACATTGGCGCCATTGATGAAGACGGTTTCCTGCGCATAACCGACCGCAAGAAGGAGTTGTTCAAAACTTCCGGCGGCAAGTACATTTCGCCGCAACCGATCGAACAGGCTATCAAAGGCTCGAGCTTTGTAAACCAGGTAGTGTTGATTGGCAATGGTCGCAGGTTTCCCGCAGCGTTGATTGTGCCCCAATGGGACCACGTGGAGTCATACGCGCGGCTAAAAGGAATAAGCGCGAGCAGCCGCTCCGATCTCTGCCGGCATCCGCGGATAATCGATCTTTTTCTGCGCCAGATTGACGCGCTCACTCCTGACCTGGCCAAGTACGAAAAAATCAAAGCGATCGCACTACTGGAAAACGAATTCACGATTGAGGGTGGGGAATTGACGCCTACGCTAAAAGTGAAACGGCGGGTCATCGACGAAAAATATCGCCCGGTAATCGATCGGATTTACGAGTCTGCCGATGAAGCAAGGGCGTCGAAGTAAAGTGGCCATCGCCCAAGCCCGAAGTTGAGACCTTTGTTACGGATGGGTTGACGGTAAGTCGAAAACGTGAAGTGCGTTGAGAATGCGTTCGGCAGCATCTTGTGCAGCTTGCTTCAAGAGTTGCTGGAGATATATTGCGCTGTTGCTGCGCCCAGGATTCACCGGTACGCTCACGCCTCCCTTGCGAACATTTCCAGGATAGCTGTGACCGCTGGTTACCACCTTGGCGGTAGTCGGTGCGAAGACAACATACTCAATGCTTAGATCGTTGGGATCGGGGGTGGGGTTTTCGATTGAAGTGTCGGACCTGATCTTTAGCAACACGACGAAAGCATCTTTCGAAGCCTTTGCTCGCTTCACCGCGTCGCCGCGGTTCAAGTCGCGGTCGGAGACATCCACGGTCACGGATGCGTGCTTGAGACGGTCGGCACAACTCTGCAGAACGACATTGTCGTAGTAGCTGATGCCTGAAAAAATGTCTCTTTCGAGCCCAAGAATAATGGCGAGATCGGTTTTTTCTACCGGCTTACTCTTTACCGCCGGAGTCGGTTCAGGCGCAGGTGTTGCTGAAGCAGTTGGTTTGTTGGTTCGTCTGCCGGATTGTGCTATGGCCGACGATGCGCATAGCAGAAACACTATCAAAAACAAGAGCGGCCGAACCGGAACAGTTTTCCAGATCATACGTTTTCCTCCTTCCGCATATCGTTTTCAGGATGTGTCTGCGACAGACGGATGATTGTAGCACCAGCGCTGAGAATAGAAACCTGGTTTTGGTACACTTAATCAAGGGTTCTCGAGCATGTACTGATGGAACCAAGGCAAACAGAACCACTAATCATCACGCGAGTGCGCGACCAGGCACGCAGTACACGTTCGTTCGATCTCCGGCCCAACGGTATCAACGAGACGCAAGGAGTTTCTTTTATCCCCGGTCAGGTCGCCATTTTGCAGGTTGAGGGTGAAGCACCTTCCTACTTTGCCTTTGCGAGCGCGCCTGAAGACACGGAGTTGGAAGTATTGGTGAAACAGAAAGTCGGGGTCAGCAATGTCATCTTCGAAATGCAGGAGGGCCAGACTATTGATCTGGTGGGCATCGCGGGACACGGTTTTCCACTCGAGGCACAGAGAAACAGAGATCTTGTTTTCGTTGCGATGGGCACTGGTGTCGCGCCATTGCGCTCGGTCTTGCGCCACGTGCTGAAGCGGAAGAAAGACTTCGGTCAACTAGTTGTGCTTTACGGAGCGCGCACGCCAGACGATTTTTGTTATCGCGACGAAACCGAAAGCTGGGAAGATGCGGGCGTTGAATTGCGGCAGGTGATCTCCAGGCCCGACGGTCACGATTGGTCAGGTCCGACCGGCTATGTGCAGTCCCTGCTAGATCACGTTTTGCCTGATATGACTTCACCAGTGGCGCTCATCTGTGGCTCGATGGAAATGATCGAGCAAACACGCGAGCGACTGGGGAAGATGGGTTTCAAACCGGAAGAGATACTGACGAATTACTGAGCCGAAATTTGGAGCTTTGGCCACCTTGAGTAATCGCCTCGTGTTGGGGTTTCACTAAAGCTGCTACCTGCTTCGTGCGAGTCGCAACGTCATATTAAACTTTCCTTTATCTTCCGTTGAGGCTTCCGCCGCGGCTGAACCCTGCCACGCGCGACCCTGATCATCCGTAAACTTCCATTCAATTTCCGAGCGCTCGGCATTCTTCATAGCACGTTCACTTATCGTGACCGCGGATTTTTTGTGCGGAGTATTGGAAACAATCTGTTTCTGAGTCAGCTCCATGATCCCCGCGAGTGAAGCGGGCTTGGTGATCACGGCCTTGATCTCCCAGTGTTCGGTGTCGCCATTCGTCGAGACTATTTCTCCATCCAGTCCCTGAAAGTCCGGCAGGTAGCGATCGGCGAGCGCCGCACGCACAAATTTCCCATCAGGATCCCACTGGTACTCGATGTCCAGCGCGGCTTGCTGCGCTTTACCTTTGCCCAACATTTTCGAAACTAGATACAACGCGCCATCGATCCCGGACGACAGACCCGCGGTGGTGATGATTTTGCCGTTATCCACATAACGCTGGTCAGAGACAGCTTTGATATTCTGGCCCGCTGTCGCAAGTCGATCGATACCACCACGCACCGTGGTTGCAGATAGCCCATCGAGCAATCCTGCCTTCGCCAGAATGAACGCGCCCGTGCAAACCGACATTACGTAAGTTGATTTCCTGGCGTTATCCTGAACCCATTTAATGAGCTTCGGATTTGCAACAGCGTCGCGAGTGCCTCCGCCCGGTACCAGGAGCACATCGGCTTTCGGAGTGTTCTCAAAAGTGTAGTCGGCGGTGATTTTCTGTCCGTAGACTGTGGTAACCGGATCCAGTGTTTCCGCGACACTAAAGATGTGGTAACCAGCGCCACCGAACACCTCCCACGGTCCGGCAAAGTCGATAATCTCAACTGAGTTGAAGAGGAGAACGGCGACCGCGGGCGGGCTGTCCTTACCCGCCCCCAGGGGAATCAGCTTCATGCCGCACTGGGGACAGTTGCCGGGCTTATCGAAAGTGAGTTTGTCGCAATCCTGCCCGCAGGGTGGACAGACATAGACGTTCGCGCCCCCGCTTTGATTCGCAAGAGCCTCAAGTGACGGCGCACTCGCTCCTAACGTTGTGAGACAGCCGGCCGCGAAAACCGCGCCCGCCCCGCGCTTTATGAAATGCCTTCGAGTCAGCCCCTCTTCAGTAGTGTCTGTCGCTTCTGTTTTCATGCTCTCCTCCGGTTTTTGATATCCAGGCTTGCAACGCTTTGCGCAACACTTCTTGAGCGAGTTAATCCTCTTCAACCCTCGGCTCTAAGCCAACTGATGAGGATGCGGCCGATTAGATGGTACATAGTTTTTCCAGCCGTATTCCTTCGCGATCTGCTCGAGGAGAAAATCCCCCAGCATGATGCCGTATTGGGAGTTGGCCATGATGACTGCACCCTGGCCAGAATCGGCAAACATCATCAACATCGCCTGAAAACCTTCATCATCACCGATGTGCCCGAACAGGTCTGGTCGCATCTCGTCGCCCAGGAAGAAGCCAAGTCCCATCCGATCTCGATGTTGCTCATTTCCCAAAGCGATCTCCTCGACCCGCGGCATCTGGGGCTTGAGCATCTCGGCCGCGATACTTTCCGAGAGTACGCGGTTTGACTTGCCCTGCTTAGACAGCGCTATATCAATAGCCAACTTTGCAAGATCAGAAGGTGTTGTCCACAAGCCCGCCGCGGCCATCTCCGGATAGATATGCCATCTGCCGGCGACTGGTTTTCCATTCGCGTAAGTCCCGGTGGCTGCCGCCGGGGTACGCGACGGCGGGAGCGGCTGTTCGTAAGTACTATCGTTCATTCCGATCTTGTCAAAAACGATCTCGTGCATGAGTTGCGGGAACGGTTCTCCCGTCACGTCAATCATCAGCTGTTGTTCGATCAGCACCGCACCACCGGAGTACCGCCATCGAGTTCCCGGGACAGAGTCAACCCGGACTGGTGGTGTATTGGCGGGCTTCCCACCGTTCAGAATTTGGGTCAGTGTGGGCAAAGGCTGATCCACTGCATAACCCGGGAAACCGTGAATCGTCAGGCTGGCGCTGTGACTCAGGATACGGCGGAGAGTGACCTTCTGCTCTTTGGTGAATTCGTTCTCGGGCACTTTCCAGCTTCTGAGCTTCTGATTGACGTCGTCATCCAAAGATAGCTTTCCCTGCTCTACCAGACTCAGCGCACCGACGGCTGCCACGGGCTTGCTGATTGACCCGGCTTGAAAAAGAGTCCGATTGTTTACGGGAGTCGTCCCCCCGGCTTCGGTGACTCCAAAGGCCTGGGCCGACGCGAGCTTGAAATTATCAATGATGGCGAGGCTCAATCCGGGAACGTTATAAGCTTCCATCAGCTTCTGAACATTCAACTGCGCGGACGATTCCGCCCTCTCAATCAGAGTCATGCCGCAAACGGGACAGGCGCCCGGCTTATCAAACGTCAGTTTGTCGCAGTCCAGACCGCAAGGAGGACAGACATAAACTACCTTGACCGCGGTCTGCCGGGCGCGGGAACCCATTCCCCGCGGTGTCAACGCGGGCAGCGTCATGGCGATGACTGCGCCAGAGCTGCCCTTGAGGAAACTTCGCCGAGTCAGCACATCATCGGTCGTTTCCCGCTTGTGTTTCATGCTCTACTCCTCGCTCCTTGATCGTCAGCCGAGAATATGCGAGAAATCAAAGGCATCGCCATGACAAAAAGCCGACAGTTTCGGACACCAAAGAGTTCAGACGAACGGGTGGTTCGAGGCGGGAAAAAATGGCGAGGATGGTTAGACAAGCCATGGTCGACAATTCAACTAGTCGATATACCCGAGCTGTCATGACCGGAAAGAAACCCCTGCGGATAGGACTCCTGGGATTTGAAGGACTGATGGCGCTCGATCTGGTTGGGCCCATCGACGCTTTCACGTCGGCGGTCGCCGAAGAACCCGATGGGCAGATAGCCAGCTGTTACGAGATTGTCATCATCGGCTTAACGAGTCGCCCGTTCACCTCCGAATCCGGAGTCGTATTCAAGCCGCACAAAACGATCAGGAACGCCCCGCATCTGGACACGCTCATTATTCCAGGCGGAAGAGGATTGCGCGTGCCCGAGACGCAAAAAAGAGCAGCGGAATGGATTATCAGTCAGGCCGCAAAGACCCGTCGCATCGCAACCGTCTGCACGGGCACCTTCGGACTTGCCGCCACCGGTTTACTTGATGGGCGGAAGGTCACGACGCACTGGCGCCACGCGCAGGATCTGGCCAGGCGCTTCCCGCAATTGAAGGTCGATCCGAACGCGCTCTATCTCAAAGACGGAAAGTTCTACACCTGTGCCGGTATCACTGCCGGAATCGATCTTTCTCTGGCTTTGATCGAAGAAGATTTCGGCCCGCGGGTGGCGCTGTCAGTTGCGCGCGAACTGGTTGTTTATTTGAAGCGACCAGGTGGGCAAGAACAGTTCTCTGAGCCGTTACAGTTTCAAACCCGCTCAAGCGATCGGTTCGCAGATCTGGCAGTCTGGATTCAGGGCCATCTGCGACAAGACTTGTCGGCGGAAGGGCTTGCCGAGCGCGCCTGTCTGAGTCCGCGGCACTTCACGCGTCGATTCAAAGAAGCGTTCGGCGCGACGCCTGCCACTTTCGTAGAAGACGCGCGCTTGAGGGAGGCGCGCGAGCGTTTGACTTTACCGAAACAGACAATCGAGGGTGTGGCTGATTCAGTCGGATTCAAGAGCGCTGACGCTTTTCGTCGGGCCTTCGAACGACGCTACGGGCTGCAACCGAGCAGTTACCGCAGATACTTTGTTCTCCGCACGAAGTAAAATCTCGCACACGTCGAGAGTTTAGCCGAAACTTGTGACTTTACGACGATGAGGTCAAGATTCCTTTGATTTGGAGCGCTTATCGTCTCTGTCTTGCTGAATGAGGGCTCATTCAGTATTATGAGTCGAAGATTTCCCCCGGAGTAATTCCATAAGAAAGCGAACCAAACTACTCGCATGATGCGCATAGAAAAAGCTGCGGTCCTCGGCGCGGGCACCATGGGCGCGCAGATCGCCGCACATCTCGCCAACGCGCGGATCCCGACTCTGTTGCTGGATATTCCACCGCGTGAATTGACTCCTGAAGAACAAGCCAAAGGGCTTACTTTGAACTCGAAAGAGGTGCGCAGCCGGATCGCGCGTAACGGTCTGGAAGCCGCAAAAAAAGCGAAGCCCGCGGCGTTCTTTACTCCCGAACTCGCAACCCTCGTCACCATTGGCAATTTCGACGACGACCTCGCAAAGCTCAAAGACTGCGATCTGGTTATTGAGGCCGTCGTTGAAAACCTCGATATCAAAAAGTCTCTCTACGAACGAGTGGAAAAGCAGCGCCGGCCCGGTTCCGTCATCGCTTCGAATACGAGCGGCATCCCGATCCATCTCCTGGCGGAAGGACGTTCCGAAGATTTCCGTAAACACTTTCTTGGCGTCCACTTTTTCAATCCGCCGCGCTATCTGCATCTCGTCGAGATAATTCGTACCGAGTGGACCTTGCCGGAAGTTTCCTGCTCCATGTTTGGTTTTCTCGACAACAGGCTCGGGAAAGGTGTGGTTCCCGCTAAGGATCGACCAAACTTCATCGCTAATCGAATTGGCACATTTGGAGCACTCCACACAATCAGGACTATGCTCGAAGACGACTACTCGATCGAAGAAGTCGATCGCATCACCGGTCCTGCGATTGGCCGTCCGAAGAGCGCGACGTTTCGCACGTTTGACTTGGTTGGTCTGGATGTCTTTACACATGTCATTAAGAATTTGTATGAGGCGTTGCCGGAAGACGAAGAACGAGAGATGTTCGTCGCGCCGGAGTTTCTGACGAAGATGGTTGAAAGCGGACTCCTCGGCAATAAGACCAGGGGCGGCTTTTACAGAAAACAGACAGGCGAAGGCGGCAAGCGTGAGATTTGGACGCTCGAACGGGCCTCTTTTGATTATCGTCCCTCAGAAAAAGTGAAACTGCCGTCACTCGAGATGGCAAAAAATATCGAAGATGCGCCGGAGAGGATTAAAGCACTGGTATGGGGCAAGGACCGCGTGGGAGAGTTCCTTTGGAAAACGTTTTCCCGCACGCTCAATTACGCGGCCAAGCGAATTCCTGAAATTGCAGACGCGATCGTGGAAGTTGATCGCGCGATGCGTTGGGGTTTTGGTTGGGAGTTGGGGCCATTCGAGGTTTGGGATGCGATTGGTGTAGAGAAATCAGTTGCGCGGATGAAGGAAGAAGGCGTGACGGTATCCCCGAATGTCGAGCAGATGCTCTCTTCCGGCGCAAAGTCGTTCTACAAGAGAGAGCAAGGGCAGCACTTCTACTTCGATTTCGCCGCAGGCAAATACGTACCACTGTCCGACCCGGTGGGCGTTACGATTCTGAAGTCAATCAAAGAGCAAAAGGGCGTTATCAAGAAGAACGCCGGAGCATCGCTGGTGGATATGGGAGACGGCGTGGCCTGCCTCGAGTTTCACTCGAAGATGAATGCAATCGGTGGCGATACGCTGGAGATGTTGAAGTTTGCCATCGGCGAGGTGGAAAAGAATTTTGTCGGTCTGGTGGTGGGCAATCAGGGAACGAACTTCTGTGTCGGCGCCAACATCATGCTGATGCTCATGGAAGCTCAGGATGAAAACTGGGAAGATCTCGATATGATGGCGCGCGTATTCCAGAACTCCACAATGAGTCTACGTTACTCGCCCAAGCCCGTTGTCGTCGCTCCTTTCAATATGGTGTTCGGTGGTGGATGCGAGATGGTATTGCATGCAGATCGCGTCAGGGCGTCGGCTGAAACCTATATAGGCCTCGTGGAGGTTGGCGTAGGGATCATTCCGGCCGGCGGCGGCACCAAAGAGATGTTAGTGCGCACACTCGATTCGATTCCTAAGGGCGTGGACGATGCTGACCCCTTCCCATTTGTGAAGCGTGCTTTTGAAACGATCGCGCTCGCGAAGGTCGCGACCTCTGCTGAAGAGGCACGCTCGATTGGTTTTCTATCCGCCGACGATTCCATCTCGATGAATGCGGACCGCGTAATAGCAGATGCCAAAAAGGAAGTGTTGGCGCTTGCAGCCAGTGGTTATGTGCAGCCGCAGAGGCGCACGGATATTCTAGCGCTAGGCGGTGCGGCGCTGGCAACTTTGAAGCTCGGTATTCACCAGATGAAGCGGGCTGGCTACATTTCGGATCATGACGCCGAGATTGGCGCACAGCTCGCGCGCATACTGACTGGCGGTGACTTGAATCATCCGACACGGGTGTCCGAACAGTATCTTCTGGATCTAGAGCGGGAGGCTTTTCTTTCGCTCATCGGTAAGCGCAAGACGCAGGAACGAATGGCGCACATGTTAAAGACAGGAAAACCGCTCAGGAATTAGAGGTGTTGAATAATGAGAGACGCAGTTATCGTATCAGCCGTACGCACCGCCGTCGGCAAGGCGCCGAAAGGGACGTTGAGAAATACGAGGCCTGACGAAATGGGCGCGGCGGTAATCAAAGAGGCCCTTAGCCGTGTGGTTGGTCTCGACCCTGCCGAAGTCGAAGATGTGATCATGGGCTGCGCGATGCCGGAAGCAGAGCAGGGGATGAACGTCGCGCGCGCGGCGGCGATTCGTGCCGGGCTACCGGTTGAAACAAGTGCCATGACGATCAATCGCTTTTGTTCGTCAGGCCTGCAGTCAATCGCGATGGCTGCCGACCGCATCAGAAGTGGTGGCGCGGAAGTGATCGTTGCCGGGGGTCTGGAAACGATGTCGATGATCCCGATGGGCGGTCATACCATTCGTCCCAACCCTTACCTGGTTGAGCATTATCCTGACTTCTATTTGAGCATGGGTTTGGCTACCGAGAATGTTGCTCGCAAGTATGAAGTGACGCGTGAAGAGCAGGACGAGTTTGCACTGCGCTCACACCAGCATGCAGCCGCGGCGCTCGACGCTGACAAGTTCAAGGACGAAACTGTACCGCTGAACGTGGTTCTGGAAGATCTTGATGAACATGGACGAAAACGGCGACGGGAAATCGTGTTTGCTCAGGATGAAGGCGTTCGCCGCGACTCGAGCATTGAGGGACTACAGAAGCTAAAGCCTGCTTTTCATGTTAAGGGGACAATCACTGCTGGTAATGCCTCGCAGATGTCAGACGGCGCGGCCGCCGCGATTGTGATGTCTGATGCTCGTGCGAAAGAGTTAGGAGCGAAACCGCTGGCGCGATTTGTGGCGTATGCAACAGCTGGTTGTCCTCCTGAGGAGATGGGCATCGGCCCTGTCTTCGCAATTCCTAAAGCTCTGCGTATCGCTGGTCTAACACTCAAGGACATCGACGTGATCGAATTGAACGAAGCTTTCGCGGCCCAATCGCTGGCCGTTATCAAGACGTTGGGCTTGGACCCGGACAGGGTTAACGTCAATGGCGGCGCTATTGCGCTTGGACATCCGCTTGGCTGCACGGGTGCTAAGTTAACCGCCAGCATCCTCCGTGAACTCGAGCGTCGCAACGGGCGATACGGCATGGTTACTATGTGCGTTGGTGGTGGCATGGGCGCTGCGGGAATCTTTGAAAGGATCTGACCAGATGACGGCTTCTGAGATTTTCGAATCAGTGACCGGCAGTGGGAGTAGTGATTTCGCGATTCTGGTCGGCATTCTGAATAAACATGGCTCGTGGTGTTTGATTGGAGGCCTGGCGGTTAATTGTTACGTGGAGCCGGTCTACACCCTGGATGCCGACATAGTAGTAATTTCATCTGAACTGCGGGCAATCCAGAATGAGTTAGTCGTGTCAGGATTTGCTGTCGAGGAGTTTCCGCATTCCCTAAATGCGAAAATGACGGGCAGCGATCTGCGGATTCAATTCAGTCTTGATGGCCGTTACCAGGATTTTCTAAATGCGACGAGTGTGATGGAAGTATTGGGGCAACAGGTGCCAGTGGCTTCGCTTGCTGATGTTGTGCGAGGAAAGCTCTGGGCTTGGAACGATGAGAAGCGCAGGCCGACGAAGCGAAAGAAGGATGAACTGGATCTGATGAGGATCTTAGAGGCCTATCCAGAGATGCGTCTCGTCATGCCTGATGAGATTAGCAAGCAAGTGCCTTAGCAGAACTCCGAAAGAATGCCTTGTGTTATTTAGTCCTAATAGCAATGTAGGAGGAAGAAAGTCCATGTCAGCCGTAGCCGAACAAAAAAAGACAATCAAAGGTGGCGCTTTTTTGATCGAAGAGAGTACGCCTGAAGAGATCTTCACGCCGGAAGATTTCACTGAAGAGCACCGCATGATTGCCGAAACAACCCGGCAGTTTGTCGATAACGAAGTTTCGCCGCACATCGACCAGTTGGAGCAACATGATTGGAAGTTCGCGCGCGAGCTCGTGCGGAAAGCGGCCGACCTCGGTTTGATCGCCGCAAACATCCCTGAGGAATACGGTGGTCTTGGACTCGATCAAACGAGCAGTGCTTTGGTAGGAGAAAACGTCGGGCGCTCTGCCTCCTTTGCGACGACCCTGGGCGCGGAAAGTGGCATCGGCTTGCTGCCTATCATTTACTTTGCTAAGGAAACGGCCAAACATAAATATCTGCCGCGTGTAGCTTCCGGTGAACTGATTGCTGCTTACGCGCTGACCGAGGCGGGCTCCGGTTCTGACGCGATGGCCGCGAAGGCGACGGCCCGGTTGAGCGAAGATGGCACGGAATACATTCTCAACGGCGAAAAGATGTGGATCACGAATGGCGGTTTCGCCGACATCTTCATCATCTTTGCCAAGGTTGATGGCGATAAGTTTAGCGCGTTCATAGTCGAACGGCAGCCGGGACTAACTTCCGGCGCTGAAGAACACAAGATGGGTATCAAGGGCTCGAGCACAACTGCCCTGGTGCTTTCTGATGTTCGCACACCGGTAGAAAACTTGCTGGGCGAGGTTGGCAAAGGTCACAAGATCGCTTTCAACATTCTGAACATCGGTCGATTTAAACTGGGCGCCATGTGCGTCGGTGGAATGAAGCTGATGGTCAACGATTCAGTGCGCTACGCAAATGAGCGTCATCAGTTTGGTCGCTCGATCTCTTCGTTTGGCGCGATCAAATCGAAGCTGGGTGAACAGGCGATTCGCACGTGGGTCGGCGAGTCGATGATCTATCGCACACTGGGAATGATTGAGTCGGGTGTGGGTGCGGTTGATTCGAAAGATATGGATGCGCGTTTGCGAGCGATTGAAGAGTATGCAGCGGAATGTTCGATCATCAAGGTGGCGCTTTCGGAATATTGCGATTACGTCGCTGACGAGATGGTGCAAATCTACGGCGGTTATGGCTATTCGGCCGACTACCCGGCTGAGCGTGCGTACCGGGATTCGCGCATCAATCGCATCTTCGAGGGCACGAATGAAATCAATCGCATGTTGATTCCGGGTCGTTTGATGAAGAGTGCGCTGAGCGGCCGGCTGGCCCTGCTCCCCGCTGCTCAGGCGTTGATGGATGAGGTGCTGACACCGCAAATGGCCGCGATCGACGATGACGAAAGCGTGTTAGCTACTGAATTGAAACTTACGCAGAACGCCAAGAAGGTTGCGTTGATGACGCTGGGCACTGCGGCACAGAAATACATGATGAAACTAGGCGACCAACAGGAGATCTTGATGGGCATCGCCGACATCATCATGGACACTTACGCGATGGAGTCGGCTATTCTGCGCGCGCGAAAACTTGCCGCCGCTCAGGGTGAGGAAACTGCGGCACGGTATCTCGATATGACCCGGGTGTTCTGCAACGACGCGGTGGAGAGAATTGGGGCGCGAGCAAAGAATACGCTTGCCGGGATGTTGGAAGGCGACGAGTTGCGCACGCTTTTGGCTGCGTTGCGTCGCTTTACGAAGCTCCAGCCAATGAACACTATCGCGGCTCGGCAGCGGATTGCTGATGAGATGATCACGGCGAATAGGTACGTGTATTAGAGGATTACAGATTCGGGATCTCAGATCTCAGATCTCAGATCTCAGATCCCGGATCTCAGATCCCGGATCTCAGATCTGAGATCTGCGATCTGAGATTCCGGACCTGACACCTGACACCCGAGATTTGAGATCTGGGATTTCATTTACTTTGGGCTTTATCCATTCTCACCATGGAGGCGATTACCTCACCATGAAGTACAACCGTTTCGAAGAATTACCTGTTTGGCAAGATGCAATTGAGTTGGCAGTGCGGATCTTTGAACTGACGGCCCGTCCGCAATTCAAAGGCTACTACAGTCTCAAGGATCAAATGGAACGTGCGGGCGTGTCAGTTTCGAATAACATTGCAGAGGGCTTTGAGCGTGGAACGACGCAGGAGACGTTAACATTTCTCTACATTTCCAAAGGATCAGCGGGAGAGACTCGTTCGGTATTATGTTTGACGGAGCGGCTAAAAAGATTTCAGCATCTCAGATCTGAGATCTTAGATCTGAGATCCCGATCAGAGAGCATCTCGCGCCAACTAAGTGCATGGTGCGAGTCGCTTCAGAATACTAATATTCGCGGACAGCGCTACTTGACCGAAAAAAGCCGGCGACAGGCGAAGCAAGCTCGTGAGCGGGAAGAGTTTCTGAAAGAATTAGAAGAGATCCGGAAGCGAGGCAAATAGTGAGTGTCAGAAGTGGTGGCTTTTGAGATCTGAGATTGTTTGAGATCTTAAATCTGAGATCCTAAATCGGGGACTCGTAGATCTCAATTCTCAAATCTCAAATCTCAGATCCCAGATCTCCCATCGAAACAAAGAACCCAATGCGTATCATCCCAATCTCGCTCCCAACCCCCTTCTACATCGGTCCGGTCAACGTTTACCTGATCGCGGAAGATCCTCTGACGATCATCGATACGGGTCCGAAGACGAAAGAAGCCGCCGACGCATTACGCTCCGGCTTGCGTGCGGCAGGTTTTCTTATTTCCGACCTTCGTCGGATTGTGCTTACCCACGCGCATGAAGACCACTGTGGTCTGGCCCGCTCGTTGCGAGACGAAGCGAAGAATGCAGAAGTGTTTGTTCATGAATGGGAGACAGGACATCGCCACAGCCGTCTTGAATACGCCGAGCATCGCGAATTGCTGGCGCGCGCCGGAGTTCCTGAAGACGAGATTGAAACTATGCGGCGTATGTATGAAGGCGTGCGAGTTTATGCCGACTCGTTTGCCGATCATGAATACAGCCCGCTTTGGGATGAAGCCGAATTGGAATTCGATTCGGGCTCGTTGCGAATTCTTCATACTCCAGGACACACACCCGGTTCCTGTTCCTTCATGCGCGAAGCCGATCGCACCGTGATTGCGGGTGACTGCGTGCTCAAGCGTATTACGCCCAACCCAGTTCTCTCACCCGACCCGATTGATTCCTCAAAACGTTTTCCCTCGCTCGCCGAATATCTGGTAAGCCTCGCACGCCTGCGAGCCTTCGCACCCACACTCGTCTATGGTGGCCATGGTGATCCCGTACACGACTACGAAGAACTCTTCAACCGCTACTTTCGGAATATCCGGGAACGTCAGGCCCAGGTGATTAGTCTTGTCACAAAGGATGGAGCAACAGCCTGGGACGTCTCGCGGGCAATGTTCCCGGAAGCCAACGACGTTCATCGCTTTCTTGCCGTCTCAGAAGCAGTGGCCCATCTTGACCTGGCCCACTCGGAGGGAAAGATCGATCTGGAGTTGAGCGGAGCGCGGGAAGTCTATAAGAAGATCTCAGCTGATTGACTTGGTTGGTGCGTCAACGTCGTGCGTGCTGTATCGAAACGCTTGAGGTTTGAACGCCACTCAGCATCAAACTGAATCACTCAAAATTGATAACCTCACAGGTTGGGAAGGCGGACCCTGCCCCCGCCCAAGTTTCGAAATCAATATTCAAACAATGACATAACGCCAACAACCTCTGACCTGAGAGATAACTCAAGTTGGGTTGCTGGTTTGAATATTGAGTGGCTTTCAACCTTGAGGTTCGGACGGGTCCACCGTCCTTACTATGAGGTTACGAGATTGAATGGTCCAACTTGTTGCTTAGTGCCATTCAAGCCTGAGGTAGGTCGACCCACTTCTGGCCTGAAGTCACTGAAGTTGATCGATGAGTTGCGGATGGGCAAGCCCAGAAGCAACGGAATTCTGAGCGACTGATCCGAAAATTCTGATTTGCTTCGGAACCGGAGCAATACTTTTCCCACGGAATCTTTTGGAACCCAACTAGAGTGGTAGCGTGTAAGGCCTAAAATCTTCCGGAGGAATTTCCATATGACAACGAAATACGTTCTCAGTCTCCTGGCCGCTACAGTTCTAACTATGGGCATTACGTTCGCTCAGCAAAGCACTACGCCAGCACCTTCTCTTCCTGCTGAGACCTTTGGTCAGGATTTTTCGCTTTTCGTGGACGGTGGCGGTTTTCTAGGCGTCCACGCCGAAGACATCAGTAGAGAGAATATGGGGCGATATAATTTGAATCACGTGCGAGGAGTTGGCATTACGCAAGTCGTCAAGAACAGTCCTGCCGAGAAGGCAGGGCTTAGAAAAGACGACGTCATTCTGCGCGTCGATGGCGAGAATGTAACCAGCGTTCGCAAGCTCAATCGCCTGATCTCCGAGATTGCACCCGATCAAACCGTACGAGTCGCGATAAGTAGAGGAGGTTCAGAACAAGAACTGACGGCGACAATTGGCAAACGTGAGAATATGACCAACGTGCAGAATTTCATGACCGAAAATCCACAGGCCTGGAAATGGGAAGGGCCTTTGGCAAACAAAGATAACGACATGGTTTTTGCTCTCGGCAACAGCCGTCGTATTGGCGTCAGCACTATCGAATTAACAAAACAACTTGCCGAGTATTTTGGAATCCCAGACGGCAAGGGTGTGCTCGTGACTTCGGTCTCAGCTGATAGTCCCGCAGCTAAGGCTGGCATCAAGGCGGGAGATGTGATTACGGCAATTGATGGTGAGAAAGTAGAAGCCACCGGCGACATTTCCCGGGCAATCAACAACAAGAAAGATGGCGACGTGACACTTACTATCATCCGGAACAAGTCTCAACAGACAATCCGGGTGACACCAAAGGAAGGCGAGTTTCCTTTTGGAACGCCAGGGGCGCGGCCCCAGATTGGCCGGCGCATCGTCATCCCGCGGATAGAATTACCGTCGATCCCCGAGATGGATATCATGATTCCGAGAATTGAACTCCCGACAATCCCCTCGATTGACATTCAGCTGCCACGGGTAACTCCTAAAGTAAAGGTAGTAAAAAGTGTGGCCAGGCCGATCTAGCCTCGGTACTTCCGGGCACATACTCGCCAGAAGGCAGCACGGCGCTGTGGTTTTTGTACCGCAGCGCCTTGCTCGTTTAGGAGTCCACTCTCGCGGCTTGCGCCGGAGACGGTGGTTGTGTGATGATCGCAACTGATGAAAGCCGTCATATACAGCCCTGATCTTTTGAGGAGTGAATAAAGAGTGAAAGCGGAATTGCAGAAATTAGTCGCTTTGCAGAACCTGGACACCGGCATACGAAAACTAAAAAAAGACTTAGAAGCGATACCTGAAAGGCGCGCCGAGATCGAAAGAGAGTTCGATCAGCGCGCCTTTGAAATTAGGGCCCTGGAGAACCGCCGCGATGATGCGAAAGTGAGCCGCGCCCGTCTTGAAAACGAAGTAGTCGAACAACGTGGCCGGTCTGAACGAGCGGAACGAAACCTGATGTCCTCCAGGAAGCAGGATGAATACACTGCTGCTATCCGGGAGGCAGATGCTGCCCGCAAACAGATCACCGCTTTGGAAACCCAGATCCTCGAACAAATGGAAATACTGGACCAGGCGGAGGCGGCTCTGACAGAACGGGCTGGCGAAATAGCCGGCTTGAATTCCGACCGCGAAGCACGGCTCGAAACTTTCGACGATGAAACTCGGATACAGTCGGAGCAATTGGTCACTGCACGCACCGAACGTGATCGCTTGTTTGGTAACTTACCAAAACCGATCAGCGCACTTTATGCCAGAATCAGCGCTCGCATACGGGATGGTATCGCTGTAGCCGAAGCCCGCAACAGGTCTTGTTCGGCTTGTTTCATGTCGCTCAGACCTCAGGTCATGACTGAAATTCGCCGTGGAGCTGAAGTGATCACCTGCGACAACTGTGGTCGCATCCTTTATTACGTTCCGGCCGATTCGACGCCTGCAAATTCATCGGCGGTTCAGTCAAACGTCCTCATCACCTAGCGGGAACGCCGCACCAGGTGAAATCAGGAATTACGTGTTCTACTCAACTTCGATGTCCAACAATATCGAAGTTGAACTTCAGCTTACTCCTGACTCTGACAAGACCATGAAAAGCTGATGTAGCCTTCACCTTGTAATTGCCGCGATCGATACTAAACTCGCCCACAGCCCGCATGTCGTTCCCGGTCAATGTAACTTGGGCCGGAATCTCGATGGGACGGGTCACACCGTGCAAGGTGAGGTTACCTGAGATCTTCAGATCATAGCGGCCATTGCCCAGCGACTTCCCCCGGACTTCCGTACTTTGGAAAATGATCTCTGGATATTGATCGGGTTGCAGCACAATCTCGCGCAACTCCTTGTTGATGATCTGCTTTTGTTGTTCGGTGAATACGGCACCCGTTTCAACTAATGAACCAGATTTCACTACCAAATGTAGAGAGGCGGGCGTGATGGAGTCGGGAGTAATCTCCGCTTCACCGCCAAACTCACGAGCGGCGACGTAATGGTCATGCCCTTTGAACCAGAACAGACCACCGGCGTATGCGTGCGCAATGAATTTGCTTTGGCTCGAGTCCAGGGAGTACCTCGTTGCAGTGGGTTGCGCAGAGTAACGCGCGGGACATTTACCGGCAGGTACGGTTGTGGGCCAGACACGTCCCGCAAGTAGAACCAACAAGACTCCAGGAATAGTAGCTGAGGCGACCAGTGTTCTATGCATTTCAAGACCCCTCCAAAGCACCACATCACGACTAGGGCGCTGGACCTCGTTGAGATCGAACTTATCGCGAACGATTTGAAACAAATTGATTAGAGGTTAGCCAAACTCTGTGACAGTTGCGTTGTAAAGTTGTTCAAATACTTTGCCAGACGCGCTGTTGATGTTGCGCTGTTGGGATGCGAAACTGATACTTATTGTTGTCAATTCGGAGAGGCCAAATGGTAGTTAAGAAGGACGCCCAGGGAAAGGGCCAGCTGAAGCGAACGCGCCCGAAAGGTGGAAGCGTGGTCTCAGTGCCGGAATTTCTGGCCCTCGCGGGACCAAAGGGTGACATGATCCTGCAAGTGGAACGCGAACAGGTTTCCTTAACCAGTTTAGAGCGAATCTACTGGCCTGATGAGAAGCTGACGAAGTTTGATTTGCTCTGCTATTACCTGAAAGTAGCAGATCATATATTGCCTTTCCTGAAGGATCGGCCGGCGATTCTGCAACGGTGGCCAAGAGGTATTAAAGCACCGATGTTTTTTCAGCAGGATCTGGAGAGCGCGCCCCCGTTTATCAAAACAATCAGACTAACCAACCTCGAGGGTCGCCAACTCGACTATGCGGTGTATTCGACTACTGCATCACTTCTCCACTTCGTCAATTTGGGAACAATCGAACAGCATCCATGGCATTCGACAGTCAAGCGACTCGCGAAACCTGATTGGCTCGCCATCGATTTAGATCCTAAGCGTGCGCCTTGGGAAAACGTGTTGCAGGTGGCTCTGGTCGTCAAAGAGGTGGCTGATGAGATCGGCTTGAAAGCATTTCCCAAGACTTCCGGCTCTTCCGGTATACACGTCTACGTCCCACTCAAACCTACCAACGAATATGAGAAGGTTGCAGAGTTTGCAAAGCTGCTCGCGGGAGAGGTTGCTCGTCGTGTTCCCAAAATTGCCACTGTGGAGAGATCTATTGCCAAACGGAAAAGCACTCAGGTTTATGTCGACTGGATGCAGAATGCCCGTGGGAAAAGCCTGGCTGCGGCCTTTACTGCCCGGGCCAAGCCAAAAGCGACTGTCTCAATGCCGCTAGCGTGGAAACAGATCGATGAAGGTGTGAAGATTACTGACTTCACCATCACCAACGCTCCAGAATTGATAAAGAAAAAAGGTGACCCATGGGCCACCTTCTTTGAAGAGCGACAGGCGCTAAAACTAGAGTGAGTTTCAGCAAGAGCTCAAGTCCTCGGAGCTTGACGATCCCAGCGCCGACTGCTTATTCTGTCAACGAGTATGGTCAAGCCGCAACACAGCCTGCATCGCTATTATTACTATTACGGCCCGCTCTCCGCTGGGAGGGACGGTCGGACGATGGACTGTCGGCGTGCGCTGATTATCTAGCACAGTAGACAAGTTTCCTGAACCGGCCATCGGTCCTTCCAGTAGGGAAGGATCGGTGGCCGGTTTTTTGTATACAGCGCATTAGCACTACGAGATGCGTTCGTTGAGTGCGGTCGCTCCCGGTTCTGTAATATGAGTTTTGAGACTTCCAAGTGAGGTAGATATGACAAAAAACCACGAAGAGCAATTATTACGAGACCACGTTGACATGCGCATGGTAGGAACCGGCCTGGAAGAAATCGTTTCAGACCGCAACACCCTCATTCAACTCGATCCGGATCATCCCGGTTTCAGGGACCCCGAGTACCGCGCCCGTCGTAATCGAATAGCCCAGATAGCAATGGGCTATCGCCCGGGGCAACCCATTCCCCCAGCCCCTTACACAGATGATGAACATCGCGTGTGGCAAACTATTTGGAAGGCGCTCAAACCCGCTCATGAGCAATATGCCTGTGCCGAGTATCGCGATTGTTTGCAGCGGCTGGCCTTCGATCCTGATCGTATTCCGCAATTAAGTGAGGTAAGTAAGAAAGTGGAAGCGGTCAGCGGATTTCGCCTGGAACCCGTGGCCGGGCTGGTCCAACCGCGTGTGTTTCTCGAGTCGCTGGCTAACGGTATATTTCTTTGCACTCAATACATTCGTCATTACTCAACACCTCTTTACACGCCCGAGCCAGACGTGGTGCACGAGATAATCGGGCACGCGGTTACGCTCGCAAGCAAGCGTTTAGCTGAGCTTAATCGTCTGT
>WNFR01001287.1_pt1 | contig 26083 bp, 23 predicted proteins | sample 5400221 | NCBI WGS metagenome assembly WNFR01 (sample SAMN13153357, study PRJNA577476) | soil metagenome | isolation source: 40 cm soil under Madrone tree | place: USA:California | collected 2016-06-14
CTCGAGATCTGCGACGGCAACATGCAGGAAGGCTCGTTCCGCTGCGACGCCAACGTCTCGGTGCGCCGGGCCGGCACGGAGAAGCTCGGCACGCGCGCGGAAATCAAGAACCTCAATTCCTTCCGCTTCGTCGAGCGCGCCATCAACTACGAGGTGACGCGCCAGATCGATATCCTCGAGTGCGGCGGCCAGGTGGTGCAGGAGACGCGCCTCTACGATCCGGACAAGGGCGAGACGCGCGCCATGCGCTCCAAGGAGGAAGCGAACGACTACCGTTACTTCCCCGATCCGGACCTGCTGCCGGTGGTGCTCGATGAGTCGTTCATCGCACAGGTGCGCGCCACTCTGCCGGAGCTGCCGGACCAGAAGGCCGCGCGCTTTGCCTCACAGTACGGACTGTCGGCTTACGATGCGGGCGTGCTCACGGCCAGCCGCGAGCTCGCCGCCTACTACGAAGAAGTCGTGCGCGAGCTGCCGCAGGAACCCAAGCTGGCGGCGAACTGGGTCATGGGAGAGTTCGCCGCGGCCCTGAACAAGGAGAACCTCGAGGTCGGTTCCGGCAAGCTCCCGCCGGCGCGCCTGGCGGGGCTGCTGAGACGCATCTGCGACCAGACCATTTCCGGCAAGATCGCCAAAGAGGTGTTCGAGACCATGTGGTCGGGCAGTGCGAGCGCCGATGCGGTGATCGACGCGCAGGGTCTCAGGCAGATCACCGACAGCGCCGCCATCGAACGCGTGATCGATGAGGTGATGGCCCGCAATCCCGCTCAGCTCGCCGAGTACCGTGCGGGGAAGGACAAGCTGTTCGGATTTTTCGTGGGCCAGGTCATGAAGGCGACCGCCGGCAAGGCCAACCCGGCGCAGCTGAATGAGCTGCTGCGCAGAAAGCTCGGTGGCTGAGCTTCAGTCGCGATGCGCGCCGCGCGCGCGCTGATCGGGCAGCGCCACAGCCGGGGTTGAAGCGCGTGAGTGCCTGCCCCATTGTGGCGGGGATGGATCAGTGCGCTGTCCCGGTGAGCGACGAGGTGCGTCGCTTCATATTCGAGAAAAGGCCGGTGCGTGGCCATTGGGTGCGCCTGGAGGGCGCTTGGCGTGAGCTGCGCGCGCATACTGATTACCCGCCGGCGGTGAGCGAACTGCTCGGTCAGGCGGTGGCCGCCTCGGTGCTGCTGGCCGCGACCCTGAAGTTCCGCGGCACGCTCACCTTCCAGTTGCAGGGCAACGGCGCCGTCGGGTTGCTGGTCGCGCAGTGCGCCCACAATTTCCGTGTGCGCGCCGTAGCGCGTTGCGCCCGCGCTGCGCTGCGCGAATTGTCCGGCGACTGCCGGCGCGGCGCAGTCTTCCGCCGCCTCGTCGGCACCGGCGGCCGCATCACCGTGACGGTGGAGGCGGACGAGAAGAGCATGCGCTACCAGAGCGTCGTGCCCCTCGCGGGCACTTCGCTCAGCGAATCGCTGGAGGCGTACTTTGCCTCCTCTGAGCAGCTGCCGACGCGCGTGCTGCTCGCGGCGGACGACATCTGCGCTGCCGGGATGCTGGTGCAGAAGCTGCCCGATGCGGCGCCAAGCGATCCGCAGGAGGTCGCGGCGGCCTGGGAGGGCGCGCAGCGTGGCCTCGAGCGCCTGAGCGCCGCGCAACTGCTGCAGTGCTCGGCCGAACAGCTGCTGGCGCAGGGCTTCACCAACCACGACCTGCGGCTGTTTCGCGGCGCGCCCGTGCGGTTCGAATGCCGCTGCAGTCAGGGCCGGGTCGCGGGGCTTCTGCGGGCGCTCGGGGCCGAGGAGGTTCGCGACGTGCTCCGGGAGCAGGGGGCCGTGACGGTGACCTGCGAGTTCTGCCACCGCCCGTACCGCTTCGACGCTGCGGACGTGGAAGCGCTGTTCGCCGAGGGTCCACCTGCTGGTGGATCCACAGTGATTCATTAACCCACGTATTCGGGGAAATTGCCTCATTAGACAGACTATTCCATGAGGCTGACGATTTGGCAGAGTATTTAAAGAGTTGTACAATTCTTGAATGTATTCGACAGCTCCGCCGATCCTGGTGAAGTGGCTGCGGGCGGCGGGCGAACCCAGCCGGCTGCGACTGCTCGCGCTGTGTGCCGACGGGGCATTGAGCGTTTCAGAGCTCGCGCAGGCGCTGAAGCAGAGCGAGCCGCGCGTGTCGCGGCATCTGAAAATCCTGTGCGAGGCCGGTCTGCTCATGCGGCTGCGGCACGGACAATGGGTCCATTACCGCCTGGCCGAGGGCGCCGAAGGAGCGACCTTCGTGCGTGGCCTGCTCGCGCAGCTCGATCGCAGCGATCCGGTACTGGTTCGCGACCGTAGCGAGGCGCGCGCCGCCGCCCTGCCCGAGCCCCAGACGCTCGCGCACGGCGCGGAGTCACGTCTCGGCCGGGCGCTTGCCGAGTTGGTCGGCGCCGGGGGCTTAAGCGCGCCGCTCGAAGCGGTGCTGGTGTTCGGGGTCAGTCATCCGGAACTGCTCGAATGCGCAGCTCACGCGAGCCGGCACTGCACGGCCATCGCATATTCGCGGCGCGCGGCGCAAAGCGCGCGCGCATTTGCGCAGCGGCGGGGTTTCATCTGCCGGGTCCTGCAAGCCACGAGCCCCGAGGTCCTCAGCGACACGGATCTCGCGCGCGCGGCAGGGCCATTCGATGCGGTGCTGCTCGACACCTTCGCGAGCGCAGACACACTGGCGCGCCTGCTGGAACACGCGCGGCGCCTGCTCACGCCAAGCGGACGGCTATGGATCTTCGAGCCCTATGAATCGCTGGAGAGGTCGCGCGAGCGCGTCGTGGAACATCCGCTGGCGCGGTTGCGCCGCTTGCTGGGCGATGCCGGCCTGACGTGCGAGCGTCTGAGTCCTGTCGAAGCCGACGGGCAGCACGTGCTCGCGGCCGTCGCGCGGCCTGCAGTCGCGGCCCCGGGGCAGGTCGCCGGCGCGGCCGGGGCTCGTCCATGAACGCGCACCCCACAGGGCTCCCGATCCGTGTGTCATTCGAATTCTTCCCGCCCGCGGACGCGGCGATGGAGACGATCCTGTGGAACTCCATCGAGCGCCTCGCGCCGCTGGCACCGCGCTTCGTGTCGGTGACCTACGGCGCGGACGGCTCCACGCGCGACCGCACTCACAACCTCGTGACGCGCATCCAGCGCGACACGTCGCTCACGGGTGCACCGCACCTGACCTGCATCGGCGCCTCGCGCAGCGAGATCCTCGCAATCGCGCGCGGCTACTGGGATCAGGGCATTCGCCACCTGGTCGCGCTGCGTGGCGACCTGCCGCTGGGGCAGAGCTCTCATCAGCCGCACGCCGCGGATTTTCGCTACGCGGCGGAGCTGGTCGCGGGACTCGCCGCGGTCGCGCCGTTTGACATCTCGGTCGCGGCTTACCCGGAGGTGCATCCGGAGGCGCGCTCGGCGGCGGCGGATCTGGATAACCTCAAGCGCAAGATCGACGCCGGCGCGACCCGCGCCATCACCCAGTTCTTCTACGACACCGGCGTCTTCCTGCGCTTTCGCGATCGGTGCGCGGCGGCCGGCGTGCGCGCGCCCCTGGTGCCGGGCATTCTGCCCATCACCCGCTTCCCGCAGGTGCTGCGCTTTGCCGAACGCTGCGGTGCGAGCATTCCCCAGTGGCTGCACGAGCGCTTTGCCGGCCTCGATGACGATCACGACACCTGTCGCATGATCGCCGCCAGCGTTGCGATCGAGCAGGTCGAGGCGCTCACCCGCCACGGCGTGCGCGATTTTCACTTTTACACCCTGAACCGCGCGACACTGAGCTACGCGATCTGTCATGCGCTCGGGCTGCGGCCGATGGCGCGCAGCGCGGGCGCCGCGCGCCAGGAAGCGCCGGCGTGAGCGCCTGCACTCAGGTGCGCGCCGACCGCGAGGCCGGGCGTGACATGCCGGCAACGGCGCGCGCGCTCGCGGCGCCGTTCGCGCTCGAGCCGCTCGATGAAACCGAGCGCTGCACGCGCATCGAGCGTCTCAAGCGGCTGCTCGGGGAGCGCATCGTGCTGCTCGATGGCGCGATGGGGACGATGATCCAGCAGCGCAAGCTCGATGAGCGGGGCTTCAGGGGCGAGCGGCTGCGCGAGCACGGCTGCGACCTCAGGGGCAACAACGACATCCTGACGCTGACCCGCCCGGAGATCATCGCGGACATCCACCGCGCCTATCTCGCCGCCGGCGCCGACATCATCGAAACCAACACCTTCAATTCCACTTCGATTTCACAGGCGGACTATGCGACCGCCGCCCTGGTGCCGGAACTGAACTACCGCGCCGCGCGCCTGGCGCGCGCGGCCGCCGATGAGTTCGCGCAGCGCAGCGGCGGGCCGCGCTTCGTCGCGGGCGCGCTCGGACCCACCAACCGCATGACCTCGATGTCGCCCGATGTCAACGATCCGGGCTACCGCAGCGTCAGCTTCGATCAGCTCGTCGGCGCCTACCTGGAAGCGGCGCGCGGGCTGCTGCTCGGCGGCGCCGACCTGCTGCTGATCGAGACCGTGTTCGATACCCTGAACGCCAAGGCGGCGATTTACGCGGCCTTCACGCTGTTCGACGAGAGCGGGATCACGCTGCCGCTCGCGATCTCGGGCACGATCACCGACGCATCGGGAAGGCTGCTGTCGGGACAGACGACCGAGGCGTTCTGGAACTCGATCCGCCATGCGCAGCCGCTGTTCGTCGGCCTCAACTGCGCGCTCGGCGGCCGGCAGCTGCGGCCGTACGTCGAGGAGCTCGCCGCCGCCGCCGACACTTACGTGTGCGTGTATCCCAACGCGGGCCTCCCCAACGCCTTCGGCGAGTACGACGAGAGCCCCGCGGAGACCGCGGACATTCTGCGCGAGTATGGCGAGTCGGGTCTGGTGAACGTGGTGGGCGGCTGCTGCGGCACCACGCCCGAGCACATCCGCCTGTTGCACGCCGGCCTGCAGGGCCGTGCGCCGCGGCGCCTGGCGGCCGTGCCGGTGAAATGCCGCCTGGCGGGACTCGAAGCGCTCAACATCGACGACGACAGCCTGTTCGTGAACGTCGGCGAACGCACCAACGTCACCGGCTCGGCGAAATTCCGCAAGCTGATCGAGGCGGGCGACTACGGCGCCGCGCTCGAGGTGGCGCGCCAGCAGGTGGCCAGCGGCGCGCAGATCATCGACGTCAACATGGACGAGGGCATGCTGGACTCGCAGGCCGCCATGGTGCGCTTCCTGAACCTGGTGGCGGTGGAGCCGGACATCGCCCGCGTGCCGGTGATGATCGATTCCTCGAAATGGTCGGTGATCGAGGCGGGGCTCAAGTGCGTGCAGGGCAAGCCGATCGTCAACTCGATCAGCCTGAAGGAGGGCGAGCAGGTTTTCATCGAGCACGCCCGCGAGCTGCGCCGCCACGGGGCGGCGGCCGTGATCATGGCATTCGATGAGCAGGGTCAGGCCGATACCATCGAGCGCCGCTTGCACGTCTGCACGCGCGCCTACCGCATCCTCACCGAACGCCTCGGCTTCCCGCCCGAGGACATCATCTTCGACCCCAACATTTTCGCCATCGCTACCGGGATCGAGGAGCACAACGGCTACGGCGTGGCGTTCATCGAGGCCACGCGCCGCATCAAGCACGAGCTGCCGCACGTACTGGTGAGCGGCGGGGTGAGCAACGTGTCGTTCTCGTTCCGGGGGAACGACGCGGTGCGCGAGGCCATGCACTCGGTGTTCCTCTACCACGCCATCGCCGCCGGTATGGACATGGGGATCGTGAATGCCGGACAGTTGGGCATCTACGAGCAGATCGAGCCGCAGCTGCGGACGGCGTGCGAGGACGTCGTCCTCAACCGGCGCCTTGATGCCACCGAGCGCTTGCTGGAGATCGCGGCGCGCTTCAAGGGCGAGGGCGGCGCGCGCCGCCAGGAGGACCTGCAGTGGCGCGCTCTGCCGGTGGCCAAGCGCCTCGAGCACGCGCTCATCAAGGGCATCGACGACTACGTCATCGCGGACACGGAAGAGGCACGGCTGTCCTTCGAGCGGCCGCTGCAGGTCATCGAAGGGCCGCTCATGGACGGCATGAACGTGGTGGGCGACCTGTTCGGCAGCGGCAAGATGTTCCTGCCGCAGGTGGTCAAGAGTGCGCGCGTGATGAAGCGCGCGGTGGCGCACCTGGTGCCGTTCATCGAACAGAGCAAGGACGCCGGCGCGCAACGCTCCAACGGCCGCATCATCATGGCCACGGTCAAAGGCGATGTGCACGACATCGGCAAGAACATCGTCGGCGTGGTGCTGCAGTGTAACAACTTCGAGGTCATAGACCTCGGCGTCATGGTGCCGTGCGAGAAGATTCTCGACACCGCGCGGCGCGAGCGCGCCGACTACATCGGCCTGTCGGGATTGATCACACCCTCGCTGGACGAGATGGTGCACGTCGCCAGGGAGATGCAGCGGCAGGGTTTCGAGGTGCCGCTGCTGATCGGCGGCGCCACCACCTCCCCGGCGCACACCTCGGTGAAGATTGCGCCGCAATACGCGGCCGGGGTGGTGTACGTGAAGGACGCGTCACGCGCGGTGGGCGTGTGTCAGAAGCTCAGCCAACCCGCGCAGCGGGCGGTCTTCATCGCCAAGGTGGGCGAGGAGCACGAGCGCCGCCGCGAGCAGCATGCCGCCAAGAAGCTCAACGTTCCGCAAGCTTCGCTGGCCGCGGCGCGCGCCAATCGCCGCTCCATCGACTGGGCGGCGTACGCGCCGCTGCCGCCGCGCGTGCCGGGCGTGCAGCGCTTCGAGGACTACCCGTTGCGCGAGCTGCTCGGCTACATCGACTGGATGCCGTTCTTCAACGCCTGGGAGTTCGCCGGGAAATTCCCCGACATTCTGACCGATGCGGTGGTCGGTGAGGCGGCCAGCAACCTGTATGCGGACGCGCGCCGCATGCTGAAAGCGCTCATCGCGGAGCGCTGGCTCAGCGTGCGCGCCGTGGTGGGCCTGTTTGCGGCCAACACCGTCGGCGACGACGTGGAGATCTACCGCAGCGAAGCGCGCGATGAGGTACTGACGCGGCTCAATTTCCTGCGGCAACAGAAGGGCAAGCCCGACGGTCAGCCGCACGAGTGTCTCGCCGACTACGTGGCGCCTCGGGTAAGCGGGGTGCGCGACTACTTCGGCGCGTTCGCCGTCACCGCCGGCTTGGGGATCGAAGAGCACCTGGCGCGCTTCGCGCACGCGCACGATGACTACTCGAGCATCATGCTGAAGGCGCTGGCCGATCGTCTGGCCGAGGCCGCCGCCGAGCACTTCCACGAGCGGGTGCGGCGCGAACTGTGGGGTTACGCCGCCGCCGAGACGCTCACCAACGAGCAACTGGTGCGCGAGGAGTATCGCGGCATCCGCCCGGCTCCCGGGTACCCGGCGTGCCCGGATCACACCGAGAAGGCCAAGCTCTGGAGCCTGCTCGACGCCGAGCGCGGCGCCGGCATCCGCCTCACCGAGTCCTACGCCATGTACCCGACCGCGGCGGTGAGCGGCTGGTACATCGCCCATCCGCAGGCGCGCTACTTCGCGGTCGGCAAGATCGACCGGGAGCAGGTCGAGGACTACGCGCGCCGCAAGCGGTTCACGCCGCAAGAAGCGCAGCGCTGGCTGGCGCCGAATCTCGGCTACGAGCCCTGAGGGCAGCGGGCAGGCGCCGTCACGCCCCGCCCGTCACAACGGCTCGATGCGCAACCGCCGGAACCAGGCTTCCGTGCCGCGGTGCGCCAGGACGATGTGACCTTCGCGCGCCCGGCCGAACTGCGCAAAGTCGCGGAACCGGCTGCGCGCGATGCGTTCTCTGAGCTCCTCGCTCGCGAGATCGCAGCCCAGCACCTGGCGCTCGTCGATCCAGTATTCCACCAGCGTGCCATTCACCACGATGCGCGAGCTGTGATAGGCATTGGCGCTGCTGCGCTGATCGTGCCACGGCGCCATGAGTCCGTAGAGGGCGCCACACGAGGTCAGGGCATCTGCGCCGTCCTGATGGTGCTCGTCATCCAGCAGCTGCATGGCAGGGCCAGTCTGGGCGGGCCCGCTCTCCTCGCTCACGCGGTATGTGACTGCCGAACTGCCGCCGCGCGGCAGGCGCCAATCGAAGGACAGCACGAAGTCGCGAAAACGCTCGCGGGTAATCAGGTCGACCCTGGGACCCGTGGCGATGGCGCGTACCACACTCCCGTCCACGCTCCAGGCGGCTTGCGGAAACTGCTCCTCGGCATAGCCGCGCCAGTGCGTCGCGGTGAGTTCGCGCTCCATAACCCCGATGCTACCGCAGGGAAATGCCGCGTGACATCGTCCGAAAGAGGCGAAGCGGGGGGACAGGCCACGCCCAGCCGGCACCCCTTCTAGCGCCCCGTGCGCCGCTCACTCTCCAGCGCGCGCAGATACCCGGGACCGCCCAGGCCGCGCATCTGGCTGAGAATCCAGTCGCGCCGCGCCAGCACGTAGCGGGAAGGCCGGTCGACGCGCAGCCGCAGCGGATTCGGCAGCACCGCGGCCAGCAGCGCGGCCTCCGAGGAGCTCAGCCGCCGCGCGGGCTTCTGCCAGAAACGCTGCGCCGCGGCCTGCACGCCGTAGATGCCGTTACCGAACTGCGCTACGTTCAGATACATCTCGAGAATCCGCTCCTTGGGCCACAGCGCCTCGATCAGCACGGTGAAGTAGGCCTCCAGGGCCTTGCGCACGAAGCTGTGCCCGGGCCACAGGAAGAGGTTTTTCGCCACCTGCTGCGAGATGGTACTCGCGCCCCGCAGGCGCTTGCCGCGTTCGCTGGCGCGCACGGCATCGCGGATGGAGTCGAAGTCGAAGCCGGCGTGGAACGGGAACTGCTGGTCCTCGGAGGCGATCACCGCGCTGGCTGCGTGCGCGGAAATCTGCTCGAGACTCACCCATTGGAAGTCAGTGCGATAGGCGCGCTCCTGCGCTGCCCAGGCTTGCGCTCCGGCTTCGAGCATGAACGCGCTGGTCAGCGGATGCAGCCAGCGCAACAGCAGCACCGGTACGCCGGTCAGCAGCAGCCATCCGAGCAGCGCGATGGTGAGCCACTTCAGCAGCCGCCCGGCGACACTGCCGCGCTGCCGCAACGAGCTCAGCGCGCCGCTGCGCCGGCGGAGGTTGCGCCTCGCGGACTGCAAGGTAGGCCGATGCGCCGGCGCTAGGCCGGGGCCCCCGCGAAATAGCGTGTCTTGCTGCGCGATGAGCGCTCGCTTGTCACGGCAAGCGCTATTTCGCGGGGTGGCTAGCCGGCTGCGCGCGGCGGGCGGACACGATCACGACATCCTCGAGCGGGGCATCCTGATGGCCCTTGCGCTTACCCGTGCTCACGCGCGCAATCTTGTCGATGACCTCCATGCCCTGCGTGACGCGGCCAAAGACCGCATAACCGTAGTCGCGCGGCCCGTGATCGAGGAAGGCGTTGTCCGACAGGTTCACGAAGAACTGCGAGGTGGCGCTGTTGATATCGCTGGTGCGCGCCATGGACAGGCTGCCGCGGGTGTTCTTCAGCCCGTTCCCGGCTTCATTGCTGATCGGCGCGCGCGTTTTCTTGCTGGCGAAGTCGGCGGTCAGTCCGCCGCCCTGGATGCAGAAGCCCGGCACGATGCGATGAAAGATGGTGCCGTCGAAATGGCCGTCATCGACATAGCGCAGGAAATTCTCGACCGTGACCGGCGCCTCCTTGGGGAACAGTTCCACCATGAAGTCGCCGTGCGAGGTTTCAAATCTGATCATCGCTGTCCTTCCGTCATGCGCTCGTGGCCGGCCAGATCGCGGTGCGAGCGTACGTGACGGAAGCCCGCGTCGACAAGCTCACGCCGCACGTCCGCGCCCTGGGTGGCGCCATGCTCGAGCAGCAGCCAGCCCCCGGGCGCAAGGTGCCGTGGCGCGCCGCGCACCAGGGTACGCAGGCACGAGAGCGCATCGGCGCCGGGCGTGAGAGCCCGCGGCGGTTCGTGCCTGAGGGAGGAAGTCGCGAGGGCCGGATCGTCTTGCGCGACGTAAGGTGGGTTGCTCACCAGGAGGTCGAAGCGCTCGCCAAGGAGCGGCTGGTACCAGTCGCCGTGTCGCAATTCAACCCGGCTGAGTCTCAGCGCCGCCGCATTGGCACCTGCGATGGCGAGTGCGTCCGCGCAGGCATCGGTCGCAACCACGTGCCAACGTGGACGCTCGCTGGCGAGCGCGAGCGCGACGGCGCCGCAGCCCGTGCCGAGATCCGCCACGCAACCGTCGGCTGCGGTGCGCAGGGCCAGAGCACGTTCCACCAGCAGTTCGGTTTCCGGGCGCGGGATCAGCACCGCGGGGGTAACTCTGAGGCGCAGTGACCAGAAGTCCCGGGAGCCCGTGAGGTAGGCCAGGGGTTCGCCGGCCGCCCGCCGCGCGAGCAGACGCCGGTAAAGTTGGGTGCGCCACGGGTCGGGCAGGTCTTCCGGGTGCGATTTCAGGCGCGTGCGCGGCACCGCCAGGACGTGCGCCAGCAGCACCTGCGCGTCCAGGTCCGCGGTTGCCGCAGGTTCCGTGCCGGTGGGCGCGGCACGCAGCTGTCGCACGCCCTCGGCCAGCAGCCCCGCCACGGTCAGATTCCCTGTCATACACTCATTTCGCCGCGCCCCGGTAAGATGCAGGGATGCCAAACATACTGTACCCGCCCCCGCGGCCGCAGTCCGTCGGGGAGATTCTGGATTCGGCTTTCCGGATCTTTCGCGCCACCTTGTTGAAGTGCCTGCCGTACGCAACCATCGCCGTGATCGCCAGCCAGCTGCCGAACATCTATTACCTGGCGACCGGCCGCAGCGCGGTGGCGCGTATACCGTGGCTGATACATGACCCGGTCTGGTGGGCGCTGTATGTCCTCGGGTATCTGATTGCCGTCGTCCTGTGGAGTGCGGTCCTGCTGCGCCAGTACGCCATCGCGACCGGCCGTGCGGTGGCGACGGGCGCGGAGCTCGCAACCGGGCTGCGCCGCCTTCCGGGGATGGTGCTGCTCGGGATCCTGACCTCGCTGGCCATAGCGGTCTGGATCCTGCCGGCGTTCGCGCTCCACGGGGCGGCGCGGTTCGGGAGCATGCTGCTGCTCGCGATTCCGGCCTGCTACGTCGCGGTCGCGCTGTCCTGCGGGTGGACGGTGTTGCTGGTCACGGGCAAGGGCGCCGTGGCGAGCATGAGCCAAAGCTGGCGCCTGACCTCTGGCAGCTGGTGGCGCCTGACGCTGATCTATAGCGTGGCCCTCGTGCTGCTGCTCGTTCTCTACTCTCTGTCCGGTCTGATTGCCGCAATCCTGGCGGTGCTGCTCTCGCACGGTGACATCGCCGTGATCACCGCCGCGACCACCGTTCTGGTGGTTATCCTGAGCGCCGTCGGCACGCCCTTCTACTGGGCGCTGGCGCTCGCGGTGCTCGGTGATCTCACCGCGCGCCGGGAAGGCGCCGACCTCGCACAGCGCCTCTCGGCCCCCGCCACGCCATAACTCATGCGCCGTTGGCTCCTGGCGCTTGTCCTTGCAGCCGCCGGGTCGCCGGGGGCGCAGGCACGCGATGCGCTCGGCGCGCTCGATGCGTGCCTGCGGCAGCTGGATCGCAATCTCGACGTCGGCTATCCGCACATCGCCGCGCGCTGCCCGGACCTCGCTCCGAGCCTCGCGCAGAGCGAGTGGGCGGCGTGGCTGCCGCCTGACTGGAACCGGCCGGACAACCTGTTGTCTGCCGACGGACTGACGGAGCTGCGCACGCTGCTGACGCGCGAACCGGCCTCCGCACCGGACGGGCGGGCACCGCGCGTCGCGCGGCTCGCCGCGGTGCTCGCGACGCTCACGCAGCCGGATCAGCCGCGCGGTGGCTGGTGGGCGCGTTTCAGGCAGTGGCTGCGTGAGGCACTCACGCCGCCGCCGCAGCGCGCAGACCGGGAATGGTTGCGGCGCATGATCGGTGATATGGGCCTGTCGCAGGCTGTTCTGGAGGGGATCGTCTGGGGCGCGCTATGGCTCGTGATTGCGCTCGCGGTTGCCGTGGTCGTGAATGAGCTGCGCGTCGCGGGCCTCCTTAAGGGTGGGCACCGCGCGCCGGGAAGTGCGCGCGCCGCCGCACGCCTGCCGGCAGCAGTCACGTTCCAGGACCTGGAGCAGGCCAGCCCGTTCCGGCAGCCAACACTGCTGCTGGAACTCATCACGACGCGGCTCGCGGAGCAGGATCGGCTGCCGCCGGCGCGTGCGCTGACGGTGCATGAGCTGACGCGCGCCGCGCGCCTGCCCGCGGAGTCCGATCGCGAGCGTCTGAGCGAGCTTGCCACGGCATGCGAGCGCGTGCGCTTCTCGGACACTGAGCCCGCCCCGCAAACCCTGGCCGCGGCCCTGGCGCGTGGACGCGAATTGCTCGCGGCGCTGGAGGCGCCCGTCAGGCATCCGCAGGGTGCCAGGTAAGCGTATGCGCGAGCGCCTGATCACACTCGTCTGTGCGCTTGGCTCGTTGTTGCTGTTCGCCGCGCTGTTCGTGCGCGGCCAAGGACTGGATTCGCGGCGTGTCGCGCTTCCCACCACCATCGAGCGACATGGCAACGGACTTGCCGGAGCGATCAGTTGGCTCGCGGCGGAAGGCATCCGCACCGTCTCGCTGCGCGAGCGCTTCGATACTCTGGCGAAGCGGTGGGATCTGCCCCGTGCCGGCAACCTTCTGATCGTGACCCTGCCGGTTGCAACGCCCTTCAGGGTGCAGGAAGCGGGTGCCGTGGACCACTGGGTCAGGGCCGGCAACACGCTGCTGGTGCTCGCCGCCTTGTCGGACGCCCCCGATTGGGGTCGGGGCGGACTCAGCATCCACAACGACCTGCAACTGCTCACCGGTCTGGACTTCGAGGCCGTGCGCCGAGCGGAGGGCTCGGAGAATGCCGCCGCGCGCATGATCGAGGCCTCGCGGGAGCTGGCACAGCCGCAACGCGGCACGCTGGTTCCCAACCGGCCTCATCCTTACCTGCGCGGCGTGCAGAGCGTGGTCGCCTGGTCGGATTACCCGCCGCAGGCCTGGACCGTACGGGTGCCGCGGGATGGCTTCGTTCTTTCGCTTGCACACCAGAGCGAGACGGGTGAGGGCGTGTTATGGGTGCGACCGGTTGGCTCGGGCACCCTCATCGTGAGTGGCTTCGGTTCGCTGTTCAGCAACCGCGCGCTGGCGGTTGCAGACAACGCCCGTTTACTGGCCAACATCGTGGGCGCTACGGTGCGTTCCGACGGCGCGGTGCTGTTCGATGATGAACATCAGGGACTGGCTGCGGCTTACGATCCGGGCAAGTTCTACAACGACCCACGCCTGTACGGCACCATCGGGGTGCTTGCGGCAGTATGGCTCATATGGGTGCTGGGCAGCACGCGCCTGCGCCTGCCGGCGACGCGCGTGCCGGCGCCACGGGAGGCGGAACTGGTGCGCGCCACCGGGGGATTTCTGGCGCGCGTGCTGCGCCCGGCCGCTGCAGCGCGCCGCATGTTCGAGCATTTCTTCCGGCGGCTCAGCGCACGCACTCACCGTGGGGCACAAGGCGATGGTCTGCCCTGGGAGTGGCTCGAACATCATCCGCGCCTCGCGCGCGCGGAGGTGCAGCAACTCAAGGACTGGTACGCGCAGGCCTACTCGGGGCAACGCGTGCCGCTGACGGCTCTGCATAACCTCATTGTTCGCACCGAAAGGCAACTGGCTGCATGAGCGCATCGATCCGACAGCTTGAAGATCTCCTGGTGCGTGAGCTCGGGCGCGTGGTGATCGGGGCGCACACCTCGGTGCGCGCGCTCACCGTTGCGCTGGTCGCCCGCGGCCACGTGCTGGTGCAGGGCGTGCCGGGTCTGGGCAAGACGCTGCTCGCCAAGGCTCTTGCGTGTGCCCTGGGCGGGGAGTTCAAGCGCATCCAGGGCACCGCGGACCTCATGCCGAGCGACATCATCGGTGTGCACGTGTTCGACGAGGCGCAGCGCACCTTCGTGTTTCGCCCCGGCCCGCTGTTCGCCGACGTGGTGCTGGTCGATGAAATCAACCGCGCGGGACCGAAGACGCAGTCGGCGCTTCTGGAGGCGATGGAGGAGCGGCAGGTGAGTGTCGAGCGCGCCGCCTGGCAGCTGCCGGCGGACTTCCTGGTGATCGCCACGCAGAACCCGCATGAATTCGAGGGTACCTATCCGCTGCCGGAGTCGCAGCTCGACCGCTTCATGCTGCGCATCGACATGGACTACCCGGCCCGTGAGGTGGAAGCCGAGATCCTCACGCGCTACGGCGGCGTGCTGGCCGCGGCCCAGACGGCGCTCGGGCAGATCACGGTGCTCGGGCGGGCGCTGATCGGCGAGGCACGCGCGGAGGTGGAGCAGATTCATGTCGCCGACGCCCTCGTGTCCTACGTGCTCGATCTGGCGCGCGCGTCGCGCGAGCACGCGCGCCTGACACTCGGCCTGTCGACGCGCGGGGCTCTGGCACTGCTGAAGGCCGGCCGCATTGCGGCGGGCTTGCGCGGCGGGGACTTCGTGACCCCCGACGATGTCAAGCAGGTCGCCGTGTCGGTGATGGCACACCGCCTGGTGCTGACACCCGAAGCCGCACTCGAGGGCCTCACTGACCTCGACGTTGTGCGTGCGCTGCTGGCCGAGACCGCGGTGCCGCGCTGAGCGAGCGCACACACCCATGCATCTGGCCCAGCGAGCCTACGTCCTCGTGCTGCTGACCGCGGTCATGGCGATCGCCGCGATCTGGTCGGGCGAGCCTGGCGTGGCGGATCTGTGGCGCATCCCGGCGGGCCTGTTGTTGTTCGGCCTGGCGCTCGAGGGGTGGTTCGTGCGCCGCATGCCGGTCGAGGCGCGCCTTGCAACTGCGCCGCGCGCCTTTCTCGGGCGGCCGCACGCGGCGGCTTTCGTGTTCGCCAACGCTTCCGCCCGGGCGCTCGCCGTTGAATACGCACCGGCGACGCCTGCGGGCTTCGAACCCCTGGTGCAGGTGCGCCGCGTGAGCGCGCCGGCGCACGCCACGGTACAGGATCCGGTGACGCTGTTGCCCGTGCGGCTCGGGCCGCAGGCGTGGCCGGCGCTGCCGGCACGCGTGCTGGGTCCGCTGCGGCTCGCGTGGTGGACCTGTGCCCTGCACCCTCAGCAACGACTGGTGGTGGCTCCCGATGCGCTGCGCCCCCGGGTGCGCCCGCGCGGCCTGGCAGGCGGCGCGCGCCCGCGGCGCGTCGCAGGCGCGGGGGCGGAGCTGCACCAGTTGCGCGGCTACGTGCGTGGCGACCCGCTGGCCAGGATCGACTGGAAGGCAACGGCACGCGCCGGCACGCTGGTCACCCGTGAGTTCAGCGAGGATCAGCATCTCGACATCCTGGTCGCCATCGATGCCGGCCGCTTCAGCCGCGTGCGCGCCGGGCCTCTGGACCGCTTCGGCCTGTATGCCAACCTGGCAGCGCGCCTGGCGGAAATCGTCACGCAGCACGACGACCGCATCGGACTGGTGGTGTACGCCGACCGCGTGCTCGCCCGCTGCGCGCCGGCGCGCGGGCTCACCGGGGTGACGCGCCTGCGCGGCGTGCTGGAGCAGCTATCGGTGCAGGCGGCGGAGTCGGATCCGACGGCCGCCGCGGTGAGCATGCGCGCGCTTCTCAAGCATCGCGGACTCATCGTGCTGCTCACGGATCTCGACGACGCCAACGTCGCCGACCAGCTCTCACGTGCCGTGCGGCTGCTGACCCCGCCGCACCTGCTCGTGGTAGCGGGCGTGTACAGCGCAGAGATCGCCGCTTTGGCCCGGGGCGAGGCGCGTGAGTGGCTGGACCCGTGGATCGCGCTGGCCGCCGCCGAGCATGAGGCGCGCGCCGCGGCCCAGCGCCTGCTGCTGCAGCGGCTCGGCGCGCCCGTGGTGGCGGCGCCCGCGGAGTTGCTCGAGCAGGCGGTGTTCGCCAAGTACGAAGCGCTGCGTCGCTCGCGGCGCGTGTAGCGGCGTGTTACGGCATTGGCCGGCGTGCGCGCCGGCCAAACAGCCAGCCGGACAGCAGTGCGACCATGAACAGCCAGTAACTCGCGCCGATCGCGCTGCGCGCCCACAGCGCAAAGCGCGGATCGGGCGAAACGTAACCCTCCAGGATCCCCGCTCCCACCAGCAGCAGCGCACAGGCGATCAGCAGCTTGCCGGAGCGCAGCGCTGCGACGCGAAACGATTCGATGCGCCCCGCCTGCGCCGGGCGGATGAGCGCCTCGCCCACCGCGGCGCCCGCGGCACCCGACAGGCACATGACCGAGAGCTCGACGCAGCCGTGCGCCACGATGAACCCGAACAGCTGTGCGCGCAGTCCGTGCAGGCTCACGAACGCGAACACCGCGCCCAGCATCAGGCCGTTCAAACCGAGGATATAAAGAGTGCCCAGTCCGAACAGGAACCCGGCGCAGTAGGCGAACAGACTCACGACGATGTTGTTCGCCAGGATCTGCGCCGACAGCACCGAGGAAGGCACGATGTTCAGCAACCCTTCCGTCCACAGCTGGCCGCGCTCCACGCTGGCGATCAGATCGGGGGAGGCGAACAGCGCGATGAGCTCCGGGTAACGCTGCACCAGGGCGTACCCGCCGATCGCGGCCAGCGCGAAAATCACCGTCGACCACACGATGTAGGGCCCGAGCCAGCGCACCACCGCCGGAATCTCGTCGCGGAACAGCGTCAACAGAGCGCTGCCGAGGCGCCAGGCGCCGTGATGCAGCGTCGCGTGCGCGCGCGCGTAAGCGGCTTCCAGGTACTCGCGGGTGCGCGAGTCCGGCATGAGCATGCGCACGCGCGCCAGATCATGTGCGAGCAGGCGATAGTCGTCCGCCAGGCGCGTGGCGTCCGCGGCATCGTCGCTGCGCCCGCGGGCGAGGCGGCGGGCGCGCCTCTGCGCCTGCCGCCACAGATCCGCGCGCTGCAGCAGACTCACGGTGAGAGCGCGTTGCCGGGCCGAGCCGTTCACTTAGCCCCGCCGCTATTGAGGACGTGCCAGGCGCTCGAGGCGCGTGCGCCAGGCGGCGTCGTCATGGTTGCCGGACTCAGCGAGGTCGGCGCCGTAGCGTGCCAGTACCTGCCGTGCGAGCCGCACGCGCGCCTCGGGCTGCAGCGCGGGCCAACGCTCGAGCAGCTCGGCAACGATTTCGGCGCCCGCCGCGTCGAGCCGGCTCACCCGGTGGGCGTCGCCGGCGGGCGTCGGCAGGCGTGCATCCGCATGCTCGAACACCAGCAGCGTGCCGGCAGCCATGTCGCCGATGCGCAGGTTGTCGCGCGTCAGCACCACCGTGATCAGGCCCACGCCGTAGAACAGCGGCAGGCTGTCGACCAGGCGAAATACGTTGCGGGTCAGGAGCGCGCCGGCGCTGGGCGCGCCGCCATCGCGCGCCACGATCCGCACACCTGCCATGCGCTTGCCGGGCGTGTTGCCGCGCATCGCGAGTTCCACCGCGTGGTGGTAGAGGAAATAGATCGCCAGTGCGGGTGCGACCACCGCGCCAAACCAGCGGGCATCGCTGGTCAGGGGGGGGCTAAGGCTCAAGCGCCCGTTATAAAGGAGTGCGCCGAGGACGAACCACCCGAGCGCGAGAATCACGCGGATGTGCCAGTCGACCAGGAATGCGTAGGCGCGTGCGCCCGGACCCGCCACCGGCAGCGACACGTCGATGCCGGTAACACTGTCGACCACCAGACCGGGTGCGACCTCACTCATACTTCTTCCGCCAGCAGCTCGGCCTGGTACTCCTGCTGCAGCGCCTCGATCAGCTCATCGAGCTGGCCGTCCATGACCTGCTGCAGTTTGTAGAGCGTCAGGTTGATACGGTGATCGGTGACGCGCCCCTGGGGGAAATTGTAGGTGCGGATCCTTTCGGAGCGGTCGCCGCTCCCCACCTGCAGGCGGCGCGATTGCGCCTGTGCGCTCTGCTGCTTCTCCTGCTCGGCGGCCAGCAGGCGCGCCTTGAGCAGCGCCATGGCGCGCGAGCGGTTCTTGTGCTGCGAACGCTCATCCTGGCATTCCACCACGATGCCGCTCGGCAGGTGCGTGATACGCACCGCGGAGTCGGTCTTGTTGACGTGCTGGCCGCCCGCGCCCGAGGAGCGGTAGGTGTCGATGCGCAGCTCGGCCGGGTTGATATCGATCTGCTCGACCTCATCGAGCTCGGGCAAGATCGCCACCGTGCACGCCGAGGTGTGAATGCGCCCCTGTGCCTCGGTCGCCGGCACGCGCTGTACGCGGTGCGTTCCGGACTCGAACTTCAGCAGCGAGAATGCACCCTTGCCGACGATGCGGCTGACGATCTCCTTGTAGCCGCCGTGCTCGCCCGGGCTTTCGCTGAGCACCTCCGCGGCGAATCCCCTGCCTTCCGCGTAGCGGGCGTACATGCGGTGCAGGTCACCGGCGAAGATCGCCGCCTCATCGCCCCCGGTGCCGGCGCGCACCTCGAGGAAGATGTTCCTGTCGTCGCGCGGATCCTTCGGCAGCAGGAGCCTGCGCAGCTCGCTCTCCGCGGCTTCGAGCTCGCGCTGCACGTGTCCCACCTCCTCCTCGCCGAGGGTGCGCATGCCGGCGTCCGGATCGGCCTGCAGGTCGCGCGCGGCGGCCAGATCGCGTTCCAGGCCGTGGTAGCGGCCAAAGCGCTCTGCCAGCGGCTGCAGGCGCGCGTACTCCATGGACAGTTCGCGGAACTGCTGCGAGCCGCCGGCCACCTCATCGGTGGCCAACAACCGGCCGACCTCCTCGAAGCGATCGGACAGTTTCTGCAGGCGCTGGCGGATGGATTCCTTCATGGCGGCTTTGGGCGCGGCATTCTCCGGGATGTCTGCAGTTTGTGACAAGTTGCGCAATGCGCACCACTTGCGGAGGCTCTATAGTGCTGGCGTGAGTATGATCAAAGCTTGCGTAACCTGATCCCAGTCCTGTGCGCCTCGGTGCTGGCGGCCTCGCTGCTCGCCGGATGCGCCGGCGTGCGGCCCGCCACCCAGGCGGCGGCGCCACCGCCCCCGGGCGGGGACGCGAGCGCCCTGACCGTGATCGCGGAAGTGGCCCTGAAGCGCGGCGACTGCCGGGCGGCTTCGGAAGCCTACGCGCATGGCGCCGCCGTTGCCGCGGACGTTCAGCTTGCCCGTCGCGCCACGCAGGTGGCGATGGCTTGTGAGCATCTGCCCGCCGCTTGGGCTGCCGCGACCCGCTGGCGCGCGCTGGCGCCAGGAGATCGCGAGGCGGACGCCCTGTACGCGGCTGTGGCGCTCAAGCTGTATCACACCAGCGAGGCACGCGCCGCTATCCATGACTTCTGGCGCGCCGAAGAGCACGCCAATTCGGCGAGCGCAGCGCTCACCAAGCCAACCCAGCCGGACGCCGCCGCAGGCAAGGGTCCGGCGCCCGCCCCGGGGGCGACGCCTGCCGCGCCGCGCGCTGCCCAGCGCACGGCGAAGAGCATGACCGAGTTGACGGCGCTGCTGCTGGAGGAGTCCGACGCGCCTGCCGTGTTGATGGCCATGAGCGGGGCGCTGGAGCCGACGGCGAACTCACCCGATACACTCACACTGTTGGGCGAACTGGCGCTGGCTGCGTACGACGGCCAGCGTGCGGCAGGGTATGCGCAGCAGGCGCTCCTGCGTGACCCCAAGGATCCTGCCGCGCTGCGGGTGCTGGCGCGCGCCTACGTGGTGCGCGGCGATGCCCCGCAGGCGGTCGCCACTGCGCGCCAGGCGAAGGCGCACGATGGAACGCGCGGCGGCTTCGAGCTTGCGGAGATTCTCGCCTCGCTCGATCGCAACGAGGAGGCCCACCAGGAGCTGGAGCATCTGCGCACGAGCGGCGCGCCGGCCGCGGAGATCGATCGGCGGCTCGCGCTGCTGGCGTTCGCTTCCGGGGACCTGAAGGAGGCCCGCCAGCGCTTCACGGAGCTGCTGTCGAGCGGCCAGGGCAACGATACGGCGCAGCTGTATCTGGCCGATATCGCGGCGCGTGACGGCGATCCGGAGGGAGCGATCGCGGCCTACCGCCGCCTCTATGACTCGTCGGTGGCGCTGTCGGCGCGCTCGCGGGCTGCGTCGCTGCTGCTCGATCGCAAGGCGCGCGCCGAGGCGCTGGCGCTGCTCGATGACTACGCGGCGGACCATCCGGAGGATGAGCTCGACCTGACACTCGCCAAGGCGCGGCTGCTGGCCGATCACGGCGAAGCGGACACCGGGCTCGCGTTGCTCGCGACTGCGCTCGAGCGCCATCCGCAACATCCCTCAATCGAATACGACCGCGCAGTGATACTGGAACGGGCGGGGCATGTGCACGAGTCGGTCGAGGCGCTCGAGCAGATGCTCACCCAGCGACCCGACGACCCGACTCTGTTGAATGCTCTCGGTTACACGCTGGCGGACCACACGCTCGAGCTGGGGCACGCCGAAGGGCTCATCCGCCGCGCGCTCGTCGTCATGCCCGACAGCCCCGCAGCGCTCGATAGCCTCGGCTGGGTGCATTTCCGTGCCGGCGACGCCAAGGGCGCCATCGGCACTCTCGAGCATGCCTATGCCCTCGGCCACGACGCCGAGATTGCCGCTCATTGGGGTGAGGCGCTGTGGGTGAGCGGCAAGCGCGGCGAGGCGCGCCGCGTGTGGGCGGCGGCGCTGGCCCGCGAGCCCGATTCCAAACCGCTGAAGGCGACGCTCAAACGGTTCCTGCCCGATGCGCAGTAGAGTGCTGCGCGTCGGCGCAGCGGCCGTGCTGTGCGGGTTGGCCGGCTGCCGCACCGCGCCGGCGACCTTTGCGGGGCTGGCGCCGTGGGAGATGCGGCGACCGCAGCTGCAGGCGCGCGAGCATTTCGACCTCAGTGGGCGCGTGGCGGTCGCGACCGGACACGAAGGCTTCAACGCGAACCTGCATTGGGAGCAACAGGGCAGGCGCTCGCAGCTGATGCTCGAGGGCCCGCTCGGAACAGGTGCCGTGCGGATCAGCGCATCGGGCAATGATCTTGACATAGTCACGGCGCGCGGCGAGCACGTGGACAGCGCCGCGGCGCACGCCGATCTCGCGACGCGTCTGGGGTTCGATCCGCCGCTGGCGAGTCTGCGTTACTGGATCCTCGGAGTGCCCGACCCGGCCCAACCCGCCACTGAAGAGCTCGATGAGCGCCAACAGCGCCTGCAGGGTCTCACCCAGGCCGGCTGGCACATCGACTACACCCTCTACGTCGCGGTCGGCGGTGAGTCGCTGCCGGCGCGCCTCACACTGCAACGCGACGCAGTGCGCGTGCGGCTGCTCGTGGATGACTGGCAGTTATGACACCCGCGGAGACGCACTGGCCCGCCCCCGCGAAACTCAATCTTTTCCTCCACGTGACCGGCCGTCGCGCGGACGGTTATCACGAGCTGCAGACGCTCTTTCAGCTCATCGACCTGTGCGACACGGTCGCGATCCGGGTGCGCGAGGACGGGCAGATCGAGCGGCCGGTGGGCCCGCCAGAGGTGCCTTGCGAGGCGGATCTGACGGTGCGGGCCGCCCGGGCGCTCCAGAGCGCCACCGGCACGCACCTTGGGGCGAGTCTCAAGGTGCGCAAGCGCATCCCCCAGGGCGGTGGCCTGGGCGGGGGCAGCTCGGACGCGGCGACCACGCTCCTCGCGCTGAACGAGATGTGGAACTGCGGGCTCTCCTTGAGCGAGCTGGCCAGCCTTTCGAGGTCGCTGGGTGCGGATGTGCCTGTTTTTGTTCAGGGTTCCTCGGCCTGGGCGGAGGGGGTCGGCGAGCGTCTGACGCCCGTCACCCTGCCCGGGAAGTGGTACGTCGTCATCTATCCGGGAGTCGCAATGAGCACCCGGGAGGTGTTCCAGAGCCCTGAATTGACACGAAATTCCCCCCTCATCACACTACGCGCCTTTTTTGAGTCCGGTGGGCGCAACGATTGCGAGCCCGTCGTGCGCTCACGCGCACCGCAGGTGGCAGAGGCGCTCGAGTGGCTGGCGCGATTTGCGCCGGCGCGCTTGACGGGCACCGGGTCGTGCGTCTTCAGCGCATTCGGGAGCGCCGGCGACGCCGAGCGCCTGGCGGCGCGGGTTCCCGATCGCTGGATGAGCTTCGTGGCTCAGGGCCTGAACACCTCGCCCGTGCACGAACGCCTCAAGCACGGGCGGCAAACTTGAGGCGGCTGTAAGATGCGCGCCCGCCAGCTCTCCGCGCGGGCGGACGGATGCTGGGGTGTCGCCAAGTGGTAAGGCAGCGGGTTTTGATCCCGCCATTCGGAGGTTCGAATCCTTCCACCCCAGCCAGTTTCACGACGCCGGCGCCTGATGCGCGCGGGCACGGGGCGAGGGTGGTGGAAACGCGCAGCGCAGAAAGTATGGGTTCCAGCGACACACTGGCGCTGTTTGCCGGCAATGCCAACCCGGCGCTGGCGCAGGACATTGCGCGCAGCCTGCAGATGCAGCTCGGGCGTGCGTATGTCGGGCGCTTCAGCGACGGCGAGGTCAACGTCGAGCTGATGGAGAACGTGCGCGGGCGCGACGTGTTCATCGTGCAGTCGACCTGTCCGCCGGCGAACGACAGCCTGATGGAGCTGCTGGTGATGGTGGACGCCTGCCGGCGCGCCTCCGCCGCACGCATCACCGCGGTAGTGCCGTACTTCGGCTACTCGCGCCAGGACCGGCGCCCGCGCGCGACGCGCTCAGCCATCACGGCGAAGCTGGTTGCCAACATGGTGTCGAGCGCGGGAGTGAATCGCCTGCTGACGGTCGATCTGCACTCGGATCAGATCCAGGGGTTTTTCGACATCCCGGTCGACAACGTGTATGCCTCGCCGGTGTTGCTCGGCGAAGCGTGGAAGCAGGGCTACCAGAACGTGATCGTCGTGTCGCCCGATGTAGGCGGCGTGGCGCGCGCGCGGGCCTTCGCCAAGCGCCTTGACGATGCCGAACTGGCGATCATCGACAAACGTCGTCCGCGGCCCAACGAGTCGAAGGTGATGAACATCATCGGCGAGGTCGAGGGCAAGACCTGCATGCTGGTCGACGACATGGTCGACACCGCTGGCACGCTGTGCCGGGCCGCGCAGGCGCTGAAAGACGAGGGCGCGGTCAAGGTGGTGGCCTACATCACGCACCCGGTGCTGTCCGGCGGCGCGGTGCAGAGGATTGCGCAGTCGGCGCTGGATGAGCTGGTCGTGACGGACACGATCCCGCTGAGCGCCGAAGCGACGGGCGCCGACCGCATCCGCCAGCTGTCGGTGGCGGAGCTGCTCGCGGAAACCATCCGCCGCATCCGCGACGAGGAGTCGGTGAGCTCGCTGTACGTCGACTGAAGTTTTCCCTGGGTATGCCGGTCTGGTCGCGGACCGGCAGTGTCGAGTCATTACCGGAGACCAAGTAAATGCGTATTTCGTTCACCTTCGGCGCGGATGTCCGCGAGACGCAAGGCAAGGGTGCGAGCCGCCGCCTGCGTCACACCGGCAAGGTCCCCGCCATCCTGTACGGCGCCCGCGAGGACCCCCAGGCGCTGGTTCTCGACCAGCAGAATCTTCTCACCATGATCGCCGACGAGCGCTTCTACTCCTCGATCGTGCGGCTGAAGATCGGCGAGCGCACCCAGGAAGCAATCATCAAGGACGTGCAGATGCACCCGGCGAAGAACGTAGTCGTGCATGTGGATCTGCAGCGCGTGGTCGAGAACGAGACGATCCGTATCCGGCTGCCGATCCACTTCAGGGGAGAGAGCGTGTCGCCCGGCGTCAAGACCCAGGGCGGCGTGGTATCGCACATGCGCGCCGACGTCGAGGTCAGCTGCCTGCCGAAGGATCTGCCGGAATTCCTGGAGCTGGACCTTTCGGGCATGAGCCTCAACGAGACCAAGTTCCTGGCGGATATCCCGCTGCCCGCGGGCGTGACGATTCCGGAGCTCACGCAGCGCAACGCGCCGGTCGCGTCGATCCATGCTCCGCGTGCCGAGGAGCCCGAGCCGGTTGCCGCAGAGGCCGTCGCCGCCGTGCCTGCCGAGGGTGTCGCGCCTGCCGTTGCAGGTGCTCCCGGCGCTCCGGGCGCTGCGCCTCCGGCGGCCCCGGGCGCTGCTCCGGCCGCCCCCGGCGAGGCCAAGAAGGGTGAGGCCAAGAAGGGCGAGGAGAAAAAGGAGGCCGCTCCTGCCAGGAAGGAGGGCGGCAAGAAGTAGCCGCCACGATAGGCGCTGCACCAGACACCGGCCGCCGCGGGAGCCATGGCGCTCCTTCGGCGGCCGGCGACGTTTGCGGTGTGACTCAACGACATGGCAGGTGAGCCGCTCAAGCTGATCGTCGGGCTCGGTAATCCGGGCACCGAATACGCACGCACGCGCCACAACGCGGGTTTCCAGTTCGCTGAAGAGCTGGCCCGCCGCCACGGCGCCACCTTCCGCAGCGAGCCCCGTCACCGCGCGGAGCTGGCGCGCACGCGTGTGGGCGACACCGAGCTGTGGTTGTTGAAGCCCATGAGCTACATGAACCACAGCGGCGACCCGCTGCGCAGCGTCGCGAGTTTCTACAAGGTTCCCATCGAGTCGGTGCTGGTGGCGTACGACGAGCTGGATTTCCCCGCGGGAGTGGTGCGCCTCAAGCAGGGCGGCGGCGCCGCCGGCCACAACGGCATGCGCGACGTGATCGCGCAAATGGGCGATGCGTTCTGGCGGCTGCGGATCGGGATCGGTCGCCCGGGCGAGCGTGCCGCGGTGCTCGATTACGTGTTGGGGCGCCCGCCCGCAGCCGATGCGCAGCTCATCCATGAGGCGCTGCTGGCGGCCGCAGATATCGTGCCGCTGCTGCTTACCGAAGGCGCGCAGATCGCCATGAACCGTCTGCACAGCCGCGAATCCGTACCGGGCGCCCCAAGGGCGCCCGCCAACTCCTGAATCACCAGCTCGAGGTCTCCTGCATGCCCATCCGCTGCGGCATCGTTGGTCTGCCCAATGTCGGCAAGTCGACTCTGTTCAACGCGCTCACGCGCGCACAGGTCGCGGCCGAGAACTATCCGTTCTGTACCATCGATCCGAACGTCGGCGTGGTCCCCGTGCCTGATCCGCGCCTGGCGCAACTGGCCGCGATCGCCCAGCCCGAGAAGATCGTTCCGACCACGGTCGAGTTTGTCGACATCGCAGGTCTGGTCGCCGGCGCCTCGCAGGGCGAGGGACTCGGCAACCAGTTTCTGTCGCACATCCGCGAAGTGGACGCGATCGCGCACGTAGTGCGCTGCTTCGAGAGCGGCGACGTCATCCATGTCGCGGGCAAGATCGATCCGCTATCGGACGTGGAGACCATCGACACGGAGCTGGCGCTGGCGGATCTCGCGACTCTGGAGAAGGGGCTGGAACGCGCCACTAAGGCGGCCAAGAGCGGCGAGCAGGACGCGATTCGCAGGCGCGTCCTGTTTGAACGCGTCAAGGTGCAGCTGAATGCGGCGCAGCCGGTGCGCGCGCTGGCGCTCACCGAAGAAGAACGCCGCGATTTGCGCGAGCTGCAGCTGCTCACGGCAAAGCCGGTGATGTACGTCGCCAACGTGGCCGAGCATGGCTTCGGCAACAATCCGTTCCTGGCAGCGCTCGAGAAGCGCGCCGCCGCCGAGGGCGCCGTGGTGGTGGCGGTGTGCGCGGCCATCGAGGCGGAGATTGCGCAGCTCGAGGAGGCAGAGCGCAGCGAGTTTCTTGCCGATCTGGGTCTGAAGGAGCCGGGGTTGAACCGCGTGATCCGTGCGGCCTACCGTTTGCTCGGTCTGCAGACGTTCTTCACCGCCGGTCCGAAAGAAGTGCGCGCCTGGACGGTGCGCGTCGGGGCGTCCGCGCCGCAGGCGGCGGGCGTAATCCACACCGACTTCGAGCGTGGCTTCATCCGCGCCGAAGTCATCGCCTTCCCGGACTACCTCGCCTGTAAGGGCGAAGCCGGTGCGCGCGATGCCGGCAAGCTGCGCCTGGAGGGTAAGGAGTATGTGGTCCAGGAAGGCGACGTCATATACTTCAGGTTCAATGTATGATGCGCGCCCTTCGTGGAAAGGTAGCTCAGCTGGTTAGAGCACGGCACTCATAATGCCGGGGTCGAGGGTTCGAGTCCCTCCCTTTCCACCAATCAAATCAGCGTGATACCGA
>WNFR01001288.1_pt1 | contig 26078 bp, 21 predicted proteins | sample 5400221 | NCBI WGS metagenome assembly WNFR01 (sample SAMN13153357, study PRJNA577476) | soil metagenome | isolation source: 40 cm soil under Madrone tree | place: USA:California | collected 2016-06-14
GTGTTTCACGACGTGCTGATCACCTTGGGCTTTTTCTCGCTGCTGCATTTTGAGATTTCGCTGACGGTCATCGCGGCGCTGCTTACTTTGGTCGGTTATTCCATGAACGACACGATCGTCATCTTCGATCGCATTCGTGAGAACAACCGCTTGCTGCGCAACGAATCGTTTGCTGACGTGGTCAACAAGTCCATCAATCAGACTCTTTCGCGAACGATCTTGACCAGCGGCCTGACTTTCCTTACCGTGCTCGTCTTGTTCCTGATGGGCGGCCAGGTGCTTCGTGCTTTCTCCTTTGCCCTGGTGGTAGGGATTGTGGTAGGAACGTACTCCAGTTTTGGTATCGCTGCTCCGCTCGTCGTCGCCTGGAATCGCTGGCGCGGACAGGGCGTGGCGGCAGGCACCGGACCCGCAGCCGGCAACAAAGCCCGCGGTAGCGAAAACGTCCCAGGACGTCTTGCTCCCGCCGGGAGGAGGTAGGACCCATGTTTGAAGAAATGGTGGTTTCCAGTCCGAATCCGAAGAAGACCAACAAGCCTTGGACGGTCTTCCTCTCGATGCTATTTCAGCTCGCCTTTTTGGGGATCCTGATCCTCATTCCGCTGATTTACACCGAGGCGCTTCCGAAGACCATGATGGCGACGATGCTCACCGCGCCTCCGCCTCCGCCGCCACCACCGCCCCCTCCTGCTGCTGTTCAGGTGGTCCACGTCAGGCCGCAGGCCCACTTGATGGATGCTGGCAAGCTGATGGCGCCGAAGGTCATCCCCAAGGACGTCAAGATTATTAAGGAAGACGCCGAGCCCGATATGGCTACCGGCATGACCGGTGGAGTCCCGGGCGGCGTTGCCGGTGGCTCCATGGGCGGTGTCCTCGGTGGCGTCATCGGAGGCATGGGCGGAGCGCCGCCCCCACCGAGGCCGAGGCAGACCGGTCCGCTCCGCGTGGGCGGCAATGTTCAGGCAGCGCGCATCATAAACCGTGTTCAACCGGTTTATCCGCCGCTGGCGCGCCAGACCCGCATCTCCGGCACCGTGCGTCTGCACGCCATCATCGGCAAGGACGGCACGATTCAGCAGCTCGAAGTCATGAACGGCCATCCGTTGCTGCAGCAGGCCGCGCTGGATGCCGTGCGTCAGTGGCGCTATCAGCCGACTCTGCTCAATGGCGATCCCGTGGAAGTTGACACGACCATTGACGTGATTTTTTCTCTCAACCAGTAGTACGGGCTGGCGTGCCGGTCGTGGGACAGGCGCGCCATTCCGCGTTGCAATTTCAGCAAACACTCTCGTTGATCCCCGGCCCGGTCGGGGGTCACTTGAAACTTAAGGAGCAAACGAATGGTAGCCACCTTGTATGTGTTTTTCGCCTTCCTGCTGCAGCAGCCCAGTACTTGGGACCTGCGCAGTATGTTGGGCTCGATGAGTAAGTTGGCGTTAGCAGTCGTCTTCATCCTCTTCGTTCTTTCCATCTATTCCTTCGGCGTGATGATTGACCGCGCGCTGATGTACAGCGCGGCGCGCAAGCAATCGCGCGTCTTCGTTCAGCAGGTTGCCGGTGCCCTCAAGGAAGGCAAGCTCGACGAAGCCATCGCCATTGCTGAGCGCAATAAGAAGAGCCACATCGCCAAGGTTGTGGCGACCGGCCTCTCCGAGTTTCAGTCCGCCTCTCAGCAAGTCTCCGACTCCGACGTCATCGACGCCGCCAAGCGCGGTCTCGAGCGCTCCGTCGCCATCGTCCACGCCGAAATGAAGCGCGGCCTCTCGGCCCTCGCCACCATCGGTTCGACCGCGCCGTTCGTCGGCCTCTTCGGCACCGTCGTCGGCATCTTGAACGCGTTTAAAGGCATCGAGTCGAACAAGGCCACTGGTCTGTCGGCCGTCGCCGGCGGTATCGCGGAAGCGCTCGTCACCACCGCTTTCGGCTTGCTCGTCGCCGTCCCCGCCGTCTGGGCTTACAACTACTTCACCAATAAAGTGGAAGCCTTCGACGTGGAGATGGACAACTCCTCCATGGAGCTCATCAACTACTTCATCTTGCGCCGCGGCGCCAAGAAGTAACCTGTCATGGCCTACAAGCCACAAGCCGGACCCCAGATGGCGGCCCCCAACGTGATTCCTATGGCCGACATCATGCTCGTGCTGCTGATCATCTTCATGGTGGTCACGCCCATGTTGCAGAAGGGCCAATCGGTGGACATGGTGCGGACCGACAACCCCCGGGACATGCAGGACGCGGACAAGGACGACGCCATCATCGTCGCCATCACCCGCGACGGCAAAATCTACCTTGGCAACACTCAGATGCCCAAGGAAGATCTCACCGGTCAGATCAAGGATCGCATCTCCACGCGTCTTGACAAGACCGTTTACGTCAAGAGCGATGCTCGCGCGAAGTACGGCGAAGTCGTCGCCGTCGTCGATGAGATTCGCTCTGCCGGCGTCGATCAGCTCGGTCTGCTCACCGAGAAAAACCAGAAGAATGGTCCTCCTCCTCCGCCTCCCGCGGATTGAGGACCGTAGTACCTGTTTGCACCGTTCGTTTGCTGATCTTTTGAAGCGCCGCGCCGGATCCCACCCGGCGCGGTTTTATGGCCTGCGGAGACGCTCTGCCTCAGGCCCACAGGAGACTCGCTATGGGGATGGATGTAGGAGGGGAATCCGGCGGAGCGATGGCGACGCCCAACGTCGTCCCGCTCATCGACATTTTGTTGGTGCTGATCATTATTTTCATGGTCATCACCCCGCTCACGCCGAAGGGTTTGGACACGCTCGTCCCTCAGCCTTCGCCGAACCAGCAGCAAAACGTCGAGCTTGAAAACAAGACCGTTGTCGTCCAGGTGAACATGAACGGCAAGCTCAAGATCAATAACGAAGACACTACTTGGGACGGCCTCGGTCCTCGCATGGAGGCCATCTTCAAGGAGCGCGCCGAGAAAATTGCTTTCGTCAAAGGCGACAACGATGTACTGTTCATGGACGTCGCCCGCGCCATCGATATCATGCGCGGCGCCGGGATTGACAAGATTGGTTTGATCACCGCCAAGCTCGAAGCCGGTCAATAGTTTTTCGCAGGTCTGTAGGGGTGGGGCTTGCCCCGTCCGTTTTCGCAGATTGTGAGAGTCCTCCTCGCGGGGCATTTGCCCGAAATGGTGACTCCGACCCGGTCGGAGTCACCAAAAACGAGGTGGATCATGGGAATGTTCGTTGGCGGTAAGCGCGGGATCGTCTCGGATATGAATGTCGTTCCGTTGATCGATATCCTGCTGGTGCTCCTGGTGATCTTTATGATCATTCCGGCGCACTATAAGGGGCTGGACGCGCAGGTTCCCCAGCCTCCCACGACGGACAATGTCGTGGCCCCTCCGCCTGCCTCGGTTGTTGTTGTTCAGGTGCTGGCGGACGGGACGCTGCGGATGAATCAGGAGCCGGTGAGTTGGGACCGGCTCGGCGCGCGGATTGAAGAAGTTTTCAAGCTGCGTGCGGTTCGCGTCGCATTTATTCGCGGCGATGCACCGGTCGAATTTGGTGTGGTGGCCAAAGTGATCGATGCCTTGCACACCTCGGGGATTGCGTCAGTTGGCCTGCTGACGCCTGATCTGGAAAAGGGCCTCTAACAGTTCTAAAATGCCCCTCGCAGGGCGGACGTGAATATCCGGGCGCTGGCCCCGGCAATCTTGGGGTCACGCGCACAGCAGGGATGGATGCTTCGATGACTCATGCATCTTCGGTTCGAACGGCTCGGCGGGCTTCGGCCTTCGCGGCGCTCTTGCTCCTCGCCGCAGGCCTCTCCGGCTGCAACAAATTGAAGGCTCGCGATCTCCTCAATAAGGGTGTCGCCGCCTACAAGAACGGCCAGTACGACACGGCCATCGAGGATTTCAAGCAGGCCAAAGAGCTCGATCCTGGTCTGATGAACGCCCGCCTCTATCTGGCCACCGCTTACGCCAGCCAGTACATTCCCGGTGCTCCTTCCGAGCAGAATGTGCGCCTCGGCACCCAGGCCGTCAATGAATTCAAGGAAGTTTTGCAAATCGATCCCAACAATCTGAGCGCTATCGACGGCATCGGCTCCATCCTCTTCCAGATGGCCGGCACTCCCTACGATCCCAAAAAGTTTGAGGAGTCCAAGTCCTACCATCAGAAGCACATCGAGTTGAAGCCCAATGACCCTGAGCCCTACTACTGGATCGGCGTCATCGATTGGACCCTGGCCTTCCGTGCCAATGGTGAGTTGCGCGCGGCTTACAACCGCGAGCACGTCAATAAGCAGGTGAGGGATACCGATCCCCTTCCCCCCGCTCTGCGCAACGAATACACTGGAAAGTTCGGTCCGCTCGTCGAAGAAGGTATCGCCGACCTCCAGAAAGCCATTCAGATCCGACCCGATTATGACGACGCCATGGCCTACTTGAACCTCCTCTATCGCCGCAAGGCCGATATGGTGGAGTCCGCCGATGAGCGCGCCGCCCTCCTCAAGCAAGCCGACGATCTCGTCGACAAGGTCAAGGAGATCAAGCAGAAGCGCGCCGAGCAGCCCCAGCAAATCAGCTGAGCCCGGTCCGCGAATCTCCTGTAGTGAATCGGTTTTGTCTCTAGGGCGTCCCTCTAGGGGACGCCCTTTCCTTCTGCGCCGTGTCCTCTGTGAGCTCTGTGTTAAGCGTTTTTCATCGAGGAAGGATCACGTGTAATAGCCATTTCCAGGTAACCGCAAAACGCATTCGCCAGTTGCATCTGCCGCGGCGTTCTGCATTCCGGCTCGAAGAGCTTTGGGCTGCCGACCAAAATCACTGTCGTCATCGCCCGGGATGTTGCTACATTCAGCCGGTTCAAGCTGTACAAAAACTCCATCCCGCGCGGCGCATCCTCCGGCGACGACGTCGTTAGCGAATAAATTACCACCGGGGCTTCCTGCCCTTGAAATTTGTCCACCGTCCCAATGCGCATCTTCGGCAGCCGTGCAGACAAATCCGCAACCTGCGCGTTGTAGGGCGCTACAATCAAAATGTCTTCTTCCTTCAAGCTCCGTGGATTTCCAGCGCTCCGAAACCACTTTACCTCCGGCTTCAGCAATCCCTCCACGATCCGCGCCACCACCTCCACTTCTTCCGCGCTCGAATTGCGATTCCCTTCATGTTCCACCGGAACAATCCACAATCCTGCCCCATCAAGCCACTTGTGACCTTCGAGCACCCTGCTCAGCGAAATCGGATGCGAACGCAACTTCGCATCGTAGAAAAATTCCGAGGTGTATTGGCAAACTTTCGGATGCAGTCTCCACGTTTCCGGCAGCAGAAATCCCAAGTCCGCCGGAATCGTCTTCCGTCCATTCAGGAGGTGTTCCAGCGCCGACTTCTCCGCCCCATCCGGATGGCTTCCTTTCGTCGGCCGCTCCAGTTGTTGCGGATCGCCCAGCAACACTAGCTTCTTTCCTGCTTGCGAGACCGCTAGCACATCCGCCAGCGACATCTGCCCCGCCTCGTCGATGAACAGCGCGTCCACTGCCTCGAAAGCCGCTTCCGGCGACCACAGCCACGATGTGCCGCCTACAACGTTCGACTTGCCGGTCCTCAGTGCTTTCCACGCCTCTTCGTTGTCCTCTCTTGCAACAGCCACTCCTTCGCTTTCCTCTCCTTCATTGTCCCGATGCAGACACCGCACTTCCTTTATGTTCTTTTCACTCGCGGCCTCCACGACATCGTCGAGCAGCTTGCGGATGACTTTGTGACTTAGCGCCGTCACGCCGATCTTCTTCCCGCGCTTCACGAGTTCGCAGATCATTCGCGCTCCCGCATACGTTTTCCCCGATCCCGGAGGACCTTGGATCGCAAACACGGATTCTTCCAGCGCCAACACGATTCGATTTGCTGTGTTCACCGCCGTCTCGGAAGCGAGCTGCTGTAACTTCTCGCCGTTGATGAGCCGCGGCGGCTGTCGCAGGAGCAAGTCTCGTCCTGCGCGATAGCGGCCTGCCGCATCCACCCCGTTTTCCGCTGCCCACGCGCCGATCCGGTAGAGTGCCCCCGCCTGCGAATCCGTCGGCAACGGCGCGCTCCACATATAAACAGTCGGCGGATGCACCTCCGCGGACTTCTTGGTTTTCTTAACGTCCACAACGCCCTTTGCCTGATCGATCGTCACCACTTCGCCGAACTTCTCGCCGCCGTAATACAGTTCTTTTCCGGCTCGCACATTGCTCCTCTGCGGCTCGAAAGAATAGCGATCCGTCGGCACCTGCCGGCCAGATGGTACTCGCTCCACGAAACTCATGCGCGTTAGCCCCACTCGCTCATCCAGCAAATCCTCGTCATTCATCTCCGCGTATCGGTAGCCGTCCTGCCACGCGCGTTTGTCTTCGCGCCGATGCCAGCTCAAAAGCTGTGCCAAAAGCCATCGCGCGGCCTGCTCTTCTGTCCGCGCAGCCGGGTCGGCAGGAATTCCAGCGGAAAGCAGTTCCGTCAGCGCCGCCACGCGATCCAGTTTGTCTTTCAACTTTTCTGAAGGATCGCCGCTCTTTTCCGGCAGCCGGCGAACCTCAATACCGCTCGCCACCAACTTTTCCCGCTCCCCCTCCAACCAGTCCCTTAGCCTCGCGGCCGAAACGCAATCTTCGGCGTTGTACCCTTCCATCGTTTCGCGAATCTCATCCGGCGGCTCTTCCCCCATCCGGCCCAACTCCAGCCGGTGCTCTACATAACGCATCGCCACCCGCGAAGCCTCCAACGGAGTCTTTCTCTCGAATCCATAAAACGCTTCCACTTTTTTCAGCGAATACTCCTCCACGCTCGCTCGAACGCCTTGCTTGTAAGTCTGATGCAAATCGACCATTACCCCCGCGCGCAGCAATCGGTCAATCTCGTCTTCCCGCGTCGCGTACATTCCCATCAAACGTTTCAACGCTCCAGGCTCGTAGGCCCCGAAGTGATACACGTGCATCTTCGGGTGCGCTTCCCGGCGCCGCATGATTTCGTCCACCAACCACTCAAATCCCTTTTTCTCCTCCTCACGATTCAAAGCCCATCGCTTTTCGTATTTCAATTCTCCCGGCACATCGAGCACCGCAAACCCAAAGAGATACTGCAACCCGTTCTCTCCCACAAACGGATCGCCTTCCAAATCCACAAACATGTCGCCCGCCGAAGGCTCCGGCAGTCGGCAAAATCCCATTCCCTCCGCCACGGGCAGGATCGGTTCATGCTTGAGCTTCTTTTCTGTCCGTCCCTCCACCTGCACCCGCGCCTGCTTTCGCACCTTCTCGTATCCTGCCTTCGACCCGTGCTTCGGCCGTTCCCTCAGCGGAATCGGCAGCGCTGCCAGCTTCGCCATCGTTTCCGCATTCCACTCTTCAAACTGATCCCGCTGGTGCCTTCGGATTCCCGCCACCAGCGACAGATGATCGTCCGCCCGCCGCCGCTGATCGCACTCCCGAAACCAGCGGCACACGTTGCAGTGCTCCACCGGCTCTGGATACGTTTCTTTACCCGCATCCTCCTCCACCGCCATTAGCAAGCGCTTTCGCACGTGCCGGTAATACGCCGCATACTCCAGCACCGGATATTTTTCGCCCGCGTATCCCTCACCTGGTGGCACCACCCACAAGAACTCCGGCATGGTCCCCTGAATTTTCGCCAGCAATTCCGAATACAGCGACAATTGCAGGATCGTTGTGGCCTTCGTCTCTCGCGCCAGCTTCGTGTCTGCCACTTCGTACGACCAAGTCCACCGCTTGCTCGGCTTCTCCACCCGCCGCAGCACATCCGGCCGCCCAAACCATTCCCCGTCGCTCAGCGCCCCTTGCGCAATCACGTCTGCGCCGCGGTCCATCAGCGCGAGCGTCTCTGCTATCAGCCGTTGTTCTTCGCGATACTCGACATGTCCCAGATTCTCGACCGTGAGTCCCTGCGCAGCCAGATGCGCGAGGTACACCGTCTCATGCCGCAGCCCCAGCTCCTGAATCACCTTCAGGTCGGGCGCAGCCCGATCCGGCGCCGTCCGCTCGCCTCGCGCTACTTGCAAATCCAGCGTGGTCAGGTGCCGGCATGCAAGGTGGTTGCTCAGGTCTGACCCCGCTAGCCGAATCTGTCGCCCAACAATCTTCATAAGATGGCAACCTTAAGCTAATTCCTTATCCGCTCTTCGGTAAATTATAAAGGTCATAACTCGTCTTTGGCTCTTCCCCTTCTTCATTCGCAATCTTCATTCCTCAAGATTCCCACTTTTCGGTCCCGGATCGTCATCCCTGAATTTCAACCTTCAAACTTGTAACCTACAAACATTTCAACACCTTACGGCTCCATTCGAATGATATCTACATCATAATATTTATTGACAGTTAGCGCTGGCCGTGCTAGACTTCTGCTGGACGCCAGTCACCTCGTTCGGCCCCCGCGCCGCGCATTCGTTAAGGATGCCCGTCCTGAGGAAGCATCCCGAGTCGACCGACCTGTCCCCGTCTTATCCGGAAGATTCCGACCTTGCCGAAAAAGATTCATCTCGGGAATCCGTCCGCCTCCTTTCTTGCCCCTGGACTCCTCTAAGTCCTTTCTTCAGCATCTGGGCGCACCATTGCGTAAAGATCGCAGAGATGCAGGAGCCCACTCCCGCAGGTGGAAACGGGCTTATTCTGCACAATTTTGGTGCAATATAAGTCCTTTAACTGCAACACTTATTGGATCTCCCCGCAAGTGTTGCAAACAACAGACTTACGTCCCGGCTAAATCCTTTAGATGCAACATTTACAAAAATCCGGGGGGTGGGTGTCCGCATTAGTCTTTGCTTCCTTACTTCCTTCGACTTCCTTCTTTCAGGTCATCTTTTCCGGAGGCGCCCTTTTGGACGTAAACTAAGCCATGCCCTCTCCGAGTAATCTGCCGTTGAGCTTCGACCGCGATCGCGCGGTTCGCCAGCTCGACGCGCGCTTCGAGGAATTGCTCGAGAAGCTCCGCAAGAACCGCCCCTCCGAAGATCCCTGGATGGTCCGCCGCGCCTATGAGATTGCCACGGAGCGGCATCGCGCCCAATTCCGGCAATCCGGAGAGCCCTATCTCTCCCATCTTCTCGAGGTCGCCCACATCCTCGCCGACATGCGCCTCGATGCTACCACTCTGACCGCCGCCCTCCTTCACGACGCCATTGAAGACACCGAATATCCCGTCTCCCGCATCGAAGAGCGCTTCGGCGCGGAGGTCGCCCATCTCGTCGAAGGCGTCACGAAGATCGGCCGCCTCAACATCATGGCGCCTGAAACGCGTCAGGCGGAAACCGTCCGCAAAATGCTCCTGGCCATGGTGCATGACGTCCGCGTCGTGCTCGTCAAGCTGGCCGACCGGCTCCACAACATGCGCACGCTCGAATACCTCGATCCTGACAGGCAGCAGAAGATCGCGCGCGAAACCCTGGACATTTACGCGCCCATCGCACTCCGCCTGGGAATGGGCGTGGTCCGCGGTGAACTCGAGGACCTAGCGTTTCGCTATCTCGAGCCCGAAGCGTTCTTTGCGTTGCAAAAAGAAATCAGCGAAAAGGCGCCCATCCACAAAAAGTTTCTCGAGGAAGTCCAGGCCACCATCCAGACGAAGCTCGTCGAGGCCGGCATTCCCGCCGAGCTCGAATCTCGGGTAAAAGGTTTGTACTCGGTGCACCGCAAAATCGTGCGCCAGGAAATCAGTCTCGGCCAGGTTTACGATCTTCTCGCCGTGCGTGTTATTACCGATTCGGAGCGCAACTGTTATGCCGCGCTCGGCGTAGTCCACCACATTTGGCGCCCCGTCCCCGGGCGGTTCAAGGACTACATCGCCATTGCCCGGCCGAATCTTTACCAGTCGCTGCATACCACCGTGCTCCACAGCAGCCAGCCTTTCGAGGTGCAAATCCGTACGCAGGAAATGCACCGCATTGCGGAGGAAGGCGTTGCCGCGCACTGGAAATACAAATCCGGAAAGCCGGCCTCGGAGGATGACGACCAGCGCATCACCTGGATGCGCCAGCTGATCGAATGGTCGCAGGAGCTTCAGGAGCCCGGAGAATTTCTATCCACGCTGAAAGTGGATCTCGCGCCGGTCGAAGTCTATGCGTTTACGCCGAAAGGCCGCGTGCTGGAACTTCCGCGCGGCGCCACCCCCGTCGACTTTGCCTACATGGTCCACACCGAAGTGGGGCACCAGTGCGTCGGCGCAAAGGTGAACGGCCAGATGGTGTCGCTGCGCCATGAAATCACCAGCGGCGACGTGGTTGAGATTCTCACCCAAAAGGGCCACCACCCCAGCCGCGATTGGCTCAGTTTTGTCAGGTCATCCTCGGCGAAGAGCAAGATCCGCCACTGGATCAACGAGCAGGAACGCGAGGAAGCCACGGAAATGGGCAAGCGCCTGCTCGAAAACGAAGCGCGTCACTTCGGCCGCAGCCTCAAGAAAATTCCCGAAGCCGACATTCTCAAACTCGTTTCCGATTACGGCCTTTCCAAAGTGGAGGATCTCTACGCCGCCGTCGGTTTCGGAAAATATTCCGCCCGCCAGGTCCTTACGCGCCTTCTCGGGGAGCCGGAAAAATCCGCGGAAACCGAGACCAGTGACGCCAAGCCCACCCTCGTCAAGACCGTCAAGCGCATGCTGGGCTTCGGCGAGGCGCCCCTGGTCGTCAAGGGCCACGACGACCTGCTCGTTTACCGCGCCAAGTGTTGCAATCCCATTCCCGGCGACGAAATTGTCGGCTACATCACCCGCGGCCGCGGCGTGGCCGTGCACACCCGAACTTGTCCCAACGTGCAGAATCTCATGTACCAGACCGAACGCCGCATCGCCGTCGAGTGGGGCGGCGGTTCCGAAGCAAAGTTTCCCGTCCAGCTCACCATCCGCGCGCGCGACCGCGCCGGCCTTCTTGCCGAAATCACCGCCGTCATCAGCGGAGCGGGTTCCAACATTCACAACCTCGAAAGCCGTCCCGATCGCGCCAACGCGCGCATTGACGCCAATCTCGAGATTGCCGACAAGCGGCAGCTTGAAACCATTCTCGTCAATATCCGCAAAATCTCCGGCGTTTTGGGCGTCGAACGCGTCTACCAGCCCGGCCACTAAAATGTAACAAGTTCGCGCTTCTCACCGCGCGGTATTCAGCACCGCAAAAATTTTCTTCCGCCCTTGGACCTTTCGCCCTGTCGCGCCCACCTGTCCTTTCGCCGGGTATCTCGCACAGCACACTTCCTATCCTTCCCGGTTGCTCCCGATACAATGAAGGTATGCGGTACAAACTTATTTTCCTCGGTGTGTTCGTCCTCTTCCAGATAAGCGGGTGCCACCAGCACCCGCTCACGGATTATCGTCCCCTCGACCAGGCGGGGATGTGGTCCAGCAACGTCGAGCAACTCAAAACCTTGAACACCTCCGATGCGGAAGTCGCGCAACTCGTAAAGTTGAAGCAAGCGGGGATCAGTGACGATGCTTGCGTAACTCTGATTACCGACGCGCGCCAGCGCCAGCACTTGTTTACCAACGCCGATCCTGCAGTCAATCTTGCGCGCGCGGGTTACACCGAGCCGGTGATTCTGGAAATTGCGAAAGTGGATCAGCTGGATATCATCAGCGGCGATGCGGTCATGCTGCGGCTGGTGGGCCTGTCTGATTCTGCCGTCGATTTAATTTTACACAGGAGATTGAAGGGCCAGCCCACTATGAGCAGCGCGGAAATCGGCCGCTTAAAAAATACCGGTCTCACCGAGAAACAAATTCTCGAGCGCATCCATCAGGGGATGACCGACGCGCAGGCCGACAAGGAAGCGGCATTCCGCGAGGCCACGCGCAATCACGCGAACACGGGATTCGTTCGAACGCACGGCCGCAGATCCCGCTGATTCTTGCAATCAAAACATTCGAACACGAGGCCGCCGCTCGCGCTAACGGGCGCAGGCGCACCACTTGAAGGCCCGCGCGGCGCTCGCGCTGAAGGCGTCACGCGGCTCTTTTTCTCTGAAGTTTTCCCAGATACAATCAAAACGTTTTGGGCGTTCGAATTCATGCTCGTTTGCTTTTGGTGATGGTGCTGGGAGCGGCTGCGCTGGAGGCGGCGGGGTGCGTTGCGCCGCTCGGCCCCGGCTACACCATCGAGAGCCAGCAAATCCGCGTGCAGTTCGTTGCGGCGCCGGAGCCGCGCATTCGAATTGACGCGCAATACCTGCTGAAGAATACCGGCAACCAGCCGCTCAGCGAACTCGAGTTGCGCCTGCCGCGGCGGCGTTTTCATTTTGATGAACCTCGCGCCACCTGGGACGGAGAAGCGCTTACACCTGGAATCTCGACCGAGAATCCGCGAAACTCCCTGATTGTTCTTCCCCGGCCGTGGACCGTGCCGGCTCGCCACACGTTGCATCTTTTCGTGGAGTTCTTGCCGGCGAGCGCGGGCGACACGGCTTTGAGTTTTTCCGGCGATGCATTTTTTCTGCCGGCAGAGGGTTGGAGTCCCGAATTGCTCCCGGCCCGTGGCTTCTTCGCGACGGGCGGTGTGCCGCCGAAAAAATGGGAATTGAGCGTGCGCGTACCGGAAGGATTCCTGGTGCGCACCAGCGGTCAAGGAGCGAAAACTTCGCGCAGGAACGGAGAGTTCATCGCCCTCGCTTCACAGCGAGCGAACGACCGGTATCCCTTCGTGGTTGCGGGGCGTTACATGTCCGTGCAAATCGGCGGGGGCAAAGAAAAGATTATTTTGTGGACGCGCAAAGCGCAGGAGGCCGCGGGCTTGCGGGGCGCAAGCGATGCGCTCGTTCGAACGATGGAAGCATACGATTCCGCGTTTGGTGCGCGCAACAAGGATTCTTCCACAACGTATATTGTGGAATGCCCAGCCGCGGCTGGATGTTTCACGAGTCATAATGCCTCGACAGCGAAGCAATTGGCCGACGAGGAGAAGGAGCCTACGTCGGCCGAAGCAGTTTCGTTGGACACCGTAATGGTGGATCTCAGCGGAGGAACGCGGAAACTCGCGATTGCGACAGCTCCGTCATTAGCGTCGAGCTGGCTCGGCTACGCTCAAAACCCGGGGTTCTACGAACAAGAGGCTCCGCTGTCCGCTCTTCCGTCGTTTGCAGCGTCGATTGGACAGGCGGCGGCGGAGGGAGCGAGCTCGCGGGCGGAAACGATTCGCCGCATTCTGCGCGTGATCCCGGAAAAAGCGGCAGCCCGCCAGCCGGAAGAGCCAGCCGTTGTGCGCGCGAAGAGTTTGCTGTTTTTTTATGCGTTGCAGGATCGGTACGGACGGGAAGTGTTTCGAAAGGCGATCAGCCACATGTTGTATGCTCGCAGGGAGCGTAGGTTCGAACTTAGCGACCTGATTGCCGCATTCGAACAGGAAACGCACCAAAATGCCGCGGAGTTCGTGCGTTTGTGGATGAAGCGCCCTGGAGTGCCCGAAGAGTTTCGCGCGCGCTACAGGGAAACTGCCGCAGCGACGGCCCAATCTGAAAAGGAGAACGCACCATGAGAGACGTGATTCTGACCGACCGGGGGCCAAAACCCATCGGACCTTATTCGCAGGCCATCCGGACGAATGGATTTCTGTACGTCTCCGGGCAGGTGGCGCTGGACCCGAAAACGGGCGAGATGACAGGGGCGGACATTCGCCAGCAGACGGAGCGGACGCTTGAAAACGTGAAGGGGATTCTGGAGGCGGCGGGTTCAAATCTCCATCACGTGGTGAAGACGACGGTGTTTTTGAAGGACATGAACGATTTTGCGGCCATGAACGAAGTGTACGCCAAGTATTTCACGCCGGCGCCGCCGGCGCGGTCCACGGTGCAGGTGTCGCGGCTGCCGAAGGATGCGCTGGTAGAGATTGAAGTCATCGCCGGATTGTAGGCGGTTGTGCCATAAGAAGAAAAGAACCGCGCAAAGAGTTACGCACCCTTCGAAAACCAACCCCGGAGTGTGACGCATCGTCGTCAATATGCTTTTGCTGAATTGGTGAAAATTGCGTCCACCCTCGCGCGTGGCCGCAAGAAAAAGAAATCGAACGAGTGAGCTATCCACCGGCTGTGGGAGGTATCGGAAAAGTTGGAGGGAAGTGGCCGATTGAGGAACAAAGCCGCGCCTGAGTTCTCAGCAAATGACGTGAACAGGAATTGAGTTTTGGTGCCGGATACCAACTTGAGGGTTCAGGACTAAGCGATCCCGGTTTCTGGCAGCGAATCGCAGCCCGCCTACTAATCATCCAAAAAAAGTTTGCAACCGGGCTGTGAGATTATGACTCAAAACCATGTTGGACTAGTGCGGCCGGTCATGTGCGAGACACGCCACCACAAGCGCAAAACGTAACAAGCCGCGAATTTTGCGGAACCGACAACGCGCTTCGCTCGCCTGGAAGGCCAATTCACCAATGATGCGATGGGACAGAATTCGTTAACGGAGGCAGGCGCTTCCGGCATTGGGCCGGGTCAACGATGCAGAAAGTGAGACGCGTAAGGAGCGAAATGGCAGCGGGATCACGAATTCGATTTAGGGGATTCACTTGGAGCGCGGCGATCCTGGGCCTTACATTTTTGGGCATTCAATTCATACGGCCTGAGTTGAAAAATACGCCCGCTACGGCGGACCTGCAGGTGCCCCCACAAGTGAAGCAGATACTCAAAACGTCGTGCTACAACTGCCATTCGAATGAAACGACGTTGTCGTGGTTTGACGAGCCGACACCTGCGTATTGGCAGGTTGTCAGGGACGTCCGGGAGGGAAGGAAGCACCTGAATTTTTCGGAGATTGGCAAGCTTCCGCCTGGTCAACAACGGGGCATCCTCTTCGAATCCGTGAGCCAGATAGAGTTAGGCGTGATGCCGCTGCCGGCGTACAAGCGCCTCCATCCCGAATCAGTGGTCACGCCGGAACAGTTGATGGTCTTGAAGAGTTACCTCACCCCCGAGGCGCGGAAGGAAGCTGCCACAGCGGAAGAGATCAATGCCGCGAACGCACAGCATGACAAATGGATACAGTCCGGCGACGTGACGCCGAATGTGGCTCCTGCCCCGAATGGAATCGCATTCCTACCCGAGTACAAGAATTGGAAAGCCATCAGCAGCACGGAGCGGTTTGACAATCAGACGCTGAGGCAAATCCTTGGAAACGACGTGGCGGTCAAAGCAATCGCAGAAAACCACATCAACCCGTGGCCAGACGGCACAGTGTTTGCCAAGGTGGCGTGGCTTGAACAGGCGGATGAGAAGGGCCGCGTGCGGGCGGGTGCGTTTTTTCAGGTGGAGTTCATGATCCGAGACAGCAAGAAATATGCCGAGACCTTAGGGTGGGGATGGGCAAGATGGCGGGGTGCGGACCTAAAGCCGTATGGAAAAGACAGTAATTTCTCCAGCGAATGCACCGGATGCCACGAGCTCTTGGCCAATACCAACTATGTCTTTACGATGCCCATCTGAGGCCAACAGTGAGGCTAGCCGCGAAAAACACTTATCTTCTCGGTGCGGTTCTCTTGGTGAGCATTCTTGGGTGCGCGGGTGATGAAGCGGGAATCTCGGCGACCATGAATGAGCTCGCCACTCTTGTTGGCGAGCTGCCCGCGAATCCGCTGCAAGGGAAGGTGATAACCTCTGCAGTCAGCCCGGGGGATTCAACGATGTCAACACTCTATGGCAACGACCTTGCGGCGAGATACGCAAGAACGAATTTGAAACACGACTATCCGAGTGGTGCGGTGCTCTCGCTGGTAACTTGGAGCCAGCGAGAAGATAGCCGCTGGTTTGGAGGGAAGATTCCGGATCAGGTGAAGTCCGTGGAATTTGTATTCGTGGGAGTCGCAGGGGATGGGCGGCCGTCGTATTCCTACCAGAAGTACGAAGGCACGCCTCTGAAGAGGGTGTCCGCGCAGGAAGGCACCACTCTGAGCGATCGCGGGGCGTGTCTTGTGTCGCAGAGAGCGGCCGCGATGCCATGAGAGTGACGGTAAGCTACCCATCGGGCGCGGGTGGACCATCATGCCGTCGCACACTAAGGGCAGAATTCGATTCGCGCTCAAGTGTTTCTTCCTCGCGGGGATCGCGTTTGAGCGGACGGAGCGACCGCATTTGACTCGAAAGTCTTACGGGCGGGTGGGGCTTTCGAAGACTTCGATAAAAGTCACCGCGGTGACCGCGGAGGTGATGGCAATGGCGTACCAGATGAACCGGCTCTTGGCGGCCTTCATCGGCGGTCCGCCCTGGCCCTTGGTGCCCGCGCCGCGCGGCCCCTGCGGGTCGGCAGCGTTGGGATCGAGAACGATGCGATAGGCCGCGCCTTCCGGAATCTCGCGCACGTCATCTTCGACGCTGATACTCAGTGACCCGCGAGCGCTCTTGACGATCAATTCCTTGGGATTCAGGAGCGTGACTTGTCCGATGGTGGGCTGGTTGGTGTTCGGGCGAATCACGGCAGAAGCCACGTGCAAGGCAAAAGCGTTCGAATTGGCGGTCGAAAAAATGGCTGAGCCGAAAGTCAGTGTTGCGGCCGGGCTGGCGTCATCCTGAGAGAAGGTGGCGCTGCTCGCACTGGAGAGGAGCAGGCGGGCGGCTCCCGCGCGGACCTGGACGCTGCCGGATTGTTCGGTGCTGAGTCTGTCGCCGCTGAAAACGGTCGCGCCAACGGATGCTACCGAGGCGCCAAAGTGCGCGCGATCGGCGTAAACAACGGTTCCAAGCGAAGAGGAAGAAGCGGCCCAGACAGGCGTAGTCAAGAGCGTGCAAGAAAGCAGTGCCGCGATAATTCTACTGCTGACCGCAAAACGGTCAATGCACGGGCGCGTCATTAAGCGTCTCCAAGAGGGCAACTGGAAGAATACTGAGTAAACTTCGTGCCGTCAATCGGTAAACTCCTCTTTAGAGGAATCGGTAAACGCCTTTTGAAAAGAAAAAGTTGCGCTCTCCCGGCGCGAACGGAGATTGCTGGCCGATGAGGCATTCCGCTGTTACAATGCAAGCCAAGAAATGACCGACTGGAAACAGATTACCGCCCGCATTCGCCGCGCGCGCACCAGCAAGGATCCCGCGGGACAACTTTCGAATCTCTACCAGAAGACGCGGGACGCCATGGTAGCGTTCGAACTAGCGAAGTTTTTCGAAACTTCCGGGCAGAATGCCGACGCCGCGAAATGGTATTCCGCGGCGGCGGAGAGATTCCGCCGCTCGGATTGGAAAGTCAAAGCACAGGAAGCTGCGGTCCGTCTTGGCGGCGCGCCGGGTGAGATTCCGCTGGAGGCCGGGGCTCCACCATCGGATGAATTTTCTTTGACGCCGCCTCCGGTTTCTACGCCGGAGCCGGGATTGCCATTCGAACAGAATCCAGAAGCACTCGAATCGTCCGTGGCGGTCACCAGCGAGATCCAGCAAGCAGCAGAAAGCTCCGTGAACACGCCAGCCTCTTCCGAGCTGGAAAGAAAAGGCCGCCGCCGGGGACGCCGAGGGGGACGGAACCGGCGCAAGAGCAGCAACGGGAAGGAAGCAGCAGTTGCTCCCGGTCAGCACTCTACGGAAGCGCCTATGCCACGCCGCGGATTGCCGCTTGCCGTCTTCGACGAATCGGCCGAGCCGACTCCTCCTCGAATGACGCACAGCCGGGCAATTCCCAGCTTGCCGGTCGAGCCGATCGGGGAACCGGGCGGAACGAGCGTGAAAGGCCGCTATGGCGATCCCGGGCTCTCTTCCCGGATTTCCTTGCTGGAGATGCAATTCCGCAGGCTGATGACTTGCCCGCCCGCCAAGCTAGAAGAAGCGGATCGCGCGCCGGCAGGACCCGGAGTATTTGTCCTGACAGACTCGGATCTGACGAGCTATTACTACGTGGAAGCTTGCCAGACGCTACGGATCGCCATCGGCAACTTATTGCGTGGCGGCTCAAGCCGCCGCGGAGCGGACTCGATCAAGCCGCAGCTCGCGCAGTACCTGGGAATTCCGGAAGCGCGCGTTGCGAAGTATCTGGGAGAGCACTGCGTCGTGCGTTGGCTGCAGCTTGATGAAGGCGCTTCGAATTTTGCACATTTTGTCATCGCCGTCCTCCGGCCGGCTCTCAACGAATAGGAAAGCTTCGGCAGGGAATACCTAGGAAACTTTCACGGAAGGAAAGTTCCAGCCCATTCGGACTACTAGTAACCCCCTTTTTGGGACTCGCAGAATGACCGTTGGCTGACCCGGATTGCCGTTCAACCCCCGATTATGACCGTTCGGCGCAAGCCACTGGCCTCCACGAGGCATAACCGTCAAACTATAGGAGTCCAAAGACTTATTGGACGTACCTGGCATTCGTGGTACGGTTTTTAGGCACACAACGGTGAGCCCGGGGGCAGTCGTTTGGGCTTGGCTCAGACGATTGAATGGGCTCGATTTAACTCAAGGTAAAGTGGAAAGCATTTTTGAAAGTGGAGGATAGGGGTTTATGCCGAATACAGTAGGCACGCAAATCGCAAGGACGTTTGATTGGGTTGTTTGCAAGACGGCTGGAATCACTTTTGACACCATCCAGTACTTCAACAAGGAGAATCCCAATCCTTCGGTCACTCCGAAGTGGTCGGACAAGCCGCTGCTGAAATCCTGGGAAAAGACCAAGCCGACGCTGGGCTTTCCGCGGCAGACCGATTCGCTTTGTCCCGCGTGCGTGAAAGAAGCGCGCGAAGCGATCATCGCCGGCAAAAAAGATTGGCGCGAGCTGATGAGCGAGAAGGTCGGCGAGATCAAGGCGCAGATTATCGAGCGCGACGGCCAGGTGTGGATGGTGAAGGATTGCCCGCTCCACGGCCACTACGAAGACATGATGGCTGTCGATTCCAAGTGGCTGAGCTGGATCGAACGGCAGTACCCGGGCCGCGACATTCCCGCGCACAACGACGAAGACCTTCACAAGCATGGCTCCTCGACGGTGCGGTATGGCCGCGGGTCGGTGCTTACCGTTGACCTTACGAATCGCTGCAACATGATGTGCGATCCCTGCTTCATGGACGCGAACCAGGTCGGTTACGTGCATGAGCTCGGTTGGGAAGAGATTAAGGAAATCCTGGATAACGCGCTGAAGATCAAGCCGCGCCGCCAGATGTCCGTGCAGTTCAGCGGCGGCGAGCCGACGATGAGCCCGTATTTCTTCGATGCGGTCGCCTACGCGCGGAAGATCGGTTACAACAGCGTGCAGGCCGCGACTAACGGCATCGAGTTCGCGAAGAGCAAGGAGTTCTGCAAGAAGGCGTTCGAAGCGGGCATGCGCTACGCGTATCTGCAGTTTGACGGGATCGGCAACGACGCCAACAGCCATCGGCAGATCGGCAATTTGTTCGATGTGAAGCTGCGTGCCATCGAGAATATGCACGAGGCGGGCATCGAAATCGTGCTCGTCGTGACTATCGTTAACAACGTGAACAACGATCAGGTCGGCACCGTCGTGAAGTTTGCGATGGAGAACCCCAAGAAAATCGCGTTTGTGAGCTTCCAGCCGGTTTCGTTTACCGGGCGCGACGAAGACATTACACCGGAACGCCGCCTGCGCCAGCGCTATACGCTTTCGCATCTGGCGCAGGACGTCAGCGCGCAGGTGGGCAAAGTCGAGCCAACGCGCGACTGGTTTCCCATTTCGTTCGTCAGCACGTTTGCCGGATTCTCGGATATGGTGAAGGGGCAGGAGTCGCAATGGGGTTCGCTCTCCTGCGGCTGCCACCCGAATTGCGGAGTGGGCACGGCGCTGATGATCAACAAAGAAACGAAGGAATGGGCGCCCGTTCCGCGCTTCCTCGATGCCGTACAGCTTACGAAAGACGTCACGGACATTACCGACGCTGCGCGCGGCAAGACTTTTTCGAACTTCATGATGGCCATGGCCCTCTTGAAGAACTACAAGCCCTTCCAAGGCCCCAAGGGGCTGAAGCTGTACGACCTCTTCAAGAAATTTGATAAGACCTGGGCGCTTACGAAGGGCGCGGAGAAGAAATACGGCAAGACGTCTCCGGACCGCACGTACGAAGACGCCATGAAGCGCCGGCAAACCGATCCGTGGAACTTTTTGTTCATCGCGGGGATGTGGTTCCAGGATCTGTTCAACTACGACTTCCGCCGCACCGAAATGTGCATCATTCCGTATGCGACGCAGCAGGGCGAGATCAGCTTCTGCGCGTACAACACCGGCGTGGGTTGGCGGCAGATCATCGAGAACATGCATAAAAACGCGACCGTGGCCGAGTGGTACAAGAACCACGGGAAGCACGAGATCTACGCCAAAGGCAAGAGCGTTAACCTGCAGAGCTTTGAGCATTCCTTGAAGATTGACGCCGAAGACGCTTCTCGCGTGCGCCACCTGGAGCACGACGTTCCGGTGACCGCGGCGGAAGAAGACCGCGCTCGCCGTAAGAAGGCTTACGAGGAACAGGCCAAGGTCCGGGCGATTTACGAAGAGCTGGTGCTGAAGAAGCCTCAGCCGACGGTCGTGCAGATCGGGACAGTCAGCGACATCGCTAAGGCGGTGCCGGCCAATTTCGCGAACGCGGGCAAGCCGGTATCCATCGCTCCGGCTAGTGGAAATGGCAACGGCCATTCGAACGGCAACGGCGCTCCTGCCATCACGCAATCCGCCGAAAAGGCTGCCGAAGCGGTCGCTGGCGACTAACATCCTGTCCAAATCCGCAGATTCAACGACGACCCTCACCCTGCGCGGGGGTTGTCGTTTTTCAGGGAATTGTACTTACCACCGCAGAATAAACTTAAGCCATGGCCAGAGTGTCTATCCGCGAAAAGGCCTCCCAGCAAATTGCCGCGCGCAATTACAGTTTTACCGTTGTATTTGAACCGGTCGGATCAGGACGCGCGGCAGCTGGAAATGGCGGTAGAAAAGTGCGCGGGAACAAACAAGAGGCCTCCGGATACCAGGTCACGGTGCCGTTGCTTCCCGGCTTAATCACCTGCGGAAGGACACTGGCTGAAGCGCGCGAGATGGCGCGGGACGCAATCCTCTGTCACTTAGAGGGGCTCCGGAAGGGGCGAGGAGCCGGTCTTTTGACCAGTTGATTCCCTTATCTGCAAGGGTCGCGTGGGTCAAGCTTCTTTACAGCTTTTTCTTTTCCCACTCATCTACGCTGGATTCTTACTTCCAATCCCGAGCGTCATTCTGGCATGGCGCAGATGGACCAAGAGAGAGAAAACGTCTGAAGCCACGACCTGGCGCCGGATCATGTCCGTGTTGGCACTTTTTGTATGCACGATTGGGGTAGCCCTGTCGATTTATACGATGGTGATCGAGTGGTCGAGAGAGTTGAATGCGCTTGGGTCTCTGCCTCCCTCGTCATGGCCCATTTCTGTTGGGTCATGGGCGACGTTTCCAGCGATAGTTATCAGCGTGCTGGCGGAAGGTAGAATGAGGAAGTGCCTACTCGTCTGTGCCATAGGGTTATTCTGCTTCTTCAATTGGACGATGGGAGAGGCAATTTGATTTCGAGTCAGGCAAGCAGCCAAATGAGTCTTTGACCTGCCACTCACCTCTGATCACATGCCAGAGCCTGCTATAATTAGAGTCCTGGGAGACTCCTCGGAGTTTCAAAATGCCTATATACGAATACATTTGTGAGGATTGCCAGACGCACTTTGAAAAGATTGTGTTGAACAAGGTGCAGGAGATTGCCTGTCCGAAGTGCGCGGGGAAGAAGAACGCGATTCAGCTTTCGGTTTTCAGCGCGGCGAATGGGTCGAGCAACGGCGCTTCGGCCAAATCGTCCGGCGGGTTCTCGGGCGGAGGGGGTAGTTGCTGCGGCGGCGGTTGCGGCTGCCACTGAGCATCTCGATCACGAGATTCCATCCCATGATGCCAGGTTCTTCCTCTCTCTTGCTCTTTGTCAGCGCGGCCCTGGTGCTGCTGGCTATACCAGGGCCTGCTGTGCTCTACGTGACGAGCCGCAGCATCGGTCTGGGCCGGAGCGCAGGTTTGGTTTCGGCGCTTGGCATTGGGGTGGGCACGCTCGTTCATGTGGCCGCCGCGGCAGTGGGGTTGTCGGCGCTGCTGATGTCGTCAGCGGCGGCATTCTCGGCTGTGAAGTATCTTGGCGCGGCATACTTGATCTACCTGGGCGTACAAAAACTGCGCCGTGAGGAGTTTCTCGATCCTTCGCAAGAAGCCCCTCGCGTCAAACTGAGCCGCGTGTTTGGCCAAGGCATTATCGTCAATATCCTGAATCCGAAGACCGCGCTCTTTTTCTTCGCCTTCCTTCCGCAATTTGTGGACGCATCCCGCGGGAATGTCGCGTTGCAGATTCTCTTTCTAGGGACTCTCTTCGCGGGAATGGGCGTTATGAGCGACAGTCTTTGGGCGTTTTTCGCTGGAACCGTCGCGCGTCATCTGAACCGGAATACTCGCTGGTTGCCCACGCAGCGGTACGTATCCGGCGGAATGCTGATTTCGCTCGGAGTGGCCACGGCATTCGCGGGCTCCGGCGGCAAGAAGTAGCACTGCAAGCCCATCCTGCGAGGGATTCCGCCAGCTCCAACGCGCCAGCAATTATTTTGCCGCAGGCATGGAGACGCCGCGCTTGTGTGTGACGAGCCAAGGGACCAGGTCCGGTTCGGCGAAGGCCTTCAGCCAGACGTCATGGCCGGCGTTGTGATATTCGGAATAACGCGGCTGCACGCCTGACTTCTTCAAGTCCTTCACCATTTGTCGCACCAGGTCTACAGGGACGGCCATGTCCACATCTCCCTGGAATATCCAGAGCGGGACGCGCGCGAGGGCTTTTGGATTCGTGAAATTGTCGTAGGCGCAGAGCACCAGCGCCGCAGCCCAACGATCGGGCTGCGCTTGCAGCAGCGCCCAGACGCCCAGTCCCCCCATGGATTGCCCCGCCAGATAAACTCGATCCGGATCGATGGAGAATTCCTTTTGCACCGCGGCGAGAATATCCAGCGCCATCTGGAGCTGCGGCGAAATCTCGTTGTTCTCCGGCTCGGACCAGAAGCGGTCCTCCGGGCATTGCGGCGCGAGAACAAGAGCGGGAAGTTGCGCCTGATTCGCCGGTGTTGTCCAGACGTGCGTGCCGTTCTCGTTTCCGCCGGAGATTTGCTTGAGGTTATCCGAGCCGCGGCCCGCCGCACCATGCAGCCAGAAAATCAGCGGGTATTTCTGACTGGCGTCGTAATTCGCGGGAACGAAGAGGCGATACGGCATCTTGTTGCCCTGCTTGTCCGCGTACGCCCTTTTGCGGAAAGGGACGTCGTCCTTCTTCAAAACTTGCGCCGAAGTTTGTCCGAAACCGCCGGCGCACGCGCAGATCGCGAACAACATCGAGAACAGTATGGACGCGCGAAGAACGGACATAGCAGTTCACCTCTTGCAAGTGGCAAGTTTTCGTTCCAAGACTCCGCGGCGATGGAAATTATAAGGCTGCCAACTACTGTGGCCGCGAATAATGCAGAATGTTTTTCGGCACGGGAATCTCGGGATTCCCGCGCGGGTCCGGAATCGGTGCCAGCGCGGTCCACTTCATGGGAAGAACCCCGGTCCAGGCTGATGAAGCGTAGTCTTCGTCGTCATCGACGGCGAAGCCGGTGCGCATTTTGGCGGAAGCTTCGACGAGCGGAACCGAAAGAACCATCGTACCCTTCAACTCCTGCTCGCTCGGCGGGCGCGCGGCGGCCCAACGGCCGCGGATGACGTATTCAACGAAGTCGCGCATCGCCGCGAGTTTTGCGGCCTCGCCTTCGACCTGCTCGGCCTTGCCCATGACCACAACGGAGCGATAGTTGACCGAGTGCCCTACGGCTGTGGGGGCAAAGACGATGCCGTCGAGCAGCGTCACGCTGAGGCAGAAAGGGGCGCCGCTCGCGAGCGTTTTCATGAGGCGGCTGGCGATCGAGCCATGAAGAAAGAGTTTGTCGCCGACGCGCACGTAGTTTGTGGGCACCACGAAGGGAAGAGCATCGGCGATGAAAGCAACGTGGCAGACAAAGGCTTCATCGAGAATGCTGTAGATCAGCTCGCGATCGTAGCTGCCGCGATCGGGCTTGCGGCGGATTTTCGTTTTCTCCGTGGGAGTGAAGTTGGTCATTTATCCAGACTAGCTGGCACGCGTAGTTCCCGGCAAGTGCCAATCTGGCCGTCCCGAGATGCAAGCGCTGGGCAGGCGCTCTATCGTTCCATGCCCAGTTGCGTGAGGATGAAGGCGTAATCAAACGCCACTTCCTTCAGATAGTCGTAGCGTCCCGAGGAGCCGCCGTGCCCCGCGGCCATGTTGGTCTTCAGCAACAGCACGTTGTTATCGTCTTTCAGGGTCCGCAGCTTGGCCACGTACTTGGCCGGCTCCCAGTACATCACCTGGCTATCGTTGAAGGAAGTCTTTACCAAAATGGCGGGATAGGCAGTTTTCTTCAAATTGTCGTACGGCGAATACTTCAGCATGTAGTCGTACGCCGGTTTCTCGTTGGGATTGCCCCACTCTTCGTACTCGCCCACGGTCAGCGGCAAGGAGGCGTCAAGCATGGTGTTCATTACGTCCACAAAAGGCACATGCGACACCACCACCTTGAAAAGATCCGGGCGCAAATTCGTGACGGCGCCCATAAGCAGCCCACCGGCTGAGCCTCCCTCGATGGCAATCTTGTCGCGCGCTCCGTATTTGTTGGCGGCCAAATACTCGGTGCAGTCAACGAAGTCGGTGAATGTGTTCATCTTGTTCATCATGCGTCCGGCGTCGTGCCAGGACTTGCCCATCTCACCGCCGCCACGGATGTGTGCGTAGGCGATGACCACGCCGCGGTCCAGCAAGCTCAAGCGATTGCCGCTGAACGTCACCGGGAGCGAATAACCGTAGGAACCGTACGCATTTACGTAGAGAGGATTCGATCCGTCCGCTTTTTTCATGTCAACACGATAGACGACGGAGATCGGGACTTTTACACCGTCCCAAGCGGTCGCCCAGACTCGTTCGGACTTGTATCTGGAAGGATCGTAGCCGCCTGGCACTTCGTTTTGCTTGAGCAGTGCCGAGGAGTGCTTTTCCACGTCGTAGTCAAATACAGAAGAGGGTGTAATCAAGGATTGGTAGGAATAGCGAAAGAATTTCGTCTTGAACTCGCGATTGACTTGGGGAAAGGCCGTGTAGACCGGCTCTGGATAGCTGATGCGCTGTTTTGTTCCGTTCGCTAAATTCACAATCGTCAATTGCGGCAGCCCGTTCTCACGCTCCACCAGGACGTAGAAATCCTGAAATCCCTGGACACCGGAGAGCATGACGCTGTCGCGGACGGGGATGATCTCTTTCCAGTCCTTCTTCCCTGGATTGCTGACGGGCGCGGTCACGAGCCGGAAATTGCGCCCCTTGTCGTTCGTGCGGATGTAGAACTGATCCCCGATATGCTCGGCGTCATATTCGATGTCCTGCTCGCGCGGCGCAATCAACTTCCACTCGCCCGAGGGAGTTGCCGCATCGAGGTAGCGGACTTCGGAGGTTGTGTGGCTGCCCGATTCCAGCAGGATGTACTTGCGGCTGCGGGTCCTGCCAGCGCCGAGGTCGAAGCGCTCGTCTTTTTCCTCATAGACCAGGTTGTCGTTCTTGGTGTCCGTTCCGAGTTTGTGGCGATAGAGGCGATACTGGCGCTTCGCTGGATCTTCCACGGTGTAGAAAAGGGTTTGATTGTCAGCGGCCCAAACGATTGCTCCGGTCTTTTCTGCGGTATCGGGCAGGTCTTTTCCAGTTCGCAGATCCCGTACGTGCAGGCGGTACTGCCGGAACCCTGTGTTGTCCGTGGAATATGCCAACAGGGTGCCATCGTCGCTGATTGTGTACGCGCCCAGGGCCATGAATTTTTCGCCCTTGGCCAGCTCGTTGACGTCAACGGTGAGTTGTTCCGCGGCCTCCAGGCTCCCCTTCTTCCGCGCATAGATTTGATACTGCTTGCCCGCTTCCCAAAGTGAATAATAAAAATAATCGCCGTCTTTATACGGAACGTTTACGTCGGTTTCCTTGATGTGGCTCACCATTTCGTCATACAACTTTTTCTGCAGCGCTTCCGTCGGTTTCATCACCGCATCCGTATAAGCGTTCTCCGCCTCCAGATACTGCGCCACTTCCGGATTCGGTTTCTCGCGGAGCCAGCGATAGTCGTCCACGAGA
>WNFR01002193.1_pt1 | contig 26057 bp, 26 predicted proteins | sample 5400221 | NCBI WGS metagenome assembly WNFR01 (sample SAMN13153357, study PRJNA577476) | soil metagenome | isolation source: 40 cm soil under Madrone tree | place: USA:California | collected 2016-06-14
GTCGCGCGCACCGCGCGAGAGACCGCAGCCGATGTGGTGGCGAGCAGCGGCATTGACATCGAGATCGTGCTGTTCGACCGCGATCGCCGGTTGGTGGGTCATGCACCGTTCGGATCGCATCACGAGACGGCTCCGCCGCGAAACCGGCGATGATAATCGGGGTCATAGAGTGCGCTGTCGCGGAAATCCCTGGCACCAAGCGCGCGGCCGACGAGGACAAGCGCCGTGCGTTCGATCGACTCCGCCGCGACCAGCGGCACGATGTCCCCGAGGGTACCGCGGATGACGCGCTCATCCGGCCAACTGGCTCGCACCACCACGGCAACCGGGCAATCTCCGCCGTAGATAGGCGTAAGCTCATCGACGATGCGGTTAATCGATGTAATCGCAAGATGGATGGCAAGCGTAGCGCCGGTGGCCGCAAAGCTTGCAAGCTGCTCGGCCTTGGGCATGGCGGAAGCGCGGCCCGGCATGCGGGTCAGCACGACGCTCTGTGCCACCTCCGGCACCGTCAGCTCGCAGCCGAGTGTCGCGGCTGCGGCTGCGAACGCCGGCACACCTGGAGTAAGGGTGTACGGAATGCCGTGGCGATCGAGGCGCCGCAATTGCTCGGCAAGCGCGCTGTAAATGGAAAGGTCGCCCGAATGCAGCCGCGCCACGTCGACACCCGCGTCGTGTGCCTTGACGAACTCCGCCTCGATTTCGTCAAGTGTCAGCGGCGCGGTATCGACGATGCGGGCATCGCCGGGACAGCGCGCAAGCAATTCTGGCGGCACGATCGAGCCGGCATAAAGGCAGACCGGGCAACGCGCGATCAGGTCCCAACCGCGGACGGTAATGAGGTCTGCCGCGCCTGGCCCCGCGCCGATGAAATGCACCGTCATACCCCGGCCTCGGTCTGGGCGAGCGCGCAGGTCGCCGGGCCGACCGCAATGCGTGGCCCGATCAGCCGCGCGTCCGGCCCCCCCGCCGCAAGTGCCGCTGCTTCTGCGACGGACGGCACGCCAGCGAGGGCGATCACGCGCTCGGACCGCGTCGTGGCGCGTATTCCTGCAGCCGCGAGATCCCCTTGCGGTATCAGGACCAGGGGTACGCCAATTGCCGATGCGGCCGCCGCGATACCGGGCTCGCCGCCTTTGGCAGCCGATGTCGCGATGAGGCGAAGCTCCGACGTGGCAACGCCCGCCCGGTCAAACGCCGCCATGATGGCGGCCTCAATATCGGCCGCCCGCACGCCTTTTCGGCATCCCACACCCGCCACAATCATGGCTTGATCCACGTCCATTGCGTCACCGGAATCGCGGAACGCCAGCCGATCTTGCCGCCAATCGCATCGGCGCGCGTGACCGCCAGCCGGGCCAGTTCGCCGCCAAGCGTGGCATGACATGCAAGCAGCAGCGCTTCCGTTTCCAGCGTCACGGCATTCACGACCAGCCGGCCGCCGACGCGCAGCAGCGATCTGCCGGCGTCAAGCGCGGCGCCGGCGCCGCCGCCGATGAAGATGGCGTCGGGCTCGCGGAGGCTTGCCAGGACCTCCGGGGCTTCGCCTTCAACAACCTCAAGCCCGGGAACGCCGAACGCCGCCGCATTGCGGCGGATGCGCGCTAGACGATCGGGACGCCGCTCGATCGCAATGGCGTGCAGCGATGGGTCGGCCAACATCCATTCGATCGCGACCGAGCCGGACCCAGCGCCGATGTCCCACATGAGTTCGCCCCGGCGCGGTGCGAGCGATGATAGCGTTACGGCGCGGATCTCCCGCTTGGTGATCTGGCCGTCATGCTCGAACATGGCATCCGGGAGACCTGCTGCCCGCGCAATGACTCGTGCGCCGGGCTCCGCCTTTACGGCGATGGCGACGACGTTGAGATCGTCGACCTCGCGGAAATCGAATTTCACCGCCGTCGTGGTCCGGATTCGCTCCCGCTTGCCGCCGAGCGCCTCCAGAACGGTAAGAGACGACGCGCCGAAGCCGGTATCGGACAAAAGATGCGCCAGTTCCGCAGGGCCGTCGCGATCGGACGTCAGGGCCAATACGCGCATGCCGGGTTGCAAATGGGGACGGATAAGGTCGAGCGCGCGCCCGTGCAGCGATACCTGCGCGGTTTCCGGCAGGGCCCAGCCAAGCCGGGCAGCCGCGAGGCTGAACGCGGATGGCGCCGGCACAGCCAGCATCTCGGCCGAATTGATATGACGTGCCAGGACAGTGCCGACGCCATAGACGAACGGGTCACCGGAAGCGAGCACGCAGACTAGCCTGCCGCGCTGCGCTAGGACCTCGTCTACGGCGCGATCGAATGGCGACGGCCACGCCCGCGCTGCGCCACGGATCAGCGCGGATGCCAGCGCCAGATGCCGCTTGCCGCCGAACACGATTTCGGCGTCGCCGATCAGGCGGCGCGCCACCGGACTGAGCGCATCAATGCCATCCTCGCCGATCCCGACGATGGACAGCCAGCGCCGCAATGCGGCACTCTGCGGCGAAAGGAGATCAACACGCGACATGCGAGTCCTCATTCTCGGCGGCACCATGGAGGCGCGGCAACTCGCCGAACGCCTGGCCACGCGAGGCGATCTGGCGGTCACCCTCTCGCTCGCGGGCCGCACGGCTGCTCCGGCGTTGCCGCCGGTTCCGGTGCGGGTCGGCGGTTTTGGCGGCGCCCAAGGCCTCGCGGATTATCTCCTCGACCAGAAAATCGATATCCTCATCGATGCGACGCATCCTTATGCGGCCACGATTTCCTCGAACGCAGCAGCCGCTGCACCGCGGGCACGAGTCGCATTGCTGGCTCTGCGTCGTCCCGGCTGGACGCCAATCGCGGGCGACCATTGGGTGGAAGTTGGAGATGTGGCGGGCGCCGTCCGGGCACTCGGCAACGTGCCGCGACGCGCCTTTCTGGCTCTCGGCCGTAAGGAGATCGAGCCCTTCGCGAACGCGCCACAACACAGCTATTTGGTGCGCAGCGTCGAGCCGGTCACGCCGCCACTTATGGTGCCGCACGCTGTTTACATCACCGCCCGCGGCCCTTTCGCGGCGGCCGACGAACGGACCATGCTCGAGCAGCATCGCATCGATATCATTGTTGCCAAAAACAGCGGCGGCCCGGCGACCTACGGCAAGATTGCGGCGGCGCGCGCGCTTTCGTTGCCGGTGATCCTGCTGCGCCGGCCGCTGCCCCCTCCCTACCCTCCCCCGCAAGCGGGGGAGGGTAGGGAGGGGGCAGCGGTCGAGACCGTGGACGATGCCGTGGCGTGGCTCGATCATGTGTCCGCACCTGCCACCGCCCGCGGCGTGTAGACCAGCGGAGGGCGGCCCTCGCGAGCCACGATGCGGGTATCGGCCGAACCGACGATGACAAGCGTCGCCATATCGGCGGCAATCGATTTCGCCGCACCGAGCGTCGTTACCTCAACGCGTTCGTCCGCGCGCCCAATCGCCCGCCCGAATATGACGGGTGTCGATCCCGGCAACAGTCGGGAGACGCGATCGAACGCGGCGCCGAGTTGCCACGGTCGCACGCGCGACACCGGATTGTAGATGGCGACGACGAATCCGGCGCCCACCGCCGCTTCGAGCCGCTGCTCGATCAGCTCCCACGGCTTGAGGTTATCGGAGAGCGAAAGCGCGCAGAAATCATGCCCCAGCGGGGCGCCGACCCGCGCCGCCACCGCAAGCATTGCGGTAATACCCGGAACGATCGCGATGTCGAGTTCGCGCCACGCCGGCGGACCGGCCTCGATCTCGGCGCACACGGCCGCCGCCATGGCGAATACACCGGGATCGCCGCCGGATACCACGGCGACATTCGCGCCGCTGGCCGCGTGTCCCAGGGCGGCCGCGGCGCGCATCTGCTCTTCGCGGTTATCGGACCGATGCCGCGTCTGGTCGGGCCGGACCGGCACCCGGTCCAGATAAGCGCCATAGCCGTAGATGGCGTCGGCGGTTGCCAGCGCGGCTTCGGCCTCCGGGGTGAGCCAGCGCGCATCTGCGGGCCCGAGGCCGATCACGGTGAGGCGACCGCTCATGGCCGGCGCTCCCAGCCCGCCACCAGCACGGTTGCGAAGTAGGGCGCGCAATCATCGGGCTTGTCGACTAGGCGCATGACCACCGCGTCCGCCATGGTGCCGCGCTCCACATACATGGCGCGGCCAAGCCGACCGGCGCGCTCGAGCGCCCGGCGGACCTTCGGCAAGTTGCGGCCGAGCTTCATGACCGCGGCCGCATCGGCATCGGCGAGACGGCGCGCGAGCTCGTCCTCGGCAAGCGTGCCTGGCAATACCGTGAACACGTCGTTGCCCTGCGCCATGGGTGCGCCGATCGCGGACCAGCAGCCCGACATCCCGGTCACGCCGGCGATCACTTCGGTTCGATAGCGCGTCGCAAGCCGCACATGCAGATGCATATAGGAGCCGTAGAATAACGGATCGCCCTCGCAAATCACCGCAACCAAGCGATGCGCATCGAGATGCGCGGCGACCGCGGCGGCGCTGTCGTCGTAAAACGCCGCGATCTTATCGCAATAGGCCGGAGCCCCGTACTGGATTTCCGTCGTCACGGGATAGAGCAGCGGCAATTCGACCGCATCCGGCCGGATATGATCGGCCGCGATGGCGCGCGCCCGACTGACATTGCCGGCTTTGGCGAAATGCGCCACCACGTCGGCCTCCCGCAGCGCCCGCGTCGCCTTAAGAGTGAGGAGTTCCGGATCGCCCGGTCCTACTCCGACGCCAATCAGCCGCGCGGTCTCGCTCATATCCCGGCCCTCGCGAGGGCATTGACGGCCGCGGCCGTCATGGCGCTGCCGCCCATGCGACCGCGCACGATCAAAAACGGTATCCGCTGTTCGTTGGCCGCTAAGGCCTCCTTAGACTCCGCGGCGCCCACAAAGCCGACCGGAAGGCCTAGAATCGCCGCTGGCCTCGGCGCGCCCGCGTCCAGCAACTCGAGAAGCCGGAACAATGCGGTCGGGGCGTTGCCGATTGCCACGACAGCGTCGGCAAGCTTGTCGCCCCACAACTCCAAGGCGGCTGCCGAGCGCGTCGTGTCGAGCTTTTCCGCGCGTGCCGGCACGCTCGGATCATGCAGCGCGCAAAACACGTCATTGCGTGCCGGCAACCGCGCCCGGGTGATGCCGTGCGCCACCATCTCGGCGTCGCAAAGAATAGGTGCGCCGCGCGCCAAGGCCGCCCGCGCCGCCGCGACGAGACCGTGGCCGAACAGAAAATACTTCGCAGCCTCCACGAGCCCGCAGGCGTGGATCATACGGATCGCGACCCCGGCCTCCTCGACCGGAAAGCGGGAGAGATCGGCTTCCGCGCGGATGATTGCGAACGAACGTTCGTAGATCGTGGCGGCGTCACGCAAATAGGGCTCAGCCATGGGCGGCCTCTTTGCTCTCTGCGGCGATTCGCGAGATCTCGTCGCCGAGGTTCGCGGGATCGACGTAATGACCAGGCGCCGTACGCGCGGAGCCACGGTGAACGATACCGCAGCCGTTCGGGGTGCCCACCAAGGTGAGCGCGGCGGGCATTGGATGGGCGCAGCCCTTGGGGCAGCCCGAAATGTGGACCGCAATGCCGCTCGTCGTATGTGCCAGCTTACGCCGTAACAGAGCCGCAAACTCCTCCCCTCCCCCTTGTGGGGAGGGGTTGGGGGTGGGGGTCGAGCCGGGGGGCACTTCGGTGCCACGGCGGCCCGCCCCCCCACCCCAACCCTCCCCCACAATGGGGGAGGGAGTCGCGGCGGCGCGGTCGCGGCGCAAACCGGCATCTATGAACTCAAGAGTCGGCTATGCGCGTCCGGGGCAGAAACGCCGATCAGCAGCAATGCGCGATCGGGTGCCGGCCACGCCGCTTGCTCCCCATGCTTGGCGGCGAGGCGAACAAGTTCTGCGAGCGCATCGGCATGCGTGTGGCCAAAGGCAAGCCCGATACCGACCGCAAGCGCGCCCTCGTACGCCGAATGAACTCCGATCATCTCCGCCGGCATGCGTAGCGGCGGCGCCGGTGACGGCTCGATGAGCGCTGCTGAAACCGAGCGAAACGCCTCTACTCCCTCAGCGCGAAGAACTGCGGCGGCGCGAGCGGTCGGCCCGTGTGCACCGATTATCGTCAAGATGCCGAGGACGGCGCCAATGACATCCTCCTGGGCGACCGATCCCAGCCACGTCGCCGACGCACCATCGCCGCCGAGCCCCAGGTGAAATCGTGGTAGGTCAAATCCCGTCCTTTGGCCCGGTGCCGCCGTGCGTAATCTGATGTCGGTGGATAGTGCGTCGAGGTGCAACGGACCGCCGCCGTCGACCACGATAGAGATCTTCGGGGACAACGTCAGCCGCGCATTCGCAATCGCCCGACGAAGCTCACCGGCCACGTCGACCGTGTTTTCTCCCTCCCCCCTTGTGGGGGAGGGTTGGGGTGGGGGGTCGTGCCGCGGGGCATTGAAGTGCCCCATCTCCCGACCCCCACCCCCGACCGCTCCCCACAAGGGGGAGGGGAGAAGATCAGTGCCTATGACGTCAAACCCCGCGATGACCGGGACGCCCTCGTGAGCAGCGATTCCCAGTTCCGCGACGGCCGAGGCAAACAATGGCGCCGAGCGTGGCGTAAGCCCGCGCACTTGCAGGCTGCCGCGTGCCGAGATTTCGATGATTCCGTTGCCGTATCGGCGCGCTACCTCGCAGAAATCGACAAACGCGTCGAGCGGAACCGGCGCCGTCGGCCTAAGGCGCACCAACAAACCGTCGCCGGTCGGCATCGGGACCGACAGACCCGGGCAGATGCCGCGGAAGCGGGGCGCATTCATGGTGCTGTCTCCGCCATCACGGCCGCCAGGTCGGCGTCGATGTCATTACGCCGCGGATGCCACCAGCCATGGCGCCGCGCCGCACCGAGGCGCGCGGCGATGGCACGCGCGGCGCCGGGATTTTCCCGGAGCAGAAATGCCCGGACCTGTCGATCGGCCAGATAGGCCTCGTGAAGGAGGTCGATGAGCGCGCTCGGGACGGCCTCGGTCGTTTGGGCGAATCCGATCAGGCGATCGACGGTCTCAGCGAGTTCCGCGGCGCCGCGCGGACCATGGCGCATCTGGCCCGCGATGAAGCGCGGATTGATGGCGCGAGCGCGCACGATGCGGGCGAGCGCGGCATCGAGCGGACGCGCGCGCGGGCGTTGCGGGTCGGTCACGTCGAGCATGATCAGATCGGGAGCTCGGCCGAGCGCGGCCGCGGCTGCCGCAAAGCCGCCGACGAAGGCCACGTCTTCCGCGCCTTCGAGCAGGTCGCGGCCGGGATCGTCGCCCGGATGCACCAACACGTCGGCGCTCGCGATCCGTTCGGCGAATGCATCGAGCATCGGGACCGCCCCGCCTTCCGGACCTCCGTAGGCGTGGGACGCCGAAGCCAGATAGGCCGCACCGACGGCGCTACGATCGGCCTCGCGACCGATCAAATCCTCGACGCCAGCGCCGTAAGCGCCGGGCGCCGTGCCGAAGATACGGGCGGGCGCCCGCACCCTACCCTCCTCCGCGCCGCCTCCCTGTCCCTCCCCCGCATGCGGGGGAGGGTAGGGTGGGGGCGAGGGAGGGACAGGGAGGGGGCGACAAGCGGCGGCGAGCGGATTTTCATCCGCAGTTTCCTCGCGCGCCGCAATCGCCCGCACGGCGGCATCGATGAGCGCGATCTGGGCCGGGAACAGGTCGCGGAACAGGCCGGAAATCCGCCATGTGACATCGACGCGCGGCCGTCCCATCGCGGCGGGCGGCAGCACTTCGATGCCGGTCACGCGGCCGGTGGCGGGGTCCCAAGTCGGCCGGCACCCCATCAGGCTGAGACCTTGCGCAATCTCTTCGCCTCCCGTGCGCAACGTCGCGCTGCCCCACAGGTCGATGACAAGCGCTCGCGGCATCTCGCCGTGGGCCTGGAGGTAGCAGCGGATCACTTCGGCCGCGGCGCGCTGACCGAATTCCATTGCGGTGGGGGTGGGCAGCATGCGCGGATCGGCAACGAACAGATTACGGCCGGTGGGCAGCACGTCACGCCGACCCCGCATCGGCGCACCGGCTGGGCCGGGCGGGACCCTTCTCCCGTCAAGAGCCGCTAGCAGCGCTTCGCGCTCCGCGGCGGCGCTCATCTGCCAAGCCGGATCGGCATCGGGCGCCATTGGGGGACGGCCATAGACGTGGAGACCGTCCTTGATGGAGAGGTCCTTGAGATCGCAGAGCCAGGCATCGATGCGACGCAGCACCTCGTCTGCATCGGCATTCGCATCGACACCGGCTTCACGTCCAAGGCCGGTCTCGTGTGCCCCCTCGACGATCAGGACCGCGAGCCGCTCGCGACGCCTGCGATCGAGACCGTCGGCCTGGGCATATTCATCGACCAGCCGTTCAAGCCGACGCGCGTCGCCCGAAAGATCGGCCGCGACCAATGGCGGCGGCAGGTGCCCGATGGTGACGGCGGCGATGCGGCGCTTGGCTTGCGCGGCCTCACCGGGATTGCTGACGATGAACGGATAAAAGACCGGCAATGCCCCGATGATGGCCTCCGGAAAACAGGTAGCCGTCAGCGCCACGGCTTTGCCCGGCAGCCATTCGAGCGTGCCGTGGGCGCCCATGTGGACCAGCGCGTCAGCCTGGAAGACGTGCCGCAGCCACAGCCAGAATGCCACGAGAGCATGGCGCGGCGGCAGGGCCGGATCATGATAGTCCCCACGCCGCTCGGAAGCGCGCCCGCGGTCAGACGGCAGTGCGACAATGACATTGCCGCAGAAGCTGGCGCGGAACCGAAAGGCACCGTAGCGCGCGTCTGGATCGTCGGCCGGATCGCCCCAGGCGTCGTGAATGTGCGTTGCCAACTCTGCGGGCAGGCCGGCCAAGAGCTGGGTATAATCGGCGAGCAACAGCGAGGGAGAAGAGGCAGTGCAATCCTTGAGGAGCGCATCAAGCAACGCACCCGACGTCTGCGGCGCGTTGCGCACATCGTAGCCTGCCGCCGCAAGGTCGCCGAGCAGAGCCACGACGCTCGCCGGAACATCGAGCCCGACCGCATAGCCGGTGCGGCCGGGCGCGCCCGGATAATCGGGCATCGCCACGGCGACGCGCCGCTCGGCGCGCGGCTTCTCCCGCAGGCGCACAAGCGCGGCGACGCGATCGGCTACCGCAGCGACGCGGTCCGGCTCGGGCCTGCTCGCAAGTGAGGTAAACGCGAGTTCGGCATGGGGCGGCAGCGAATCTTTGAACGCGATAGCGCCCGCCAGCACCCGGCCATCGAGCTCCGGCAGCACCACATGCATGGCAAGATCGGCAGCCCCCAGCCCACGTGAACTTTCGCGCCACGCGGCGCGCCTGGTGGTCGCGATCACGGCTTGCAGCACCGGCACGTCCGCGCCATCGAGCGGGGTTGGATCGCCCCCATCTCCGCTCGCCGCGAAGGCGGTCGTTGTGACGACGACGGCAGGACGCAGCCACGCCAGGGCGTCGCGAACGAACGCGGCCGCCGCGCTTTCCTTGAGACTAGTGATGGCGAGCGGCGCCGGCGCGAGACCGCGCGTGGACAGCGCCTCGCACAGGGCATCAATGGCACCTGTATCGCCCGCAAGCAGCAGCGCCCGATAGAAGATGATGGGCACGACCGGACGACCGGGCGGGACGCTCGCAGCGAGCCGGTCGATGTCTATGGCGCCCAAGTCCGGCAAATAGCCGGCGAGGCGCGGCAGCGGCGTCGGCTCGGCGAAATCCAAATGGACTAAATCCAAGCCTGCCCCGGCATGGCGGCCAAGGCGGCGCAACAATGCACGCAAATTCTCTCGCCCGCCCTCGCGGAAAAAACGCAACAGCGTGTCGAGCTCCTCCGGCGGCAAGGTCGAAGCCTCCGCGAGCCGCGGGTCATCGCGGTCTTCGCCGGGAAGCAACGCCAGCTTGATGTCGTGGGTACGCGCGACCGCCGAAAGTTGCTCCACCCCATAACGCCACCAATCGAGCCCGCCGATCAGGCGCACGAGGATCACCTTCGCGCGTGTAGCCACCCGTTCGATCCACAAGTCGACCGACATCGGATGGCGCAGGTCGCGAAGATGCACGAGACGCACGCTTGACAATGCGTGTTGCTCAAGGGCCCATGCCGCCGCGAGCGCGGACAGGTCGCTGTCGGCGAACGACAGAACGACCACGTCGCCGGGCGGCTGCTCGAGGTCGACCGGCTCGACGATTTCGTCGAGGCTCGTGCTGGTCGTGTTGAGCCGGTGCATGGTTCACCCGATGAGTGCGCGTGTGACGCGGGCGCGATCGAGCCCCTTGAGGCCGATCACCACGAGGCGGCCCTGGCGCTCGTCGGATGCCGTCCAGGCGCGATCATACTGATGGGACACACGCGCGCCGACGGCCTGAAGGAGGAGCCGCATCGGCTTGCCGGCTACCGCCGCGAATCCCTTCACGCGAAACACGTTGTGGACATCCGCGAGTCCTGCCACCCGCTTTGCGAGCACCGCCGGATCGGCGACCTCCGGCAGCGGCACCACGAAGCTGTCGAAATCGTCATGGTCGTGGTCCGGCTCGTCATCATGGCGGGTGCGTCGATTCGCGATGTCATCCTCGGTGCCGACGCCGAGGCCGAGCAGCGCGGCGGGATCGATCTTGCCGTCCGAAATGGCGACGATCTTGACCGCGCGTGGCAATCGGCCGGCCACGGTCGCCAGCGCCCGATCGAGCGAGGAGGCATCAAGGAGATCGCGCTTGTTCAGCACGACGAGATCGGCGCATGCGACCTGATCCGCGAACACTTCCTCCACCGGATCGTCGTGGTCGAGCGCGCGATCTGCTGCGCGCTGGCGCGCAAGCGATTCCATATCTGCAGCGACCTGCCCCTCCGCGACGGCTGCGCCGTCGACCACGGCCACCACTCCATCGACCGTGACCCGGCTACGGATTGCCGGCCAATGGAAGGCCTGAACCAGCGGCTTCGGCAACGCCAGGCCGGAGGTTTCGATCACGATGTGCTCCACAGCGGGTCGGCGGGACAGGATCGTATCGAGAGCCGGCACAAATTCGTCCGCCACGGTGCAACACAGGCAGCCGTTGGCGAGTTCGACGATGTTCTCCTGCGGACAGGCGGCGTCGCCGCAGCCTTTGAGGATTTCGCCGTCGATACCGACGTCGCCGAACTCGTTGACGATCACGGCCAGCCGCCGGCCCTGCGCATTGCCGAGGACATGGCGGATCAGCGTGGTCTTTCCGGCGCCGAGGAAGCCTGTGATGATGGTGCACGGCACGCGGGCAAGCGAATCGATCATCGGCGATCTCCCGCGAAATCGAACGGCGGTGTGCGGGCGACGAGGCCCCGTTTCAAGGCATCAGGCCGGCCACGCCAGGGCATCAGCCCATCAGGTGCGCCGGCAAAGAGCTTCGCACCTTCGATCAGCGCGTCGGCACCGCCCAAGGGGTCCAGATCGCCGAACACGTAGGTCCAGGCGCCGTCGCGCCGCACGGCTGCGCTGAGGCCGCGATTGCAATTGGCGAGGCAGCGGATCGGGCACACCGTGAGGCCGGTCCCCTCGGCAGCCCGCAAGGTCGCGGCGGCCAGCACTTCGCCCGGCACCGGCACAAGATCGAGCGGTCGGCCACCCCGGCAGGTGACGCAGACAAAGATCGTGATCGCACTCGCCGTCCTCGCGCGGGGTGCGAGTGCGGTCACCGCGTCGCGTGCCGTCGGGTTTGGGACCGTGATGTCTGGAGTCGCGGTATCTGCCGTCGCGGTGTCTGCCAAGGTCACCCGTCCGCTGCTTGGGGCGTCTGCCCCGGGTTCGGGTGCTTGGGCGGTCTGCCCCCTCCTACCTCCCACGCAGGCGGCGGAGGGCAGCGGGAAAGCCGCGCGCAACGCGACCGGCGCCGAGGGCACCCCGCCCGGCGCACGCGCGAATCGACGGTAGGTCTCCTGGCTCGCGGGTCACCGCCCGGCACCGCCTTCCCGGGTTTTCCCAGTGGCTCTGTGGTACGGGCTCGCCGCTTACAGTTGCGGGGGCAGCTGCGGCATTGAAAACCGGATCAAATCCGGTTTTCGCACCGCATTCCCTGTTGTCCCTCTGTCGAAGGACCGTCGATCGCCGCTACTTAACGGCCGCGACGCGTCGTTTGTCAATGATCGGCAGCGCAGTTTTCCAAGCACATTGGCTATTCGGCCCCGCGGCTCTGACACATTTTTAATTGACGGCGAGGGACAATGTCGCTCACGTGCAACACGTGACCGACTCGACGATGCCCCAACTTACGCTCGTCCTCGGCGGCGCCCGGTCGGGCAAGAGCCGATATGCCGAGAACTTGATCGCGGCTTTGCCGCCACCTTGGATTTATGTGGCGACCGCGGAGGCGGGCGATGCCGAGATGGCGGAGCGCATCGCGGACCATCGAACCCGGCGCGGCAGCGGTTGGCGGACCATCGAGGCGCCTCATGATGTTGCGTCCGTCCTTGCGGCTGACGAAGGCGCGATCCTGATCGATTGCCTGACCCTGTGGCTCAGCAACCGGATGCTGGCGGGCGCTGACATGGATGCCGAAATCGCGGGTCTCGAAACCGCTCTCGATGTTCACCTTTGGCCGGTGGTGTTGGTGTCAAACGAGGTCGGCTTTGGCATCGTCCCCGACAATGAATTGGCGCGGCGCTTTCGCGACCTGCAAGGTCGCCTGAACCAGCGGATGGCGGCGCGCGCCGATCGCGTCGTCCTCATGGTCGCCGGATTACCGATCGCGGTGAAGGATACAAAATGACCAAGAATATCGACGATGCGGAGACCGAGCGCCATCGCGCCAAGATGGCCAAGCGCAAAGCCGTTCAGGACGCCGAAGTCGCGGAAAAGACTGTCGAAAAGGGACTTCTCATCGTACACACCGGCGCCGGCAAGGGTAAATCCACAGCGGCGTTCGGCCTGGCGCTGCGCATGCTCGGCCGCGGCCACCGGGTTGGCGTCGTGCAATTCATAAAGGGTGCGTGGCACACGGCGGAACGTGATGCGCTTTCGAAATTCGGCGAACAGGTGTCGTGGCACACCATGGGTGAGGGCTTCACCTGGGAAACCCAGGATCTCAAGCGCGACATCGCTGCCGCCGAGCGCGCCTGGGCGAAATCGCTGGAGCTCATGGCCGATCCGAGCTTCGGCCTCGTCATTCTCGATGAACTCAACATTGCACTGCGCTACGATTATCTCGATCTGGCGAAGGTCGTCGCGGCGTTGCGAGACCGCCGGGGAGGCCTTCACGTCGTGGTCACCGGCCGCAACGCAAAACCCGACCTCATTGCGGCGGCTGACCTGGTGACGGAAATGTCCCTGGTGAAGCACCATTTCGCAGCTGGCGTGAAAGCCCAGCCCGGCATCGAGTTCTGAACGTGGCAGCGCGCGCGCTGATGTTCCAAGGGACCGGGTCCGATGTCGGCAAATCGCTGATCGTTACCGGGTTGGCGCGCCTATGGGCTGATCGCGGCCTCAAAGTGCGGCCGTTCAAGCCGCAGAACATGTCGAACAACGCGGCGGTGACTGCCGACGGCGGCGAGATCGGCCGCGCCCAGGCCCTGCAGGCGCGTGCAGCCCGCACGCCGCCGACCGTACACATGAATCCGGTGCTGCTGAAGCCGCAAAGCGAGATCGGCGCGCAGGTCGTCGTGCAGGGCGGCGTCCGCGGCGTCGCCAAGGCGGCGGCCTATCAGCAGATGAAACCAGAACTGATGAGCTTCGTGCTCGACAGCTTCACCCGTCTCAAGCGGGAAGCCGACGTCGTGCTGGTGGAGGGCGCCGGCAGTGCTGCGGAAATCAACCTGCGCGCCAACGACATCGCCAACATGGGGTTCGCGCGGGCCGCAGACGTGCCGGTCGTGCTCATCGGCGATATCGACCGGGGTGGCGTGATCGCAAGCCTGGTCGGCACCAAGGCGGTGATCGAACCGGATGATGCCGCACTCGTGTGCGGCTTCCTGGTCAACAAGTTTCGCGGCGACCCGGCATTGTTTGCCTCCGGCATGGCGGCGATCGCGCACGCGACCGGGTGGCAGCCGCTCGGCCTCGTCCCGTTTTTTCCCGACGCTCACCTCCTGCCAGCCGAAGACGCGTTGGCGCTCGACAGGGCCTTACCGGCAAAGCCGCACGCGCGGATCCGCATCGCGGTGCCGATTCTGCCGCACATCGCCAATTTCGACGACCTTGATCCGCTTGAGGCAGAACCCGCCGTCGAACTTGTCAAGGTCCGACCCGGCGCGGCATTGCCGGGCAACGCCGACCTCGTGATTGTGCCGGGATCGAAGGCGACGATCGCGGACCTCACGGCGCTGCGGAAAGCCGGATTCGATATCGATATTGTGGCCCATATGCGCCGCGGCGGGACCGTGATCGGCCTCTGCGGCGGCTATCAGATGCTCGGCCGAACCGTCCGGGACCCGGCCGGTACCGAGGGGCCGCCTGGTGTCGCCGAGGGCTTGGGCCTCTTAGATGTCGAGACGGTACTGTCTGACGAAAAACGGCTCGAACCCGTGCGTGGCGACACCGGCGGCATTCCGTTTTCAGGCTACGAAATGCATATGGGCGTGACCGCCGGCCCGGATTGTGCCCGCCCGTTCGCCCGCCTTTGCGATGGTGCGCCCGAAGGCGCTGTATCGGCCGATGGGCGCGTGATCGGCACTTATGTCCACGGACTGTTTGGCAACGACTCCCAACGCGCCGCCTGGCTCGCGCGGCTTGGCGCGGGACCTTCGGCTATCGCTCATGACGCTCTCGTCGAGAGCACGCTTGACCGCCTTGCGGCGCACATCGCGGCCCATATCGACGTCGAGCGCGTCCTCAACCTGGCGCAATGAAAAACGCGGCAACGATCGCAAAGAGCCCGATCAGCATGGCGTCCGCACGCCGGAACAACGCCAGCGCTCTGCGGATATCGGCGGCCGTGGCGGCGCGGCGGCCGCGTCCCATGATGGCGTCCTCGATTTCGACTCCCGCATAGGTGCGCGATCCTGCTAACGCGAGATCGAGCGCCCCGGCCATTGCGGCCTCCGGATAGCCCGCATTGGGCGACCGGTGATGAGAGGCATCGCGCATGACCGCGCGCCACGCTTCCGCCGCCGCTGCGCGGCTCGTCGTCGCCGCCGCGGCGATCAGCAGCAACGCGGACAGACGCGATGCCGGTAGATTGACGAGATCATCGAGGCGTGCCGCTGCCCAGCCGAAGGCTTCGTGCCGCCGGGTTCGGTGCCCGATCATGCTGTCCGCCGTGTTGATCGCCTTGTAGACGGCGGCGCCGGTAATTCCGCCAATCGCAAGCCATAGCGCGGGCGCCACCACGCCGTCGGAGAAATTCTCCGCCAGGCTCTCGATTGCGGCACGCGCAACGGCTGCTTCATCGAGCGCTTTCGTATCGCGGCCGACGATGTGCGAGACGGCCTTGCGACCCGCCGCGAGGCCCTCGCTTTCGAGAGCAACCGAGACCCCCTCAACGTGAGCGTAGAGGCTTCGCTGGGCGAGCAACGTGCTTGCCGGCAGCGCGGTAAAGACAACGGCGATCGGAAGCCCGAACAGACTGCGCTCAAGCACATAAGCGACGCCTCCGGCAACGCCGATCACGACAAGAAGCGAGGCAATTCCCGCCGCCCGCCGGCTGGCGCGGCTCATGCGCTCATGGTTCAAGGTGTCGTCCAAGAGGTTAATCAAGCGGCCCATCCACGTCACCGGATGCCCGATTGATTGCACGAGCCAATCCGGATAGCCCACCAAGGCCTCGATCAACAACGCAATGAACGCCAGCGTGACGAACATGGAACCTGCGCTCCTGCACGGCGGAAATCTCGTCGCTGCGCGACAACTGTTTCCGGATGCCCCGGAACCGTTCATCGACCTTTCGACCGGGGTCAATCCCCATTCATACCCCGTGCCGCCGCTGTCGCCGGATCTATTTACGCGGCTGCCGGAGCCCGCCGCTCTCCACCGATTGGCCGAAATCGCCGCCGGGGCTTATGGAGCGCCGTCACGGGATTGCATTGTTCCGGCCCCCGGCACGCAGATTTTACTGGCGCCGGTAGCGGCGCTGGTACCGCCGGGGCGAGCGGCTGTACTCGGCCCGACCTATGGGGAATTTGCCCGTGCCACCACCTTGGCCGGCCATCACGCAACGGAAGTCGAAGACATCGAACAACTCCGGGACTCCGATCTTGCGGTTGTGGCCAACCCCAACAATCCCGACGGCCGGGTTCTTAAGAGAGATGAATTGCTCGATCTAGCGAAAGCTCGCGGGAGACGCGGCCTGCTGGTGATAGACGAGGCGTTTATGGACGTAGGACCCGTCGGCGCCAGCTTGGGCGGCGAGGTCGGTCACCACAATATCGTGGTGCTTCGATCCTTCGGAAAATTTTTTGGTCTGGCCGGATTGCGGCTCGGCTTCGCGCTGGCGAGGCCTGAGATTGCGACGCGGTTGGCTGCCGCTCTTGGGCCATGGGCGGTTTCGGGTGCCGCCATCGCCATCGGCGAGGTGGCGCTGGCGGACTACGAGTGGGCCAAGGCGATGCGTAAACGCCTTGAAGGAGAAGCGCGACGACTGGATGCTGCGCTTGCAGGAGCCCGGATCGAGGTCCTCGGAGGGACATCGCTGTTTCGGCTGATGCGCACATCCGCGGCAGAAAGTCTCTTTGAGCATTTAGGACGTGCCGGCATTCTGGTGCGTCGTTTCCCAGAGCATCCGATGTGGCTGAGAATCGGGCCGCCCGGCAACGAAGCCTCATGGGATCGGCTTTCCATGGCTCTCGGGGCAGGGGCTGTGACGCTCAAGCATCAGGCGGCAGATCGATGAATGGATCATGGGCTGATATGCCGAGCCGGCCTAACTCGCCCATATTTCGTGTCAACAGGACAAGTCCGTGGCGGACAGCGGTTGCCGCAATGATGAGGTCCGGCAGAGCGATCGGCTGGCGGTAGACCAGTTCGCCAAGGCGCGCGATTTGACGTGCAGTGTCGGAGTCGACCGGCAACACACGGTCAGCGAAGTCTGCCAAAATTGTAGTCAATAGATTTTCCAACTCGGTAGCGCGCTTGGCTTTGCGCTCGCGTCTGAGCTTTAGAATGCCGGTGTCGATTTCGGCTACCGTCATGACGGAAAGAAATAAGCTGGCGCCGTTGCGACTGAGCCAGTCAATGAGTGCCGGCGCTTGCGCATGCCGTCGCGGATCCAGCATTGAGACGATGTTCGTGTCGAGCAGATACTTCACGCGAAATCTGACCCGAGCGGACGGTCTTTCCACGGGCGATCAGTCGCGGGCTCGCGGAAGGTGCCGGCGCGGGCATGTTGAGCCAGCAGGGCGCCCAGGGTAGGAGCGGAACGGCACCGCGCGCGCCATTCGTCCTCAGAGACGATGACAACGGCTTCTTTGCCATAGCGGGTCACGCGCTGAGGCTCGCCAGCGAGGGCACGTTCGACGAGTTTGGAGAACTCCGCCCGAGCTTCGTTGAGAGGATACGTCTTCATCGAGCACCAAGTTATAACGTTGTGCAAGATTTATCTATGTTGTACAGTATTGTTTGTCCACAAATTTTTTCCATCCGAACCTGCCACGCTTATGCCCGAACCCGTTTCGGCTGGCGTCCCATCACAGCGTCGTCGTCAGCCCGCCGTCGACCGCGATCTCCTGGCCGGTAATGTACGAGCCGGCCTCCGAGGCGAGCAGGACGGCTATTCCGGCAAGTTCGCGGGGCTTGCCCCAGCGCCGCAATGCCACGCGGCTGTTCACGAATGCGACGAAATCCGTGTTCTCGAGCAGCGGAACGTTCAGTTCCGTCTCGAAATAGCCCGGCGCAATGGCGTTGCAGGTGATGCCGTGCTCGCCGAGTTCCGCCGCCAGCGACCGGGTGATGCCGGCGAGCGCGCTTTTTGCCGCCACATAGCCGTGAATGGTTGCGCGACCGCGCCGAGCCGTGATCGAGGTCGTGAAAATGATACGGCCATAGCGTTGCTTGCGCATCGCCGCGGCGGCACTTTGCGCCAGGAAGAAGCACGCCGTGACATTGGTGGCGAGCATGCGGTCCCAATCCCTCGCCTGCCAATCCGCCAACGCAGCCCGATGGGTCACGCCCGCATTGGCAATCAGGATGTCGAGTCTGCCCATCTGCCCGATGACTGCCTCCAGGGCCGCGCGGGAGGCAGCTTGTTCGGTCACGTCGAATACGGCGGTTTCGATGTTAAGGCCGCGATCCCGCAGTTTGCGCGCCGCGGCTTCCAACGTGTCGGCGTGGCGACCATTTAGCACGACCGTGGCGTCCGCCTCGGCGAGCGCCTCGGCCATTGCAAAGCCAAGACCGCGCGAAGCGCCGGTGACAAGCGCGACGCGCCCGTCGAGCGAGAACAGCGGCGTGCCGGCCATGCTTTGTGTTTCCTTAAGTCGAAATCAGATCGTCGCCTCGATCATGGCGCGCAATTCCGCCGTGACTTCGGGCATCACGCCGAACCAGGCCTGGAACGCCGGTCTCGCCTGATTGAGCAGCATGCCAAGCCCGTTGACGGTCCGATTGCCGCGCGACCGTGCGGCCACCAGCAGCGGCGTTTCGCCTGGAACATAGATAATGTCGGACACCAATGCCGATGCCGGCAGCTTGTCGAGTGCAAGGTCGAGCGCCGGTTGGCCTGCCATGCCTTGGCTCGTGGTGTTGATGAGCATCGCGGCGCCGGCGAGCGCAGCATGGCGTTCCTTCCACGCCACCGCCTCGATCGGCGCTCCGAATTCCCGCGCGAGCGTCTGCGCCCGCTCCGGGGACCGATTGACGAGGCGAATCTCTTGCGCCCCGTGGTCCGCGAGGCTCACCACGACGGCCCTGGCGCCACCCCCGGCCCCGACCACGACGATGGGGCCGGCATCGGCCCGCCAGTTCGGATGGGCTTCCAGAATGCTCTGGATGTAGCCGAAGCCGTCGTAGTTGTAGCTGTCGAGCGAGCCGTCGGCCGCAACCACGACGCAATTGATGGCGCCCATGCGCCGCGCCAGCGGATCGACCCGATCGACGATCTCGAAGGCGGCTTCCTTGTGGGGAATCGTCAGGTTGCAACCGGCAAAGCCTAGCGCCGGCAGCGCGCGCAGGGCCGCGCGCAGGCCTTCGGCACGAATGGCGAGCGGAACATAAGTCCCCGTGAGACCATACTTGGTGAGCCAGAAATTGTGAATTTTGGGCGAGCGCGAATGCATGACCGGCCACCCCATCAGGCCGGCCATTAGAAATCTTTCAGGATGAGACATGCGAAATCCCACAGATTGAAACGCCGGCTGATACTATGATGCGGAAGCAAATACGAGGGTGTCATGTGGGATTTGGCAAAGATTCTCGGTCTCGTCGCTCTCTGCGCCACGCCGTTGCCGGCGCACGCCCAGGATTATCCAGCTAAGCCGATAAGGCTCGTTGTACCCTTCCCGCCTGGCGGGCCTAACGACATCATCGGACGCGTCCTTGGCCAGAAGATGCAAGAGTTGCTCGGGCAGTTGATCATCATCGACAATCGTCCCGGCGCGGGCGGTGCGCTCGGGACCGATAATGTGGCTAAGTCCGAGCCGGATGGTTACTCCATCGCGATCGCGAGCGCCGGCGCGCTGGCGATCAGCACCGCCCTGCAGGAGAAGATTCTCTATGATCCGCTCAAGGATCTCGCGGCGATCACCCTCGTCGCCAGGGTGCCGGAGCTGCTGGTCGCCTCCACCACGGTCCCGGTCGCCAATGTGAGCGAGCTGGTCGCCCTTGCCAAAGCGAAGCCCGGCACCATCAACTACGGGTCGACCGGCCCGGGCAGCATGCCGCATCTCGCCGGCGAGCTGTTTCGCACCAGTGCCCAGATCGACATCGTCCATGTGCCCTATCGCGGCGCCGCGCCGGCCGTGAACGATCTCGTCGGTCATCAGGTTCACATCATGTTCCTCGACGTACCGGTTCTGCTGCCGCAGATCCAGGCTGGCGCCATCAAGCCGCTTGCGGTTGGGGGCAGGCTGCGCGTGAAGTCGCTGCCGGACCTGCCGACGATGGGCGAGATTGGCTACCCGCAGATCGAGGCCGACAATTGGTACGGCATGGTGGCCCCGGCCAGGACGCCTCCTGCGATCGTTAAAAAATTGAATGCCGCGGCGGTTGCCGCCATGAAGGCGCCTGAGGTGCAGGAAAAGCTCGCCAGCCAGGGCGCCATTCTGATCGGCAACACGCCGGAGGAATTCGCCGCCTATGTGGGGAGTGAAATTCAGAAATGGACGAAGGTGGTGCAAGACGCCGGCATCAAGGTCAACTGACGCATGTTCAATTGAACTCTGCGCTTCGTACGGTGGGCCAAGCGTGCCCACCACCGCATCTGGTGGGCACGGCGCTTCGCGCCTTTGCCACCCTACAAGCAATTCTGGATCGCTGTCGGCACGATGGCCCGCAACTTCATCGGATATGGAACCTATGGCAGGCAGACTGGACGGCAAGGTGGCGATCGTCGTAGGCGCGGGCTGCGTCGGACCGGGCTGGGGCAATGGACGTGCCATGGCGGCGATTTTTGCCCGCGAAGGCGCCAGAATTTTTGCCGTTGACCGCGACGCCGATTCGATGCGCGAGACCGTCGAGAGGGCGCTCGAAGCGGGCGGCGAAATCATGTCCCACCAGTGCGATGCGACCGACAGCAGCGCGGTTTCGGCCATGGTGGATGCGTGCATGGAGGCTCACGGGCGGATCGATATTCTGGTCAACAATGTCGGCGGCTCCGCGGCCGGCGGCCCGGTGGAATTGCCGGAAGATGCTTGGCATCGCCAGCTCGACTACAATCTTGGCACCGTGTTCCTCGCCTGCAAACACGTCCTGCCGGTCATGGTCCGCCAGAACGGCGGCGCCATCGTCAATATATCTTCGGCTTCGGGAATTCGTTTCAGCGGCTCACCGCAGGTCGGATATGCCGCCAGCAAGGCCGGCGTCATTCAATTCTCCCGCGTCGTCGCAGTGCAGTACGCCAAGCACGGCATCCGGGTGAACACGGTGATTCCTGGCCAGTTGCATACGCCAATGGTCGAAGCCCGGCTCGCCAAACAGCGCACCGGCGGCGACGTCGAAGGCCTCCTCAAACAGCGCGTCGCCCGCATCCCGCTCGGATTCATGGGTGACGGACGCGATACCGCGCATGCTGCGCTGTTTCTCGCCTCGGATGAAGCGCGCTTCATCACCGGGACCGAAATCGTAGTCGATGGCGGCATGACGATCCGGTGCGATTGACGATCCGCGAAACACCAATCATCGTGATGAAAGAGAGGCTACGCGCCTGCGCAACAAGCGCTTCGGAGGTGCTACCCATGAAACGCTGGCTGACCGCGGCGTCCCTGTTCGCGTCCGTGTTCCCGGCCGCTGCGGCCGACCAAATCAAGATCGTGGTTCCCTTCGCGGCCGGTGGACCAGTCGATCTTATTGCGCGGACGATTGCGGGCGGCCTGCCGGCGAAGCTTGGCGCCGACGTGATCATAGAAAATCGCGGCGGCGCCGGCGGCGTCATCGGCACCGAGTTGGTCGCAAAAGCCCCACCGGACGGCCGAACCCTGCTGCAGGCGAGCCTTGGTTCTCATGTGCTGAGCGCCGCACTGCGGCCGCAGCTCAGCTACGATCCGATCAAGTCGTTCACCCCTATCGTATTCGTCGGCGTGGTGCCGTCGCTGCTGGTCGTGAGCGCGCAAGCGAAGATCGACAGTCTTCCGGATCTGTTCGCCGCGGCAAAGCGCAAGGCTGTGAGCTACGGATCCGCCGGGCCCGGCACCACCATGAACATTGCCGCCGAGCTGTTCGGCTCTGTTACCGGGACTAAGACAACCCATGTCCCGTATCGCGGCGCCGGGCCCGCGCTCAATGACCTGTTGGGCGGACACCTCGACATGATTATCGCGGATACGCCGGTGTTGTTGCCGCTGGTCAACACCAATGCGGTGCGTCCGCTGGCGTTGTTTGCGGCCGAACGCTCGCCGCTCATTCCGGATGTGCCCACGACCGCGCAACTCGGGTACCCGGAAGTCGTGATGGAGAACTGGTACGGCGTTCTCGCCCCTGCCGGCCTCGCACCTTCCATGCAAACCATGCTTGAAAAGGCGATCCTGGATGTGCTCGCAAGCCCCGACGTCAAGGAAAGATTTGCGGCAGGCGGCCTGCAGGGCGCTCGCGACAGCGAGGGCTTCAAGATGCGGCTGGCAAGCGACGTCGCCTATTGGGGGCCGGTCGTGAAAAAGCTCGGCATCAGCGCGGAATAGCTGCCCCACCCTGCCTGGGACCGCGGGCGTCTCGCCCGCACCAAGGGCAAGGAAGAGCGGGCGAGACGCCCGCGGTCCCAGGGGGGTGGGGCCCCCGCATCAACGTGCTGCGTCAATCCGGAGCGAGCGCGATGATTTCCGCCAGACTGAGCGGGCGCAAGCACGCGCCGTCGAAATAGATGAAGCGAAGGCGCCGGCGTCGCGAAACCATGGTGGCGGGCAACGGATCGTAGCGAAACGTATCCCCGCCGAGATGTGGAGTGATCGCTCCGACATCGGCGATTGAATCGATTTCGACGCGCAATAGTGCAAGCTTGGCGCCGTCGGGGGTCATCGCCCGGAATGGCACCCGTGCAAGCCGCAAGAAACTCGTGGGATCGCTCGCCGCAAGAAACCCTTCCGCGAACGCCGCTTCGACGAGATCGAGATCGGTGACGGCGCTGCTCGGCTCGCTGCCGCCAGGCTTGGGATCGCCGTGAAGCACCTGCCATTGTGCCGGTCGCACGGGCATATTTCCCTGATTATGGCCGATACGGGCGATGTCCGGCTGCGACGGGCTCCCGCCTGACTCGTGATCGTGGTGGTGTCCGCGGTGCATCACGAAGACCTCAATAGGAAACCGGTTGGTCGATGAGCGTCTTGTGAGCGCCGAGTTTGCCGTGCGCGATGAGCGATCCGAGCACCTCGACCACTACGCGCACGCCGAACAGCGCGGTGATATCGGACGTATCGTAAGGAGGCGATACCTCGACGACTTCGAGCCCGCAAACGCCCCCCGCCGCCACCAGGCCTAAGAGCTTGAGCGCCTCACGCGGCAAGAATCCCCCGGGTTCCGGCCAGCCTGTGCCGGGCACGAAGCCGCAATCGACGGAGTCGACATCGAACGAAATGTACACGGCGTCGACGTCCTTCCAAGCGAGATCCAGTGCAATCTCGGCGGTCTTTTCCAATCCCAGCTTCTCGATATCCGCGATCGTCAGCACGTTGGTGCTGCGTTTACGGGCCTCCGCAACGCCGTAGCGCGGCACCTGCCAGCCGCCGATGCCAAGCTGAACCAGATTAGTGGCCGGCACATTGGGAAGGTTCGTTGCCCAGTACCAGGGCGTCGTGTGCATCCGTTCATCGAGATCTTTCTCCTGGATGTCGATGTGCCGGTCGAAATGAATGATGCCGATGCGCTTGGACGTGCATTGCGCAATGCCGCGCATGCAGGGAAATCCGATCGAATGGTCGCCGCCGAGCATCAGCGGCAACGCGCCCGCCGAGAACACATGGGCGACGCCCCGGGATATCTGGTCGAAGCTCTTCTCCAGATTTCCCGGGATCGTGAATACGTCGCCGGCATCGCACAACGTCATCTGCTCGCGCAGGTCGACGCCGAGCTCGTAGTTGTAAGGCGTGTAGAGCGCCGAGATGCGGCGAATGCCTTGAGGTCCGAAGCGAGTCCCGGGCCGATAGGTCGTGCCGGAATCGAACGGGATGCCGATCACCGCCGCATCATACTTGCCGATGTGGCGCACATTCTCCACATAGGGCGCCTTCAGAAAGGTGTTGATGCCGGCAAAATGCGGCAGCTCTCCGCGTGCAAAGGTAGGTATCGTCTTGTCCGTCAGGCTTTCGGCGCCGGGCAGGCCCATGTCGAGCGCCCATTGTTGTTCCCGGCGCCAACCCGCTTCCGACAGTTGCCCCTCCGCCTTGGCGGCTTTCCAGCCCTGGGTTGCCAGCCGATCGAAATCAGGATGATGGCGCCGGTTGCGTCGCGGAGCGCGGATGAGACCTGCCTTGCGCGAACGACGTATGTATTGATCAAGCATTCTGTCGGCGCTCCCTGGTCCTGTCTCGCTCGTCACTCGGGTCCAGTGGCTTGGAAAACCGCGGAATCGGGACCGGGCCGCCGCGGCTCAGATCGAGATCGTAAGTCACGATCGCTCCATAGCGGCCGGGCGCGTGCGGATCAAGCCGCGGGCGATCGAGTGCAATAAGGCGGGTGCCGAGGCCGAAAGCTTCTTTGATGTCGTGCGTAACCATGATGACCGTCATGCCCAGCTCGCGCCACAACGGGCGGATGAGCGCGTGCATTTGGGCGCGTGTACCAGGGTCGAGCGCTCCAAACGGTTCGTCGAGCAATAGAACGCGCGGCCGCCGGGCGAGCGCTTGCGCAATGGCGAGGCGCTGCTGCATGCCCCCGGAAAGCGCGCTCGGATATTTGTCGCGATGGGCCGCAAGGCCGACGCCTTCGAGCAGATGCTCGCTCTTTGCGATCGCGTCGCGTCGCGCCTTCCCGGCGAGCTGGCCAAGAACTTTGCTGGCTTCAAACTCATACGCGATCAGCACATTGCGCAGGACGCTGAGGTGCGGAAACACCGAATAGCGCTGAAACACGACACCGCGATCCGGTCCCGGCTCCGGCGGCAGCGGCGTACCATCGAGCAGAATGGTGCCGCGCGTCGGCTGCTCCTGCCCGAGGATCAAGCGCAGAAACGTGCTCTTGCCGGCGCCGGACGGGCCGACCACGGAAATGAAGGCACCCGAGGCGATTTCGAGATTGATGCGCTCAAGCACGATCTGGTCGCCATATTCGACCCAGACGTTGCGCATCGAAAGCGCGCTCATCCGCGCCGCTCCTCCACATAGGCCCACGAGAAACCGCGACGCGCGAGGCGCGCTAGCGCATAATCCATGGCGTAGGACAGCAAGGTGATCCAGGCCACATAGGGCAGGATCACATCCATCGAGAGATATCGCCGCATCAGGAAGATGCGATAGCCGAGACCGACATCGGCCGCGATGGCCTCTGCCGAGATGAGGAACAGAAAGGCGGGGCCGAGCTGGAGGCGCACAGCTTCGATGAGGCGTGGCATGATCTGGGGCAGCACCACCCGGATCGCCACCTGCCAGGTGGACGCGCCAAGCGATTGGGCCTTGATCAATTGCTCCCTGGGCAGGCGCGAAACCGCCAGCGCCATATCGCGAATGAGACACGGCGCGACACCGAAAATGATCAGCACGACCTTCGACAATTCCCCGAGCCCAAACACGATGAACAGGATCGGAAGCACCGCCATCGGGGGAATCATGGATATGATGGCGACCAGAGTGCCGAGCGTAGCATTGACCATCGGCAGGACGCCGAGCGCGAGGCCGAATGCGAGGCCGCTCAGGGTTGCGACCCCGAGACCGATCGCGAGCCGTTGCAAGCTTGCGGCGGTGTCGGTCCATAGTACGATTTCCTCGGTGCGGCGATCAGGCTCGGTGGCGAGCCGGCGCACCGTGTCCGCCATCTCGGCCACCGGCGGCAACAGCTTGTCGTTCGGATTCGCCGCACGGCGCTCCGCTGACGCGAGCAGATAGATGGCTGCGATCAGGACTAACGGAAGGAATCCCAATAGGAGGCCGCTCCGTGGGTTCGGAACGATGTTCATCACGCGGCGAATGGCGGATCCCTCCGTTTTTGATGGAACGCGCATCGAACGGTCGAGATCAAACTCTCGGACCTCATCCTGAGGAGGCCGCGCTTTTAGCGCAGCCGTCTCGAAGGATGGCCGCCGGCACGACCTCGCTTGTGGCCGTCCTTCGAGACGCGCGCATCCTTCGACAAGCGCTCAGGAGCGCGCTCCTCAGGACGAGGCTGAAGGATGTGAACCGTGTGATTCGCGCCATCGAAACGCTGTACTAAAGCTTTCCTTCCGCAGCGAGCTTCATGTAGGTCGGATCGAAGCGCAGCTTGACGTTCTGTTTGGAGCCGAGATTTCCGGCGGGCATGGCGATGCCGATGGCGTCCTTCGATTTGACGTGCTCGCCGAGCAAATTGTG
>WNFR01002340.1_pt1 | contig 26057 bp, 22 predicted proteins | sample 5400221 | NCBI WGS metagenome assembly WNFR01 (sample SAMN13153357, study PRJNA577476) | soil metagenome | isolation source: 40 cm soil under Madrone tree | place: USA:California | collected 2016-06-14
CCACGATTGCTCGGCGCCCTGCACATAGCGCGCAAAGCCGTAGCCGCCGCACGACTGAATCGCATCCCTTGCTACATCAACTGCGATGGAACTGCCTTTGATTTTGGCCATGGCCGCGAGGGTGCTGGCATCTCCCCCTCGTACCCCAACGGCAGGACGCTCCAGGTGCTGTAAAAGCGCGGGGACGGAACGGCTTCTGATCACAGCTACTGGCTTCGACCCGGACGCTCGGCCGCCCGCGCCCCTCAGACCGATCAGAAGCTGAGAAGTCAGGTACAGCAGACTCGCATGCGCTTGGTTAAGTCACGCGGACTCCCGGCGGCGCGGGTGCAGTTGGATCGACAAAGAGATCCACCGCCAACTCGTGACCGGGCCGGCAAGAGTAACCCTCGAATTGAGTTACACCCTCGGCCCACAGCACCTCGTCATCAATGAAGAAACGACCAGTGCAAGCGCGTGCCGAGCGACAAAGTATCGCGTGGGCAGCATCCGCCATGATCTGAGGCGTACGAGAGCGTTCCATCCAGTGATCTGCAGTGCCGCTGAGGACGAACTCAACCGCGGAGGTTGCAATGGTCGTTCGTGGCCACAGCCCATTAAAGGCTATGCCCTCGTGTTGGAACTCGGCGGCCATCGCCATCACGTAAAGGCTCATTCCATACTTCGCAACCGCATAGGCGGGATATGGCGCGAACCATTGCGGCCTCAGATCGAGCGGGGGGCATAACGAGAGCACATGAGGATTGCTTGCCTGACGCAGATAGGGAATACATAGCCGCGAGACTAGGTAGGTTCCACGCGCATTGATCTGGTGCATCAGATCGTAGCGCTTCATGTCGGTCTCGAGCGTTCCCGTGAGCTTAATGGCGGACGCGTTGTTCACACAGATGTCGATGCCACCAAAGTGATTTACGGCACCTTCGACAGCGGCCTTCACAGAAGCCTCGTCACGCACATCGACGACGACTGGCAAGGTTCGACCACCAGCCGCCTCAATCTGCTGCGCCGCGGAGTAGATGGTGCCGGGCAGTTTGGGGTGCGCCTCTGCAGTCTTCGCGGCAATGATGACATTCGCCCCATCGCGGGCGGCGCGCAGGCCAATTGCAAGGCCAATTCCCCGGCTCGCACCTGTGATGAACAAGGTCTTGTTTTTTAAACTCATTAGAGATCCCAAGGAACCCATGGGTTCCGATAGCAACCCAAGTTGACGATGGAGCAGGATCGCCGCTCACGCATTACCGAGCGGATCATGGCCACGCTGCTTGCCGGGAGTGTGCCGTACGGCTGCGTGAATCAATCAGAACGAGTCCAGCGGTACGGGTCATTAGACTTCGATCAGGCTTTCCGCTCAATGCGATCGGCCACGCGCTCCAGGCGCTGGATGGACTTCTCCAACGCCGACGGACTGGCCGGCACACTCCCCTCGGCTGTCGCCCGAATACTGGCGTAGAGTTGGTCCGCAATCTGCTCCCCGACGCGCTCGGTATCGAGCTCGCGACTATTGAGCAACGTGCGCAAGCCGACGTGGTGAAGTCCGCCAAACAAAAGATCCCGCGTCAGGAGCGCATCTGCTGACCCACGGATTTCACCGGATGCCCCACCTTGCTCCACAATCCAAAGCACGATGCGCCCATACCTCTGGACGAGGTGATGGAGGCTCGATGTGTAGTAGCGGTCGCAGTGCAGCTCGCGATAAATGAGTCGGTAGAGACCTGGGGACACCGCCATTTCCCGCAGGTGGCGGGTACTGAACGCCAGAAGCCGCTCGCGCGTGCTCTTGATATGGCGTAAGTCCAACTCGAGCCGCTCTATGACCGGCAGCATCCAATCCGAGATGACCCGGAACATCAACTCTCGACGGGTTGGAAAGTGATAGAAGACCGCGGCTTCGGACATCTCCACTCGAGAGGCCACATCGGCTATTGAAAATCCCTCCAGACCCCGCCTCTCGAGCAACTCGCGAGCGGCCGCCAATATTTCCGGCTGCCGGTCTTGGCGGCTGCGCTTACTCGCTTGCAGCTGGGCTGTGGTCATGGAAGCCTCTGGTTGATAAGCTGAGTTATACTCAGGATAGTAGCAGACAGTATCCGAAATGCACAAATTCAGTTCATCCGGCGGGGTTATACCTTGCCTATTTCATAGCGTTCGCACATCTCGTTGCCTCGGGGGAGACGAGACGGCTGGTTACTGAGTCTCACTTGGATGGCCGTGCCATACCAGCAATGAGCCGTTGTGACAACTCACTCGCCCGTTGCAGGTGAACACGCGAATGTTGAGAAAAATGGTTCTGAGAAGTGCCAGACCGGGGCCGCGAGGAGGATCGCCACCGGCTCGGGCGTCCTTTTAGGGTACAGTAACCCTTTTCCAATGGAGCGCCCCCGAGGTCCGCATGAGACGACTCAAACCCTCTCTTTCGAAACGAGGTGAAAGCTCGTTGGAAGGGGGAGCGAATAGCGGCAAGGAAGCCGTCGTCAATAGAAACGACCGACGTCGCAGGCGCACCCACACAATGATCTTGGAGGCCGCTGATCGCGTGTTCCATCGGATGGGTGTCGACAACGCCACCGTTAGCCACATTACCGAGGAAGCTGATGTCGCCTACGGATCGTTCTACAACCACTTCAAGTCCTTGGATGATGTGGTTTCCGCATTGGCAGCGCAATCGTTGCAGCGAGTGGCGGATCGGACCGGAATGATCTTGGAAAAGGCCGAGCGCGTTGAGTTGCTACCCTGTGTGGGGGCGCGCGTCGTCATGCGAACGCTGTGGCAGGACCCGGCTATCCGCTGGCTCCTCGGCCGTCCCTATGTACTCGTAGAGGAATTCAAGAAAGCCGCCGTTCCGTTTATGTTGAGCGCGGAGCAGGACGCGGTCAAAAGTGGCCGTCTAAAGCCGGCGGGCGGCCACAAGTCCTGGCTGACAATGTATCCCTGGATGCTGATTGCCGAGCTCAACGCGCTGGTTGAGACAGGCGACATTCTCGCTCACGAGGAACGCTTCGCCCGCGTCAGTCTTCGATTTCTGGGGATAGACGATGCGTTGGCGCCCGAGTTGATCAAGCGCTCGCGCACCTTGGTTATGGAGAGCGGCATGTTGGAGCCCAAACAGTCACATTCCGCCACGCGGCGGAAGAGTTGACTCAGTAAGCGCCGCCCAATCGCAGAGCCTTCTCGCACGCGCCGCTCTGGACACTGCTACACCACCTCACTTCGCGCTGGCGGGTTCTGCGGACGGCGAAAACACCCGTACCGGCGTGCCTTCCGGAATAGAATCAACCGCATTCACCGCCCCCTCCTTACGCCACATCTCGTACGCGATTTCGCGCACGATCTTGCCATCCTTCATCTCAAAGATGTGCGTCAGCCGCACGCACATATCCGTACCCTTGGGATACGGCAGATTGGGCATTTCGTCGCCCGCCACGGTCACGTGAGCCACTTGATCGTCGAATACAAACTTCTCCGTCGCAAATCGCCGGATCGGGATCACTTTGCGATAAGCGATCGTGCGGAATATCCCTCGATAGGCGTCTAGGATCTCCTTGGGGTCGTGAATCACGATGCCACGAGTAGGTGCTTCCCACGAGATGTTATCAGCATACAAAGCGATTGCTTTCTCGACATGCTCGGGATTTTCATTGTGGAAATGAGCTTCGACTACACGCAGGTTGCGTTCAGCGATCTGCTCGCGAGTGAAGGCACTGTCCGGTAAAGTCGTGTCCACTTCCATCGGATCTGCTGTTGTTCGCTCTTTGGCCGCCATGACATTGTTCTCCTTTCTCATCCCCGATAGGACGCATCAACGATTGAATTGGTGATACTGCAAAGTCGGTCGATCCGGCAGGTGACGGTCGAGCCGGGCTTCATGTAAACCTTCGGATTGCGCGCAAATCCAACTCCATCCGGTGTACCCGTGAGGATCAGATCGCCGGGCCTGAGCGTCACGTGCCGAGACGTAAAGGCGATCAACGTGCCAACGCTGAATATCATGTCGGCCGTCGTACCCGATTGCATGACTTTGCCGTCTACGATCGTCTCGAGGTGCAGGCCGGCAGGATTTACCGCATCTGCGGTTTCCACAAACGAGCCGATCGCACAGCTCTTCTCGACGTTTTTGCCCAACGCCCATTGCCCCGTTCGCAGTGTTGTCGCCTGTACCTGAGCCGATCGGCCGCTGATGTCGTTTGCAACGGTGTAGCCAAAAACACTGCGCGTAGCCTGTGCCTCGTCCGCGTCCGTCACGGGAACGCCCAAGATCGCCGCGAGCTCCACCTCCCAGTCCAATCCGTCGGGCTCCGCCTTGGGTACCGGAACTGCCGCGCCATCAGCTACTAGCTCGGAACTCCAGCGAGCAAACAAGTTGGGAAAACCCGGAGTCTCCAACTTGGTCTCACGGCCATGCTTACCGTAGTTGATGGCCGCGCAGACGATCTTGGCGTCGCGTGGCACCGGTGGCGCGAGTCGAAGGCTCTCGAGCGGCATAAAGCCTTGAGTCAGTCGCCGCGCTTGATCAATCCAGCCCGAGACATCGTCGTAAAACTCGTCCACAGGCGCAAGTGGCGCCACCAGCTCGCCGATAACCACGCCCATGGCGCGATCCTGGCGACTCGGGCGATCGGGGGAAGAATGATAGGCAACGAAGCGCATAGTGGTTTGTCCAGGGTGACGTTTAACGCGAAGTCGGAAAGACTAGATCGACCTTCGTAGGACCCGCCTCCGGCCATCGTGCCGAGACAGTCTTGGTGCGCGTGCAAAAGGCCAACGCTCCAGGGCCAAAGAGCTTGCTTTCGGTGAACGCACTATCCTTCCACCCCGCGAAGTTGTGAAAGAACACCGGAAATGGGATGGCTACATTGATGCCAATCTGCCCCGCTTGTGTTTCGTCGACAAAGCGCCGCGCGATGGCTCCATCGCGCGTGAAAATCGATGCCCCGTTGCCAAGCGGATGGGACGCAATGACCTGCGCCGCCTCGTCGTAACTTTCGGCTCGAACGACGCTCAATACGGGCCCGAAGATCTCATCGCTGTGCATGCTCGTGCCCGACCGCACACGATCGACCAAGCTGGGCGCCATATACCAGCCACCCGCCGTTTGAGTCTGCCGTCCATCGGCCACGAGTACCGCACCCTGTTTGCCGGCTGCGGCCAAATACGATGCCACCCGATCACGACTCTGCGGCGAAATCAAAGGACCCACCTGAGTCGTTTCCTCTGCTGGGTCGCCGGTTCGCAATACGGACAAGCGATCTCTGATCTTCTGAACGAGCGCGTCCGCAATTCCGCCGACCGCGACGAGGACGGACACGGCCATACAGCGCTGCCCAGCGGCGCCGAATGCTGCGGACACTGCCGCGTCGGCCGCTACATCCAAATCCGCATCAGGCATCACGACCATGTGATTCTTACCGCTTCCGAAGGCCTGGACGCGCTTGTTGAGTTCCACTCCGCGTGTTCGAATGGCGCGCGCTACTGATGTGGACCCGACAAAGGTAATACCAGCAACGTCCGCGTGCTCGACGAGGCGGGTCGAGACTGACTTGCCTCCGAGCACAACGTTGAAGACTCCCGGCGGAAGACCGGCCTCTGCAAGAAGCTCGGCAATTCTCAGGGTAGCCGATGGGACCCGCTCACTCGGCTTTTGAACCACAGTGTTGCCACACGCAATCGCGATAGCGCTCTGTACAGTTGGAATGAGCACTGGAAAATTGAATGGACTGATCGCCGCGACCACGCCGATGGGGTACCGGACTTCATATGCGTCCACCCCACGCGAGACCGACGGACTGAAGCTCGCCCCATACCAAGTACCAACCGAGGCGGCCTGACCCAAAACTTCGACAGCTCGATCCACTTCCGCATACGCATCCGCCCGCGTCTTCCCGAGCTCGTGGACCACAATCTTAGTCAGCTCGTCGCGAGCACGCTGAATCGCCTCACGCAGACTCAACATGATGCCGGCGCGATGTTGCAGCCCGGTCGTCGCCCACGACGGAAGAGCCGCGCGAGCCGCAGCGACAGCGCGATCGACATCATCGGCAGAACCCTCTGCCGCAAACCCTGTTTGCTCTCCGGTGGCCGGATTGAAAATCGGCGACCCACTCGTGCACGGGACGGGTTTGTTCGCTATGAAATGTCCTACGTGATTCATACCGGCCTCGCTTGCATCCGCCGCAACGCCCGATGTCCGCCCTCGGGATTGGATTTATCGAGAGCGACCCTCATGACGGGCATGCTAGTCTTAAATGTACGGCGTGTCAATAATGACAGAATGTACAAGAACAGCTCGGCCTCTCGCGGCGGGCAACAAGTCATTCCAGCAGTAGCTAGAGGCGTGATCTATGGGCTCATCGACACACGTAATGATCATCGTGTCATAGTTGACATCATATACAATAAAGACTACCGTTCTGCTAAGTCCGAGTGGCGAGTCAAGTCGCGTACTCAAATCAAAGCGCTTCGGCTAACCGCGGTGGGGGATGTTATGCGGATGACTGGCGGCATTTTTTGGCGGATGTTTGCTGTTGTTCTAGTGAGCGCGAGCGCGGAGGTGAATGCGCCCGCTGAACCCAGTGCGGGCGGCGGCAACGATGTGCTCGCCGAGATCGTCGTCACGGCACAGAGGCGCTTCGAGAAACTCACCGATGCTCCGGTTTCGATCACCGCCGCTATCGGGGATCAACAGCACAATCTCGGGGTCAACAGCCCGGCGGACGTCGTCAAACTGGTGCCGGGATCCAAGCCTACCAATGATTTCGAGAGCAGCCTGCGCCAGACGTATGGCCGATTTGCGGAGACGGATGCGGAGGGATTTACCAGCGGATGGATCACCTCGGGTATCGACGCCCGCCTGACGGCTCGGACCGAACAGGGGAGGGGGATTGGCAGCAAAGTTATGCACCCGCCGGCCTTACCAATGGGCATGTATTACGCAACGATTGCCTCGCGCGCAACCGACACCGTGATTCGAACTTTTGGCATGCCCGTTACGTACGACATCCACTTCAGCACCGGTTTCGAAACGATGAAGCGTGTACAGGCATCATGACCAACCACTTGCAAACGGACCTATGAAAGACAAAATCGCTCTCGAGGAGCACTTCGCGATTAGCGAAACGATTGGACAGTCCAAAGTGATCTCCATGCCGGATTTCTGGGCTACGCTCGAAGGCAACCTGTTGGATCTCGAGAGGCAGCGCCTGGAGAAGATGGACTTGGGCGGAACGCAGTATTCGATCTTGTCCTTGAATGCGCCCGGCATACAGGCCCTCCCGTCGGTGCCGACGGCCGTGAGCACAGCCAAACGTGCCAACGACCTGCTCGCGGAGCAGATCGCTCGCCATCCGAAGCGCTTCGGGGGATTCGCCGCTCTGCCGATGCAAGACCCTGAGGCCGCCGCACGCGAGTTGGAACGTTGCGTGCGCCAGCTAGGCTTTCACGGATTCATGGTCAATGGCTTCTCTCAAGTCGGGGACGGAACCCAGGTTGCCTACTATGATGCTCCACAGTTCGTTGACTTCTGGAACCTGGCCGCCTCGCTCGGCAGACCCTTCTATTTGCACCCGCGTGATCCCCTGCTCAGCCGAGAGCCGATCTACGAAGGCTTCCCTTGGCTGATGTCGGCCACTTGGGCGTTTGCTGTCGAAACGAGTATCCACGCGCTGCGATTGCTGTCCTCGGGCCTGTTCGACAAACACCCGACGCTGCAGATGATCCTGGGGCATTTGGGCGAGGGGATCCCGTTCAATATCTGGAGGGTAGACAACATCCTGCGCAAGGGGCGGCGCGGCATGCCCTGCAAGCGCGAGATCGGGGACTACTTCCGCGAGAACGTCTATGTCACGACCAGCGGGAACTTCAGTACCTCCAGTTTGCTGCAGACTGTGCTCGAGATCGGGGTCGATCGGATTATGTACTCCGTCGACTATCCCTTCGAGAAGCACGAGGATGCCGCCAGTTGGTTTGATACCTGTCCGATCAGTCCGGCTGACCGCCAGAAGATTGGCCGTGACAACGCGCGCAGATTGTTCGGTTTGGCTTAGACGGGCTACCGCGGGGGCGCACTTTCGCCAGACCCGTAGCTCAGGAGGAATCAGATGAATCGAGCGATACAGTCCCATAGTCCGGTCCCCGAGTTGGCCCCGAGTCAACTCTGGAGCGAAAAGGTGTATGTCGGCGGATGGGGTCCCTCCGGGGCCGGCACAATAGAGGTCACTGAGAAGGCCACCGGGAAAATCATTGGGACCATTGGGCGAGCCTCGGCCGAAGATGTTGCTCGTGCCGCGTCTATGGCACGTGACGCTCAACCCGCGTGGGCAGCGCTCCCGAGCCCGGAGCGGGGAGATATTCTGCGTACCGTTTCACGCCTCATTCAGGAGCATTCGGCAGAGATCTGCGTCCAACTCGTACGAGAGACCGGCGCAATCGCGCCCAAAGCCCATGTGGAGGTCGAACTCGCTGCCCGAGAGGTCCTCGAAGCCGCTGCCCTCGCCACGCAGCCCCCCGGACTGCTGTTAGCAAGCGCAACCGCCACTCGTCGGAGCATTGCACGCCGCATCCCCATGGGGATCGTAGGGGCCATCGTTCCGTGGAACTCGCCATTTCTACTGGCTCTGCGTGCTCTGGGGCCTGCGTTGGCCACAGGCAATGCGGTGCTTCTGAAGCCCGATCCCCAGTCGCCGATTTGCGGGGGCGTCTTCTTCGCGCAACTTTTTGAAGCTGCCAAGCTACCTCGCGGGCTCCTTCACGTGCTTCCCGGAGGTGCAGAAACCGGTGAGGCTCTCGTTCGCGACCCACTGGTCAAGATGATCAGCTTCACGGGTTCTTCACGGACCGGTCGGCAGGTAGGCGCCACCGCGGGTGGCCTGCTCAAACGAGTCTCGCTCGAGCTCGGTGGTAGCAATCCCTACATCGTTCTCGATGATGCCAACGTCGAGGCGGCCGCCGGCGCGGGTTCTTTCGGCTCCTTCTTTCATCAGGGCCAGATTTGCATGAGCGTGGGCTGTCACATCGTGCACGAGGGCATCGTTGCCGGCTACACGGACAATCTCGTTCGCCGTGCTCAGGCGTTGCGAGTCGGTGACCCCTCTCGCGGCGAGGTGCACCTCGGGCCGCTCATCAATGAGCGCCAAGCAGCCAATGTCGAGCGAATCATCCGAGAATCGGTCGCGCAGGGAGCCCGACTACTGACAGGAGGAAATCGCCGCGGGCTATTCTTCGAACCCACCGTGCTCGATCATGTCCGACCTGGTATGCCGGTCTTCAATGAAGAAATTTTTGGACCGGTCGCGCCCATCGTCAGTTTTCGAACCGACGAGGAGGCAATCGAGTTGGGAAACGGGACCGAGTATGGGCTCAGTGCTGCGGTGGTCTCGCCGAACCTTGCGCGGGCTCAACGAATCGCTGACCGATTGCATTCCGGCATGGTGCACATCAATGATCAGACACTGATTCACGAGGTGTACGGCCCGATCGGCGGTATCGGAGCATCGGGGAACGGCTACAAGTACAGCTCGGTAACCAACGCTGACCTGTTTACCGAATGGCAGTGGCTCACCATACAGTCTGAAGTGCCGCGCTACCCCTTCTAGATCATGTGCACGCATGTGGATGCCGCGCCTCCCAAAACTCACTCAATGGCTTGCGGCTGCTCGTCGCGGGCCTCGAAGATCTCAGCATGAGTGCATCTGACCAGCGTCTTTCGGCCCACGGCGAGCCTACAGCCATCGATGTCTCAGAGTGGATCGGCTCCTCCGAGCTCAGTTCACTCCAGAAGAAAGTCATTGCGCTGGTGGGATGCTCGCTTGTGATGGATGGGTTTGATACCCAGAGCATCGGGTTCGTAGCGCCCACATTGGTCAGCGTATGGCGTCTGCAGCCGTCTGAAACAGCTCATTTGTTCGCCGCCGGACTGTTTGGCATGCTCACCGGAGCCATTGCGCTCGGTTGGTTGTCGGATCAGATCGGACGACGGCGCGTGCTTCTGGGAGCGACTCTGTTCTTTGGACTATGTAGCGCTGCTACGGTCCTGACGGTCAACATCTCGCAGATGGCTGTGCTTCGGTTCTTTACCGGATTCGGCATTGGCGGCGTCATGGGCAACGCGACCGCCTTGATCAGCGAGCTCAGTCCACGCCATCTGCGCGCTTCACCCCTCATGTGGGCATCCTGCGGTTTCACCGGAGGAGCCATGCTGGGCGGGTTTGTCGCGGCTGTGCTGATACCAGTACTAGGTTGGCAGTCCATCTTTGCAATCGGCGGTGTTCTACCCCTGCTGATCGCACTCATGATGTGGCGGAGCCTACCGGAATCACCGCAATTCTTGGTACTGCGCCAGCGGCGTCTCGACGAAGTCCGCAAGCTGCTGCAGCGAATATCACCGCAACGGACCGTACCCGTGGACGTAAGACTGACCGTCGGGGAATCACGCACCGCCGCTGTACCGTTGATCGCCTTGCTGACCCCTGAGCGCCGCTTTGTCACGGTACTGCTTTGGATCCTCAGCTTCGCGAATCTGTTGAATCTTTATTTTCTTGCCAATTGGTTGCCGCTCCTATCAGTGCGGATGGGCTATCCCAAATCGATCGGTATTCTGATGGGAACCCTCCTACAGTTTGGGGGCTTGGTCGGCGCCGTCGCGCTCGGTCGGCTGATCGATCGAATGGGTTTCTTTCGCGTGTTGAGCATTGTCTACGCCATCGCCATGCTGGGAGTGGGCTACCTCGGAACGCCCGAGATTTCGATCCCAATTCGTCTCGCGCTGATCCTACTCAGCGGCATTTGCATCGTGGGGGCCCAACCGGCCATCAATGCGCTGGCGGCAATCGTATATCCAACTGAGATCCGCGCGACCGGTGTCGGTTGGGCATTGGGTGTGGGGCGCGCGGGATCCATCGTCGGGCCTCTGGTCACCGCACATCTGCTTGCCATGCAGTGGTCGAACCAAGCACTCTTTTGGGCCGCAGCCATCCCGGCCGGTTTGTCCTGTTTGTTTATCTTGGCTTTGGCCCGTACCGACCGACACGCCGGCGACCTACGCGGCTCGTGGGCAACGTAGCGCGCGGACCTTCCCAAGAGATCAATATGGAACTCAGAGACACGCTCGATCGCTACGGAATTCTGTCCCGCGCTTTCCATTGGACAATCGCCCTCCTCATCGCAGTTGCAGTCCCCCTCGGCCTCTGGGCCGCCTCCATCGGCGCACAAAACACCGACGTGCATCAGAAACTGCTGCGTGAATCAGTGCTCTTCTGGCACAAGTCCGTGGGACTCACGGTGCTCTTCCTGTCTATCGTGCGCGTTGCCTGGAGGCTACGCTCGGCCGCACCTCCTTTGCCCGTCGAATTGTCGCGCGTCAACCGTGTCGCGGCGAAGGCGGTCCACGTCTTGCTCTATGTACTCATACTAGGATTGCCGGTGACCGGCATTCTGCTTTCGCAGGCGGCGGGCTTCCCCGTGAGTTTCTTCGGCCTATTTAGCCTGCCGGTGTTTGTCCACGCCGACATCGCCGTACCGGTCCTGCAGCGTCCGAACGTGTTGGCCGGGATTCTGCTGCATAAGTCAATACTGCCTACGGTTCTGTACATTACGCTTTCGCTGCACGTCCTCGCACTGCTGACACATCACTTCGTAAGCGGCAACAAATCGATTTGGAGCAGAATGTCGGTGTTCAGCCGCTAGCCCGGAGGGGGTAAGTGCGCGCCACAGCAACGAGCTCAGATATCCCATATGACACAAACAACTGGAAATGCGCGAACCGGTGCCTGCTGTTGCGTGATGACATCCAGTACGGCCGCATTCGCCGTCTTCGTGATTACTGAAATCTGCTCACCTTCAACCGGCAAGTCGGCGTACCGGCCCGCTGAAGGAGAGACCCGTCCAGTGCGCATCACCGGCCGACGACGCCGGCGCTGCCCGAGTGCCCTGTCCGCAAAGTGGATCCTCACGGAGGTTGGTTATGAACAAAGTCGCTTTGATTGGCGCGACGGGAAATGCAGGGTCGCGCATTCTGTCCGAACTCGAGAGACGCAAGTATTCCGTCACGGCAATCGTTCGAGACGTTGGGCGCGTTCCCAGCAGTCCCGGGGTCACCGCTAAGACCGCGGACGTAGCGGATGTACGCGCGTTGACCGGTGCCATTGCCGGCAACGAGATCCTCATCAGTAGCTTGTTGTTCGAACTGAGCGATCCGGCAAAGTTGATTCGGGCGGCCAAGGATTCCGGGGTGCGCCGCTACATCGTCGTCGGCGGCGCGGGGAGTCTCGAGATCTCACCGGGTCTGACTGTCTTGCAATCGGGTAAGGTTCCGTCTCCCTACCGCAACGAGTCCGCCGCCGGCGTGCAATTCCTGCAAATGCTACGCGAGACACCCGAGCTCGACTGGACATTCATCTCGCCTTCCGCCGAGTTTGTCGCGGGCGATCGCACCGGCGTGTTTCGCCTGGGTGCGGACAGTCTCTTGATCGACGCGAACGGGCGTAGCTGGATCTCCTACGAGGACTTTGCGTTGGCACTGGTGAACGAGATTGAAACTGACTCGCACCATCGGCGCCGGTTTACGGTGGGGTACTAGCTCACCCCGCTCGGAACAGCCGCGGACGGCGGCTCCGAAGTGTGCGCTCAACATCCGGTCTCCAAAGCTCGCCGATGCTCTCCGACGGCTCGGCTACAAACAGCACCGGTTTTCTACCGTTTTTCGGCTATGATTTGTGCTGACATTCAGTGCTCTCCGCGAGGACAATCATGCAGTTCCTCAGTTCGCATCGGCTTAGAATGTTGACGTCCAGCGACCCCGCCGAAACGGTGAGGCAACTGGCGCATTATCTGTTCGACGATTACAAAATCAGTCCCGTCGGGCGGCACGGTTATCTTGCGCGAGTGGGCGGCTTCAAGTTCGGCTGCTTTTCCTTCGCGCTGATGGAATCGAATGCCCCTATCATCATGGAAGCCAAGGCAAACACCAACTACTATGTCATGAGCTCGTGTCTGCGTGGATCGGCTGAGCTGTGCGTCGACGGCAAGGCCATACGGATGAGGGAGGGAACCGGTTTTGTGTCGCGGCCGAGGCGCATGAGCGCATCATTCTCGAGCGATTGTATACGACTGATCGTACGACTCGATGCGAACGTGTTGCATGATCTCACGCTCCCGGACGGCAGTGAATTCAGCCTGGGTAGCCCCAGCATGGCAGCTTGGCTCGGGCAAGTGCAAGGTCTGCTCTCGTGCTCTTCTCTCATGGAGGCAATCAGGCTCGACGCTGGAGCACGCTCTCACATGGAGAAGCTCCTGTCCGCGCTGCTGAGGTCCGGGCAGGATTCTTTGTCCGAAATCGGACAATGGACGCCCGTTGCCAGCCGTGATGTCAGGCGCGCGGAAGCATTCATGAGATCGCATTCGCATGATGAAATCTCGCTGGCGGACATCGTCGCCGCGGCCGGCGTTGCGACGCGGACGCTGCAGAATAACTTGATGCGGTATCGCACGATGACTCCCATGCAATATCTGCTGCGCATCCGACTCGAAGCGGCCAGAGAACGGCTCATGGCAGGCGATGAAGCCTCGAGTGTCACGAATGTGGCCCTCGAAGCAGGCTTCAAACATCCTAGCCGTTTTGCATCGCTCTACCGGACGCAGTATGGGGAACTGCCTTCGGCAACTCTCCGGCGCCACGTCCCCGCGTCGCGCCGCAGGTTGCGCGTTTCCACCGGGCAAGCGATTGCCTAGCCGAGCCCCGATCACCTGATAATTGCGCAATTAGTACATTGGCGTATCGGATTTGCGCCTGATGGATAGCGTGTGTCACGTTCGTAACGTAGCCTGATTCACGCCAACGGTCCGACGGTTGACCGCCTTCCAGAGATTGTGATGAACGAGCCGCATTCAACGCATGCCGCGATAAGCCGAAGCGAGGACCTCGGCTCCACGATCATGATCATCGGCGGTGGCGTCGGTGGACTGACCGCCGCGCTTGCACTACAGCATTTCCGCATAGCTGTGCGCGTGTTCGAACAGGCAAGCGAGCTTCGGGAGATCGGGGCCGGCGTGACCATCACTCCCAATGCAATGCACGCCTTGGATTTCCTCGGCATAGGAAACCGCATTGCCGGTGAAGCCGGTCCCGTCCCGCAATACCAGGTTTGCAACTACCGCACCGGCGAAGTGTTGGAATATGGTCCCGATCCTGCCACCATCGAGGAAAATTTCGGGGCCGGATACTACAATCTGCACCGCGCCGATCTCCATTCCGCAATGGTGGACGCTATCAACGCCAACGATCCGGGCTGTATCGTCCTAGACCACCGATTCTCACATCTCGAACAGCACGGGGATCGCGTCACGGCGCGATTCGAAAACAGGAAGAGCTATACCGGTGCGGCATTGGTGGGCTGTGATGGCGGGGCATCTCGCGCGAGGTCAGTGGTATTCGGCAGCAAGGAGGCAAGCTACACTGGCCAAGTGGCGTTCCGCGCGTTGGTGCCTATGGCGGATGTTCCTGACGAGGTGCTCGCCAATCCTTACCGCATTTATGTAGGGCAAGGTCAAACACTCGTTCATTATCCGCTTCGCCACGACAGCCTGCTCAATCTGCTCGGAGTGGCACTCCAGCCGGATTGGCAAGCCGAGGGCTGGGCGATCCCGGCGACGGTGGAGGAATTCTCGGGTCTGTTTGGCGATTTCCTGCCGCAGGCGCGGGAATTGATCCGCCGTGGCCCACCCAATCGTCTGTTCAAGTGGGGGTTGCGTGACCGGGAGCCACTGCAAACTTGGACTCGCGGTCGCGTAACGATGCTGGGCGATGCCGCCCATCCATTCCTGCCCTTCCTCGGCCAAGGCGCATGCATCGCTATCGAGGATGGGCTGCTGCTCGGCCGCGCCGTGGCTGCGGCAGGGGACATATCCGAGGGATTCGAGCGTTACGAGGCCGCTCGCAAAACCCGCGCTAATGGAATCCAGCTCGCCACGTTGGAACAGGGGAGACAGCATCAGGGGAGGACCGAGGCTGGACCCAATCCGGGTACTACCGCTGCCTCGCGCGGATTGTATAGTTATAATCCGGCTGTCGTTCCGGTATAGATTGCCGATGTAGAAGTTCCCTCGGTTAGTCGACCTGCACTCCGGCCCGCATGCAGCGCCAACAGTGTTTCACTGACGTAAAGAATGATCGCTATGAAATCCAGCGAAAGAGATCGAATGGATCGGGAATGCAAATCGCAAATCAGGGCGAGACATCAGGCTGCTCGCTGGCCTTCCCAACTGCCGCCCGCGGTGCTCCAATGAGCGGAGCGGCGTCGGCGGACGCGATTGCGTTACTTCTGCGCGCCCTCGTGCTCGATGTATTTGACGAGCACGATCCCGGTAAGCGTGCCGCGGCGATCGAGCGCATATTCACGGCCGACTGCGAGTTTGCGGATCCTTACGGAGCCTATCGGGGCCATGCGGACATCGAGCAGGTGGTTCTCAATATCCAAGCAAAGTTCCGTGGCTTTCGGTTCCATCTTACGAGTGATGCTCAGGTCATCGTCAACGGAGGGCGGATTACGTGGAGCTCCGGTCCGCCCGAAGCTCCGGCCACCCTGCGAGGTACGGATGTTGCTTTGGTGCGCGACGGACGCATTGCTGTTCTGCTGACCTTCATGGATCTGCCGGATGGCACAGCGCTGTCGCGCTGACCCCGAGCGCGGCGGTGAGTAAGACTGCTGCGCCTGTTAGTGAGTGAGAGGCCGCCTAGACCCGGCGGCGTCGAGCCTTTCTTCGACGCGGCGTGCCCGAGGTAACCGGGTCAAAATTCTGGAAGCCAACAGTAGCATTTGCTACGGGGCCGACGCCCTGCGGGATATCTCACCGAAGGAGATCGTACCGCCGCGGCAACCAATCGATTCGCGGAATTTTCGTCAGCAACAACGCACCGGGATCGAGGCAGGCTAATCTGTGTCCTGAAACGACACCCTCCCTCGTTTGGTGATCCACCCCATTCGACAGGCCGCTTGACCTGCTTCCGCCGCTGCGCGCTGTCAAAATCGCGCAATTTGGATATTCACAGCAGGCACGGCGCAAAACGGCTATCGCAAAGGCGGCTGATCGATGCATGGTCCCCCATGAGCACACCGGACGGGTCCAAACATGAATTTCAGTTCCGGCCAAATAATCGCCTTTGCCTCACGCCACGTTACGTTGAGGCCAGATGATTTGTTCCTCACGGGAACTCCGGACGGCGTCGGATTCGGTCGAAATCCCAGGCGATACATGAAACCCGGGTCACACGTAACCGTCGTGGCCCACGGAATTTGTCGCATGACAAATCCTATCGTCGAAAGCGACCGCCCCGAGGATGAAGTGCAGAATTTGGACAAGATGTAACAAGATTTAAGGGGAGGATTACCTTGATCAGCAAGACAATATCATTTCGTACGCTTCTATTGACAACAGCCCTGGCCACCAATCCCACGTTTGCAGTAGACGCGGCAGTGCCGGACGCCCAAAGCCCCGCTAATACGGACGGCAACGGGGCCGTTATTCAAGAGATCATTGTTACGGCCGAAAAGCGGTCCGAACGGCTCAGTAAAGTCCCGATGTCCATCACGGCCGCCACCGGCGACCAGCTTCTCGAACAAGGCATTACGAATCCCGCCGGACTTACCAAGCTCGTGCCGGGATTCAACTTCACTGAAAGCACTTACGGCGCGCCGGTCTACACGTTGCGCGGGATTGGCACTTACGATGAGGCAATCGCAATCTCGCCCGCGGTTGGCGTCTACGTAGACCAGATCCCACTTCCCTTCGCTCGGATGACCGAAGGCGTTTCACTCGACCTGCAACGCGTCGAGGTGCTGAAGGGCCCCCAAGGCACTTTATTTGGAGAGAACTCTACGGGCGGCGCTGTCAACTACATCCCAAATAGGCCTACGGACCACGTCGCCGCGGGCGGTTCGGTGACCTATGGCCGTTTCGACGAAACCGATGCCGAGGGTTACCTAAGCGGTCCCATCTCCGACAAGATCCAAGCCCGGCTTGCGCTCCGAACGGAACAGCGCGGCGACTGGCAAAATAACTACACGAACGGCGAGACCCTGGGGCAACGTCATTTCACGACCGGGCGAGTGTTGGTCGACTTCACTCCGACCGATCGGCTGACATGGTCGTTGAACGTCAATGGGTGGTTCGATAAGTCCGATGTACAGGTTCCGCAAAAGATCGGCTATGCGCAGATCACACCCGGCGGATATCCCAGCGCACCAGATTTTCCCAACATCCAGGCTCAGCTCCTAGCTTTCCCTAATGCGTCGGCCAATGACCGCGCAGCGGGATGGGACATTGGCGGTGATTTCAAGAGAAACGACGAATTCTTTCAAAGTGGACTCCGTGGAGACTGGCAGGTGTCCAAGAATGTTACGATCACATCTCTCACGAGCTATTCGCATTTGAACGTACACAGCCCCGCTGACAGCGACGGGACAAACTTTCCCGATTCATATGTCATCGTCTTTGGCTCAGTAAAATCCATCACTCAAGAACTTCGAGCCGCCGGACAATTGGATGGTAGCGATAGGCTCAGATGGATGGTTGGCTTGAACTATGAGTATGACGATTCAGATGACAACCAATTCGTTGGACTACATTCGACAAATTCAGGGGTTGGGCCGTTCAGGTTTACCGGCCTGTACAACATAAATCAGCAGAAATCGAATACGGAGGCCGTCTTTGGCAACATTGAATACAATGTTCTCGATACGCTAACCTTACAAGGGTCGATTCGGTATACGAACCAGACCCGCGATTTCCATGGTGGCCTTACCGATGATGGAAACGGGGATCTCGCAGCCGCCTTCGGTTTCGTCTCCACGCTGCTTTCAGGCAGCCCTACGGTGATTCCAGCCGGCGGATATGTAACGCTCGACCCAATAACGAACAAGCCCTTGACCAACGGCCTGTTTGGCAAATTGGACCAGGACAACCTGTCTTGGAAGCTGGGCCTTTCATGGAAGCCCACGGATGACTATCTCTTTTATGGCAACGCCACGAAGGGCTATAAAGCAGGGGCGTTCGGTACGCTTCCCGTCATACGCCCCGATCAAGACGAGCCCGTTACACAAGAATCCGTGCTTGCCTACGAGGCTGGATTCAAGCTGGCCGCGTTCCATAGGGCGGCCCAATTAGCCGGGGCGATCTTTCACTACGACTACAATCAAAAGCAGTTGCTGGGCAGCAAATTCGTCGGGTTGCCTTTCGGTACCCTGCCGGCGCTGGTGAATATTCCGCGGTCTTCAATCGATGGTGCCGAACTGGACGTGACTGCGCGGCCGTTTGATAATTTCAAAGTGCGGGTCGGCGCCACATATCTCGATTCCAAGGTTAAGGGAAGCTATATGCTTTCCAGCCCGATCAGCGGACCGCCGATTGATATCGGAGGAGAGCCGTTTCCCGCTACACCGAAATGCGAGGTCAACGCTGATGCCGAATATGATCATCCGATTTCAAGTCAGAGGACCGGCTTTCTGGGCGCCGGACTGACGTATAACAGTAAGACCTCGGGTGCTTTTGGGAATATACCCAGTCTTCAAATGCCCAGCTATGCCCTGGTCGATCTTCGCGCTGGCGTGAAAAGTGACAACTGGGAAATCCAGATTTGGGGCCGGAACGTCACGAACCAATACTATCTAACTCACGCCTTCCGGCCAACCGATACCATCATAACAACCACGGGCTTTCCGGCAACATATGGCATCACGATTAGCGCACACTTTTGATGTGTCCTGTGCAGTCAAGCGAACGCGGGGTTTTTTTCTCGCGCAAGCACGAACTGTTGAAGTGAAGTGGAGAGGAGCGTGACACCGAAGCGGCAGCACGACGCGCGAGAGATGGTTGCGACGATGGACCAGTCTGATTTCCGCGGACTTGTTTTACGTCATCTGTCGCCCGGCGATCAACTTGCATCGCTTTGAGCCGCAGGCGCGCCCGAAGGCGTGGGGCACCGGCATCTTCTCGAGCGCGGGAAAGGTCGCGGATGGCTTCATCGCACTCATCGGGCATGACGACTATGACGCGGCGTGGGACTCCCGAGCGAGCAGCACCGCATCGAGTCGATTGGTGCTGACGCGCTTCTCGAGCGCCTTGCGCGTGATGTGAGCGGGGGATTTGTCTCGCGCCGGTTAGGCACTTTGAACCCTTCCGGGTCTGTGCATGTGACTCGGCGTACGCAACTACATGTCTAGGAATCCTGTTTCTCGCAGCAAACACTCATGACCACACCAATCAGCGCGCGGATGCTGCCACTAGCAGAGTCATCAAACCCGTATTGAGATTTCCCGCATCCCCTGGGCAGGCCCGCTAACAGCTTCTCCGGCTTGGCCAGAGCCGCTCGAGGCCCTCATGCCAGGGATTGAAGAAAACATGAGGGCTGCCAGCGGCTTCCCGCGGGATTTCTGCATCCCAGGCCCAGGCTGTCCGCATCAAATAATTTGCGAGGGACTGGCGTTCGGGGGAAATCAGGGATCTTTCGGCGCCGGGTATTTGTGTGTCTTCTGCTCCAGATTGCAGCAATCGCTCCAACACAGTGTTGCTGATGAGTCGATATTCGTGAATCTGGTCATAGGCGGCGTCGTTGCAGAGGCTAGCAGGTCAATCTCAGCCCGTGATCGCGCGGCCGTAGAGTTTTCGTGCAATGATCCACTTCTGCACTTCGTTCGCGCCTTCATAGATTTCCCCAATCTTTGCGTCCCTATAGATGGCCTCAAGCGGCCACGATTGCTCGGCCGTAGCCGCCGCACGACTGAATCGCATCCCTTGCTACATCAACTGCGATGGAACTGCCTTTGATTTTGGCCATGGCCGCGAGGGTGCTGGCATCTCCCCCTTGGTCCGTGACTTGACCCGCCTTCAGATACAGCGAGCGCGCCGCCTCGATTTCCAACGCGTGCTCGGCGAAGCGAAATTGCCAATGCTGAAAGCCGCCCACCGGCTTCCCGTACACGGTTCGCTCCGAGGTGTAGGCGACCCCAATGTCCAAAGCACGCTGTGCCAACCCGACGCCGACCGCGCCGATGCCCATACGCCCCAATGCCAATGAACCCAGCGCGCAACGCAGCCCCGTACCGGGTTCGCCAATCACATGGTCATCGGGCACGAAAACATCTTTAAGAATCACATCCGCGGTGAGCTGCGCATTGTTTCCCATCTTAATATCGGGCGCTGTGACCGTGATACCATGATGGTGCATATCCGCGAGGAAGAGAGAGAGACCAGCACCGGTCCGACACAAAATTACGATCAGATCCGCAGCGGGAGCATTGGTGATCCAACGTTTGTGACCATTGATAAGCCATCCCCCGGGAACGGGTTGTGCATTGGTCTGCACCGATTGGACGGAGAGGTCCGTACTTGCGGCGGGCTCACTGGTGGCAAAAGACGCGATGAACTCGCCACGCACCAGACGAGGCAGGTAGCGGCTGCGGATCGACCCGACGGCGGTTTGCAGTGTTTTACCGACCAGAATCGCTTGGGCATCGTAGAGGGCGGACGCAATGCCCGCCGAGTAGTAGGCCAGTTCCTCCACCACTACCAGGGTCGCTAAGGTAGGAAAGCGCAAGCCACGGCCGCCGACATCCTCCGGAAATGGAATGGCGTAAAGGCCGGCGTCGGCCATGGCCCGAAACACATCGTGACGGAACCCATCCGAGCGCTCGGCAGTGGTATTCAATTCATGAGCGATGGGGCTGAGGGCCCGGTCGGCAAACGCTCTCACTTCCCGGCGGATGGCGATGGTCTCCTCCGGCAGCAGCAGATCCCCTCCCAAGGCCTCTGACTGTCGACGCACCCGCCAGTGCTTCAAGTCCGGCCGTGCGTTGGCATTCTCGGCATTCATGGCGCGCGCCGCGCAGCGCCCTTGGGCTGAAGAGGTACCTGCTGGCTGATCGTGTTCTCTTGCCCGCCCAGCGATAATGCGCGCAGATCATCGATGAGAGTGGCCGTCACCACATCCCCAGGCTGCATAAAGGGTCGAGTCTTCACCATTTCGCCTCTCAGTTTCTCGCGCCGGATTTCATCAGCCATTAGATGAGTTTTTAGGATGTCGACAAGAACGGGCGAGGCCGGCGAGGTGACGCCGCCGGGCGTGCCTGTGAGCAGCACATCCCCGCCCTTCAAATCCAGGTATTGCGCGAGGTGTGTGAGGGTCTCTGCAGGCTTGTAGATCAACTGAGATGAGGAGGCGGATTGCCGGATCTCACCATTCAGCCACAGCCTGATCGTGAGGTTATTCAGCGTCTCCGCAGTCTCGTCCGCCGACAAGTAGTAAAGCACCGGACCTGCGGGACAGAACGTTCGATAGCTTTTGCCGTGAAACCACTGCAGAAACGAGGCACCGAACATCGTGTCGCGGGCGGACACGTCATTGCACAGCACAACGCCGGCGACGTAGTGACCGATGTTTTCGTTGCTGACGTGCGCATCGGCGGTCAATTCGGTGCGCAGAACGAGTCCTATCTCCACCTCATAATCGAGTAATTCCACATCGGTGGGCCGCACGATGGGGCTGTACGGTCCTGTCAGGGAGGAGCTTGCCTTGGCGAAAATGAGATTCGATCGACGTGTGTGCTGTTGAGCCTCGGCGGCATGCTCGGAGTAATTCAGGCCCTGGCACACGAGCGTTGAATCGGAAGTGATGGGACTCAAGAGCTGTGAGGCACCGAGCGTGAGGGTTGCTTCAAATTCCAGTGCGTTGGCATCCAGGAGTGAAATGAGCTCCCGCGTGGTATTGACACTGGTCTTGAGCGGCTCTACGGCCAGACTGTCCTTGCCGCTGCGCGGCGCGGTGCCCACGAGCTTGCCCCACGACACGCGCTCGGCATGTAAATAGCGAACGAACATTGTTCCCATACGTCCCTCCAAGTCAGGGCGTATATCCTTACGCTCGTACAGTTTAATGTCAAGCCGATCGAGTAAAGGGAGTCTCAGGTCTTGTTTGCCCTCTGCTGCCTATCTGAAAACACCGTATGTTCGATCAGTGACCAGTACCCGTGTTCGACCTTCGGATCCCTCGTGCTAATGCCCGCGATCTCGGCGATTTCATCGCCCAGCGAACACAAGACCGAGGTCAGGCCGATCAGCATGTAGTGTATTAAAATGGGATTGGCATCCGGAAGCTGACCCGCCTGCTGTGCAGCACGAATTTGCGGCAGAAGCCGTTCGTTCAAAATGGGCGACAAAATGGTCTTGGCGAGCCAAGCCAGGCGTGGATTGTGAGGGTGGCTCTCGCGCATCATAAAATGATGGAAATCCGGGTACATGAGCGTGAAACGCAGGAACGTCCGGTATTCGCTCCGCACCCGATCAATGGGTGCTAGATCCATTCCTGGGGGAGCCTGTCGGTCCCAGGCCGTCCTAATTTCGGCGAAGGCATGTTCGGCCACCGCGCGCCACAAAATGATCTTGGATGGAAAGTGATAGGTCACCAGCGGATGTTTTAGGCGCGTCCGTTCGGCAATGCGTCGGATGCTGGCCGCCTCGAAGCCGCGCTGTGCGAATTCCGAAAGGGCTGCATTCAAGATCATCGAACGCGTATCGATCGCTCGCTGCTGTTCGCGCCGCTTTGACTTACGAGCGGCGGGGGGTCGTTCTCTTAATTTTTCCATGAGGTCGCAATTAATTGACAGGCGAGACCGCACATCCTAGAGCGGATGTCAGTGGCTAGGCAACCCCCGTGGTGCCTGCCCGCTGATTCCTACCACGCCTGCTGGTCATCCCCACAGGAATCGGCCTTTGTCATCGCCGCCATAGTCCGGGTCAAGATAAATACGGAGGCGTGCGATCTTGCCGTCCTTAAATCCAAAGGCATTGAAAAAGCGGCCTGCCGGTGTCACGCCCGCGGTCCACGTCCACCGTCCTTCAGGCCGAACGTCAACCACCGATCGCTTGGAGAAAAACCAGCACAGTCGTACAGTATAACAAATATGCGCTTCATTTAATGAGGCTGCACGGTACTTTCGACTACATCGTCATCGGTGTAGGTGCCGCGGGATGCATAATCGCGGAAACACTAGCAAAAAGGCCCGTATTGACGGCACTTCGCCACTAGGCAAACTGTGTCATCGAGGCTCCTTCGGCAGCATTAAGAACAAGTAGCTAAAAATAACTGTACTACTGTACAGGATAGTGTATTATCGGTCCCTGCCTCTTGAGGTTGCCAAGAGAGCGGGTGGCGCATGAGGCAAGTAATCGGGCGAGATCGACTTGGAACGATGAGGGAAGGAACATTGACTGCCACACGTTGTTGCGGGGCGATATAGAGATCTCCGTCGGGCATAGCTCCAGCGTTTAGAACTAGGAGACCGGCGCATTGTCGAGCCGACCACTTGAGGAAAAAATGGGAGTTGTCATGAATTTACCGAGGTTTGGTGCGCTGTGCATTATTGCGTGCGTGTTGTCGGTCGAAGCGGCGAATGCGAATCCAGCTGCCGAAGAAATGGCCGCGGGGACGGTTTCAGAAGAGGCACAATCACGTGGGAACACATCGGAGGAGGTCACGCCTGGACAACTTGAGGAAGTGATTGTCACGGCGCAGAAGCGCAGCGAGCGCATTCAGGATGTGCCAATGTCGATTACAGCGGTGAGCCGCGATGAGCTAAGCAAGGAGGGGGTATTTGGCCCGGCAGATCTCGAGAAAGTCGCACCCGGGTTTACCTACCGGCAGAGTCAAAATGGAACGCCCGTTTATGCGATTCGCGGTATCGGCTTTTACAGCGAGCAGGCGGCAGTCGCGCCGACCGTGACGGTCTATCAGGATCAGACCCCACTTCCCTATGCGCGAATGGCGGAGGGCGTGGGCATGGATGTGGAGCGGGTCGAAGTGCTCAAGGGTCCGCAAGGGACGCTATTCGGACAAAACTCGACTGCGGGCGCGGTCAACTATATTGCCGCAAAGCCAACCAACACGATGGAGGCGGGCGTTGATGCAACGTATGGGCGATTTAATGAATTCGATATAGACGGATTTGTCAGCGGGCCAATAGGCAAAGGTGTCAAGGCGCGACTCTCATTTCGTCAGGAACTCCGCGATGGATGGCAACTGAATAGCATCATCCCGGGCGAATCGATCGGTCGGCACGACCTGTCCATTGGGCGTTTGCTGCTGGAGAGCGAGCCAATCGACAATCTCACCATCAATCTAAACTTCAATGGCTGGGCAGATCGTTCGGACACGCAGCAGTCGCAGGCGCGTGGATATTTGCCGGTGTCTGGTCTGCCACCGCACACTCCTCAAACGATTGCGACCGCCACAGCGCTCATAAATTATCCGTATGTTCAATCGAACAATAGCCGCTTGACTGACTGGAATCCAGGCACCGATTACAGTCGTCACGATCATTTCTATCAGGTCGCCGCCAGCATCAGGTATGCCATATCATCCGATATCGACCTGATATCCATCACCTCCTATGCGAACCTTGGACTGTTTTCCCCGATCGACTCAACCGGCACGTATGTACCGGCTCTTACGATCGACCAACACGGCAAGATCAAAACGTTCTCCCAAGAACTGCGCTTGGAGGGCAATGCGTCGCCTCTCCACTGGGTTCTGGGGGCAAACTACGAGAGAGACGATACCGACGAAGTGCAATATACGTACATCAGGGGATCGAACACTCAGGTACCCTTTGGCAATCCCTTCGACCCCGCCACACAATATGGGACTTTCAATTCGGACGATCTATACAACAATCAGCAAGTGCATTCATATGCCGGCTTCGCCAATTTGGACTACAAGTGGACCGATAAGTTGAGTGTGCAAGGCGGACTGCGCTATACCAAGGAAAACCGCGATTTTTCTGGCTGTGTAGCAGATGACGTAACCGGAGCCGGTTTCGGGCTGCTTTTCGTCGGACCGAATGTCGTACGGGGATCGTGCGTGACTATTCTACCCGATGGATCACATGGCCTCTATTCTTCAAGTTTGGATCAAAACAACCTTTCTTGGCGGGGTAGTATCAATTATAAGGTCACCTCCGACGCGCTTCTGTACGTCAACGTGACCAAAGGTTTCAAGTCCGGCGACTTTGGGACGCTGCCAGCGCTGAGTTATAAGCAGTTTCAACCTGTGAGGCAGGAATCAGTCCTGGCATATGAAACGGGATTCAAATCCACCTTGGCGGACCGCAAGGTCGATTTGTCGGGAGCACTATTTTATTACGACTATCGAGACAAACAGACACAGGGATCCATAGTTGTTCCTCCGTTTGGCAATCTTCCCTATCTCGTCAACGTACCGAAATCCCGGTTGATCGGTGCCGAGTTCGATGTAACGCTCATTCCTGTCACCGGATTGCGGATCACTATGGGAGGTACCTATATTGATTCGAAAATCAAAGCGCCCGCCCCTGTCGCGAGTCCCTATGGAGATCTCATCGATGCCAATGGCGAGGAACTACCTGTGTCGCCAAAATGGCAAATCCAGGAAGATACTGAATATGATTGGTCGATAAGGAGAGGGCTTGATGCGTTTGTGGGCGCGAATGTGTCGGGGCGATCGAAGTCGGTGGCAGCGCTTGGATCAAAGACAGGGCCGATTGGTACGCAGAGCCAGTTCGATATTGACGGATATGTATTGCTCGATCTGCGTGCCGGCCTGAATATCAACGAGAATTACCGCGTGCAAATCTGGGGCAAGAATGTCACCAACAAGGGCTACTGGAATAATGTCGTCCACATCTACGACACCTATGACCGGATAACGGGTCAACCGGTCACGTATGGCATTACCTTTTCCGCAAAATTCTGACGGTGGTGTGATTGCGGCGTTGTACGATTAAAAACGGGAGTGAATGGTCGTCAGGCCATTAATGCGCCGCACACGCTGAATTCCGTTCCGCTGACATATCTTGCTTCGTCAGAGGCGAGAAACAGCACGGCATTGGCAACCTCATCCACCGTCCCCAAGCGCCCGAAGGGAACGAGTTTGGAGAGCTCCTCGATGTAACCGGGTGGATTTTCGCCGAGCATCGGCGTATCGATGAGCCCGGGCAGAATGGTGTTCACTCGGATTCCCGAGGTTGCCAGATCGACCGCAGCGCACT
>WNFR01002358.1_pt1 | contig 26049 bp, 28 predicted proteins | sample 5400221 | NCBI WGS metagenome assembly WNFR01 (sample SAMN13153357, study PRJNA577476) | soil metagenome | isolation source: 40 cm soil under Madrone tree | place: USA:California | collected 2016-06-14
CCCGAGCGTCCCGACACTCAGGCCGCTGCCCACTAGGACAGCGCTGCTCAGCAGCAGCATGACGAACTGCGTGACAACGGCGATGGCGAAGCTGAGGAGCGGCAAAATGACGAGAGGAATGGCGAACTTCGAGAGCACGATGGTGAGGTCGGAAACTGGCAGCGACTTCCAGAACAGGATGCTGCGATCGCGGCGCTCTCCATACAGCGGGGACTGCCAAACGCCGCGCAAGTCATATAAGACACACCAAACTGTGGGTTGGCTTGTGGGTTGGGACTTTTTAGGGAAAATTGCCCTGAACGCTACCTTGCACGGAAGTGATGTAAGCTCAGAACGAGACTCTACGCGCCATGGTTGCCATGCTTCTCGGGTTCGGTCTTCGACGGTCCGCACTCTTGTCCGTGACTGTGGAGACAATCCTGCAGCGTCAAGCACCATTGTCAAGCAGTCCCGCAAAGAGAATTAGTGAAAAAAATCTGCAGTTTCATCACTTTTTGCTTTTATGTACTTTCGCTCGAGTACCCGCAGGCGCTTTCCTCCTCAATTTGATCTGATTGTAATCAATGGCGGCACGGACGAGATTTTTTAGAGCACGCTCATTAATCTTATCGCCCTCGAACAAATCGATCGCTCGCCACGCGCTGCCTCCGAGGCCCGCGTTGAAGAGCTTGTCAGGATCCGGGAGGCTCGCCCCATGGGAAAAGGTAAGCTTGACCTTATCTTTGTGGGCGTTGCCGACCGCGATCATTCCGTCGCGAGACCACACTGGGCTTCCCATCCACTTCCATTCCTCGATTATCTCCCGGTCGGCCTCAAGGATGCTCTTGCGGATGCTGGCCAATGTTTTGCCACGCCAGTCTGTGAGTCCTGCGATCAGCTGGTCAATACGTTCCGATGGATTCATTGGATCCTTATATCTCCAATTCTTGTCCCGTTTTCATTCTTTTCGAAAGAAGTCGTCGAACGACATGGCCTTTCCACATCCACAATCCCGAAAGCACAAGTATAGGAACAAACACAAACCGGGTAGCGGGGGCGTAGTTTGGAATTTGGTCAAACGGACTATAAATATAACCGGCTATCGGAATGGCAAAGATGATGTGAATCCAGCGAAAAATCGAACGTTTGGTAGCTTCTTTCATGATTTGTCCTCCATTTATTTACGACCCTTGAGCCGCCTTAGGCGGCCAGTTGGGCGTCTCAATACCGAACTGCTTGGCGTACTCCGCGTTCAGCCGCTGCCAGCCGCCGAACTTCATCGCTTCGGGGCCAACCAAGCGTCCAATCGGAGTTCCGCTGAGAAGGTGATCCAGAACATCGAAACAAATGTGCCACCCGGCAGCACCCATTGCGATGAAGCGGTGACCGATGTTGGTCCACAGCGTCAGGCGTGTGCCGCCACCCAAGTCTTCGAGTTCCCACCGCATATCGAAGCCACCCCACTTGTACTCCAGCACCTTGGGAGCGTCGGCTCGCGTCACTCTTGTTTCGGTAATGCGCGGCGTGGGCGCTCCCACCGTGGTGAGCTTCACCGTGGCTCCAACCGTGTCCAGGCTCCCATCGGCGTCGAAAGGCGCCCACTCATGTAGATGCGCCGGGTCGGTCAGCGCCTGCCAGACTCTTTCCGGCGAGTGGCGCAGCTCTCTCACGAGAACGAGCGTCCACTTCTCTCCGTCCTTTCGTATCTGCGCTCCGCGGGCCGGACCCGGTGTGTACTGCTCGAGATAAGTCACGTTCTTCTCCTTAGCGTGAATAGCGTGCCAGTTGGGTGAGCTGAATGAGGTTGCCGCAGGTGTCGTTCAGCATCGTAATGGTCGAACCGGTCACATCAGTCGGTGGCATCGTGAACTCGGCGCCGCGGGCCTTGATCCGCTCGTAGTCGCCCTTGACGTCGTCGGTGAAGAACATGGCCGCAGGCTGGCCCTGTTGAAACATCGCCTGCTGATACGTTTTGGCTGCAGGGTTGCCGTTCAGCGCCAGCTGCAGCTCCGTGCCGTCCAGCTCCTCGGGCGAGGCCACGGTCAGCCAGCGATAGGGGCCCTGACTGAAATCGGTCTTCTTGGCAAAGCCCAGTACCTCCGTATAGAAGCTCAGGGCCTTGCTCTGGTCGTCCACGTATACGCTGGTCACTTTGATTTTCATTTCGTTTCTCCTTTGTCACGACCGCGGTTTGGGCCGCGTCGTCTTCTCCCTGTCTTGCTTTTCGTTGGTGTTGCCCTCGTTGGTGATGAACGTTCCATGCGGTCGAGGTGCCGTTCCAGCGCATCCACGTGATCGGACCAGAACCGGCGGAACTGATCCAGCCAGGCATCCACCTCTTGAAATGGTTCGGGTTTCAACCGGTAGAGACGGTGCTGTGCGTCCACCGTGGATTCCACGAAACCGGCCTCTCGCAGCACTCGCAGGTGCTTTGACACCGTCGGCTGCGTCATACGAAGTTGACGCTCGATCTCTCCAACCGACTGTTGTGACGAGACCAGGAGGCTCAATATAGCGCGGCGGTTCGGTTCCGCAATGATTTCGAACACAGATTCCATGCCCCTAATATACTCCACAGAGCATATACGTGTCAAGGTATATTTACTCAGGACCCCAGGAAACGGTTTCAGTCGGGATGGGGATGCACCGTCTGATGCGTTTTTGGTGGGTGCGATTCAGAGCGCTGGGCGCTCCGGCCGCTTCAGCGTGAGGCGGAGACAAGGGCTGCCGCCCCTTCCCCATCACGCATTGGCACCTCAACGTCGTCATCGTGTGTATAGGCTGCGACGGGTTGGGTGGCGCGCCCCGAAGATGTGCGAAGCATCGCACGTTTGCCTCCGTAAGCTCATTCTATTAAGCTACGCCTTTGTTTCCGCCAGCTCCTGGATCGATCTCGCCTGAGTTTTGCATGCAGATGACCGCCAAACCCGACAGCGATCGCTTCCAGAGCGGCGCCGACAAGTACGCCGCTTACCTCGAGACTCCCGAAGGTCGTTTGCGCTGCGACTTGACTTTCGCCACCCTACAGGAATTTCTGGTCCTGCCGCAGAGCAGGCGGTCGTTGCGCGGTTTGGATCTCGGGTGCGGCACGGGAGCGACCGCCGTGCGCCTGGCGCGTCTTGGCATTCACATGACGTTGCTGGATTCCTCTTCGGCGATGCTGGATATCGCGAAACGCGAGGCACGGGAAGCTGGCGTTGATGGGAGGATCGCTCTAAACCACGGCGACGCGGCCCAAGTGGCGAACCTGTTTCCGGCGGGATCGTTCGACGTCGCTCTTTGCCACAACATACTGGAATACGTCGACGATCCAAATGCCGTCCTCTCAGCCGCCGCCCAGGTGCTGCGAAGTGATTCGACCGGGATTGGGATTCTGTCTGTCCTGGTGCGCAGCCGGGCCGGTGAAGTGCTCAAGGCCGGCATCGAAGCAGGTGATCTGGGAGCGGCGGAACGCAACCTTACGTCTGTGTGGGGATACGAATCTCTCTTCGGCGGTCGTGTGCGGCTATTTACGTTGGACAGCCTGCAAGTCATGATGAAAGGAGCGTCCCTCGCAGTGGCTGCCGAACGCGGCGTACGCGTCATTTCGGATTACTTGCCGCCGCAGATCTCCCGCCGCGAAGAGTACGAGCGGATTTTTGAACTGGAGCGCAAGCTGGGCAGTCGACCGGAGTTTGCTGCGGTCGCGCGCTATATACAGATAATCGCTCGCCATTCCAATAGGTCATCGAGCGAGGGGACGGGATAATGACACAGGCCGACCCAGTCCGCTTCACACTCTGCGGTGGTCCGGCCCGCCGCGATTGGGGGATTTGCGCTCGGCCTCGGCCTAACCAACGAGTGCAACCTGGCGTGTTCCTTTTGCTACCGCGATCCGGCGCGGACTGACCGGCTTAGCCTCGAGCAGGTGCGATCTGTGATGGAAAGCCTGCCGGTCCGCTCCGTTAATTTGGGCACCGGTGAAAATGGAATGCACCCAGAATTTCGAGAGATCTTAGCCTACCTCCGGACTCTGCAGGTGAAGCTCACCATCACCTCGAACGGTCACAGCGCGGCAATGCTCACAGATGACGAGCTCTGCGCCTTTCACGATGTCGAGTTCTCCCTGGATTATCCAACTGAACGCGAGCAGGATTCCCAACGCGGTCGCGGCAATTGGGCGCTGATCCATTATCAGGCAGCACGCTGCGTCCGGTTGGGGATCCCTGTCACCTTCATCGCTGTAATGATGAAGTCGAACTATCTGCGCCTTGCCGAGGTGGCGCGCGTGGTCAAGCGCTACAAGGCGCCGCTGCGCGTCAACGTTTACCAAGCCGTGCGTTCTGACCTATTTGCCTTGAGCTACGAGGAGTATTGGCAAGGCTTTCGCGCGCTATTTGCGCAAACCGACGTGATTGCTATTGGCGAGCCGTTGGTTCGAGCAATAGTGGGATTACCCCCGAGGGTCGGGGGTTGCGGAGTAAGCACGGTGCGGGTTACGCCGCGCGCTACTACTCAGCCTTGCGTCTACTGGCCGGGGGCTGGGGAACCCCTTGCGATCCTGTTGTCGCTCCGCTCAGAAGTTGTAGAAACTCCCCCCTTTGTGGAGGCGCGCACCACGCCAGAGGCGTGCCGCTCCTGCGTTTATCTGGAGTCTTGCTATGGCGGTTGTGCGGGACGGCGCCGCATCCAGAATGCTTTGGATCAACCGGACTTCTATTGCCCAATTGTCCGCGGAGAAGCCCAAAAGCTGGAAATTCGCATGGCTCCGGCTCGCGAGCTCCCCAAAGGCGAAAGCGCATGTACGACCATCGTGATTGCGCGCGATTAAGATGGGCGGGTTGTACTCAGCGCGATAGCGTTCACAGGGGGAGGGAATACGAAGGTGCATGCGGACCCTATTGCTGTTTGATCGGCCAGGGTGGCACTCACCAGAACGGATCGATACCAAATACAATAGACGCGATGCGAAGGAGTGGCGCATCCTCGTGTCCTCGGAAAGCATCACGGGAGCGAGTTCCCTTCATTCTGGAATTCTCTTATGGCAAAAACTTACAACGTGCCAAGTATCGATGAATATTTGCGCAAGCGGCTGATGCCGGTCGAAGGGGTGATTCCTCATGTGCAAGGAATCGAGATGTACGGCAATTCTATTCCCGTCGGAACAGTCGGCGGCGACCTCTTTGAGTATATAAACTTCCAGCAACGTTACGACATCGAAGCACGCATTCAGCGGGCACTGAAGCGATCGAAGGAGTACCTCGATCCGCTTCCGGCCGGCGCGGCGCCACGCAATTCGGTGGACGACCATGTGGAATGGTTGAAATCGAAGCCGGGCTATAAACCTGAAACGGAAATCGAATATAGAGCTGCACGAAGTTCGGAGCAGGTGCGGGTCGCCGAAGATCTGCATGAGCTTCACAGTACAGCGGGCGTCCTGGTAGTGGACGCTCAAGGACACGGAATCATTTCAGCGAAAATCGCATCCACGGTTCACGACACGTTTCATGCCCTTATGCTTTCCGAACTCGATCACCGGGGAAAAACGACTGCGGAGTTGTTCGAGAGGATCAACTTGCGATTGGCCCTGTCAGTCACCGCTCGTAATGCTCTCGGCAGAAGCGAGAAAGAGAGCGCCCAGGAGATTGCCACCATGCTTTACGGTGAAGTACGCCCTTATGGCCATTTTCGATTCGTGAATTTTGGACATCCGCCACCGCTGGTCTTCTCCGCCGAATACCGCAAGTTCATGGAGGTTGATAAAAACCGGATGGTGCAATTTCTGCCCCTCGGCTTGCAGATCGCCGAAGATGATCCGGATCGTAACAGGTACTTCTCCTTGGAACCGCGACAGCGGCGGGCGAGCTCCTCGGATGTGGCAGAACTAACGCTGATGAGTCCGGGGGACATTTTCTTCCTTTACACCGACGGCGTTTATGACGGCAGCGATAAGGAGGAACGACAACAGCTTGAAAACGTCATGCGCGAGCACAACCTGCTACCGGCAAAAGACATATGCAATGCATTGCTCGAATACGCTGTCAAACGAGACGATCGTCTGCGACAAATTGGCGAGGAAGATCGTATAGACGACAAGACAGTTTTTATCATCAAGCGGAATTGACGAATACTGTGACAAACGCATGGTCGTCAGCCAAGTTAACTCGGCGAGACCGAGCCAAAGAGCTTTTGCGTCGCGCGCTCCGGTGCTGATGATGATCAGCCCAAAATCACATGAATTGTCGAGTAGTGCGCACCCGAGACGTGTGCGTTCTCATAACCTTCTAGGGTTGAGCGCCGTAACTCAGTATCCTGTGCGCATCCATCTGGCACAGACGGGTCCGATAGTTTAAGATTGCGCCCTTAGCCGGCGGTGGAATCTATAGCGCAGAGGCTTAGAATGACCACAAACGCAACTCAAGCACAAAATTCGACGGTCAGCTTCGCCGGCCAACCCGATGCGGCAAAAGGCTTGGCATTGGTTCGCATGACCATAGGGGCGATGTTCGTGTGGGTCTTCTTTGAGAATCTGGGGAAGGGCGGCTACACCCCGGCGGGCTACGCAGGGGTGATCAATTACTACATCAAGTCGAGCCACTCACCGGCGGCGTGGAAGTGGGTTATGGGATTGATGGCAAGCCATGCGGCCATGGCGGCTCCCATGCAAGCCGCGACGGAGATCTCGCTGGGAATCCTGCTGGTCGTTGGTCTACTTACGCGTCCAGCCGCCTTTGTCGCCTTCCTCTTCCTGGCCAGCCTGTGGGTCTCGGAATTGGGTACATCATGGATTTGGGAACTACTAGTTCCAGTGGTCGCATCGCTCGGACTCGCGGTGGGACGCGCAGGTCGTGCCTGGGGCGTAGACGCCTTGCTGGCACGGCGGCGCCCTGCGTCCCCGTGGTGGTGATGGGGCAATCTGGGTGCGAGTATCGGTCATCATTCCTACCCATAACGAAGCGCAGGCCATTGGCCGTGTGCTTTCCGATCTGCCTTCCAATCTCGTCACGGAGGTCATTGTTGTCGACAGCAATTCGACTGACGGAACGCCCGATCTCGCCCGAAAGATGGGGGCACAAGTCATCCAGGAGCCTCGCCGAGGATACGGGCGCGCTTGTTTGACGGGGCTTGCGAATACGCAAAACCCTGATGTGGTCGTTTTCCTCGACGGCGACTACAGTGACCGCCCCTCGGAGTTACCGATTATCTTGGCTCCGATCATCGAGGGGCGCGCTGACATTACGCTCGGTTCGCGCTTCGGCGGCAAAAGCAACCCCGGTGCGCTACCCTGGCACCAATCATTCGGCAATCGCCTCGCCGCCGGCTTGATCAGGCTTTTGTACGGCGTGAAGATCAGTGACCTCGGTCCGTTTCGCGCCGGCCGCGCAGATGTGCTGCGCTTCCTCGCCCTTGAAGAGGCTACCTACGGCTGGGCGGTGGAAATGATCGTGAGAGGGGCCATCGCGGGATTTCGCATCGTGGAAGTCTCTGTGAGCTACTACCCGCGCATTGGAAAGTCCAAAATTAGCGGTACGGTGAAGGGCACGGTAGGAGCAGCGTGGTTCATCCTGAGCCGGATCGTGCGCTATTATTTTCGACGTCGAAGAGTGGGAACGCCGCGACCGGCGTAGGTCCCGATGGACCAATCTCTCATGGAATCCTCTAGCCAGGCCACTGTGTGCTTTTCTCACGCAAACCGCACGTTAGTGATCATGGCGAAAGCCCCAAAGCCCGGCATGGTCAAGACCCGTCTCACGGAGAGTCTTCCTTCTCCCGCAGTGACAGCGCTGTATCGCTGTCTTTTGGAGGACACTCTCGCGCTGGCAACGTCATTGGCGAACGTGGAGGTCGCGGTGATGTGCCCTGAGTCGGATCAGGACGAATTGGCGCACCTATTAGGAAATACGGTGCGGATCGTGGCGCAGAAAGGCGAAGGTCTCGCAGCAGGACTCACCTCCGTTTTTCGACATTTCACTGCCGCCGGCCGGCAGCAAGTCATCGCATTCAATAGCGACACTCCACACCTCGCACCGTCGGTTCTGGACAGCGCGTTCGAAATACTTGCCACGCATGATGTGGTTGTCGGGCCAACCCACGATGGAGGTTACTATCTGGTTGGCGCCAAGGCCCCTCACCCGTCGCTCTTCGAAAGTGATCGTATGGGAACAAAGAGTGCGCTCGACAGATTGCTGACGCGCGCGAAGGTCCTTGAACTCTCAACCGGCTTCACGGAGCCCTTCTACGACATCGACGTCGCAAACGACTTGATTCTGCTGGCTCGGGAATTGCGGCTCGCTCCCGCGAAGGCGCCAAGGACTGCGGGCTGGTTCGGCGAATGGCAGCAAGCAGTCGCGCAACTTCGCCATTGAATGGGAGGCCTGTGAAATTCACACCCTCGCACAGGCTGTACGGACTCGGCGCCATCTTGCTTGTGGCGCTGACGATCTGCGCACGCAAACTCAGCAGCGTAGGTGAACCGTCCTTCATCATTCCTCTGGCGGTCGCTGGCGTCGCGTACCTCCTAGCCATCCGCGAGCTCTTTTTCGCGCCGGAATTTCCGAAGCGCGTCATCGTCTTCGGTCTCGCCCTGTCTGCTCTATGGCAATTTCAATTCCTACGAATGCCACCGGGTTTAGACGACGACATTCATCGATATGTTTGGGACGGCCGCGTGCAGCGGCTCGGCTATAACCCTTATATCGTGGTTCCGAGCGACCCGGCACTTGCCAGCTTGCACACATCTGAGACGCGCACGCTGAACAATCCAGAGGTGCCGAGCCCATATCCACCGGGGGCGCAACTATTCTTCCGCGCCGTAACATCGATTCACGAGTCTACATTCGCGCTGAAACTAGCATTTGTACTTTGCGATTTGGCGATTGTGTTTGTGTTGCTCGATGTCTTGCGTTGTACCCGGCAGGGAGAGCACTGGGTTCTGGCTTATGCCTGGCACCCACTGTTAGCGATTGAGGTGGCGGGCAGCGGTCACGTCGATATCGTCGGCGTGCTGCTCCTGTTGGTATCCGTCGACGCGCTGGTGCGCCGCTGGCGTGCGGTTGCAGCCCTGGCATTTGCGCTGGCTGTTTCAGTGAAATTCCTCCCGATTGTACTACTGCCACTCTACTGGAAGCGGGTTCGGATGCGTGACAGCACGCTAGCTGCAATCGTCGTCGGACTTTTATACGTACCATTTCTCAACCACGGCCGGATTCCGATCGGCTCGCTCGGCACCTACGTGCAGAGGTTTCGCTTTAATGATCCGGTGTTTGCAACGCTCGAGCGAGTGGCCGCTCCGCAGCTTGTAGCTGGGCTGGCAGTGCTCGTCGGCTTTCTTACCGCGATCTGGATGAGAAGAAAGTCCGAGGAAGGGTCTTCGGACGCATTTGCTTGGCCAATGGCAGCATCGCTTTTATGCGCGCCGGTTGTATATCCATGGTACCTGCTGTGGGTGCTGCCGTTCATAAGGTCGACCTCAACGGTGCCGATCATGATCTGGACTTTGAGCATTATTCCCACCTATTATGTCTGGCATCTGCGCACAGTTGGACGGCCGTGGTTGGTTCCTTGCTGGATCTTGTTGCTGGAATATGGATCCGTGGCAGTAGCTGCTGCCATTATCGCTTTGCGTAGGATCAGACGATCGGCCGCACTACAATGCTCAGCGGACCAGGTAGAGTGAAGGCAACTTCACCACATGAAATTCACGTATCCAGGGATCTCTTTACGTCATCCAAGACTTCGTTCGTTTCATTCACTGAGGAGGACCTTCCATGATCAAGTTGCGCCGTTCCACGACGATCCTTTGGTTGTTTTTTGGGGTGCTGGTCCTTGCGGCACCCTCCTGGGCACAGACACGCCCACCCGAAATCGAAAAGCTTGCCAAGACCTATGGCCTGGATTCCTACGGGCAAATTGAGGCGGTGCGTTATACGTTCAACCTCGATTTACCGGCTTTGAAAGTGAATCTCTCCCGTACCTGGACTTGGGAGCCCAAGACCGGCCAGGTCACGTACGAAACAAAAGACAAGGATGGCAAGCCGGTCAAGGTTACGTACAATCGGGCACAGCTCAACAGCGCGCCGGCCAACGTTAAAGACGAAATTGAGCCCGCTTTCGTGAACGACAATTATTGGTTCATCTTCCCTTTCCACGCGTACTGGGACACCAGCGCCAATGTGACGGTCAAGGACAAGCAAAAATTGCCGATCGGACAGGGTACGGCGAAGCTGGTGTCGGTGAAATATCCGGCGGAGGTTGGCGGTTACACACCGGGGGACACCTGGGATCTGTATGTCGGGAAGGATGGACGAATTGTGCAGTTCTTCTATCATCGGGGTGGACCCAAGAAGCCGAGTCTGCTCCCAGCAACTTGGGCGGGCTACAAGAAAGCTGGCCCTCTCCTTATCTCAACCGACCATCGCGGGACGGCGGATGGCAAGCCGGCGCGAATCTTCTTTTCGAATGTGTCCGTCAAGCTAGTGGGCTCGGACAAGTGGATGGACGCGCAATAGGAAACGCGCGACTCGTTGCGTCCATCGACGTCGTCTATACTGCTTCATCGTGGAATGAAGATTATCTCAAACCGAACCCGGCGATCTGAGGGATCCAGGGTATGACGGAAGATTCGGCTCCTCCGATCCTCGGCCATGCGCTGGATCAACCGTCCGCATTCACCCCCAAGAACTTGATCGACGATGTGCGCCGAAGCCGGCAGATACCGGCGGGAATAGTTCCCCCCGTGTGCATCCTGGAGTTCGATGGAGATATCACCGACTGGCTGGTTCGAGATGGCCTAGCCAAGCCCTTCGGGCCCTGGGCATGTTTTCATACCTCGATGTTCACGATGGATCTTGAAGGTGTTACCTGCGGAATCATCGCGCGAACCATCGGCGGACCCTACGCGGTACTGATTGCCGAGCAGCTCAAAGCGGCGGGGGCCAAGCTCATCATCGGGCTGACCTCCGCCGGCCGCGTGTCTCCCGATTTACCGCTCCCGTGTCTCGTGGTGGCAACCAGCGCGATTCGTGACGAGGGAACTTCTTATCACTACCTGCCGCCAGACAGTGAGGTCGCGTGCAAGTCGCCGCTGGTCCCGATCCTCGAGCGGGAGTTGATCGCCACCGGATGGGCCGTCCGCTCGGGTAAGGTGTGGACGACGGATGCCCCTTACCGCGAGACCAAAGCGCAACTCAATAAATGGACCAGGGAGGGCGTACTCGCGGTCGAGATGCAGGCCGCATCGCTTTTTGCCTTTGGCATAGCCAGGCAAGCTTCCGTGGCCTCGGTTGCCATGGTCAGCAACGCCGTCGATCATGCGGGAGCGCAGTTCGATACCGGCTCACATGAGGATGGCCTGCGAGTTCTCAAGGGGATCGCTCGAGCAGCCCGATCTCTTTTCGCCATTGCGTGATCTCTCCAGTCTGATTCAGTGCCGAATCGGTCAAGGGCCACCTTCAGTGCAGCAGCGTGTGGTTGGAAATGATCGTAGATCCCGCCGGTGAACATAGTCGCTTCCATCGCCGCGCTCCACGGCTGCGGCAGTGTTTTCATCCAGTGGTCCAGGTCAAGCGGTGTGGCGGGAAGCGATCCTTCGGCGCAAACCTTGCCAGTGCTGTCCTTCACGCAGTAACTGATCTTCCGCAACCATGGCTGCTCCTGTAACCGTGATCATCGCCTGGGACACGGAATTCCATGAACATCTTCCCAGGCTCTTTCCACATGCTGATCTACGCTCCTACTTCGCAGGAAATAAACCCCTGATTGAGGAGCACGCCTTCCGCAACAGTTCGCTGCAAGCGGCATACTTCATCCTGGCTGCACGCGCTTTGGGATTAGATTGCGGACCGATGTCCGGTTTCGACGCAGATAGATTGAATGCGGCATTCTTTCCGGACGGCAAGTGGAAGTGAATCTTCTCTGCAACCTGGGCTATGGAGACCCAAACAAGCTCCACCCACGCAATCCTCGGCTCAATTTTGAGGAAGCATCCGTGGTTCTGTAGATCGGAACTTGCCAACAGGCAATCCCCGAATGTGTTATTGCGAGGTCAGCAGATTGCAATCAGGTGGCTACAACGAGACCGCCTGCGGTACGAGCGTTTTGAAACCGCGCGTCAACATTGAATTTTGCATCCTGAACAAATCGTCAGCACCCTTCCCTCGCTGCTGGGTGACGTCGGCCCTCGCCGGGTGTATCTTCTTGAGACGCCCACGAAAGTCTATCGGGCAGCGGAGAGTCCTCAAACGTTGACCTACGTTAGCAAGGCCGGACGGTGATGAGCGGCACGGTCCAAAGAGCAGCCCAGAAGGCGCTGACTGAGCGCTATGAAGCGCTCCTCCGCGTTTCGCAAAACCTCATCTCAATTCGCTCTTCGGAGGAACTCTTCAGGCTTCTCGCCCGCGAGTTGCGCGCCGTGGTGAACTTCTATGTTATGGGTGTCGGTATCTATGACGAGAAAGCGCACGAGGTACGGCTCACGTCGTACGGCGAGCCAGGTGATCCCCTCCAGGTTCCAAAACTCGCCCCGGAAGAAACCTTCACGTGGTGGGTGTACCAACATCAACAGCCCTTGATAATCCCCTCCTTAGACAGGGAGACTCGATTCCCGGCGGTAGCCGAGATGCTTAAGAACCGCGGGGTTCATTCGGTATGCGCGCTTCCTTTAACGACAGTACACCGGCGCCTCGGAGGTCTCGCTCTGGGCAGCATAGAGGCCGACGCCTATAGCAGCGAGGAAATCAGCTTTCTCTCGCTCGTTGCCAATCAGGTTGCGCTGGCGGTGGACGACGCGTTGAACTTCGACGCGTCAGGACAAGCTAAGGAAGCCTTGCACGCTAGCGAAGAGCGTCTTCGCCTGATCGTCGATAACATTCCTGGCCTTGTTCTTACGATGAGGGCTGAAGGGGAGCTCGAATTCGTCAGTCAGCAAGGGCTGGACTATTCCGGCAAGACGCTGGACGAATTAAAAGGCTGGACCACTTCCGACATTGTTCATCCCGAAGACCTTTCTCGCGTGCTGGCCACGTGGAGGCGCTCGGTCGAAACCGGAAGTCCATCTGGATACGACTCTGCGTACCGTATCCGTCGTGCCGATGGCATCTATCGCTGGTTTCAAGTTCGCGCACTCCCCGTGCGGGATAGAGAAGGGCGCGTCATGCGCTGGTACTGCCTGCATTCGGATATTGATCAGCGAAAACAAGCGGAAGATCGGCTGCAGTTGCTCTTCGATGTCACCAATCAGGTTGTCTCAAATTTGGAGCTGCGCGACCTCCTGCGCGCCGTATCGGGAAACATCCGGCGCCTGATGCAATGTGATTGCGCCAGTTTGGCTCTGCCGGATGAGGAAGAGAAGCAGTTGCGACTCCACGTGCTTGACTTCCCGGAAGGAAAGGGATTTATCCAGGAGGAAGGATTTTATTCGATCGAGGGATCACCGTACGGCGCAGCATTTCGAACCATGAAGCCTTTGGCACTGGGCAGCCCATTCGCCGGGTGGTCAGATAATCCTGTTGTTCAAAGCCGGATGTCTGAAGGTTTCAAGTCCTTGTGCTTTTTACCGTTGCTCAGCCGGAATCGTGCGATTGGCACGTTAAATCTCGGCAGACTCCGAGGTGATGCTTTCACGGATGAGGACTTATCTTTTCTCGGGCAAGTTGCTAGCCAGATCGCCATCGCGGTAGAGAACACCTGTGCTTATCACGAAATCACGCAAGCCAGAGGCGAACTAGAAAAAGCCCTAGGGGAAATTCAGCGCCTGAAAGATCGGCTGCAGGATGAGAATCTAGTGCTTCGCGAGCAAATCGATCAAGCTCTCATGTTTGAGGAGATTGTGGGTGCTTCTCCGGTCCTGCGAGCCGTGCTTTCTCAGGTATCCAAGGTGGCGCCCACGAATTCCACTGTTCTACTCACAGGTGAAACAGGCACAGGCAAAGAGCTGATCGCCCGGGCGATTCACAAAAGATCTCAGCGATCCTCGCGTGCTTTCGTGAGTGTGAATTGTGCTGCAATTCCCTCTTCGCTGATTGCATCGGAGTTGTTTGGTCATGAAAAGGGTGCCTTTACGGGGGCAACGCAGCGGCGATTGGGCCGGTTCGAGCTAGCGGAAGAAGGTACCCTCCTCCTTGACGAAGTCGGTGAGTTGCCCGCGGAGACTCAGATTACGTTGTTGCGTGTTCTGCAGGAACATGAGTTTGAGCGCGTGGGTGGCAATCAGCCTATCCGGGCTAACGTTAGGCTCATCGCCGCCACCAATCGCGACCTGGAGGCTGCCATCGCAGCGGGTACGTTTCGTAGCGATCTGTTTTACCGTCTCAACGTCTTTCCGATTGAGATTCCTCCTCTGCGGCAAAGAAGAGAAGACATTCCCCTGCTGGTCGAGTACTTCATCGCCCATTTCGCCAGAAAAGCAGGAAAGAGCTTTCGCGGGATAAATAAAAAAACTCTGGACCTTCTTCTATCGTATCCCTGGCCAGGTAATATTCGTGAATTGCAAAACGTCGTCGAGCGTTCTGTCATCGTATGCGAGACAGAGAATTTCTCGGTGGATGAGAGTTGGCTTTTGCGAAAGCCTCTTGCAGCTGAGTCGACAACTCAGTTGGAGCTATCTCAAAAGCTTGCTGCCCAGGAGAAACAGATGATTGAGGCTGCCTTGCGCGAAAGCGGCGGGCGAGTGTCTGGACCGTCCGGAGCGGCTGCAAAGCTGGGGATTCATCGATCAACATTAGAATCGAAGATCGCCTCCTTGAAGATCAACAAGTATCGTTTCAAGGCTGCAAGCGCCTCGAAAAATAGTTAACCGCGTCTCCCCTACTCGAAGGAAACGCTCACCAACATGTTGCAGGAACTTTCGGCATTTGCCGAAGTTTCGACATTTTGCCAGCAGCTAACTCACGCATCTTAAGCACCTTGCGGTTGGAGCTGAGATTGCCAGCACACGAGGATATGCCTGGAGAGGGCAGATGCTCAAGATCACAAGGGCAGCGAACGGAGAGGTGGTCTTTTCGGTGAGCGGACGACTGGACGCAGAAAACCTGGCGGAGTTGAAAACGCTATTCAGCTCGGAAGCTGGCGGTCGCCGCATTACCTTGGACTTAAAAGAGCTGACTCGTGTGGACCAAGACGCTGTTCGTTTTCTGAAGAGCTGCGAAGCCGACAACATCCAACTCAAGAATTGCCCAGCATATATCCGCGAGTGGATCACAAGAGCGAGGTGAAAGTTAACGCTTCATCTGGCTAAAGCGAGTGACCTGTCGCGCAATCAAATCGGCTGCAGTTCTTGCGAGTAGAGGGGTGGTAAAGAAGACTCGGAGTCCCGCTACTGAGGTCGAGAGGAACTCTACGATGAAAGGAAAGGGCTCGGGTATGACATTACAGGACAAAGGCAAGAGAAATGAGACTTTGGAAGTTCGCGCAAGTCCGACTCAGCCTCACGCAGCAAATACCTCCGCAAACCACACGCCAAGTCGTGAAGAAATCAGGCTGCGCGCATACGAAATCTATCTTGAGCGTGGCGGGGTACCGGGCAATGAGCTTGATGATTGGCTGCAAGCCGAAGGCGAACTCGAGAGGGCAGCGCTGCGAAAAGCAAACGGATCTTCTATCAAGGCAGAAACTCAATGAAGCGGCATATGACTTGCACGGGTTCAGTGAGAATTCTCTCAGTAATTATTCTGGTGATGCAGCCCGCTTCTACTATGCGGGCTCAACGAGAACCAGCAAGGCCCCTCACCTTGGAAGAAGCGGTTTCGTTGGCGCGATCGCACAATCGTGAGTTGAAGGGGGCGGGAATCGAGATTCACAAGCAAAAAGAAGCCTTGAGCGAAGCCAAGACGCAGCTCTACCCTCGTTTTGATACTTACCTGCTCGCATCGGAACTTCTAATTCCGCTCGACTTCACAATTCCGGCCGGCACGTTGGGAACCTTCCCCGCGACGGGTCCCATTCCAGCAAAAGAATCAACGATCCACACCCCAGCTCGTCCCGTCGCAATTACGTCCGTGACGGTCACCCAGCCTCTTACCCAACTGCTTCGAATCGATCTTTCCATCAAGGAACAGAAACTACGAACTCAACTCAGCCGGCAGTCTTATTTTGAACGTGAGCAGGAACTTGTGAATCAGGTCCGTCTTGCGTACTACGCGATCTTGCAATCTCAGAGTGGACTCGAATCGCAGCGCGCTCTGCTTGCCTACCTTGAAGAGTTGCAAAAGCTCACCGGTCGACGTCTCCAACAAGAGGCAGTGCTGAAGGCTGACAGCCTCCGTATTACCGCCCAACGCTCAAAAAGTCTCTATCAACTTACCGTCATCGAAGACGCCCTGGCGGACCAGAAGGAAACTCTGAACCGTTTGCTGGGCCGCGAACTCCAGACAGAGTTTTCGGTCGAGATGGTTCCAACCTCGCTCCCTGAGGAATTGAGCCTGCAGGAAGCAAGAAAAATCGCCACCGAGAGGCGACCTGAAATTAAGGCCGAAACCATCAAGAAGGAACAAGCAACACTGGAGACAAAAATCGAGAAGACTCGATACATTCCCGATATTTCTATTCAGGCGAACTATGCCGCAACTTCGAACATCTCGTTCCTCCCGCAGAGCGTCGGTGCGGTTGGCGTGCTGTTGACCTGGCAACCCTGGGATTGGGGGCAGAAGCGCCACAACCTTGCCCAGAAGGTCGATGCCGAAAAGCAGGCGCAACTTTCCATCGACAGTGCGAGAGATCAAGTTCTACAGGAAGTGGACTCCACGTTTCGGCGGCTCCGGGACGCACGGGAGCTGCTCACCGCAACACAGGCCGCACGAGATGCGGAGGCCGAAAAACTTCGCAACGAGATGGACGCCCATTCGCACCAGGCGCTCGTGTTGAGCGATCTCTTGCAGCAGCAGTCCTCAGTTGCAAATGCCGAAGATCAGTATCGCCAAGGTTTACTTGCGTTTTGGAGAGCGCGAGCAGATTTCGAAAGAGCATTGGGTGAGGAGTAGTCCCATGAAGGTTGCCGTATGCACTCTGCGAAGAGCTCGAATATCAGAATTAGCCGGACTTTGTGCACTGATTGCGGCCATGACTGGTTGTCAGCGGAATGCGCAAATCCCTGCGAAATCTCCGGTACCTGTTCGTCTCGCAGAAGTAAGTTCGTACGCATCTCCGGAAGGTCTGCGCTACTCAGCTTCTATCGTGCCCTTCGCACAGGCCGCCCTGTCCTTCAAGTCTTCAGGCTATGTAACAAACATTCAGCAGGTCGGCGGCGCTGACGGGCGTCGCCGGGATGTAGGCACGGGGGACTATGTTGTCCGCGGAGCTGTTCTTGCGCAGATTCGTCAGCAGGACCTGAAAAATCAGGTTGACCAAGCAGAGGCACAGGTAAGTCAAGCTACGGCCCAACACATCCAAGCAGGGCAGGACTACGAGCGCGCGAAGGCGCTTTACGCCACCCAGAGTCTAACCCGACCTGATTTTGATCAGGCGCAAGCCAAATTTGATTCCACGCTCGCAGCTGTAAACCAGGCCAACGCTGTCTTGCACCAAGCGCAATTGGCCCTGAACGACTCGGATCTCAAGGCGCCATTTTCCGGGTACATCCTTACGCGCAACATTGAACTAGGAAATCTAGCGTCACCCGAGACCACAGCCTTCACGATCGCCGATACGAGCGCAGTGAAAGTTAGCTTTGGAGTGCCGGACTATGCATTGAGGCAGCTGCATCTGGGACAAGCGTTCACGATTCGCTTGCAGGACGACCCCAAAGGTTACAAAGGACGGGTGACCAGTATTTCCCCGAACGCGGATGAGCGAAACCGCGTTTTCACTGTCGAAGTGACCGTGTCGAACCATAGGGGTTCGCTGAAGCCGGGGATGATTGCATCCATCACCCTCAGTGGCGTTCCGCAACCTCCCCTTGCCTCTGTCCCCCTCAGCGCCATCGTTCCATATCCCTCGCAACCCGGTCGGTTTGCGGTGATGGTGGCGCAAGAACGTGCAGGCAAATGGACAGCCAGTCTGCGAGAAGTCCAACTGGGCGAAACCCACGAGAGTTCGATCACCGTCGTGGGAGTGCAACCCGCGGAGAAGGTGATCGCTGTCGGTGCCCAACTCTTGACAGATGGAGAACCCATCGAAGTCATTCCCTAGGTAGATGAGGCCATGGCACACAGAAGCGACCAGGATCGGATCGAAAAAACACAGAACGTCCCCAGGTTCTTCGTCGAGAACCCGCAGGTTTCTTGGGTTCTGCTCGTTGGCGTGCTCGTTTGGGGCTGGTTTGGCTACCATTCCATGCCACAACGAAAAGACCCTGATATTCCGGTGAGGGTGGCTGTGGCCTCCTGTTCCTGGCCCGGGGCGACGGCGCAGCAAGTGGAGCAACTTGTTACCCGACCGATTGAAGACGCCGTCGCTGAAAACAAGACTATCCATCCCGGAACTGCTGCCGACTACGGAATCCGTTCTGTCTCGATTCCTGGTTACGCCTACGTCTATGTGCAGCTTGCCGAGGACGTCTCGGACGTAAAGCGGCAATTCAGCGACATCAACCTGAAGCTAAATGCATTGAACAGCCAACTCCCGCGAGGTGCCGGTCCCATCTCGTTACAAAGTGATTTTGGAGACACCGCTGCGCTCATGCTGACCATTGCCAGTCCAAAAGCGGATTCGGTCGAGATCGACATCCGCGCACGAGGGATTCAATCGGTCACCCAGACTGCGCGGGCCTCAAGGAAATACAAGGAGCAAGGTGAGCCGGTTACCATCGTGTACTCGTTTCCCCAATCTCTTTCCCTGAGCAAGACAATACAGGACGCTGGGCAACTCTTCGAGCAGCAGGCAGAGCAAGCGGGAATCATGAAGGTACCGCAGCTAATTCAGGGAAGCGGATTTATCGCTCTAGATGGTGTTTCGACCGCGAATGACACTTCGATCCGTAACTTCCTCCAGACTTTCTTTCAGACGCGATTGCAGCGATCCGATTTGCATCCCGACGCTTGGGATCCAATCATCATTCGCGATCCTCAGGAAACTCGCGAGCAATTGGCCAAGGTGGCAGGCGACAAATACAGCTACGCCGATCTTGACGATTTTTCGGACCTGATCGCTCGCACGGTCCAGGGTGCACCGGAAACGTCCAAGGTGGAAAGGCGAGGGGTATTGCCGCAGGCGGTCTATCTTGAATACTCACAGGATCGGCTAGCTGCATACGGGCTGCAACCAGCGGCTCTTGGAAGCGTGCTGAGCGCTCGTAACATCATTGCTCCTGGTGGCGCGTTCGAGACCGGACAGGAACAAGTGATTCTCAACCCCTCCGGTCAATTCCAAAACGTCAACGCGATTGGTGATGTTGCCGTGTCTACGTCATCGGTTGGCGCGCCTGTCTATCTCCGCGACCTGGTCGAAATCAGTCGCGGCTACCAGAGTCCCGCTCAATACCTGAACTACTACACGTGGGAGGATCCAAAGGGGCATTGGCAGCGGAGTCGGGCGGTCACGCTTGCGATTTACATGCGCGACCAGCGGCAAATCGCGACGTTCGGTCAATCTGTCGACCAGAAACTTGCTCAACTCAGAAAGATTCTGCCGCCGGACCTGATCATCGCGCATACGTCGGACCAGCCACTCCAGGTCAAAGAAAACATTCATCTATTCCTGCGTGCTTTATACGAAGCGATTGCCCTTGTCGTCATTGTTTCTTTGATTGGGTTCTGGGAATGGCGCCTGGCGCTCATTATGGCGCTGGCAATTCCCATCACCCTGAGCATGACGTTCGGCGTTTCGTACATGTTGGGAATCGACTTGCAGCAAGTGTCGGTCGCGACGTTGATCATTGCTCTGGGCCTGCTCGTAGACGTTCCCGTCGTGGCGGGCGATGGCATCAAGCGCGGCCTTGCCTCGGGCTTGCCTCGTGCCATCGCGGCATGGCTTGGTCCGACCAAGCTGGCGACCGCAATCTTTTTTGCAACGCTGACGAACATCATCGCCTACCTGCCTTTCCTCATGCTCACCGGGAACACCGGGGAGTTTCTTAGGAGTCTTCCCATCGTGATGACGGCAGCGTTGCTGTGTGCTCTGGTCGTTGCGATGACCTTCGTCCCGCTGCTGGGTTACTACATCCAGAGGCAACCAAAAAAGAAAGAGCTCACGGTTGAGGAAAAGCGCCAGCGAGGTTTCTACGGTTTCTATAATCGGTTGGTGGGTCAGGCCATTCAACACCGATGGCTGGTGTTGGCAGGTTCCTTTCTTTTCTTGCTGATTGGTGGGTTCGTGGCTTCGCACCTGAAGCAACAGTTCTTTCCCGAGGACGTCCAATATTGGTTTTACCTCGACATTTGGTTGCCGAACGATGTGCCCTTGACGGCAACAAGCGACGCTGCGGTGAGGGCGGAGCAGGTCGTCCGTCAGATTGTTGAAGGTTCAGCGAAAACGCTCTCGAAGGAGGAATCGGGGAAGCATCTCCTCACTTCGATGACAAGTTTCATCGGTGGTGGCGGACCGCGCTTCTGGTTCTCCATTTCTCCTGAGGCTCCCCAGACGAACTATGCGCAAGTCATTGTTCAGGTGAGCGACAAAGAGGCCACGCCGAAACTGATCGGACCTCTTCAAGCTGCATTAAACAAACAGGTGCCGGGAGCATGGATCACAGTCCGTCAATTGCAAACCAATCCCGTAGAAACTCCCGTGGAAATTCTCATCTCGGGTCAGGCGGACACGGACGCGATCACAGAAAGCCAGGACATACAAACGCTTCGGACCTTAGCTTCGCAAGTCATGCATGTCGTTCGACAGTCACCCGGAATTGCGGTGCTGAGGGATGATTGGGCTCCCGATAGCCCGCGGGTAAAGATTGAGATTGATCCGGACCGCGCGAACGTAGTCGGCATCACGAACGCTGATGTAGCCAACTCGTCCGCAGCCGCGATCAGCGGAGCACCAGTTGGCACGTTCAAAGAAGGCGACAAGAGTATCCCGATTGTTGCCCGTCTACGCCCTCAGGATCGTGCACAACTGTCGCAGATCAAGAGTCTGTATGTCTATTCCTCGCGGCAGGACACTAGAGTTCCTCTGCTTTCTGTTGCGAGTGTGAGGAATATTCTTGAAACGGGCCGGATACGCCGCCGCGAGCATTTTCGCACGATTTCGATATTGTGCTTTCCAGCGCCCGGAGTCCTAGCATCAGAAGTCCTTGGACCGATCGAATCCAACGTGAAAGATCTTCAGAAAAGGCTTCCGCCGGGATATCAATTGCAGATCGCTGGCGAGAAAGCGAAGCAGGACGATGGATTCATGAATCTCGCCGTCGTTCTCCTAATCTCTCTCGTCGGCATCTACCTGGCTTTGCTTGTGCAATTCAAGAATGCCGTCAAGCCCTTGCTTGTCTTTGCAGCCGCACCATACGGAACGATCGGAGCGTTGATCGCTCTGGCAATCATGGGCACGCCCTTCGGGTTCATGGCATTCCTTGGGGTTGCCAGCCTCATCGGGGTCATCGTCAGCCATGTGATCGTGCTCTTCGACTTCATTGAGGAAATGCACGAAAGGGGAGAACCGCTGGAGCGCGCTCTTCCCGATGCTGGGATTGAGCGTATCCGACCCGTGATGATTACCGTGGGCGCAACGATACTTGCTTTGTTTCCTCTCGCGCTCGAAGGTGGCCCGCTCTGGAAACCTCTCTGCTATGCCCAAATCGGCGGACTCGCCGTCGCTACCTTCATCACTTTGCTCTTGGTCCCGGTCTTCTACTCGATCTTTGTGCTCGATCTCAAGTGGATCAAATGGGAAACGAGTGAAAACTGACAGGAAGCCGCTAAAGCAGAACCTGCAACGTGACGAACGCGCTCAACAGGCAATTACAGATTTATTGGAGGAGGATTTGGATCTAAAACTTACGGGGAAAATCGCGTTGGTAACGGGATCGACGGCAGGGATCGGGTTTGCAATCGCCAAGTCGCTTACGAGCGAAGGTGCGCACGTATACGTGAACGGACGCACGCAAGCGCGTGTGGATGCTGCGATGATGGCAATCCGATTGAATGCAGCGACGACTAAGGTTGATGGCATTGCGGCGGACTTTTCGGGTCCAGCCGGCGCAGAGGCGGTAATTGCGAAACTTTCCGCGGTGGATGTGCTGGTGAACAATGTGGGCATTTTCGAGCCTAAGCCGTTTGCGGAGATCCCCGATGCGGACTGGTACCGCCTTTTCGAGATAAACGTAATGAGCGGGGTGCGGCTCTCCCGACACTATCTGGCAGGGATGATGAAACGGAATTGGGGCCGCATCCTTTTCATATCGAGCGAATCGGCGGTGCAAATTCCGGCGGAAATGGTGCACTACGGAATGACAAAGACGGCACAGATCGCGGTGGCGCGCGGGATCGCAGAGTCGGTGGCTGGAACCGGCGTAACGATAAACAGCATTCTTGCCGGGCCGACGGAGTCGGAAGGTGTGAGCGGATTTGTTGAGGCGATGGCGAAACAGCAGAATAAGTCGAAAAAAGAGATGGAAAACGATTTCTTTAAGGATGCGCGGCCTTCATCCCTACTGAAGCGCTTTGCCACTGTGGATGAAGTTGCAGCGATGGTGACCTACTTGGCTGGAGAGCTTTCTTCAGCGACAAACGGGGCAGCGCTGCGAGTAGATGGCGGCGTCGTGAGGACGATTCTCTAAATGAGAAGTGGAAAAAGCAACAAGGACGGCTAATGCGAAAACAAACGCACACCACCTTGGGAGGCAGTCGCTTCCTCAAGGCGTGAGCCTCTGCTTCGAAAACAAATGATCTGTCCCCTGCGATGTGCTTGGGGATGCGCCGCGGCGAAGAAATCTTCAGGCCTGAGCAGCCTCTCCAGCATTAACTTGGAAAAAACGGACATCGAGGCGGGCACGTAAACTCTTTAGAATCTTGAAGTGGTCTATCGGACACGAACCAACATCTGAACCCTAGCGAGGTTCAGTAGCCAAGCAGACCCACGTTCAGAGGAAACCGTAAGTCGATCCAGGAGTGGCACTTAGTTGTTTCCCATGGTCCTGAATCGGAGGACAACGCCACCAGATCAGGCCCAAACAGCACCATTTCACGGCGTCTTGGAAAATATGCAAAACGTTGCAGCGGCGTAAGCCTTTTAGAATCTGGAGCGGCCTATCGGAATCGAACCGACACCTGAACCTTGGCAAGGTTCGAGAAGTTAAATCTAACACGCTGGAACGGCGGCACTTAACATTTTGGGGCAGGGTCTTAATTGGAAAATGATGGAAAAACAAAAGCGCGTAGTTCCCTCTATTGTCAAAATCGGTGCTCTCGAGGCTTAGTTCGGGTATTCTCAGAGAGACAGCACATCACCCGGAGAGCTTTCAAACACTGATCCTGGTCGGATGAACGGCGAGCCCTGCATCCGGAACCTCCGTCTTACTGTCCGCCGAGTACTTGAAGCACTCGCCATCTATCCTGACCGTGCCGAACTGAAGCGCGAATACCCAGAGCCAGAGGACGAAGATATTCGGCAAGCGCTGGCCTTCACGGCTGCTTTGGTTGACGACAAGGTCTTGCCCCACCCCACGCCCGATGAGTCTGCTGCCTGATTATGCCTCCGCGTTCCACAGTCCACCAACTCCGTGCCGTAGGGTCTTCTCTTGCAGCTGGATCACCTGGACAGCTTCAGGTAACGCGCTAGCGATAGATTTCCTTGCGATCTCCGATGCGCAGGACCAGAACCACCAGACGATCGTCTTCGATCTTGCAGATGAGCCGGTAATCGCCCACGCGATATTTCCAGAACTCTCCAAGCCGCGAGCCGTGCAGCGCTTGTCCGATGCTGCGCGGATCGTCCAGCTTGGCAACCCGCTCATGAAGGAACTTCAGGATGCGCTTGCTGTGCTGCGGGTCGAGTTTGTCGAGTTCCCGGTGAACCTCGGCTGTCAACTCAACGCTGTAGGCCATGACGTTTCAGGACGTCCTTGAGCGGGATGGTCTGCTCTTCACCGCTACGGACGCGTTCCAGCGCGCCTTCGGCCAGATACGTATCCTCGAGATCCTCCAGATGTTCGAGGATAGCTTCACGGACATAGTAGGTCTTGGTGCGCCCGGTGCGCCGGGCCAGCTTCTCAAGGCGTTTTTCAATGGACTGCGGCAGTCGGATGGCCAGCATGAGCACCTCGCTATACAAGTATAGCATACCGTGAAGGTGGATCAGGAACAGTATCTCGCTGCAGCCGGTAGACTTTTCCGCGCAGATACCGACCTGGAGTCATGACTATTAGCTCTACCAAGCCAGCGGTTTCAAACCTGGCCTATCCCGTCCGCGTACTGCAGCCAGCCTCGGTCTTCGTCTGTGGTAGCTGAGTGAGAAAGTGCTGCGTCTTCCGCCGCAGTTCGCTCAACCATCGAAGCTGTATTTCCGAACCAGTCCTCAGTCGCTGGAGCAACTGCTCCGGATGCTTCGAGAAGTCGATTTTAAGAGCGCCCCAGTCCGGTCGCCGTCCGTCGGCATCAGTAAATCGGTACTCACGGCCGAGTTCCCAGGAGCTGAAGAGCTGTCCCGAACGCTCTAATATCGCCGGGTCTCCTGCCAATGCTACAACAGCGCGACCCACGAACAACGGGGACTCTGACTCCAGGAAGTTCTGGTCTTTCTTCCCCCTTCGCGCCAGGTCTCCTCGGTGACGCTGAATCGCTCCAGCATCGTCTCCGATCTCAGAAACCCGGGAGTAATCGCGACCGCAGCTACGCCATGTGGTCGCAGTTCCGCCGCCATGTTGAGCGCTAACCCTTTGAGCGCGAGCTTCACAGTCTGAGTCACCGGATTACCTCCGGCGCTGAGCAGGTTGTTCTCTGTCACTTCGACAATGAGGCCTCGGCGGTTGCGAATCAAGTAGGGAGCCGCATGCTTGGCGGTGATGATGTGAGAGAGGAGCGACTGCCGGAACGCAGCTTCCGCGTTCTTCAAGTCTGTCTTCCAAAAAGAGCACCACTGCGCCATCAACGGGTTTTCGCCAGCGATGCTGTTCACTAGCAAGTCCAGTCTCCCGCATTCGCGGTCCACACGCTGGAAGAGGGCCTCCACCTCTGCTTCTACGGTGTGATCCACTCGAAGTGCGACGGCGGAACCGCCGGCCGCGCTGATCATTTCGCCCGTCTCTTCGATCGTTTCAGGCCGATTGTACGGTGACGGGTTGCCGCGCAAGCTGCGCCCGGTGCAATAGACTTTCGCACCGGCTTCCGCAAGTGCCCGCGCGATTCCACGCCCAGCGCCACGCGTCGCACCGGCCACGACCGCGATGCTCCCCGCTAGCTTCTGCCCTCTTGCATCGGAGCGCCCTTGCGCATCGCGACTACTGGTTGACCGTTGAGGCTTCCTAGGCATATGTCCTCCGCCATGCAAAAGATCCTATCCAAGTGAATCTGACGACTCAACCATTCTGGCATACGATTTCGCGCCCAGTTTCGAATTGCGTCGCACCCTATCGCATAGCGTTTACCGATCCCGCTTTGTTAAGGCTCTATGCGTTCGGCTTCCCACGATTCTTGCGCATCGAGTCGCCGCGCATCTCAATGCGGTGGGCGTTGTGGACCAGCCGGGCGAGGATGCCATCGGCCAAAGTGGGATCGCCAATCTATTCGTGCAGCGCGAGACTGGCAGTTGTGAAGTCAGGATCATCGAACGCACCTGGTAGTAGCCTCGACCCAAGTGCGAGCGCGTTCTCCAACAGCGATTAGGAAAACAATATGGAAAACGGGGCGGCGTAAGCCCTTGAGAGACTATGAGAAGACAATCGGAATCCAGCCGACGACTGAACCCTGACGAGGTTCAGTAGCAGATCACAACGATGCTCACCAGAAACTATATGGCGATGGACGCACGGAACTTAGGCAATTCTCGTTGTGTTGAGTTAGAAGAGTAATGGCACCGGACCGGGTCCAAGAGCCATCATTTCACGGTGCTGTGGAAAACAGGAAGAACTGGGCTGCGGCGTAAAGCCTTTGGAATCTGGAGCGGCCTATCGGAATCGAACCGACACCTGAACCTTGGCAAGGTTCCGTACTACCACTATACTAAGGCCGCTAAACTACCTTCTTTTTATAGCATGCCCGCAGTGCCGCCACAAGCCTTCCCCATACCAAG